>Ga0209934_1001586_pt1 | contig 12530 bp, 10 predicted proteins | sample ThiBiot_750_plan_2_FD_183950 | JGI IMG/M metagenome (GOLD analysis project Ga0209934, IMG submission 183950) | Wastewater bioreactor microbial communities from Cape Town, South Africa - Thiocy_expt_750_plan (SPAdes) | ecosystem: Engineered > Bioreactor > Thiocyanate-remediating >...
CGCGGTGATCCCCGCCTCTCGCCGTCCGGTCCCGTTTCGGTCCACCAGAAACGGCGCGACGACTCCCCACGACGCAAGCGCGCGCCGGGCATCGTCGGTCGATTCGCTGTCGGAGACGACCCCGACGAGGACCAGACGCGCCCCTCTGGCCGCGAGCTCGCTCTGCTTGGCGTGGAGCGCGGGCACCTTCTCCTTGCACGGCTCGCACGTAGGGCTGAAGAAATCGAGCACGGTCGAGCGTGCACCCGAGATCGGCACCGACACGAGAGCGCCCTCGTTGCTCGGAAGGGAGAAGCTCACCGTCCGCGTCCCGTTCGACGAGGCCATCGCTGGCGCGCTCGCGCCGGAGCCTCCACATCCACACGCCAGCGCCGCAAGGACGACTGAAACGAACGCGAGCTCTGGCCGCATCGGCGGCAGCTTATCGGCCAAGCTCCGCTGCGGGAAGGGGACACCCCACGAGAAGCGGGTGTGCGGCTGGCTGAGCTACAGGAGCGCAGGTCAGGGCAGCTTCACTGCCTTCGCTTCGGCGTTCTCCGGATCGAGCTCGAGCGCTGAGTCGCGGTGCTTCTTCGCCTCCGCGGTCCTCTTCAGCACGACGAGTGACTGAGCGAGGAGGCCGTGCGCGCTCGCCTTCTCCTTGTCCTTCATGTTGGTGAGGAGCGCCGTCTCGAGCTCGAAGGCGGCCTTGTCGTGGGCGTTCTGCGCCTGCAGCGCACGGGCATAGAGGAGGTGCGTCGGACCGCCGGTGACGTCGACGAAGATCGCGCTCTCGCCCACGCGTCGCGCCTCGTCCCACTGCTTCGTGGCCACGAGCTTCTCGAGGAGCATGCGCCAGATCTTCTTGTCGTGCTGCTCGAGCTGCGTGAGCTTGCGCAGGAGCTCGAGCTCGTCGCCGTCCTTCGTCTGCGCCGATGCGGGGTCCTTCGCCTCGTGCACCAGATCGAAGAGGCCCTTGAGGGGATCGATCTGACTCGGATCGAGGCGATGCGCGGCCTCGAGGTGGTAGCGCATCTTCGCCTTGTCCTCCCTCCCCTCGGCGATGTCGGCGAGGAGCATGTGGACCACGAAGCCGTCCTTGCCGGCGCTCCGCATCGCGTCGAGGTGCATCGAAGCGCCGGCCGCGTCCTTCTTCGTAAGGGCGAGCTTGGCCGAGACGAAGCGAGCGTCGCCGTGCTTCGGATCGATCGAAAGCGCCGCCTCGAGCTCCTTGCTCGCGTCGGCGTGTTTGCCGGTGCGGAGGAACGAGAGCGCGAGCTGGACGTGCGCGCCGGGATCGTTCGGGTTGTCCTTCACCGCCCGCTTCGCGTCGTCGAGATCGCGCGGCTTGAGGGTGAAGATGTACTGATCCTTGTACCGGGAGAGACGAGCGAGCTGCCACTGGCGATAGCCCTTGTCGTACTCCTCGGGCGTGACGCCGAACGCGGTCTTGATCACCTCCGGCGTCTTCTTCCCCTGTCCCCACAGCTCGAGCGCCTTGACGACGCCCTTCATCCCGAAGCGCTCGACCGTCCAGACCAACATCTGGCTGGCGGCGTAATACGCCGTGGTGACGTCGGCCGCGTCGTCCGCGTGGGTGAAGGCGCGGTTCATGTCGACAGCGCCGGGAAGCTTGTTCTGCGTGATCGCCTGATAGAGCTCGGGATCGAGCTCGCGCGCCCATTCCGGCCGCCGCGCGATCGTCTCGTATTCGCTGAGGCCCTCGGTGAACCAGCGCGGGACGTGGTTCTTCGAGAGCTGGATCGCGAAGACGTGACCGAGCTCGTGCCAGACGACGTTGCCCCAGTTGAAGGGCTCCGCCTTCGGGCTGATCGCCGCGATCATTCCGCCGAAGCACACGCCCTGGATACCGATATTCGGCAGGCCGCTCGTCCGCACGCTGAACTGCTCGCGGTTCGCGTAGAGCTCGACCTGCACGGGCACCTTCGGGACGAAGCCGTAGCGAGCCTTCATCGAGGCCCACGCCTCCCCGAGCAGCCGCGGGACGTAGCGCTCCATGACCGGCCGCTCGTCCTTCGCGTAGCGAACCTTGAAGACGCCGTCCGAGAGCAGGTCGTACTGCTGCGGGATCTGCTGCTCGTACATGTTGAGCGTGTTGAAGACGCGGACGTTGAACTTGTCCTTCGTCCACGCCTTCCGGATCGCCTCGAGGCCCTTGTCCTCGTCGCCGGCGCGCATCTGCGTGAGCCCGAGCACGGCCCAGGCCTTGCCGTCGTCGGGATCGATCTTCGTCGCCTCCTTCATCATCGAGACGATGTCGTCGTAGCGGTGCTCCCACTCGGCGTACTCGCCGACGATGCCGTAGAAGCTCGCGAACTCGGGGTTCCTCGCGAAGACGTCCTTCTTCTGGGTCTCGAAGCCGCGCGGATCGTCGTCGAGGAAGCGCGCCGCCGCCTTCAGGCTGAGGAGCTCGAGATGGCTCGGGTTCGAGGCGAGGCCCTCGGCGACCGCCTTGTCCGTGCGCTCGATGTCCATGTCGCGGAGCGCGAGACCGGCGCGCACGGCGAACGCGCCCGCGTGACGCGGATTGATCGCGAGCGCCTCCTTCACCAGCTTCTCGGCCGCGTCGAAGTCGAGCGTCTGTTCGAGCTTCACGCGGGCCATCATGACGAGCGCGTCGGCGCGCTTCGGCGCGAGCGCGAGCGCCTCCTTCGTCACTTCCTCAGCGTGACCGGGATCGTACTTGTCGAGGAAGAGCTCCGCCTCCCAGAGGAGCGTCTCGACGCGCTTCTTGTCGGCGCGCTCGCTCTCCTTGAATGCGGTGTTCGCGTCCTTCGCGCTGCGGAGCAGGAACGCCGCGCGCCCGACCTGCGCGAGGCCCTCGGCGTCGGTCTGGGTGATCGTGTTGTCGTTGTAGTCCTCGATCACCTTCTTCAGCGGATCGTCGGCGTCGGCGCGCTTGCCCGTCGCGATGAGCGCCTCGCCGAGGAGCAGCTTCGCGCGTCGGGCGTCGACGGTCTTGCCAGACTTGAGCGTCTCGAGGAGCGCGATCGCGTCCTTCGTCTTTCCCTGCGCGAGCAAGACCTCGGCACGGAGAACACCGGCGCGGACCTTGAGCGCAGGAGCCGACGCGGCGGCCTGTGCGTGCTTCTCCGCATCGGCGTATCTGCCCTGCTCGAGCGCCGCGCGAGCGAGCGCGATCTTCGCCTCCGGCTCGCCCGCGCCCTTCACCTGCGCGAGCTCGGACTCCGCCTTGGCGTAGTCGCTCGCGGCGAGCGCGGCGAGGCCGGAAGCAAGCGGCCCGGCGGGCGGCGAGGGCTGCGCGTCGGTCGTGCCGGACGCGAGGAGCAGGGACAGCGCAAGGCACGGGAGAAGACGCGAGCGGCGCATGCGGGTCCGACCAAGGTAGCCGAATCCTCATGACTGCTCGACGCCCAGCTGAGAGACGTCCCGATCGATTGCAGCTCGGGATGCTCGGCGCGGTCCGGATGCTCGAGCTCAGACGCGTGCGCATGAAGCTCGTCGTCGAAGCCGTGCGCTGAGCTTCATGTCGGTGCGCCACGGGCGCACGCGCATTTTGTCGACCGCGTCCTTGACCTGGCGCGACCGAGACCGTACATAACCTTTCGGTTCTACAACCCTGAGGTTATGAACATGCTCGCCGAACGACTCGACGCGACCTTCGCAGCGCTCGCCGATCCGACCCGCCGCGCGATCATCGCGCGCCTGTCGAAGGGAGAGGCCTCCGTGATGGAGCTCGCGGAGCCGTTCGACATGAGCCAGCCGGCGATCTCGAAGCATCTGAAGGTGCTCGAGCGCGCCGGGCTGGTCTCACGCGGGCGCGACGCGCAACGCCGGCCCTGCCGGCTCGAGGCAGCGCCCCTGCGCGAGGCCACCGACTGGCTGCAGCGCTACGCCGATCGCATGGAGGCGCGCTTCCAGAGTCTCGACAACCTGCTCGAAGAGCTGAAGGAAAAGGAGAACGCTCATGGTCGAAAAAAGAAGTAGCGGCAAGCTCGAGGTCTCGCTGCCCTCCGACAAGGAGATCCTGCTGACGCGCGTCTTCGATGCGCCCCGGCATCTCGTGTTCGAGACGATGACGAAGGTCGATTACGTCCGCCGCTGGTGGTGCTGCATGGACGGCTTCAAGATGACCGTCTGCGACATCGATCTCCGCGTCGGCGGCAAGTACCGCTACGTGATGGTCGGACCGGACGGCAACGAGGTCGGCTTCCGCGGCGAGTACCGGGAGCTGGTGATCCCCGAGCGCATCGTGCACACGGAGATCTTCGAGCCGTTCCCGGACAACCCGGCGCTCGTGACGCTGACCCTCGAGGAGCGGGACGGGAAGACCTTCTACCGATCGCTCGTCCTCCACGACTCGAAGGAGGCGCGCGACATGCACGTCAACTCCGGCATGGAGGTCGGCGCGAACCTCGCCCTCGATCGCCTCGAGGAGGTCGCACGCTCGCTCTCCGGTACGAACCGCGGAAGCGGTACATCAGCCACGCACTCGCAGGCCTGATCGCGCCGACGAACGCCCCGTCGCGCCCCGACCGCTGCCGAACGAGCGGCGGGGCGCGGGCGGGGGCGGAGAACATGGAGGGGTGAGCAAACGCGTGCCCCCTGGACCAGACGCGAGCTGCCTTCTGCGGTCCTCTCGCGGCTGGTGCTGTTCAGGCAGCGGTCCGGCCCAGGCCGGCCGTCACGTCTGCGCAGCGTCGAGCTCGAGCATCATCTCGACCCCGTCCTCGCCATCGCTGTAATACGCCTTCCGGACGTTGAACTGCGTGAAGCCGAGGCGCTCGTAGAGGCGGATCGCGTCCGCGTTCGACGCGCGCACCTCGAGGAGCACCTTCACGGCCGCATGGGTCCGCGCATAGACGAGGAGCTCATCGACCAGGGCTCGCCCGATCCCACGGCGGCGAGCGGCGGGCGCGACCGCGACGTTGAGCAGATGGAGCTCGTCGGCGACGTGCCAGAAGAGGATGTATCCGAGGACGTCCCCCGCAGGACCGCGCGCGATCCGGATCCGAGCCCAGCTCCGCGCGAGCTCTTCACGCAAGCTCTTCTCGCGCGCCGCGCGCGGGTCGTCCCGGTCCGCTCCGAGGTCGCTCGGATGGAAGGACGCGAGATCGATCGCAAGCGTCGCCTCGATCTCGGCTTCGGTCATCGGCTCGATGGTCAACAGGTCTCCCGTCACGAGGCCGAGCATGCCGCCTTTCGCGACCGAGCGCGAGCGCCGCCGCGAGCCGTCAGGAGGGGCGGCGGGACGGCGGCGGGCGGGACGGCGGCTCCGAGATCCGCCCCTCCGGGACCCGACCGAGCGCGCGGGCGCGCGGAGCCAGTGCGTGGATGTCGAGGGCGAGCCGGATCGAACCGTCGCCGCGGACGATCGCTCCCGCGTACGGACCGATCCCCCAGAGGAGCGGCGAGAGCTGCCGCACGAGCACCTCCTCCGTGATACCGACCGAGTCGACGCCGACGCTGAAGGTCTCGCGTGCAAGCGCGGGCTCGGTTCGATCGAGGCCGTCGAGATCGACCACGAACGCGGGACGCGGGGCGACGCGAGGCTCGAGGCACGCCGCGAGGTGCGGGACACGCTCGACCTCCGGGTCGATGTCGTCGTTGCGACGGACGCGCCTCGCGTTCGCGGCCGGGATCGCGAGCTCCACGTCGTCCGCCGTGACCCAGAGCACCGTCGCGAGGCCGCTCTCGATCGGGACGTCGACCCGCGCCTCGAACCCGAGCCCGTGACGGCTGGAGAGACGGATCGAGCCGCCGAGCCGCTGCACGCTCGCAAGCGTGATGTCGAGGCCGATACCACGGCCTGCGAGGAGATCGGGGCTCTGTTCGCGCGTGGAGAAGCCGGGGAGGAAGAGAAGCTCGAGGAGCGTTTGATCGTCGGCGGCCTCGGCCAGGACCTCGGTCACGACGCCGGTCTCGACCGCACGCGCGCGCACCGCCGAGACATCGACCCCGGCGCCGTCGTCGGCGATGCCGATCGATAGCCGGTTGCCGGTGCGGCTCGCGCTGAACGTCAGCGTCGCCTCGCGAGGCTTGCCCAGCGCCTGGCGTGCATCCGGGCTCTCGATCCCGTGGGCGATCGCATTGCGTGCAAGCTGCAAGCAAGGCTCCATCAACGCCTCGACGAGGCGTCGGTCCACCGGCTCGTCGGCTCCCTGTGTCCGCACCGCGACGACGCGACCGGTACGACGTGCCTCGGCATACACGGAGGCCGCGAGGCGGGAGAACATCCCCCTGACCGGCGTCTGGCGCATCGTCGACAGGATCTTCTTTGCCGCCCCCGCCTCGTCCTTCAGCGCCTGATCGCTGACCTTGAGGCGATCGGCGACCGTATCGAGCTCGTCACCGAGCTGCGCGAGCGATTGCGACGCACGCTCGATCCTCCGCAGCGCCGCCGCCGGCGCTCCCCACGGCCGCGGAGGCCCGATCAGGCGAAGCGCCTCCGCGAGCTCGGCGCGCAACCGCCGAACCTGACGTGCATGCTCGATCGCTCCGACCACCCGTGCGGCGACGCGCTCGCGCGCGACCGCAATCCCGGACGCATGATCGAGGAGGCGATCGACGGACTGCGCAGAGACTCGGATCGTGCCGTCGCCTTCTCGCCGCGCGTCGTCCTCCGGCCGTGTGCTCGGGCGGAGCCTCGTCCGCGGGCGCGCGGGTACACCACGGAGCGTCGCGAGAGCGGCCTCGGGATCGTCGAGCAACGTGCCGAGCACGGCGCGCCATCCCGCGACCTCTTCGAGCGCAGCCGTCGCCGGGTGCGGCGCACCGCTGGTGACGACGCGAAGACGCTCCTCGAGCCCGTGGCAGAACCACGCCATCGGCTCCCTTCATCGTGTGGACGTGACGGTAGACGTCGGCAGCAGCCTCCTCCGGCTGCGCGTCGGTCGCGGTGAGCGCGTCGTCGATCCGCGCGAGCCGATCGGTGACCTCGGCGATGTACTGCGTGCGGACGAGCGGATCGAGCGCGCCCGCGACCAGATCCTGCGGGGGCACGGGCCACGCTCCGCTCGCCGCGCGCTCACCTGCACCGAGACGCTGAATCGCCCGGCGCACCGTCGTCGCGGCCTCGGCGAGGGCCGTATCGTCGCCCTCGCGGAGCCTCCGCTCGAGCCGCAACATCGCAGCCGCGAGCTCGGGCTCGCCGGCGAGCCCCGCCGAGCCTTTCAGCGCATGGACCGTACGGCGCGCCGACTCGAGCGTCGCCTCGCCGGTCTGCCCCTCGACGAGCTCGACGAGCGCGTCCAACGCGACCAGATGGCGCTCGAGCTCGAGGATCAAGATCCGCGTGAGCTCGGGATCGCGCGCCGACACGATGCTCAGCTCTCCGGTTCGTCTTCGCCTTCGAGGAGGCGCAGTAGAGGCTCGAGCACGGGCCGGAGCGCAGCGACGACGAGCGTCTGAGGCGCCCGTCCGCTCAGCGCATCGAGCGCCCCGACGAGCGCACGTGCGTGCTCGGTCGCAGCGGAGATCGCTCGTGCAGTCTCGGGATCGCTCCCGGTCGTCTTCTGGAGGCGATCGCCGATCTCCGAGAGAGCGCGCTCCGCATCAGCCGATGCCCCGCCCACGCGCGCCGCCTCCTGCGCGACCTCGGCGGAGGCCTCTCGGGCGCGATCGAGGCTCGAGTGCACCTGCGTGAGCTCGCTGCCAAGCTCGCCCAGCGCTGCGCCGAGCTCCCGACACGCCTCCGACCCGCGCGTGGCCTGCGCGCGGATCTCCTCCGACACGAGGGCGAGCGCTTGTCCCGGCCCCTCGCCGAGCCGTGCACCTTCGAGACCTGCATTCAGCGCCACGAGCTCGAGGCGCGCAAACGTCTCCTTGAGGCGCGAGAAACCTCCGGACAGGTCGCCCGAGCGTGTCGACACACCACGGGCGCGGTCGGCGAGCGCGTCCACAACCCCGCGCTGCTTCGCGAGGTGGGACGCGATTCGCTGCGCGGCCTCGCCCGTCTCCCGGACCGCCGCCGACGCGCGCTGATGCAATGCCCAGAGCGCGCTCTCCTCGGCCGCCCGTCCCGCCGCGCCCGCCCCCGTCGTGTCGCGGGCGCCACGGCGCAGCAGGCGGAAGAGTCGACGCTTCGGCTTTTCTCCAGAGCCCGCCATGGCGACCAGGAAGGCTACACCGCCCAGGGCCCTTCGCGCATCCGGCTTCGCTTGCAAGACGCTCGCGATGAACCGTGGCATCTTGTCCCTAAGCTCGACATGTTCGACGAGGTCCTGGTGCTCGGGGCGGGGTACGCCGGCATGGCCGTGCTTGCGCTCGCGCGCGGGCGCGGCCTCGCGACGAAGGCCGTCGTCCGCAGCGCAGCTCGCGCCGAAGCGCTACGGGACCACGCAGTCGTCGTAGCGCCGGTGTTCGACGCCGCGCTCGCGACGCTCGCCGGCCCATCCACCCACGTCGTCGTCACCTTCCCGCCTGACGGAGCGACCGACGCGCGTGTCGCGCTTCGCGCCGGCGCAATCACCTACGTCTCGACCACCGGGGTCTACGGCGACCGGCGGGGCATCGTGAACGACCAGACGCCGGTCACCGAGACGCCGAGCGCATCCGCAACGCTCCGCCTCGAGGCGGAGGACGTCTGGCGCCGGCGAGGGGCGACGGTGCTGAGATGCCCGGCGATCTACGGCAAAGACCGCGGTCTCCACGTTCGAGTCGTCAGCGGTCGACACAAGATCCCCGGGGACGGGAGCGGGTACGTGTCGAGAATCCACGTCGACGATCTCGCGGCACTCATCCTTGCCGCGCCGCAGGCTCCAGGGGAGACCTTCGTGGTCGGCGACGAGAAACCCGCACGCCATGCCGACGTGGTCCGCTGGATCTGCACTGCGTACGGAGCTCCGATGCCCCCTTCCGTACCGCTCTCGGAGGTTCATGAGACCCTCCGCGGCGACCGGCAGGTCGATGCGTCGCGCGCGCTCCGCGTCCTCGGCGTGACGCTCCGCCATCCGAGCTACGAAGACGGCTACGCCCCAACGGCTGACGTCGAGCCAGCGACGCCTCGATCGTAGCGAGCGCGCGACCCGGACGGCGGCATCGACGTGGACCGGCGCCCGCTCGCGCTCCTCACCTCCGCGGGTGGTTGGGCCGCAAGCCCCAAGCTCGAGGGCTACACCGCCCAGCGGCCTTCGCGCACCTTCGCGATCGCCGCAGCGACGTCGAACGTGCGAGCGGTCTCCCCGCCGACGTTCACCTCTCCCACGACTTCACCTGCCTCGAAGCGGCCGGTCGCGACGACGTCGATCCCGACGAGGCCCACGCTCTCACCGACGACGGCGCAGACGAGCATCGCCCCGGTCGGCTCCCTCACCTCGCCGGATGGCTCCTCGAGCACGTCGAGAACGTCGAGCGCGTCGACCACGGGGATCATGTTGCCCTCGAACAGCGCGACACCTCGAAGCGCGTGCGGTCCGCCAGGGACGCGCGCCATCTCGGGGATCGGGCTGACCTTCATCGCGATCGAAGCGGGCAGGAAGTAGAGCTCTCCGGCGACACGAAACGCGACACCGCCGTGCTGCGGCTTCGCCGCGCTCGCCTCGTCGTTCATCGCTCAGCCCGCCCGACGCCGGAGCGCGCGCGCCTCGAGGAACTGGACGAGGATCCGGCACGCATCGAAGCTCGAGAGGTTGCTCGCCGCGACGACCGCGCGCACGGTGCGCTCGCCGTCGACCGCGTCGAGAACGGCCTTCTCCCGGGGCGGCAAGGAGGCGATGTCGAGCTTGCCGAACGCAGCGTCGTCGCGGAGGAGCACGGCGTCGAAGCTGCCGAGCGTGCGTTCGAGCACCCGCCACTCGTCGACGCGCCGGAATCCCTCCATCACGACGGACGCCACGGGCAGCCCGAGCTTCGCGTTCTCTGCGAGCTCGCTCGGCGGCTCGCGGCGGAGCTCGAAGCGCCCCGCAGGCCACCGCAGCACCTCGTACAGGAGCTCGCTCGACTGGCGCGTGAGCGCGGAGCGGAGCTGGGACTCCACGATCTTGCCGGCGGCGAGGAGCGCCATCCCGAGCGGCCGCGGCTTCTGCGTGGCAGCCGCGAGGGCGACCATGATCTCCCCTCCCGGCATGGTCACCATCGCATGGTCATCGCGGCGCTCGGGCTCCGCCTCTGGGATGGCGGAAGGACGGCCCCACGGCAACGTGTCGGGCGGCGCCGACTCCCTCATCTGGATGGTCGAGCGCGGGGCCTCGGAGTCGTCCTCCTTGAGAAGGAGCCGCGGCTCGGAGCTCACGAGGAGCTCTCTTTCACTGCCCCTCTCGGTCGCCCCCTGCCCTTCGGCGCCGCGTCCACCGGGCTCGAGAATCGTCCGTCGCACGGTCGGAGCGAGGGAGACCCGCTGGGTGAACTCGTCAATCTCCGTCGGGGTGAGGACGCCTTCCTCGATGAAGAAGCGGCCGAGACGGAACTCGTCGCCGGCGCCGGAGGCCTCCACGAGATCGATCGCGCCTCCGCGGAAGGTCGTCCGGACCTCTGCGTTCCCGCTCGTGCAGACGAGGACACCCGTCTGGTTCTCCGTCTGGAGGAGCTGCAGGATCGCGCCGATCGGAACGGCGCCGAGGTCGCCGGAGAGCAGCGCGCCATTCCCATCCCGACGGTCGCTGACGATGGCCTCCATCATCTCGAGGATCGCCTCGTTGGTGAGGCTCTCGGCCAGCACGCCTGCGAGATCGGGCGACGAGACGACCTCGGGGCGGCCTGCAATCGTACGCGCCGCGATGCTGGCGAGCTTCTCGGCGACGATCTGAGCCAGATGCGTGCGCTTGGTCTCGTATTCGATCGCGGCCTGATCGTGGGGCTGAGCGGCGCCCGTGACGTCGTCGCAATCGACGTCCGGAAGGCGCGTCGAGCTCGCTCGCGTCGTGTTCACCTTGCGAAGAGCGTTCTCGATGACCGCGACGAGCGCCTGAGCGTCGAAGGGCTTCGTGATGGCGTCGAGCGCCCCGGTCTGCTGGACGAACTGATCGCGGATGCGATCAGCCTTGGCGCTCATGAGGACGACGGGCAGGGTCGCGAGCTCCGCGTTCTCCCGCAGCGCACGGCAGAACTGATAGCCGTTCATCCGAGGCATCACGAAGTCGACCAGCACGAGGTCTGCCTTCACCTCGCCGCTCGAGAGCGCGTCGTACGCATCCTGCCCGTCGGACGCGACCTTGGGGTCGTATCCGCTCCGCTCGAGGATCGTCGAGACCACCGTGCGGATCGTCGGGCTGTCGTCGACTACGAGGATGCGCGTCGCCATCGGAGGCGGACGAAAAGTACAACGCCGACGTGCCATCGGCCATCGAAACCGAGCCCGCGGCCACGGCCGGAATCGATATCGGACGGCCCAGAAGGCCAAAAGGTCGTCTAGAGTACGAGCCCGTGAAGGTCCTCATCCGCGGGGGAACGCTGGTGCAATGCGACGCCGCCGGGACGGTCGCCCAGGGCGATCTGCTCGTCGATGACGGGCGCATTGCAGCGCTCGGACGTATCCCCAATCCGACCTCGGCCTCGAACGGCCGCGGGCTCGTCCGCGTGATCGACGCGCGCGGCTGCGCGGTGATCCCGGGCTTCGTCCAGGCGCACGTGCACCTCTGCCAGGTGCTCTTCCGAGGGATGGCGGACGATCTGCCGCTCCTCGACTGGCTCGAGCAGCGCATCTGGCCGTACGAGGCCGCGCACGACGACGCTTCGCTCTCCGCCAGCGCCGAGCTCGGCCTCCTCGAGATGATGCTCGCCGGCACCACGACCATCCTCGACATGGGAACGGTGCACGCTTACGACGCCGTCTTCGACGCATGTGAGCGCGCCGGGATCCGCGTCTTCGGCGGCAAGACGATGATGGATGCCGGCAAGGGCGTCCCGAAGGGTCTCCGCGAGACCACCGCGTCGAGCCTTCGCGAGGCCGACCGCCTTCGCGCGCACTGGAGCGGCAAGGGCAACGGACGGCTCGCCTACGCGTACGCGCCGAGGTTCATCCTCTCGTGCACCGAAGCTCTGTTCCGCGGCACCGTCGAGCGCGCGAACGACGGCGCACGAGGTAGAGACCGCGCTCTCCTCCACAGCCATGTGGCCGAGCACCCCGACGAGCGCGGGGCGGTACGGCAAGCGCTCGGCGACGACGACATCACTATGCTCCGCAAGTGGGGCTTCAAGGGAGCGAACACCGTGCTCGCCCACGGCGTCCAGCTCACCGACAAGGAGATCGACGCGGTCGCGCGCGACGGGACGCGCATCGTCCACTGCCCGAGCGCCAACTTGAAGCTCGGCTCCGGGATCGCACGGGTGCACGAGCTGGCTCGCCGCGGCGTCCAGCTCGCGCTCGGCGCGGACGGCGCGCCGTGCAACAACAACCTCGATCCCTGGGTGGAGCTCCGTCATGCCGCGCTGCTCGCGAAGGTGCGGACCGGCGTGACCACCCTCCCGGCGCGCCAGGCGCTCGAGCTGGCGACGATCGAGGGCGCACGCGCGCTCGGTATCGACGGCGAGGTGGGCTCGCTCGAGGTTGGCAAGCGCGCCGACCTCGTCGTGGTCCGCATGGATGGCCCTCACGTCGAGCCCGGCGGCGATCCCTGGTCACGGCTCGTCTA
>Ga0209934_1001587_pt1 | contig 12527 bp, 10 predicted proteins | sample ThiBiot_750_plan_2_FD_183950 | JGI IMG/M metagenome (GOLD analysis project Ga0209934, IMG submission 183950) | Wastewater bioreactor microbial communities from Cape Town, South Africa - Thiocy_expt_750_plan (SPAdes) | ecosystem: Engineered > Bioreactor > Thiocyanate-remediating >...
TTTGCCCCCGGTGGATGACGTCTACATCACCCTGGGCACCACCATGGCTGCAGCAGGCAGCCAAAGCGCGTTCCGCGCGGTGGACTATGACGCCGTGATGGCCACGGCCCGCGCTGCGCGTGCGGCCGGCGCGACCCGTTGCGGAGTTGTCACCGCCATGGGTGCCAACGCGCAGTCGCGCATTTTTTACAACCGCGTCAAAGGCGAGGTAGAGCGCGACCTGCAGCAGCTGGGTTTCGAGACCCTGGTCATCGCGCGCCCCTCCCTGCTCATGGGCGAGCGCCGGGCGCTGCAGCAGGCCCACCGGCCCGCCGAATCGCTGTCGCTCAAGCTGTTTCAGTGGCTGAACCCTCTCCTGCCCGCCAACTACCGCGCCCGCCCGGGCGCCGATGTGGCCCGGGCGCTGGTCCATGCCGTACAGTCGGGCCGGCCCGGCCTGCAAGTGCTGTCCGGCCGTGCGCTGCAGCCTCGCTGACAGGCGGCTGCAGCCCTGTGACCACAACGACGCTGCCCGCCCTCCATGCGCCCCACCGAATTCCCCCAACCGCTGGACACCCTGATGGTGGCCACCTGCAATGTGCTCAACCTGGCCAACCCGGGTCGCCTGTTCTACGAGAACCAGGACCCGTACAGCCAGACCGAGTTTGAGCGCAAGATCACCTGGCTGGGGGAGCGCTTTCGGGCACTGAACGCCGACGTGCTGGCCGTGCAGGAGGTCTGGGACGATGCGGCTTTCAAGGGAGCACTGGGGCGGGGCGGCATGCGCTACGACTTCGTCGCCGTACCTGGAGCCGAGAACAACGACACCCAGCAAGGTGCGCAGGGCACACCCCGGGTGGGCCTGGCCACCCGACTCAAGGTCGAGGCTGTGCAGTCCTTCGCCGACTTCCCCCCGGGTTTTCAGGTGGACGTGCCCGGCATTGGCCAACACACGCGCTTTGAGCGTCCGCCCCTTGTGGCCACCTTGCGGATGAAGCATGGCCAGACCCTCAACGTCCTCACCGCCCACCTCAAATCGAAGCGCCCCAAGTTTCTGCAGGATGCCCTGGGCCAGCCCACCGAGGACCGGGACGACCGCAAGGTGGTCGCACTGGCCTCACTGCGCTCACTGATCATGCGTGGCGCCGAGGCCATGGCCCTGCGTTGCCTGGTGATCGACCTGCTGCACCGCACCAGCGTGCCCCTGGTGGTCCTGGGCGACTTCAACGACACCCCCGACAGCGTCACCACGCAACTGATCTGCGCCACCAACGACATTGCCTACGACCGGACGGCCCGCGATGTGGCCCTGTTCAATGCGTACGACCTGCAGGGAGATTTCGCCTTGAAAAAGGACGTGGCCTACTCCCACATCCACCAGGGCGCCCCCTATGTGCTGGACCAGATCCTGGTCAGCGAGGAGTTCCTGCCCAACGGGCGCAACAGCGTGGGTGATGTGCGCCGGGTGGATTATTTCAATGACCACCTGCATGAAGGACGCGACCGCACGCGCTCGGACCACGGCTTTGTGCGCGCCCTGTTACGGCTGAAGTTGCCCAGTCCGCCTCCGGCTCAGAGCGCATCCCCTTCGCCCACTGACGCCACTGCACCCAGCAACATCCCTCGCTGATCACCGCGACAGCCCAAGCCGCCACACGTTTGCAACGGGATGTACGCTGACAAGGAGAGGCGGGTGCGCGCAGGTAACATCCACGTACAAAGCGCCCTACTCGCCCCACGTCCGGGGCTCTCTCTGGCAGCCCACACAATGACCCAGCACACATTCCAGCGCGGCCGCGCCGATGCCACCCCGCTTTCACGCCCTGAACCACGGATCACGCGCTGGGCCGCCCCGGCTACGCTGGCAGCGCTGCTGCTGACAGCCTGCGGCAGCACCCCGCTGCCGCCCTGGCCCTCCACACCAACCGCCCAACAGCGCAGTGCCCCCGCGCCCCTGCCGCGCGTCCAGCAAGGCACTGTTGTTCCCGCGCCGCTGGGACAACAGACACCCGCGCAGGTGCCACCGCAGCGCGCCGCCGTGGTGTCCAGTCCCCTGCCCCAGTCCGCACCGCTTCTGGTGCGCGACGAAGCGCCCATGGCGCCACCCTATGGCGAGGCAGTGGCCGCACGGTTCCCCAACCCGTCAGTGGTCTACAGCACCCCCGGCCTGGGTGCCGACCGCAGGGCCTTCACGACCAATGCAGAGGTGGGCCAATGGCTGCGCAGCCTGAGCGACAGCGCGCCCCGTGGCAGCACGCGCACCCAGCTGCTGCAGATCGGCACCTCGCAGCGCGGCGAGCCCATCCAGGGCCTGCTGGTCACCCGTGCCGCCGGCACAGACCCAGCCAGCCTGGACAAAAGTGGCCGCCCTACGGTCGTGCTGATCGGGCAGCAGCATGGCGACGAACCTGCCGGCAGTGAAGCCCTGCTGGTCATCAGCCGCGAACTGGCCCAGGGCCTGCTCGAACCGCTGCTGGACCGCATCAACGTGGTGGTGGTGCCCCGCGCCAACCCGGATGGCGCCGAGGTGGGCACGCGCGTTACTGCCAACGGCGTGGACATGAACCGCGACCACCTGTTGCTCAATACCCCCGAGGCCCGCGCCCTGGCGCAGGTCATCAACGACTACCGCCCCATCCTCGTCGTGGACGCCCACGAATACACCGTGGTGGGCCGCTATCTGCAGAAGTTCAACGCCATCCAGCGCTACGACGCGCTGCTGCAATACACCACCACCGCCAACTACCCCGAGTTCCTCACCAAGGCGTCGCAGGAGTGGTTTCACCAGCCCATGGTGGCCGCTCTCAAGGCCCAGGGCCTGACGAGTGACTGGTACTACACCACCTCGACCAACCTGCAGGACAAGCGCATCTCCATGGGCGGCACCCAGCCCGACACGGGGCGCAACGTCCACGGCCTGAAGAACACGGTCAGCCTGCTGATCGAGACCCGTGGCGTGGGCATTGGCCGCATGCACATCCAGCGCCGCGTGCATGCGCAGGTCACTGCCATCACCAGCGCCCTGCGTACCACCGCTGAACGCGCCGCCAACCTGGAGCAGGTGCGCTCGTTCGTGGCTCGCGACGTGAGTGCCCTGGCCTGCCGTGACCAGGTGGTCATCGAGGCCGAGGCCACCCCCACCCAGCGCGACCTGGACTTTCTGGACCCCGAGACGGGCGCAGACCGCAGTATTCGCGTGGACTGGAACTCATCCCTGACGCTGCGCAACACCAAGGTGCGTGCGCGGCCCTGCGGTTACTGGCTGTCGGCGGATGCCAGCGCGGCCGTGGAACGCCTGCGCCAACTGGGCATCCAGGTCATGCGGGTGGCAGAGCCTGGCTCCGTGCTGGCCGAGAGCTACCGCGAAACCGCGCGCGAAGCCGGCAACCGCCAGGATGTGATCGGCACCATTGCTGGCAGCGGCGACATCGTTCGCGTGCAGGTGTCCACACTGCGCAGCGCCATCGACGCGCCCGCTGGCAGCTTCTATGTGCCGCTGAATCAGCCGCGTGCCAACCTGGCCGTGGCTGCGCTGGAGCCCGACACGCAAAACAGCTACTTTGCCAACCACCTGATACAGGAACTGGGCCAGAGCGCACGCGTGATGGCTGTGCCCTCTCTGGTGTTTGAAGAAACGGATTGACCCTCGCCTGAGGCAGACCTGTTAAGGGCGTGAGACTGGGGTCTGTTGCTCAAACGGGAGTAGATGGGGCACTCCGTGAATACGCCGTCCGGAGGCTGAGCCCCCCCCCGGGGCTGTCCCCACTTTGCTATCAATCAGATAGCTGCTCAGGCATATTTTTCTAGCGCAACCGGCAGATTTTCCTCAAATCATGCCGATCCGTGCAGTGGCGCAGGTCGCGTGGCGCGGGACTGTCGTTCCCGGGCACGCTCCAGCACGTGGCGGGTCATGGCCTGCGCCAAGGCATCTTCTGCCAGGAACACCTGGGCGTGGCTGCATTCCTGCACTAGTCGTTGGGCCTCGTCCTCATTGTGGCTGCGCACCACGATGTCCACGCCCGGGTTCAAGGTCTGCGCGGTCTCGATCATCTGGCGCACCTGCAATGCGTCCGGGGTGGCCACCACCAGCATCGCGGCCCGCGCGATGTGCGCCTGGATCAGCACGGCGGGCTCCACTGCGTCGCCAAACACGGCGGCCACGCCGTCGGCACGCAAGGCCTCCACCAGCTCCCGATTCTGCTCGGCCACCACAAACGGAATATCGTTGGCCGCCAGCGTCGCCGCCACGCGCCGCCCCACCCGGCCATAGCCAACCAGCACCACCTGCCGCGCGAGGTAGCGCGAATCGGTGGTCGTGGGTAGCTCAGCCAGGGGGTCATCACGCTGCTCCAGCCGTCTGGCCCACGCGGACCGGGCACGCAGCCAATCTTGCAACGGTGCAATGGCACGGAACAACAACGGGTTGAGCGCCATGGAGAACAAAGCGCCCGCCAGCACCAGGCTGGCCCCTTCCGGCGGCAACAGGCCCAATGAAGACCCCAGTGCGACCAGAATGAACGAAAACTCCCCGATCTGCGCCAGACTGGCCGACACAGTGAGCGCCGTGTTGAGCGGATACCGGAACGCCAGCACCAGACCCGCTGCGGCCACGGTCTTGCCCAGCATGATGATGGCAACCACCGCCAGCACCTGCAGCGGACGCTCCCACAAGACCGCCGGGTTGAACAGCATGCCGACGGACACGAAAAAAAGCACAGCAAACGCATCGCGCAGCGGCAGCGATTCGTGCGCAGCGCGGTGGCTGAACTCGGACTCCCGCATCACCATGCCTGCAAAGAAGGCCCCGAGCGCAAATGAGACGCCAAACAGTGCTGCCGAGCCAAACGCAATGCCCACCGCCGCGGCCACCACACACAGCGTGAACAGTTCACGCGACCCGGTGCGCGCCACTTGCCACAACAGCCAAGGAAACAACCTGCGCCCCACCAGCAGCATCAGCGCCACAAACCCGCCCACCTGCAGCAGCGTCCACCCGAGCGTGCGCCAGAGCTGCGCGGCATCCAGGTCGGCCCCGGAGCCGCCTCCCAGCCATCCCCCCAGCGGTGGTAGCAGCACCAGCACCAGCACCATGGCCAGGTCCTCCACCACCAGCCACCCCACCGCAATGCGTCCGGTGTAGCTGTCCAGAATCCCCAGCGTCTCCAGCGCACGCAGCAGCACCACCGTGCTGGCCACCGACAGCGCCAGACCAAACACCAGGGCCCCCCCCATGCCCCAGCCCCACCACAGGGCCAACGCCATACCGAGCGACGTCGCAACCATCATCTGCACCACGGCGCCCGGCACGGCAATCTTGCGCACCGCCAGAAGGTCGCCCCAAGAAAAATGCAGCCCTACGCCAAACATCAGCAGCATCACGCCGATCTCCGCCAGCTGGCTGGCCAGGGCTGCATCGGCAACAAAACCAGGAGTGAACGGGCCAATCGCCACCCCCGCCAGCAAATACCCCACCAGGGCTGGCAGCCGCAAACGGGCGGCCAGAAAGCCCAGCACCAGCGCCAAGCCCAAGGCGGCAGCAATGGTGTGGATCAGCGTGACGCTGTGTGGCATGGGCAAATGCTCCAGAGGGCAGGCAAAAACGGGGGGATGACCCGGTTATAACCGCATCACCGGCCCGGCAGCAAAATCGCCCTGGCGGCAGCGCCAAGAGCACCGGTCAGGGCGGGTATGATTAGCGCCCTGCGCCAAGCAGTTGCGGACACTCCGCAAGCCGGTCGGCCACACAGCCGACCACATCCATCTGCCCGTAGCTCAACTGGATAGAGCAATAGCCTTCTAAGCTATAGGTCGGGGGTTCGAGTCCCTCCGGGCAGGCCAAAACAGACCTCCACACAGTCTCACAACCTCTCAGAACCCGCACGTTTCCTAGCGTTGCGGGTTTTTTGTTGTCTCAGGCCATTTCACTGCGTACCATGACATACCAACAAAAAGTTGGTACTTCTGCCGGTATCTCTGCATACCAACGGAGCAGATACCAACAACAGGGGCACGCATGGCACTTACCGACACCTTTGTGAAGAACGTCAAGCCTGCTGGCTCTGCCACGGGCGAGAAGCACGCCGATGGGCAGGGCCTGTACCTGCACGTCAAACCGGCTGGCAAGTATTGGCGCATGAGCTACCGCCATCTGGGCAAGCAGAAAACGCTGGCGATTGGCGTGTACCCTGCAGTCTCTCTAGCCAAGGCCCGCAAGCGCCGTGATGAAGCCCGAGAACTCCTGGCCGAAGGGCTGGACCCCAGCGCGGCCAAGAAGGCCGAGAAGCTGGCAACCCGCGTAGCCGCAGCCAACACCTTTGAAGCCGTGGCCCGCGAGTTCCACGCCACCCAGGCCAGCGGCTGGAGCCCCCGCTACGCAGCGCGGTGGATCGAGCGCATGGAGAAAGACCTGTTCCCATACATCGGCAAGCTCACGCTACCCGCCATCACCGCCCCAGTGCTGCTGGACGCGCTGCGCAAGGTAGAGAAGCGCGGCGCCAACGAAACCGCCCACACCCTGCGCCAGACCGCCGGGCAGGTGTTCCGCTACGGCGTACAGACCGGGCGCTGCGAACGCAGCCCCGTGACGGACCTGCACGGCGCTCTAAAGCCCGTGGTGGTCAAGCACATGGCTGCGGTGCTGGAACCTGCCAAGGCGGGCGAGCTGTTGCGGGCCATTGATGGCTACACCGGCCAACCCATGACCAAGGCGGCGCTGGCGCTGTCTGCTCTGCTCTTTCAGCGCCCAGGCAACATTCGGCAAATGGAATGGGCGTGGATTGACTTCGACAAAGCCCTACTGACCATTCCATCCCAGGACATGAAGCGGCGGCTGGCACAGAAGATCAACGGCAGGCCGCACTTTGTGCCCCTGGCCCCGCAGGCCATTGCCACCCTGAAAGAGCTGCAGCCCCTCACCGGCCATGGCCGCTATGTGTTCCCCAGCCTGCGCACGGGCGAGCGGGCCATGAGCGACAACACCATCAATGCAGCGCTGCGGCGCATGGGCTTCGCCTCCGACGAGATGAGCGCCCACGGGTTCCGGGCCATGGCGCGCACGCTGATGATTGAGCGCATCCACGGCATATCTGCCGATGTGATCGAAGCCCAACTGGCGCACGGCAAGTCAGGGCCGCTGGGGGCCGCCTATGACCGGGCGGAATTCATGGAGCAGCGGCGCAGGATGATGACAGAGTGGGCGGACTACTTGGACAAATTACGCGTTGGCGCGGACGTCATTCAGTTCAAAGCCGCCTAATTGTCGATTTCTAGACAACGTCCAACCACGAAATCTTGGCAGGCAGTGGACGAAAACTTCCCAACTAAGGCGTGCAAGCAGTTCAGTTGCTACAACATCTTCGGCAATATCGAATCCCTCTTCGAGAACAACATGCCGTTTGACCTCTTGTTAGTCTTTTTGCACGACTTGAAGAGTAAATGTTTGTTTCATGAAAAGCGCATTTCAAAGGCGCCGTGTGTGCGTATCGAGGCGCATCCAGCACATTTCGGCACTCCTCGGCACGTACGGACACATTAGCGCACGGCCACAGCGCTGTTCACGCGCTGGTTGCGGCGGTACACAACTGGCCAGATCGAGGAAAAGGATGTGGCAACCCGTAAAATTCAAACACCTAGTTGGACACAAGCTTATTTAGCAACGTCCAGAAAGGCGAAACCCTCGAAGCTTCCTAGGGCAACGAGGGTTTCTGAGTACCCAATCCCGGAGGATCAAGGACTGTCTGTGCAGACAACCTGTGATTCTATAGAACTGGTAGCGCATGTGATACCTGTGGTTATTTCCATGTGCGATCTGTTCACCGGGTGCGGGGGTTTATTGAACCCTGTTTGTAGAAAGGCCTGCCATGGCCCAAAACACCCACCATCCTGAATCCTTACTGCGCCTGCCGCAAGTTCTTGCGCGCTTTCCCGTATCCCGCTCCGGCTGGTATGCGGGCGTGAAGTGCGGCAAGTTTCCCGCCCCCATCAAGACTGGCCCGCGCACAGCAATGTGGCGCGCGAGCGAGATCGACGACCTCATTGCCGCTATCGGCAACTAAGGGGGCCAAATGCAGAACCAAACTTATGGCGTAAAGCCAGGATGTGTCACGCCCGTTCCATACGCAATCGGGTTTGACACCTTGCCCGACAGCGCATTTATCCGCGAAGCGCAATTGGTACAGAGCCCCAAGCGCCCCAACAGCCCGGCCCCCCTGCCCTTCAGCGCTCCCACCCTGTGGCGTAAAGTAAAAGCGGGCACGTTCCCCAAACCGCACCGCCTGTCTGAACGCGTGACGGCCTGGAAGGTGGGCGACGTGCGCGCATGGATCCACCAACACACCGCTGATGCGTAAGGGGGCACACCATGCACACCGACGCAACCAAGCGGCAGGCACTGGCCGAGATTCTGGCCGCGCATCCGGGCACCGACACCGCGGCGCAATGCACGCGCATCCGGGCTGCGCTGGCCCGCTTTGCACTCACCACGTTTGAGGCTTCACGCTATCTGGACTGCTACGACCCGCGCGCAAGGGTGATGCAACTGCGCCATGCCGGTGATGTGATCCGCACGCACTGGCAGACGGTGGAAACCGAAGGCGGTGGCAAACACCGCGTGGGGCTCTACGTGCTGGAACCCAAGGGGGGCAACCATGCAGAGCGCCATTGATGGATTCAGCACCGCCATGGCGGCGGCGGGCTTGCCACCACCGCCCACTATTGAGGCAGATGGAAGCCTGCACCGCTTCAACAGTAGCGGCAAGCGTGGCGACGACTCGGGCTGGTATGTGCTGCACCCGGACGGCATCGCAGCGGGCGTGTTTGGCTGCTGGCGCAATGGCTGGTCACAGACCTGGAGCAGCAAGCCCGACACGGCCATGACCCAGGCCGAGCGTGACGCACACCGCCAGCGCATCAAGGCCATGAAGGCACAGCGCGATGCAGAGCAGGCCCAACGCCAGCAGCAGGCGCGCCAGACAGCGGCGGCGCTGTGGCAGGCCGCAGCATCTGCCACACAGCATGAGTACCTGGCACGCAAGGGCATACAGCCCCACGGCGCACGGTGTGATGGGCTGCGGCTGGTGATCCCCTTGCGCGATGTGGACGGCACATTGCACAGCCTGCAAACCATTGCACCGGATGGCGACAAGCGATTTATGCCCGGCGGGCGCGTGGCGGGCTGCTATCACTCCATGGGCAAGCCCCAGAGCGTGCTGGTGGTGTGCGAGGGCTTCGCCACCGGGGCCAGCATCCATGAGGCCACGGGGCACGCGGTGGCGGTGGCCTTCAATGCGGGCAACCTGCTGCCCGTGGCCCAGGCGCTGCACGGCAAGTACCCTGCGCTGCGCATCATCGTGGCCGCCGACGATGACTGGCGCACCGATGGAAACCCGGGCCTGACCAAAGCCACCGAGGCGGCGCAGGCAGTGGGCGGCGACCTGACAAAACCTGACTTTGGCGACAGCCGCCCAGAGAAGGCTACAGACTTCAACGACCTGCATCAACTGCTGGGGCTGGACGCGGTGAAGGCGTGCATTGATAGTGCCGTGACGGCACCCACCGACAGCGGCTGGCCTGACCCGGCGCCCTTGCCCAGTGGCCTGCCACCCGTGGCACCGTTTGATGCAGAGCTGCTGCCCGAGGCGCTGCGCGGCTGGGTGGCAGACATTGCAGACCGTATGCAGTGCCCGCCCGACTTCACGGCGGTGGGGGCTGTGGTGGCTCTATCCAGCCTGATAGGTGCGCGTGCAGTGGTCAAACCCAAGGCCCGCGACGATTGGGCCGTGACGCCCAACCTGTGGGGCGCCATCGTGGGCCGTCCAGGCGTGATGAAGTCGCCCGCACTGAGCGAGGTATTGAAGCCCCTGCAGCGCCTTGAAAAAACAGAGCGGGAACAGTGGCAGGCAGCGCACGAAGCCTGGCAACTCGATTGCAAGGTGGCCGAGCTGGCCGCCAAGGCCAACGAAAAGCAGGCCGCAGCCCAGGCCGTCAAAGACCCAAAAAAAGCGCGAGCGCTGCTGCAGCCAGCCGACAACCTGACCACAGAGCCCACCATGCGCCGCTATGTGGTCAACGATGCCACGGTGGAAAAGCTGGCCGAGCTGCTGACGGTGAACCAGTGGGGCACACTGGTCTATCGTGATGAAATCCACGGCCTGCTGTGCAGCATGGACAAGCAGGGGCAAGAAGGCGCACGCGGCTTCTACCTGACGGGCTACGACGGCAACCAAGGCCACGCCGTGGACCGCATCGGGCGCGGTGAATCGTTTGTGCCCCGCGTGTGTCTGGCAATGCTGGGCGGCATCCAGCCCGGCAAGGTGCAAAGCTATGTGCGCGACGCCGTGGCAGGCGGTGCGGGTGATGACGGCTTGCTGCAGCGCTTTGGGCTGACGGTGTGGCCCGATGTGAACCGCGAATTTGTCTATGTGGATCGGTGGCCCGACACCCCCGCCAAGCAGGCGGCATGGGCAGTGTTTGAGCGCTTGAATCAACTGCAGCCAGCCACCGACAGCGACGCGCAGGAATGGCGCTTCACCTCGGATGCACAGGCGTTGTTTGAAGAATGGCTGATCCCGTTTGAAACCGAGCTGCGCGGCGAAGAACTGCACCCCGCCCTGGTGTCGCACCTTGCCAAGTACCGCAAGCTGGTGCCTGCCCTGGCGCTGATCTTTGCCCTGGTGGACACACCCGAAAGTGAACACCTGATCCACGAGCGCGAGCTACTCCGCGCATTGGCATGGGCCGACTACCTGCGCACCCATGCCGAACGCCTGTATGCCGCAGCGGTGATGCCAGAAACCAGCGCAGCCAAGCAACTGCTGGACAAGATCAAGGCGGGCAAGCTGGCCGACAGCGACGGCGTTTTGCTGGATACCTTCACGCCCCGACAGATCGCGGTGAAGCACTGGGCAGGGCTGGGCACACCAGACGCTGTGCGCAAGGCCGCCGACCTGCTGGCCGACTATGGCTGGCTGGAGCGTGAGGCCACGCCCAGCGGCGCGACAGGTGGCAGGCCCGGTGAGCGATACGTATTGCACCCCGTGCTGGTGAAGGGGGGCGCGTGATGAAGTGGCTACAGCGACTGAAATCGGCCCCCACCCCAGACGCCAACGCTACGAAACCTACAGAACCCGGTTTCGTAGGTTTCGTAGCGTGCCCCGATGGGCCTTCTGAAAAATTCACAGCCCCGCAGCGACCACCAGCCAACGAAGCCACCTCAGACCCTGACCGTTGGTGCTGGCCCCATAGCTCAGCGATGAACACGGCAGAGATTGACGCCTTCACGGCGCGGCTGGCGCGCTTCACCGACAAGGGGCTGCCCCTGAACGACGCCGAAGCGCTGGCCGACAAGCTGGTGACGCGGGACAGGGACAACGACAGCCGCCGACTGTGCCTGGAGTGCGCCCACCTGCAAGGCGTGAGCCGCTGGGGCTGCGGCAATTGGAAACAAGCAGCCGTCTGCACCCGCCCGGCAGACGCAGGGCTGCCGCATGGGCTGGTGGTACTGCCCCAACACTGCCCAGGATTCAAGGAGCACACGCGATGACCAAGAAGGCCCAGACCCCGGCGGTGCAAAACGGCAACACCGACCCCAACACCCTGGAGCTACACAAAGACCCGACGCAGACCGACACCGCGCAAATCGCGGCAATGGCGCTGGGCAGCGTTGCGGCCAATGCGATGACCGCACGCACATTTGCAAAGGGCACGTTTGGCACGCTGGACGTGACCGAGTGCGTATTGACGTTGAAGAAGCGCGTGGACACCACCCACGGCGGCGACCTCAAGCACGCAGAAACCACCCTCACGGCGCAAGCCGCAACGCTGGACGCCATCTTTAACGAGATGGCCCGGCGGGCAGCATTGAACATGGGCGAATACATGGACGCCACCGAGCGCTATATGCGACTGGCACTCAAGGCCCAGGGCCAATGCCGCGCCACGCTGGAGACATTAGCGGCCATCAAGAACCCGCCCGTGATCTTTGCTAAGCAGGCCAACATCGCCCACGGGCCGCAGCAGGTGAACAACGACGGTTTCCCGAGCAGTACGCGCACCCGCGCGTGCGCGAGAAAAGCGGAAACCACGCCAGACGAACTATTAGAGGGGCCGCAGCATGGCAGCACGAACATGGACGACAGAGCAGCGACAACGCCAGCGAGAGGCCATCCAACAGTGGAAGCCTTGGAACCAATCCACCGGCCCCGCAAGTCCAGAAGGAAAGGTAGTGGCAGCGCGTAATGCCTACAAAGGCGGGCAAAGAGCCGCACTGCGCAAACTAGTTCAGGAGCTGAATTTGGCGCTGAAGGTACAACGTGAAAACCTGTCTGAGAGCCCAGACACGCGATCAGCTTAGATTTTCACCAACTGAGTGTGCAGCCTGTCTGCTTGCCTTTGCGTCTGAATTGGTTGCTAGGATGGCGGCTATTGTTTAGGGTTGTGAGATAGCTGCCCGGAACACCCCCGAGCGACGAGCGCCCCCCGACCTGAGGGCAGGTGTCGCACAAGCCTCGATGGAGGAAACCGCGAAGAACGCCAACGCAGGTGTTCAGGGC
>Ga0209934_1001589_pt1 | contig 12523 bp, 1 predicted proteins | sample ThiBiot_750_plan_2_FD_183950 | JGI IMG/M metagenome (GOLD analysis project Ga0209934, IMG submission 183950) | Wastewater bioreactor microbial communities from Cape Town, South Africa - Thiocy_expt_750_plan (SPAdes) | ecosystem: Engineered > Bioreactor > Thiocyanate-remediating >...
AATCCTATACAGTGTAACTAGTCTTTATTCAGAGATGTAAATATTCTTGATTAGACTATCTTCATGTTGATTGGTTTCTCTCACGAGAAACCAATCAACCAAATAATGGAATAATCAATTATTTACAACATCTGAATAGAAACTAGTTACATTGTACTGTTTCAGTTTAATTATTTATCCATTTAAATGTATATTTTCAAGGTTAGATTAGTGCTAAATTTGATAGATTCCTCGTAAGAGGAATCTATCAATATGTAGTAGAGTCAATTAATTTCTATGTTATTGAAATTTTATACTAATTGTATTGTATTAATTCAGTCTATATCTATTTTATATATTTAAATTACTATTTTATTTATTAATATAAGAAAATAAATTAATATAATAAATAAAAATAATAAGAATATTTTTGATAAAACACTACATAGACTGATCCTATAAAGGGTAACTAGTCTTTATTCAGGAATGTAAATCTTCTAGATTAGACTAGCTCCATGTTGATTGGTTTCTCGTGAGAGAAACCAATCAACCAAATAATGGTATAATCAATTATTTACAACATCTGAATAGAGACTAGTTACATTGTATTGTTTTAGTCTAATTATTTATCCATTCAAATGTATATTTTCAAGATTAGATTAATGTTAAATTTGATAGATTTCTCGTGAGAGAAATCTATCAATATGTAGTAGAATTAATCATTTACTATACAATTTAAAACTCATCCTAAATTTATTGTATTAATTCAGTCTATATCTATTTTATATATTTAAATTACTATTTTATTTATTAATATAAGAAAATAAATTAATATAATAAATAAAAATAATAGGAATATTATTGATTAAATATTACATAGACTGATCCTATACAGGGTAACTAGTCTTTATTCAGGAATGTAAATCTTCTAGATTAGACTAGCTCCATGTTGATTGGTTTCTCATGAGAGAAACCAATCAACCAAATAATGGTATAATCAATTATTTACAACATCTGAATAGAGACTAGTTACATTGTATTGTTTTAGTCTAATTATTTATCCATTCAAATGTATATTTTCAAGATTAGATTAATGTTAAATTTGATAGATTTCTCGTGAGAGAAATCTATCAATATGTAGTAGAATTAATCATTTACTATACAATTTAAAACTCATCCTAATTTTATTGTATTAATTCAGTCTATATTTATTTTATACATTTAAATTACTATTTTATTTATTAATATAAGAAAATAAATTAATATAATAAATAAAAATAATAGGAATATTTTTGAATAAATACTATATAGACTGGTCCTATACAATGTAACTAGTCTTCATTTAGAAATGTAAATATTCTTGATTAAATCAGCTTCATGTTGATTGATTTCTCGTAAGAGAAACCAATCAACCAAACAATGAAATAATCAATTATTTACAACATCTGAATAGACACTAGTTACATTGTATTATTTCAGTCTGATTATTTGTCCTTTAAAAATATGTCATCATATAATCATTTTAACGGTCATTGAAATTCATTCATAAAATAATCATCTCGCTCTATGTTTATTATAAGCAAATACATCTAACAAAATATTTGTTATCTTAAACCAATCCCAAAATCTAGTATAAATCCAATATTTTAATATTCATCTTCATAACAAACATATGAGTAATCAGTGATAACTCACGAGTATTTCTTTCACCAATAACATGTACGCACTATCTACCAACCATCATGAAATTTATCGATGTTTATATTCTGTCTAACAAGTAATTATTTCTACTAATTATTAATGAATATCCAAACAATTACATACAATCATAAATATAATCCAATTAATATCAGTTGAGTGAGACAGTATATGTTATATGTTATTCTGAAAAATCATTAAAAAAAAATAAAAAAATTGAAAAAATTTTTTAAATTTTTTTTCACCTTAAACGATTTTTTTCTATAATAAAGCTATTTGCGATATTTAAAAATCTCCAGCGATTTACAGCCCTTACCAGCAAAAAACAACAACAACCAACGATAAGTAGTTATGTTATATAACGAAAATATTAAGAAGGAGTGTCTTGATGTTTCAACATCATCACATAAATTCATTGAAGGAATCCATGGCATTGATAATGTAGATATGGACAATATTAAATATAAATACCCTAGCACCTTCATCAACTCATTCAAAGAAGATGAAGCTGTTATCGTATCATATTATTATAGGTATCATGATTTCATTGTTGCAGATAAATCCGACGAGGATTTGTCCAAAACAATGGACATGATTAAATTATACAGGGATCTTAACAGGCAATACTTGTTAAGATCAAATAAAGATGTGGAAGAGGAGATGAAATTGAGAAAGAATCTATCTATTGATAGTGCTATTCTCAATAGTCTCCCAATAGGACAAGAGCTTACCCTTCATAGAATTGCTTATATAACTCATCATGAGATGCTCAATGAGTTATACCTCAGAATCGAATGGGAAGAGAGTAAGCTCTTAAATATTATTAAAGGTTTCCGTTCTGGAATTATAAAAGACATTAAATCATGGTCAGAAAAATATACCAGCTATGAAAATAAATTACGTGAAAAGTGGTATAGATGTTTATGTTTATCAGTAAAATCTTTGTTCAACAAACTTGCTGTATATTTTGAACAAAGTGTAGCTGATAATCTTAAAAACATGGATATATTCAATATGTTACCCGAGGTTAATAATCACGAGATTTATCATAAAGACAGATATGACTATTTATTTAATGTCGATGTTAGTAAAATTAGAATGGTGGATGGTTTATGGAAGTTAGTTACAGACAATAATTATATCACTACAGCATATTATAAATTATTGGACGAAAAATATTTATCATTTAAGGAAGTTAAACCATCCACAAATACAAATATGTCAGAAGTTGAATGCTTAAAGAAAAAAATCACACCTGTATCTCCAGCATTTAACGGTACAAACAATATCATGAGAGAGCAGGATGGTGGTCACAAGAAGGTATTATTAAAAAGGATGTTACAACGAATGTCAGTGCAAGATGTTAAAATGAATTTATATGACGAAATTATAGCAGATGAAAGTAAAAAACGTGAAGTTGAAAAAATTAAGGTGAATATGACCGACGATAGAAAATCTGCACGTGATAAAGCAAGGGAAGAACATTTTGCAAAAACTTCAGCATATAATCCAGTTAGTGGTAAACAATCAGCACGTGATAAAGCAAGGGAAACATATCTCGCAAAAAGTTCAGCTTATGGTTCGGTTAGCATTAGTATTAGCAGTAATAACGGTAACAGTGATACAGTTAAGGATGATAAATATTCACATCTTAAAGATAATGTTAAAATCAGTAGAAGTCAGAAGCGTGAAGATAGTATGACCAAATATTTGAATGAAAGTAGTAAACCTTACAAAATGTTACCAGCTGATACACCTGAAAGTTATATGCTCGACAAGGATGATTTACATAGATTTGAAATAGTTACAGAAGAACAATTGAGAGAATATGCTGAACACTTTAGATTTGTAACATATAGATATTTAAAATTGAAATATATCAGCGCGAGAGCACATAAGATGATTACTTCAGTTAAGCACATATGTGAAAAATATGACTTTACCATCGAGAAATTTATGTATCGTTTCACCTCCATGGTAGCGAAAAATGATATAGCCAACAATGATTGTTTGTATTCCATGGTATTTGACAAATTTAACAAAATAAACTGCGACTATGAATCACTTTACTTATTTGATTTGACATCTCTCAATGAACAAAGAAAGAAAAATGGAAAAAGTATGTAATTTACCCCACTTTATGGATGTATTTTGTAAATATTGTATTTTTAGATTTTAATGTATAGTAATTTTAATGATATATATAAACCTAACATGTGTAATACAAATGAATTTTTGTGATATATATGTTAAAAATGTAAATAAGAGATATCATACATGATTTTTTGACCACATTTAAATTTTAAACAAGAGATATAATATCTGACTTTTCGACCACATTGAAATTATAAATAAGAGATATAATACCTGACTTTTTTACCACATTAAAATTATAAACAAGAGATATAGTACCCGACTTTTTGACCACATTAAAAATTGTAAACAAGAGATAGAGTACCTGACTTTTTGACCATATTGAAATTTTAAACGAGAGGTACAGTACCTGACTTTTTTACCATATTTAAAAATATAAACAATAGATATCGTATATGTCTTTTTGACCACATTAAATCCTTAAATAAGAGGCATTGTATCTGATTTTTTTATCACATTAAAATTGTAAATAAGAGATACAGTATCTGACTTTTTGACCACATTTAAAATTGTAAGTAAGGGGTACGGTATCTGACTTTTTGACCACATTTAAAATTATAAACGTGATATACAGTATTAGTGTTTATCGCCAGGGTAAATAATTTTATTGTGCCCACGCAAAGAAAAATAATCATTGTATTGTACACAAAATATTCGATTATATGTGATATTTTTAGCGGTAGACAACATTAATTACTACTGTATATGTGTACCCATAAAGCTCACGCTTTATCCCCCACCCGCCCAACCCTATAATTATACATATATTAAATATATTGTCTATAAATAAAAACATTTACATTGTGTGAATTATTTTATGCACAACATGATTATGTAATATAAATTGTCTCTAAATTACAGACAATTGAAAATAGTGATAAATCTTCATATTATACGGTCATGAATATTTTGTATAAATATATGTTACACATAATCATCATGTAATTATTGCAATGTTTTACTCTTAGTATGGGAATATTCTATATTAACATATAACCATATGGATGTATATAATTAAATTATTGGTACACGTAATATAGGTGATAACAAATAAAATCATGGTATATGATAGACCTCCCAATGAGGGTATATTCAATCACATTTACTGAGGAATTTCCTGATTTTTTTCTGGGATCTGTCTAAAATAGGGAATTTTGGTATGGTGAATACTATGTAGACGTGTCTTGAATGTAACCAATTTATTACTTTTTGTATACCTATACAGAAAAAATTTTTTTTAATATAAAAAATTTTCAGAATTTTTAGAAATTAAAAACAGATTAATATAATATGCAATTATATGTGTATATGCTGATATTTATACATGAAAATCAGTGATAACAAACAGGTTAAATTTCAAGTGTAAACTTTTAAGATGAAATTAGTAGCTGTTGAATATGTTTCTCAGAGAGAAACATATTCAACATATAGCTGCATCTATTTCTATTTACATCATTTATTTTTTCCGCTAGTTAATATTGTATTAAATTAGTCAATGTTCATTTTATATATTTAAATAATTAATTTATTTATTAATATATAAAAATAAATTAATATAATAAATAAAAATACGATATTGCAAGAATTTCGCTTTGCGAAATTCGCAATATCTCATTTTTTTTCTGCGCTCACGCAGAAAAAAAATAATGGGAATATTTTTGATTAAATACTACATAGACTGATTCTATACAGTCTAACTAGTATTAAATTTTAGATGTAAACTTTTAAGATGAAATTAGTAGCTGTTGAATATGTTTCTCAGAGAGAAACATATTCAACATATAGCTGCATCTATTTCTATTTACATCATTTATTTTTTCCGCTAGTTAATATTGTATTAAATTAGTCAATGTTCATTTTATATATTTAAATAATTAATTTATTTATTAATATATAAAAATAAATTAATATAATAAATAAAAATACGATATTGCAAGAATTTCGCTTTGCGAAATTCGCAATATCTCATTTTTTTTCTGCGCTCACGCAGAAAAAAAATAATGGGAATATTTTTGATTAAATACTACATAGACTGATTCTATACAGTCTAACTAGTATTAAATTTTAGATGTAAACTTTTAAGATGAAATTAGTAGCTGTTGAATATGTTTCTCAGAAAGAAACATATTCAACATATAGCTGCATCTATTTCTATTTACATTGTATAATTTTCTACTAATGTAATATTGTATTACATTAGTCAATGTTCATTTTATATATTAAAATAATTATTTTATTTATTAATATATAAAAATAAATTAATATAATAAATAAAAATACGATATTGCAAGAATTTCGCTTTGCGAAATTCGCAATATCTCATTTTTTTTCTGCGCTCACGCAGAAAAAAAATAATAGGAATATTTTTGATTAAATACTACATAGACTGATCCTATACAGTCTAACTAGTATTAAATTTCAGATGTAAACTTTTAAGATAAAACCAGTAGCTGTTGAATATGTTTCTCCTTGAGAAACATATTCAACATATAGCTGCATCTATTTCTATTTACATTATTTATTTTCTACTAGTTAACATTGTATTATATTAATCTATGTTTATTTTATATATTTAAATTACTATTTTATTTATTAATATAATAAAATAAATTAATATAATAAATAAAAATACGATATTGCAAGAATTTCGCTTTGCGAAATTCGCAATATCTCATTTTTTTTCTGCGCTCACGCAGAAAAAAAATAATAGGAATATTTTTGATTAAATACTACATAGACTGATCCTATACAGTCTAACTAGTATTAAATTTCAGATGTAAACTTTTAAAATGAAATTAGTAGCTGTTGAATATGTTTCTCCTTGAGAAACATATTCAACATATAGATGTATCTATCTCTATTTACATTATTTATTTTCTACTAGTTAACATTGTATTATATTAATCTATGTTTATTTTATATATTTAAATTACTATTTTATTTATTAATATAATAAAATAAATTAATATAATTAACAAAAATAATGAGAATATTTTTGGTTAAATACTACATAGACTGATCCTATACAGTCTAACTAGTATTAAATTTCAGATGTAAACTTTTAAAATGAAATTAGTAGCTGTTGAATATGTTTCTCCTTGAGAAACATATTCAACATATAAATGTATCTATCTCTATTTACATCATTTATTTTTTTTACTAGTTAACATTGTATTATATTAATCTATGTTTATTTTATATAATTATATTATTATTTTATTTATTAATATATAAAAATAAATTAATATAATTAACAAAAATAATAAGAATATTTTTGATTAAATACTACATAGATTGATCTGACAGAGGGTAACTAGTCTTTAATTTTGGACACATAAATTCAAGATAAAATTAGCACCGAGTTGAATATATTTCTCTGAAGAGAAATATATTCAACATGTAGTGATATCTATTTTATTTACATCATTTGAAATAGATTACAGTTACACCTTGTCGATATAATATAAATTTATTCTGAGCTCAACAACAGAATAAATAATCAGGAATACCATAATACCTTGATCATCTTAAAAACAATGTGATAATTAGTACACAATAACAGTGTAAATATAACACAATAAATTGGTAATATAAACAAAGTTCACATATAAATGTATTTTATTGTGTATGTGATATGTAAATATAAATGAAAAATAAAATATTGTGGAAAATTATATGTGTTAAAATTTTAATTATAGACAAGTATTAACTTTCAGTGAAGCTCATACTTCGATTCTCACTTTCAACCGCTATATCGTTTATTAATTAATTATATGTTATCTATAAACAAAAGTTAATATGTTTATTAAACATATTTTGTACACAAAAATTATTCTTAAGTTGTAATGTTATCAATATATTAAATTAACACAAAAATATAAATATATAGTCCTTGGTCATCCAATACATGTTCAGATATAAAATTTATCACGAACATCATGATTATCATATGTACTCAATGAAAAATATATGTAAATTTATACAATATATGAATTTGTATCCATATGAAAAAAATATTATAATATATATGTTATAAATCCTGTAATATTACAGTGGTAAAATAATATTATTATATTTTGTTTTTAACACGGAGATATACCATGATGTATTACAATCATTTTAAATATATGTAGAATATATCAGGTTTATGTACTGTTGATAATAGTATGTGATTTTATATGGTGTGTTACCCCTTATTTTAAGGGGTGTAGATTGGTGTTTTTCTGGGGAATTCCCGGGAATTTTTTGAGAACTATCTAAAAATAGGTTTTTTGAGCGTCATGAAGACGAAGTAGATGTGTCTTGAAAGTGGTCTATTTTTGACTTTCTGGGTATGTATACAGGAAATTTTTTTAATTTTTCCAGAAAAATTCCAGAAAAAATTCCTGGAAAATTAAATTAAAAATAATATATAATAAGCGTGAGAAAAACAGAATATGGTACAGATTTCTCTTATTCAGAAGTGTAAACTTATAAGAAATAATAAGCAGAGAATTGTAAAATTCCTCTTGCGAGAAGTGTTGTAACATATATTGTAATCTATCTCTATCTACACCATTTAAATATATTTCAAATATAATATGATAATACAATCTGTTTCTAATAATATATGTTTAATTACCTATTTTCTGTGTAAAATTGCAACACTCTATATTATGAAATAATCAGAATATTTATGAATGAATATCATATAAATAAGATTAATGTAAGATAACTAGTTTATTTACAAATGTAAACTTTTAATATAAAACTAGTGGTTATTGAATGTGTTTTTCAAAGGGAAATATATTTAACATATAGTTGTATTTTATCTCTATTTATATTATCTGAATAGATTTTAGTTATACTGTATTGTTTCAGTCTGATTATTTATCCATTTAAATGTATATTTTCAAGATTAGATTAATGTTAAATTTGATAGATTCCTCTCACGAGAAATCTATCAACATGTGGTAGAGTCAATTAATTGCTACACTATTGAAATTTTGTACTAATTGTATTGTATTAATTCAGTCTATATCTATATTATATATTTAAATAGTTATTTTATTTATTAATATAAGAAAATAATTAAATATAATAAATAAAAATAATAAGAATATTTTTGATTAAATACTACATGGACTGATCCTATACAGGGTAACTAGTCTTTATTCATAGATGTAAATCTTCTAGATTGGATTATTCTCATGTTGATTGGTTTCTCTTACGAGAAACCAATCAACCAAATAGTGGAATAATCAATTATTTACATCATCTGAATAGAGACTAGTTACATTGTATTGTTTTAGTCTAATTATTTATCCATTTAAATGTATATTTTTAAGATTGGATTAATGTTAAATTTGATAGATTCCTCGTGAGAGGAATCTATCAACATGTAGTAGAGTCAATTAATTGCTATACCATTGAAATTTTGTACTAATTGTATTGTATTAATTCAGTTTACATCTAATTTATATATTTAAATTACTATTTTATTTATTAATATATAAAAATAAATTAATATAATAAATAAAAATAATAGGAATATTTTTGATTAAATACTACATAGACTGATCCTATACAGGGTAACTAGTCTTTATTCAGAGATGTAAATCTTCTAGATTAGACTATCTTTATGTTGATTGGTTTCTCTTACGAGAAACCAATCAACCAAATAATGGTGTAATCAATTATTTACAACATCTGAATAGAGATTAGTTACATTGTATTGTTTCAATCTAATTATTTATCCATTTAAATGTATATTTTTAAGATTGGATTAATGTTGAATTTGATAGATTCCTCTTACGAGGAATCTATCAACATGTAATAGAATCAATCATTTACTATGTCAGTAAAATTTTATTCTAAAAGTATTGTACTAATTCAGTCTATGTTTATTTTATATATTTAAATAGTTATTTTATTTATTAATATAAGAAAATAAATTAATATAATAAATAAAAATAATAAGAATATTTTTGATCAAATACTACATAGACTGATCCTATACAGGGTAACTAGTCTTTATTCAGAGATGTAAATCTTCTAGATTAGACTATCTTTATGTTGATTGGTTTCTCTTACGAGAAACCAATCAACCAAATAATGGTGTAATCAATTATTTACAACATCTGAATAGATTTTAGTTACACTGTATTGTTTCAATCTAATTATTTATCCATTTAAATGTATATTTTTAAGATTGCATTAATGTTAAATTTGATAGATTCCTCTCACGAGGAATCTATCAACATGTGGTAGAGTCAATTAATTGCTACACCATTGAAATTTTGTACTAAATATATTGTATTAATTCAGTCTATATCTATATTATATATTTAAATTACTATTTTATTTATTAATATAAGAAAATAAATTAATATAATAAATAAAAATAATAAGAATATTTTTGATTAAATACTACATGGACTGATCCTATACAATGTAACTAGTCTTTATTCAGAGATGTAAATCTTCTAGATTGGATTATTCTCATGTTGATTGGTTTCTCGTAAGAGAAACCAATCAATCAAATAGTGGAATAATCAATTATTTACATCATCTGAATAAAGACTAGTTACATTGTATTGTTTTAGTCTAATTATTTATCCATTTAAATGTATATTTTTAAGATTGGATTAATGTTAAATTTGATAGATTCCTCGTGAGAGGAATCTATCAACATGTGGTAGAGTCAATTAATTGCTACACTATTGAAATTTTGTACTAATTGTATTGTATTAATTCAGTCTATATCTATATTATATATTTAAATAGTTATTTTATTTATTAATATAAGAAAATAATTAAATATAATAAATAAAAATAATAGGAATATTTTTGATTAAATACTACATAGACTGATCCTATACAGTGTAACTAGTCTTTATTCAGAGATGTAAATCTTCTAAATTAGACTATCTTCATGTTGATTGGTTTCTCGTAAGAGAAACCAATCAACCAAATAATGGAATAATCAATTATTTACAACATCTGAATAGGAACTAGTTACATTGTATTATTTCAGTCTAATTATTTATTCGTTTAAAGTATATTTTCAAGATTAGATTAGTGTCGAATTTGATAGATTCCTCTTACGAGGAATCTATCAACATATAGTAGAATCAATCATTTGCTATACCATTGAAATTTTGTACTAATTGTATTGTATTAATTCAGTCTATATCTAATTTACATATTTAAATTACTATTTTATTTATTAATATAAAAAAATAAATTAATATAATAAATTAATATAATAAATAAAAATAATAGGAATATTTTTGATTAAATACTACATGGACTGATCCTATACAGGGTAATTAGTCTTTATTCAAAGATGTAAATCTTCTAGATTGGATTATTCTCATGTTGATTGGTTTCTCTTACGAGAAATCAATCAACCAAATAGTGGAATAATTAATTATTTACATCATCTGAATAGAGACTAGTTACATTGTATTGTTTTAGTCTAATTATTTATCCATTTAAATGTATATTTTTAAGATTGAATTAATGTTAAATTTGATAGATTCCTCTCACGAGGAATCTATCAACATGTGGTAGAGTCAATTAATTGCTACACCATTGAAATTTGTACTAATTGTATTGTATTAATTCAGTCTATATCTATATTATATATTTAAATTACTATTTTATTTATTAATATATAAAAATAAATTAATATAAATTAATATAATAAATAAAAATAATAAGAATATTTTTGATAAAATATTACATAGACTGATCCTATACAGGGTAACTAGTCTTTATTCAGAGATGTAAATCTTTTAGATTGGATTATTCTCATGTTGATTGGTTTCTCTTACGAGAAACCAATCAACCAAATAGTGGAATAATCAATTATTTACATCATCTGAATAGAGACTAGTTACATTGTATTGTTTTAGTCTAATTATTTATCCATTTAAATGTATATTTTTAAGATTGGATTAATGTTAAATTTGATAGATTCCTCGTAAGAGGAATCTATCAACATGTAATAGAATCAATTATTTGCTATACAATTAAAAACTCATCCTAATTTTATTGTATTAGTTCAGTCTATATATATATTATATATTTAAATTACTATTTTATTTATTAATATAAGAAAATAAATTAATATAATAAATAAAAATAATAAGAATATTTTTGATAAAATATTACATAGACTGATCCTATACAGGGTAACTAGTCTTTATTCAGAGATGTAAATCTTTTAGATTGGATTATTCTCATGTTGATTGGTTTCTCTTACGAGAAACCAATCAACCAAATAGTGGAATAATCAATTATTTACATCATCTGAATAGAGACTAGTTACATTGTATTGTTTTAGTCTAATTATTTATCCATTTAAATGTATATTTTCAAGATTGAATTAATGTTGAATTTGATAGATTCCTCGTAAGAGGAATCTATCAACATGTAATAGAATCAATCATTTACTATGTCAGTAAAATTTTATTCTAAAAGTATTGTACTAATTCAGTCTATGTTTATTTTATATATTTAAATAGTTATTTTATTTATTAATATAAGAAAATAATTAAATATAATAAATAAAAATAATAGGAATATTTTTGATAAAATATTACATAGACTGATCCTATACAGGGTAACTAGTCTTTATTCAGAGATGTAAATCTTTTAGATTGGATTATTCTCATGTTGATTGGTTTCTCTTACGAGAAACCAATCA
>Ga0209934_1001601_pt1 | contig 12479 bp, 10 predicted proteins | sample ThiBiot_750_plan_2_FD_183950 | JGI IMG/M metagenome (GOLD analysis project Ga0209934, IMG submission 183950) | Wastewater bioreactor microbial communities from Cape Town, South Africa - Thiocy_expt_750_plan (SPAdes) | ecosystem: Engineered > Bioreactor > Thiocyanate-remediating >...
CGTTCCCCAGAAGTGGTAGGAGAGGCGCGACGCGAGCTCCCAGGCATCGAGCGCGAAGATGTCGTTCGCGCCCGCCGCCGTGGTGCCGCTCTCGACGTGGTAGAGGAATCGCGGTGCCGAGAGCAGTCGAGTGACGGCCTTCGCGACCGTATCGCCCGGGATGTTCGTCGCCGGGGCGTCGCCGACGTAGAACGCGACGTCTTCGTCATCGAGCGGACGCCGGAGCGCGAGCTCGCCGAATTTCCGCACGAACGCCTCGAAGCACGCGCGATCGATGCTCGTGCTCGCGCAAACACCGACGAGGCTCGCGATGCGCGCCGGCGTCTTCGTCGCCTCCTTGCCGAGCTGCACCGCGACTTGAAACGGGACATCGGCGTATTGCTGCTGTTGCGACTGGTCGAGCCGCCCGAAGCCGCCGTGCTTCTCCGCCGGAGGGGAGACGAGCTGGTCGGGGGGCATCGCCTCCGCGAGGGGCAGTACCGTTTGCAGGATCTCGTTCGCCTCCGTGGGCATTGCCGCGTGGAGGAGATCGCCGAGCGTGGCGATGTACTCGTCTCGCGTGAGGCGGGGGAGCGACATCGTGCTCTCTTCGCCGAGCGGCGGCGCGTCGGTAGCGGTGTTCTCGGCCGGGTCTACGCCTTGGTTGCGGCGCGGGTCCGTGCCCGACTCGTCCGCGCATGCTGCGAGCGCGAAGGCGCCGATCGTGACCAGGCCCAAGATGCGCGCGACTCTCATGGTGGGCGCCCATCGCAAGGTGCATGCCGCTCGGTCGAGAGGCTCCGGGGCCGCCATCGCACCCCGAGATTCTCGGGAAATGCGCGGGGCGAGGCAGGTTCAGGATCGAAACATGGTTCGAAACACGTTTCGATCGGGGCGAGGACGCTTCAGCGAAAGTCGAGCGTCACGTTGTCCACCCGGTAGGCCCAGGCGGTCGTCTCCGGGTCGACGGTGGCGATGCCGAAGATGGTGTGCGGCGTTCCCGTTGCCGACAGCTCGAGGGGGCCTTCGAAGCCGACCACGCCATCGAGCGCGAGGCGCGCGGAGTTGTTCGTCCCTGCGAGCGCCATCGTCAGCTCGACATGAGTCCACGTGCCGATCTGGAGAGAGACGCTGGAAGAATGGCCGCGCGACGCGTCGGGTGAGTTCGTGACCTCGACGAGGCTGACGGCGATCGTCGAGCCGTCTGCGAGCGGTCGGCCCGCGAGCTGAACGAGGTAGGATGCGCGGCCCGGGACGGTGAAGTAGATCGGGTTGGCGATGACCGCCAAGGCATCGACCGGAGCGGCGGCCTCGATCTGGAGATCGAAGCCGACCGTCACGGAGAAGGGCTTGTCGGCCCAGGCGTGGAAGGTCGCCCCGACCCCGCAGGAGACCGGGCCGCTGTCCTCGCGATCGAGGGCGACGCGGAGCGACGCAGCAGGCGACACGAACGAGCTCGTGTCGCGCTCGATCCGTGCGTTGGTCGCGTGGCTTTCCATCCACTCGGAGAGGAAGCTCGGTCCGTCGAAGCTGGCGCAGAACGTCGGCTTCGGCGAGCGCGTCTCGCAGAACGGCCGATCGTCGGGCGGAGCCGACCCGTCTGCCGGCGACGACGCCTCGGCCGCGTCGGGCGCGCCGGCATCCCGTGCGAGCTCGGCCTCGTCGCCGTAGCCGAGAATGAGGGTGCATCCGCCGAGCGCGAACAGCACCGGCACGAGGCTGGCCCAGTGAGAACGGCTCATCGACACTCCCGTTGTAGCAAGATTCGCGAGGGCTCGATGAGGCAGGATGGAGGCGCCGCTCCGTCCGGGGTAGGCTGGGCAGGATGCGCGACGCGCTCGAAGCGACGACGACCGCCGCGGAATCGCGGGATCGGGTGGAGGAGCGCGCGGAGGCGTCCGCCCCCTTCCTCTTCGTCGCGCTTCACTGCGATGCGCCACACCTCGGAGGGGCGCGGTACGGGCTTGGCGGTCTCCATGAGGTGGTCTTCGGCCGTGGTCCGACGCGTGAGGCGACGCGTGAGGAGAGCGCGGAGGGCCGCGTCCTCTCGATCCGGCTCCCGGGGACGTTCGTCTCGAGGGTGCATGCGCGGCTCCTGCGAGCCCACACGTCCTGGGTCCTCGTCGACGATGGTTCGCGCAACGGAACCTTCGTCAACGGCAAGCGCATCACGCGCGCCACCCTCTCCGACGGTGACGTATTCGAATGCGGGCGAACGCTGTTCGTGTTCCGCGCCGCTCGGGTCTCGCCACCCGAGGCGCAGCGGGATCGTGAGGAGCTCGCGACCGGTCCGCTCGCGACGCTGCTGCCCGAGCTCGAGGCGAGCCACGCGCGGCTCGTCGCCCTCGCGAGGTCGTCGTTGCCGGTGCTCCTGCTCGGTGAATCCGGCGTGGGCAAGGAGATCGTCGCCAACGCCGTTCACGAGACCTCCGGGCGTCCGGGCGCCTTCGTGGCGATGAACTGCGCCGCGATCCCGGCCGGGCTTCTCGAGAGTCACTTGTTCGGTCATGTGAAGGGAGCGTTCTCCGGTGCCGTCCGAGACGAGCTCGGGCACTTTCGCGCTGCAGACCAAGGAACGCTCTTTCTCGACGAGCTCGGTGATCTTCCGCTGACGTCCCAGGCTGCCTTCCTCCGCGCTCTCGAGGAAGGTGCCGTCGTGCCGGTCGGGACGACGCGCCCTCTCTCGGTCGACGTCCGCATCGTCGCCGCCACGAACCGTCCGCTCCACGACCTCGTCGCCAAGGGCATGTTCCGCGAGGACCTGCTTGCGCGCCTCTCGGGCTTCACACACCGACTGCTTCCGCTTCGCGAACGGATCGAAGATCTGGGCTCGCTCATCGCAGCGCTCCTGCCGAAGCTCGCAGGCGACAAGAGCGTGGTCTTCACGCCCGACGCAGCGCTCAAGCTGCTGGCTCACGACTGGCCGCTCAACATCCGCGAGCTCCGTCATGCGCTCGCGTCGGCTCTCGTCATCTCCGACGGAGCACCGATCGGGGTCGAGCACGTGACGCCGGCCCTGGCCAATGCGATCGCGCTTCGCGCAGATGTGCCGCCAAGCGGGGATCTCAAGGCGCAGCTCACCGCCGCGCTCTCCACACACCAGGGCAACGTCGCGGCGGTCGCTCGCTCGTTCGGGAAGGCGCCGATCCAGGTCTATCGCTGGCTCAAGCAGCTCGGGCTCGACGCGGACGACTTCCGGCGGCGGTGATCGACGCCGCCCGTTCATGGCGCCGTGATCTTCGTGTACGCTGCACTGTGTGGCAGAGGCTCCGGATCTCGCGATGCCAGCCGTCGGCGAGGTCGTCGACGGCAAGTACCGCATCGAGCGCCTCGTCGGCGAAGGCGCGATGGGGCGGGTGTACCGCGCCCAGCACGTCCTGCTCGGCCATAGCGTCGCGATCAAGATCCTCCGTGCGTCGGTCGATACCGAGGAGGTGAGGTCGCGCTTCTTCCGTGAAGCGAAGGCGACGATGGCGCTTCGCAGCGATCACATCGTTCGCGTCTTCGACCTCGGCATCCTCCCGCCGAAGACGCCGTACATGGTCCTCGAGTATCTCGAGGGCATCGACCTCCGATCGCTCCTCGACACGTCGGGGGCCCTCCCTGTCGAAGAGGCAGTCGACTACACGCTGCAGGCTTGTGAGGCGCTCGCCGAGGCGCACTTGAACGGCATCGTTCATCGCGATCTCAAGCCCCACAATCTGTTCCGTACGCGACGCACGAACGGCAGTGCATGCATCAAGCTGCTCGACTTCGGCGTCTCCAAGTTCGAGGAGCTCGGCGCTCATCAACAGCACGAGCTGACCTCCTCGCAAGTGATGCTCGGCTCGCCGGCGTTCATGCCGCCGGAGCAGATTCGGTCGCCTCGCGGCGTCGACGCGCGGGCCGACGTCTGGTCTCTCGGCGTCGTCCTCTACATGCTCCTCGGCGGCGGACGTCCGTTCGACGGGGAGGGGCTTCCGGCGCTGTGCGCGTCGATCATGGTCGACCCGCCGCGACCGCTCTCGCAGCGCTGCCCGTCGGTGCCGAGGGCGCTCGAAGCGGTCATCCTTCGTTGCTTGGAGAAGTCGCGTGATCTACGGATCCCGAACGTCGCCGAGGTCGCGCGCGCGCTCGAGCCGTTCGCGTCACCCGAAGGGCGGGTCAACGCCGAGCGCGTCGTTCAAGCGTATGGCTCGCGCTTGCAGCGAGCGCCGCTCGTCGATTCGGAGAAGGCGATGTTGGTGCCGTCGAGCCGGCGGGCCGATGATCCCACGAGCGAGGAGACGGCCCTCGCTCCGCTGGCAGCGAGCGTCCCGGTCACGATCGAAGAGGCGACGCATATCGCCTCGCTGGAGCCGACCGCTCCGTCCGGTCGAAGGTTCCGTCGAGCGATCGGAGTCTTCGGAGTCGCTGTCGCCGCGCTGATCGCCGGAGCGGTCTTCGTGACGAGGCGCGCAGATTCGTCCTCACCGCCCGTAGCGCTCACGACGGTAGCCGCACCCTCGGTCGTCATGCCCGCCTCGGTGGATTCGGGCGAGGTGGAGGTTCCACCGGCCCCCGCTCTCGAGGCGAGCGCCGGCTCGTCGCGTCCGAGCTCGAAGCCTCCGCCGCGCGTTCGAAGCGTCCGCGGGACGATGCCCGTCTCGACGACGGGAGCCGTGCCGAAGAAGACACATCAGGTCGATCGAAATGGCGTCCCGATCCTCGACTGATCGTCGGACCCTGCCGCTGTGCATGAAACGGGCGGCGGGGGTCCTCGTCGTGCTCGCCGCTCTCGGCTCGTCGCATGCCGCCCATGCAGGACCGCGAGAGGATGCGGACGCCGCGCTGCAAGCCGGAGTCGCCCTCCGGCGCGAAGGGAAGGACGCGGAGGCGCTGGACGCCTTCCAGCAAGCGCTCGCGCTGGCACCGAGCGCGCGCGCGCGTGCGCAGGTCGCGCTCGCGGAGCAAGCGCTTGCCCTCTGGGTCGCGGCGGAGCGGGACCTCGGGCTCGCGCTCGCGGAGAAGGACGATCCGTGGATCAAACAGAACCGCGAGCCCCTCGAGAGGGCGGCGCGTCTCGTCGCGAGCAAGCTCGCTTGGGCGACCGTCGACGTGAAGGTGCCGAGCCCGGAGGTGTTCGTGAACGGCTCGCCGGCGCCGCTGGAGGCCGACGGACGCGTGCGTGTCGTTGCTGGCGTCGTGACGATCGAAGTCCGCGCCGATGGCTACCAGCCCGCGTCGAGCTCGCTCCGCGTCGCGCCTGAGACGACGGCCAAGGTCGCCTTCGATCTGGAGCCGAGCCCGCGTTCGACGAAGACGTCGGCGGACCTCTCTCGGGATCCCGTCGATTCTTCGAGCAGCGCGCAGCGCACGAGCGGCTGGATCCTGACCGGTGTTGGCGTCGTGGGGATCGGGATCGGGACCGCCTTCGGCCTTCGCGCGATGTCGAAGAAGGACGAACGCGACACAGACTGCGCCGCGGGCTGCTCTCAGGTCGGCGTCGAGGCCGATCGCGCCGGCCGCAGCGCCGGCCTCGTCTCGACCATCGCGATGCTCGGTGGCATCGCTGCGACCGGCGCCGGCGTCTGGTTCGTCCTCAGCGCCCCGTCGTCCTCAGGTGGCGGCCAGGTCGGTGTCCACGCCGACGGCTCGTCGATCCGCATCTCCGGTTCGTTCTGAGCATTCGCGTGCAGCGAAGTCATCGATGCGGTGCGCCAAGCGCTGACGACGCAGGGGGCGCGACGGACCGAGGCGTGACTCAGTACGGGCGCGCGTCGACGTCGAACTCGGGCGCAAACGCGCATGCCCAGAATTCGTGCGGAGCGCCGTTCAGCGAACACGTGTTCCACGTACAGGCAAAGCGCGTGACGGCGCGTTGGATCAGCGCCTTGGGCACCACGCAGTTGCCGTTGGGTAGAGAGCATGCATTGTTACCGTACTCGTAGCCGCTCGCGAGCTGCTCGACGAGCTGCTGCGGGGTCACGCTGCCTGGTATCGGGGTGTAGCGAGTCGCCGAGCCGACCTGCTTGCGATTTTGCGCCGGCTCGCAGCCGAGGCTCCACGGCTCGAGCAAGGGGACGGCTTCGTGGAACCACTCGAGCCGCGGCAAGGGTGGGGTAGGCGCGGGGCTGAGCTGCGCGCGGTAGGCGTTGGCGGCGTCCAACACCGCTTGCTGCCCGGCGGTCAACGGGGCGACGGCGGCGTCCGCTCCTGCGTCACCGGCGTCTGCCTGGCTGCGCGCGTCGGGCTCGGCGTACGTACCGCCGTCGGCCAGTCGTTGCTCACCTGCGTCCGTGGGGACGTCGCCTGCGTCGTCGGCCTCGCCGTAGACCACACACGAAGCCAACGCCACGGCACATGCCGCGACCAAGCAAGAAGAACGACGCATGCGCGGAGCGTAGCAGACGCCGGAGCACGCCGGCAGATCGCGCCGCGCGCGCGCGAGGTGCGTCTCGGCCTCGTCGAGCGCTCGTGCGCCGAACTCCTCGCTGAAACAGGGGCTGGCGCCGCTCGACGACATACCCGCGCGCTATCGAAAGACCCATACCTCGCATCAGATCCGGAGCTTCGGTATCACGCGCAGGTCGTGAGGAGGCCGGCGTGCTCATGTCCTTCTCAGTCGCGCCGGTGCGCGAGATACTCCGCCAGCACTTCGTCACAGACGCGTTCGACATGATGAATCCCACGCGAACAAGGTGCGGGCATCCGCCGGGCTCGCGACTCAGGCTGCTCTGGCCGACTTCGCGAGCCTCTCCGCGTTTGAGCCGCACCGTCTGCATACGACGGAGATGGCCGTGGAAGGTGGTTGGTGCAGCGGCCGTCAGACGGTGCGAACCGAACACTGCGAGGTCGTGGTCGGCTCACCGCAGAGCGCGGTACTACCCGCTTCCGATCGCGAGGGACAAGCCGAGCATTACGAAAGGAGCGATGGCCGGAGTACGGTACGCCGGGATCGGTCCGAAGAGATATCTTCCGCGCAGCAGGGGAGTCTCGACTCCACAAGATAGCTCGATGCTGAGACGCCGATCGAGTGTCATGGCTCCTCGAACGAGCACCCGCGGAGCGAGCCACGGTTGGATGAAGGAACGCCCCCCCGGCACTCCGCTCGGCGTGGCTGAGGACACTCCGAGCACGAAGCTCCCGCAGGGTGAAATCGACAGAACGCCTGCAGCGAAGCGGCTCACACAAACCTCGGGAGCGGCGGAGAGCCAGACGAAACGAGCGGACACGTTCGAGGTTTCGACGCGCGTCGTCAGCGCGGACAGGGATATCCGGAACGCCGGCTCGATCCTTCCGAATCGTCGTGAGGCTTGCGCGAACACCGAGCCGCCCAGCGGAATGTCGCCCGTCGCGGTCAGCTCTGCCGCTGCGCCCAGCGCGAGGATCCAAGACCGCTTCGCTGGGGGAGGGGCTACTCGTGGCCGCTCGGGGGGGAGAGGTGCGGGAGTCGAGTGTGGGCGCGCCCCGAGGAGATCCGGATCGTAGGTGAGCGCTACGAAGAAGCTCAGCGCATCGAGGACTTCTTCGCAGGACGTTCCGCTGACGCTCCGTTCGTACGAAGCAGCTGTGTTCGCTCCATCGAGTACGGCAAAGCTGCCGGTGGTTCGCTCGTCTTCGGCATGAACCGTAACCACGAGCGTCACGGTGCCTTCGTCAGCCGACGCCTTCGCCACGAGAGACGTGTACGCTCCAACCCGCTTCCAGAAGCCATCCTCGTCGGCGCACGCTGCGTTCACGACCGCATGCGCGTGCGTCACGGTAGGTTGCGCGGCGACGTTTCGAGGCCAGAGGGCGGCAGCTGACGCCGCGAACGCCGCAAGCAGGAGCTTCACGCTCTAGGACTCGCATCTGGACGCCGAAGCATGCGGACCGTATCGTACGGTTCGGGGCTCTGGTTGCAAGGCGCCGTGCAGGACGGGGCAGTGGCGGCCGTTCGTCCTCCGCTCGCCTCGAGCAACCGCAGCTCACGGTGCGTCCGAGCCCGGAGGCCGAGCGCTCCGAGAGGAGTTCGTTTTGCCTCGCTGTGTCTCGTCACTCCGTCTCGTCACGTATGGCTGTGCTAGGTCCACCGCGCGGCACGGAAGAAATTCTGATCAGTTTGCGCCGATCTCGTGATTAGGAGAGTGCGAACGGCAGCAACGAGTCCCGAGGCGGCCCACCTGGTGCGGGTCGAGGACGACGTGCCTCCTAGACAGGCGAGCTCGCTCTCCGTACGAGAGCTACTCGATGCGCACGGCGATTTCGTCTGGCGTGTCTTCAGGCGGATGGGCCTGCAGGAGGCCGCCGCCGATGACGCGCTCCAGCAGGTCTTCCTCGTCGCCTTCCAGCGGCTTCACGACATCGAAGCGGGCCGGGAGCGCGCGTTTCTCTACAGGACGGCGATGAACATCGCGGCCCGTCTTCGCTACGGCGAAGGAAGGAGCCGCGAGTCGCTCTACGACGAGGACGTGCTCGACGAGAGCGCCGAACCGATGGTCGAGGTGTCCCTGGACGACATCGTGGATCAGCGCCGCGCTCGCGCGATCCTCGACGAGGCACTGGCGGCGATGCCCGAGCGCCTGAGGGCGGTCCTGGTGCTCATCGACCTCGAGGAGATGACTACGAGCGAGGCCGCCGAGTGCCTTGCCATCCCGAGCGGCACCGTAGCATCGCGCCTGCGCAGTGCGCGCGCTCTCTTCGTCCGAATCTGCGAGCGAATTCACGTGAATGGTGCGGGGAGGTCGAAGCGATGAGTCGACTACGAGACGATGCCGCGCGGCTCCGAAGCGCTCTCTACGCGGCGGGGCGCAGTGAACGTGCTTCCGCCGCCGCCAAGCGCGCGACCATGGCTGCCCTTGCGGCGGCCGAATCCAATGCAATGGCCACCCCTGCCGGCGTAGAGAGCGCGAAGGCGATCACCATCGCCCTGCCTCGCGCGGGCATCGGAGGTTGGACGCTCGGTTGGAGGCTCCTCGGGATCGCGGCGCTCGCCGGTCTCGCGTCAGGGATCCGCGAAGTCACGCACATCGAGGGACTCCCGGCTCCTGTGGTCGAGGCTCCGGCGGCCGCCAAAGTTGGGATGCCGGTAACCGCGACGTCCCCAAGCGAGCTTCCGCCACCGGCCGCTCCAAGCGAACCTTCGCCGGACGAACCGTCGGCGGCTGTCACGATCGCGGTGCCGACGAGGCACGCGCCTCCGGTCGGAGCGTCCGGTTTCGAACGTGCACCGGCGCGGACGCACGGCGTTGCGGAGGGGCAACAAGTGGGCATGCCGACGAAGGCGACACGGCATTCGACCGATACTACCTCGGAGACCCTCGATCCTGGCGCGCCTTCTCCCAACGCGCCGGGCCGGGCGGAGAGTCTCCACGCGGAGCACGCGAGCGAACGCGGCAGCGATGAGACTCCTCGACACGAGCGGAGCAGTGCGCTCGCCGAGGAGGTGCAGCGAATGCAGGCGATTCGCCGCCAGCTTCGCGCAGGCCGAGCCGCGGAAGCGATGCGTCTGCTCGACGAGTATCGTACCGACTACCCCACTGGAGTCCTCGCAGACGAGGCTCTGGTTCTGCGCGTCGAAGCTCTGATCCATCTCGCCCGCAACGAGGAGGCGACGCTGCTCGCGCGCCGCTTCCTTGCGGAGAGTCCGCGCAGTCCCTACTCGGCGCGCGTCAGCACGCTGCTGTCGTCTGCCGGGAGCCGAGCGCGCACCAGTGATAGCGCGGAGATCTCACCATGATGAAGGGCCGTCACGGCATTGTCTTCTTCCTACTGCTCGTCGGCGCGGCCGCGATGAGCTGCACGTCAGAGCGATCCTTCGACTTCGGCGCCCCGCCGAAGCCGCCCGGCCCTACGTTCGCCGAACCCGAGGCCGGGCCGCTTCCGGAGCTCGATGCCGGCATGTGCATTTCGTACGACTGCCCGGCTCCGTATGTGACCTGCGCCGGCAAGCCGGGACAATGCACTTCGAATCTCCAAACCGACATAGCCAACTGCGGCGCGTGCGGAAATGCGTGCACGTTCGGCGACGCCGGTGGCGACGATACCGCGGCGCTCTACTGTGTCGCCGGAAAGTGTTCGATTCAATGTAAGGCATACTACGGCGATTGTAATCAACGATATGGGGATGGGTGCGAGGCTTCGCTATTGGACGACCCGAACCACTGCGGAAGTTGCGGAGTTGCATGTCAGGACGGCGAGATTTGCTGGCGTGGAGCGTGCGGCTGTCCACCAGGTTATACCCAATGCGGAACCGACTGTAGCCCTACCGTTCGCGACCCGCTCAACTGTGGTGCGTGCGGAATCCAGTGCGCGTTCCCGGACGAGGACGCCGGCGCCGACGCGTGGCCATGCGGTGTCGGGGGACGCCCCCCAAACTTCGGCCCGAGTTGCGTGAGCTCGTCGTGCTCCCTCGGTTGCGGAAACGGATACGCGGACTGCAACCAGAATCTGTGCAGCGACGGTTGCGAGACCAACATCACGAACGACCCGAAGAACTGCGGCGAATGCGGGAACGCATGCTTGCCACAGCAGGCGTGCGTGAAGGGGCGGTGCGAATGCGAGGATCCATCGCTGACGTACTGTGACCAGTGCGTCAATCTGCTGACTGATCCACTCAATTGCGGTGCCTGCGGCAGGGTCTGTCCCGGAAATGTGTCTTGGGGGGCGAATCCGATTGGCAGCCCCGTATGTCGACTAGGAAGATGCTCCTATCAGTGCCCGCCTGGTCGAGCTGACTGCGATTTGCGAATCGAAAATGGTTGCGAAGTCGAGACGATGACCGATCCGGTCAACTGCGGAGGCTGCGGCGTGCAGTGCGACAACGACGCAGGGCAACCTTGCGCTGCGGGGCAGTGCCTGACGAAACCTTGCGAAGTGCCTGATGCGGGAGTGGTGTTCTGATGCGTCCTTATGTGCTCCGAAGGATCGCGCTGCCCGCGTTCGTGCTGGCGACGTGTCCAGCCTATCTCGTCGCAAGCTGCGCCGAGAGCGCGGCTCCCCAACTAGAGGAGCCTCCTGCTCCGGGCTCGACGTCGGACGCGACAGCCTCGATACCCGATACCGGCTGCGCAGCCGGAAACTGGTGTCGCGTGGCGCTCCCGCGGTCGCCTGTCGCCATCAACGGGATTTGGGGATCGGGACCTGACGACGTGTGGATGGCCGGAAGCCCCGCCGTCGTTCTCCACTGGGATGGCAGAGGCCTGGAAGCCGAAACAATCGATACTGGCCAGTCGCTATTCGGTGTGTGGGGGAGCGGTGGCGGCGACGTCTGGACGTTCAGCACGAGCGCTTCGGTCTGGCATCGAGACGCCAGCGGCGGAGCGTGGTCGCGCTCGACTGGAGAGTCGGGTCGAACGGAAGCACGCTGGCCGCCGCCGATCGCCGCGATGTGGGGCTCGAGCGCGACCGACGTCTGGGCGGTTGGCATGTCCTTCGAGTTGAGCGTTCCCGGACCGATAGAGCCTGGTCCGATAGAGCCGGGACCGGGCGGCCCCGGTTCTCCGAACCCGCCCAGAACAATAATTACTCCTTCGGTCTTCCACTCCGAGGGCTGGCAGAATGGTGATCCGAACTGGAAGGTCTCGCCTACGAGCCCCAGCACCCCGTCGGAGGTGGAGCCGATCACGTTCAATGCGATCTGCGGTAGCCAAAAGGCGGGAGTCTGGATTGTCGGTAGCGGCGGAAAGACTCGCCACACGTCCGGGTGGATGAAGGACGGCGCCGCTTGGCACTCAGTAAACAGCCAGACGTCGCGTGAACTATATGCAGCGTGGTGTGCGCCTTCCGGCGGCGTGTGGGCTGCAGGTGAAGGCGGAACCATTCGCCGCTTCGCGTTCTCCGGCGGAGATCGGTCACCAGCAGAGATTTTCGAGTCGCCGGCGAGGAGACCGCTACGGGCGATCTGGGGAGTCGCGGACGACGACATTTGGGCTGTTGGTGACGGCGGGACGATCCTCCATTTCGATGGACAGTCATGGACCTTGGCGGAAGGACCGCTCGACGGCGCGACCAAGGAAGACCTCTTCGCGATTTGGGGCACGGGCGAGAACGACGTCTGGATCGCCGGACGCGACGTTCTGCTTCACAAGAGCAGCGTGGCGCTACCAGGAGACCCCCTATGAGCTCGAAGCGATTCCTCGTCTCGTGGATGCTTTTCGCGTCGTGGGCGCTCCTCGGCGGCGCAGGGCTCGTTCACTGCTCCGCCGCAGAGCCGCGAGAAGATATCCCTTCGGATGCCGGGCCAAACTACGATCCCCCGGTCCCTGACGCTTCTGGCGGAAGCTCGATCGCAGACTCGGGAATCACGGATACGTACGAGGTCCCAGACGGCAGCGTCACATGCGATTCCGAGCCCTGCGTTGTCGCGATTGCTGGGAGCTATGACTACGATACGGGCATGGTGTTCTGCGCGCTGCTCAAGAGTGGCAGTCTTCACTGTTGGGGCAGCAACCTGGTGAGCCGCCTCGGGTCTTCGCTGGACGAGGGCACGTACAGCTCCGTGCCTCGTCGGGTCGACGCGCTCACCGAGGTCACGAGCGTCAGCCTCGCTGGGAACAATG
>Ga0209934_1001602_pt1 | contig 12471 bp, 8 predicted proteins | sample ThiBiot_750_plan_2_FD_183950 | JGI IMG/M metagenome (GOLD analysis project Ga0209934, IMG submission 183950) | Wastewater bioreactor microbial communities from Cape Town, South Africa - Thiocy_expt_750_plan (SPAdes) | ecosystem: Engineered > Bioreactor > Thiocyanate-remediating >...
CTCCGGCGCGATGTTGCCCCGCAGGATGGCGAGCCCGCCTTCGGCGCAGAACGGCTCGGTGCGCGGGCGGATGATCTCCGTAGCGGGTATGCGGTAGTTGTGAAGGTAACCGAGGCGCTCTTCGAAGAACGTCGAGTGCTCGATCTCGTCGAGGTTCTCTTCGAGCGTCTTGCCGGTCACGGTGATGCAGTCGAGGTGGAGCAGGTCCTTGAGCTCGAGCATCACCTTCGGAACGCCGCCGGCGTAATAGAAGTACTCGACCGGATACTTCCCAGTGGTCTTCACGTTCGCGAGGACGGGCACGCGCCGGTGGATCCGATCGAAGTCGTCGACGCTGAGGTCGATCCCGACCTCACGCGCTACGGCGGGCAGATGCAGGAGCGCGTTCGTCGAGCCGCCGACCGCGGCGTGGACCACGACGGCATTCTCGAACGCGTCTCGAGTGAGGATGTTGCGTGGGAGGAGGCCCTTTTCGACGAGCTTCAGGATCTGCTTCCCTGCCGCGCGCGCGTACCTGAGGAGCATCGTCAGCGGCGCCGGGATCAACGCCGAGCCTGGCAGCGCCAGCCCGAGCGCTTCGGCGAGGACCTGACCCGTCGACGCCGAGCCCATGAACTGACACGCGCCGCAGGTAGGGCACGCGTTCTTCTGTCGTTCGAAGAGCTCCTCGTGGGTCTTCTCGCCTCGCGAGACGTGCATCCCCAGCGGCCACAGCCTGTTCGAGGTGAAGTAGTCGGGTGCGTTGAGCTGCGTGCCGCCGGGCACATGGATCGCCGGGAGATTGCAGCGCGCGATCGCGATGAGGTGTGCGGGGACCGATTTGTCGTTCCCCGACAAGAGCACGATCCCGTCGTGCGGGTGCCCGAGCGCGTGGATCTCCACCATTGCCGCCATCACGTCACGCGATACGAGCGAGTAGCTCATCCCGCTCGTCGCCTGCGCGACGCCGTCGCAGATGTCGCTCACGTTGAAGACTCCCGGCTTGCCCCCCGCTTCGAAGACGCCGTTCGAGATCTCCTCGATGAGCGGTCGGAAGTGAAACGTTCCGGGGTGGCCCATGCCGTACGCGCTGTCGACGAGGACTTGTGGCTTGCCGAGATCCTCCTCCGTCCAGTTCATCCCCATGCGGAGCGCATCACCCTGGAAGTTGACGTTCCGGAGCTTCTGACTTCGGAGGTTTCGTGCGTCGAAAGCCATCAGAGTCTCCTCTGCGGGGGATTGGGGCGCGAGCCCCGAGTTCCTTGCTCGTCTGCGAGCCGCGACTTACGAAGGAGGACCCGCGCCGGAGCGCCGTCGAGTCCTTCGAGCCGCAGCGGCAAGCAGATGAGGTCGTAGAGACCGGGGCCGACCCCCGACAGGTCGAGTCCCTCGATGATGCAGACGCCGGCGCTGAGGAGAGCTCGGTGTGTCTCGGGGCCGGAGTCCATGCTCGCTATCGACAGGTAGTCGATCCCGACCGTCAATACGCCTTGCGCGGCGAGCCAACGTGCCGACTCCGGCACCAAACAGGTGTAGTCGGAGCGAAAATCCTTCTCGTTCCAATACCGAGAATTGCGGGTCTTGAAGAGAACTCGGTCGCCCGCGCGGATCTCCCGCCCCTCGATCTCACTCTGCCGGATACGATCGACTTCGCCCAGGTCGAGAACGCGGGCCGGTCCGATCAGACGGTCCAGGCGAATGGAGTCGACGCCCGCGCCGTCGATGATGAAGTGTACCGGAGCATCGACGTGCGTTCCGGTGTGAACCCCGAGCGAGACACACGAAACTGTCGCCTCATCGCCACGCCGGAGATGCTCCGTTTGGGTGACGACGATCTCAGGATTGCCTGGCCAGTGGAGCATGCCGTTCCGGATCGGCACAGTCACGTCGATCCACGACTCGTCCGACTCGTTCGATTCCAAGGGATGCACGGCGTCCCGTGGGATGCATGCGACGCGCCCATCGCCAACACAGGCATGAATTCGAAGTTGATGTCGAACACTCCGGTCCGCTCGACGCTGACGTCTACGGCAAGGTCCGCACGGCTCACGCGGCGAGCGACACGACCTGCTTGATGCCGCCCGGACGGTGCAAGAGCTCGGGTGCGTCCTCGAGCGTCGCGCGATGCGTGATCAGGCTGCGGAGCGCGTCCGGGAACAGACCCATGAACTGTTCGAGCTGACGCACCGACGCTTCGAATGCAGCGCGGGACGCGTTCACGGTTCCGAACAGCACCTGGTTCTTGAGCACGATGTCTCGCATGATGCCGTCGAGGTCGATTTCGATTGGCGTGCCGGCCGCGGGGACACCGCTCAGGATGAAGACGCCGTTGGGCGCGAGCGCGGGAAGTGCACCGAATGCGACTCTGGCCGCACCGACCGCCTCGAACACGACGTCCGCGTTGCCGATGCGGGGCGGAAGCTCCGACAACGGCGTGTCGCCCGCAGAAACATACTCGGCCCCGAACGAGCGGGTGAGCTCACCGCGATCGCTGTCCGCGGCCTCGCGCGAGTAGACGAACGTCGTGACGTTTCGCGCCACGAGCATCATCGCACCGAGCAGACCGATGGGGCCCGCGCCGAGCACGAGCGCCCGGAGGCCGACCGGCTCCCAGGGATAGCGGCGCAGAATCGCGTCGAGATCGACCGCGGCCTTGGCGGCAATCGTGAGCGGCTCGATCAGGACGCCGACCTCCGCGAGCCCATGGGGCACTTTGACGAGGTACCGCTCGTCCTCCACCACGAGCTCGGTCAGGTAGCCGTCGGCGCCGTGGATCCCGCGTTCGACGAAACGTCCGGAGACGCAGAAGTCCTGACGACCCGCTCGGCAGGCCACGCACGAGACGGCGTCGCAGGGCCGGCGCACCGTGAGCGCGACCAGATCGCCGGGGGCGAGGGTGCTGACGCTCGAACCGACCTCGATGACCTCGCCGAGTGCCTCGTGGCCGAGCACGAGCCGTTCGGCTCCTGGTGCCGGTGCGCCGTAGTGGAACGCGCCGATTTCGCGATCCGTGCCGCAAATGCCGACTTCCCGGATTCGTACCGTCACCTCGCGCTCGCCCCGGCGCACGGGCTCGGGGACGTCGATCATTCGCAGCTCGCGTCGGTCTGGGAATACCGCCAGCGCTCGCATGGACGCCTCCTGTAGGGGTCTTCTAGGGGAAGCATCCGGCATGCCGCCGTCGACCGCCCTAGAGCTGAGGAGCGAAGCGCGCATTGGCTAATTGCGCGGCGTGCGTGCGTCCCCATGATCCAAACATGCCTGCCCCCATCGAAGACTACGGGCTCATCGGTGACGCGACCACGGTGGCTCTGATCTCGCTCGGCGGATCCATCGACTGGCTCTGTCTCCCGCGCTTCGACGCGGATGCGTGCTTCGCAAAGCTCCTTGGGAACGATCAGAACGGGTACTGGGCAATGCGACCTGCCGCGCCGGTACGTAGCATCGAGCGTCACTACCGGCAGGACACACTCATCCTCGAGAGCGAGATCACGACGGACAAGGGCCGAGCGCGTGTCATCGACTTCATGCCGCCGGGCGAGACCGAGCACGACATCATCCGAATCGTCGAGGGCATCGAGGGGGAGGTCCCGATGCACGTCGATCTGAAGGCGCGCTTCGGGTACGGCGCCCACATTCCGTGGATCAAGGTGGACGGCATGCGCGCGACGTTGACGTCGGGACCGAGCGCGCTCCTGTTCAACAGCCCTGTCCCCATCGAGCCGGACTGGGACGTTGCGCGACTGGAGGCGAACTTCACCGTCCGCGCAGGTGAGCGCCTGCCATTCACGCTCACGTTCTACCCGTCGCACGAACGCCCTTCCCACGACGTCATCGACGCAGGCAAGGAGCTTCAACGTACCGAGCGCTACTGGCAAAACTGGGCGACCCGTTGCCCCTACCAAGGCCGCTTTCGTGACGCCGTCGTCCGCTCGCTTCTCACGCTGAAGGCGCTCACGTACGAGCCAACTGGCGGGATCGTCGCTGCCCCGACGACCTCGCTTCCCGAGGAGCTCGGCGGCGTTCGAAACTGGGATTATCGGTACTGCTGGCTACGCGACGCGACGCTCACGCTCGATGCGCTCATGCGCAGCGGCTACATCGACGAAGCAACAGCGTGGCGGGATTGGTTGATGCGCGCGGTCGCGGGTGCACCGGCCCAGCTGCAGATCATGTATGGAGTTGCTGGCGAGCATCGCCTCGAGGAGATCGAGCTGCCCTGGCTTCCAGGCTACGAGGACTCACGCCCCGTGCGCATCGGCAACGGCGCGTACGACCAGTTCCAGCTCGATGTCTACGGCGAGGTGCTCAACACGCTGTACGACGCACACGTCTACGGTGTGCCGGATCTAGCGGACACCTGGGGCCCGATCTTGGCGATCGTCGACTTCGTCGAACAGGCCTGGCAACGGAAGGACGAGGGCATCTGGGAGGTTCGCGGCGAGGGCCATCGCCATTTCACTCACTCGAAGCTGATGGCTTGGGTGGCGGTGGATCGGGCGGTGCGCATGATCGAGGAGTTCGGCGTCCAAGGACACCACCGAGTGGAGACACGCCTCCCCCGCTGGCGTGCCCTTCGCGAACAGATCCGAAGCAACCTGCTTCAGCGAGGCTACAACGAGCGCATCGGAGCGTTCACTCAGTCGTACGGCTCGGAGGCCCTGGACGCGAGCGTTCTCTTGATCCCGCACATGGGCTTCTTGCCTGCCGACGATCCCCGGATGCTCTCCACCGTGGCAGCGATCGAGAAGGGCCTCACGTGGGACGGCCTCGTTCTCCGATATTCGAGCGAAACCGGTGTGGACGGCCTGCCAGGACACGAAGCAACATTCCTCATCTGCAGCTTCTGGCTTGCCGACAACTACGCGATGGTCGGTCGCCTCGATGAAGCGGAGGCCCTCCTCGAGCGCCTCGTCTCCCTCTCCAGCGACCTGGGCCTGCTGGCGGAGGAGTACCACCCGGAGCGCCACCGGCAACTAGGCAACTTCCCCCAGGCCTTCTCGCACATCGGGCTCGTGAACACGGCACATCTCATCGAGGCGAAGCGAGCGGGAAGAGAGATTGTGTATCCCGCTACGGCGCAGCTGCACTGATTCTCATTGGCCATCCGGACTGCCTCCGCGCCGCCGGACTGTGCGTACTGCCCAGCTCGCTGCGGCGAGTGCCAGGAGCAGGCCTGCCAAGCCGATGAGCGTGAGCCCGCCGGCCCTCGCTGTATCGAGGATGATCACCTTCTGTGCGACGGCAATGAGCGCCACCTCGAGCACCACCTCGACGTGGACCACACGCTCGTAGAGATACGACCTCAAGGTCGCCAGAAGCTCCATTGCAATGAGCACCATGAGAAAGAAGCCGAAGAGCTCGAACATCTGTTCGACGTTCAAGAGGAGCTCCGCCGGGGTCGTGATGTCCTTGAAGAGGAGCCAGACGAGCTCCAGGGTCGCCACCGTGATCACCACGACGAGAAGGCCCATCAAGACGAACACGACCACGTGCTCGAACTTCTCGACGATGCGTGAAGCCGTGTACTGCGAGGCGGGTTGGGGTACGTCGGACGTCGATTCCAAGTTGCCTCTGTTGGAGCCGGAGTGGCGCGATGACCCCGGCACCGACGGCGTTCGTGCAGGGCCCAAGCCACCGCCCGGAGCTCGAGCGACGACCTCGCGGTGGCTGACGAGCTGTTTGCGGGCGTTTCCCGGACTGCGCGGCTCTTGTTTGCGTCGTCAGATGCGGTTGAGCCGTGGGTCGTCGAGAGCGTCAGCCAATACCTTCCCGGTAGCCTCGTCGTCGTCGGGAATGGCCATGCGCTCGAAGAGCTCCCACGTCTCTACGTGCTCGACCATGTCGCCGGGGGCGAGCGTCGTGACCGGTCCGAGTGTCTCGAGCTCGAGGAACCTGGCGTTCGTGAACAGCTCGACGTTGCAGCCGAGGTCGACGAGCGGAGCGTCCGGCGTTGCGAGCGGATATCGCTTTACGAACAAGGTGTCACCGCGGGAATAGGCGGCCCAGCCATTATGTGTATCGAGAAGTCCGATCTTCTGGGGCGAGCTCGCCGTTGGGTCTTGCGTGACCCGCACGAACCCCCAACCGAACCGAAAGCGTGGGTCCGCAAGGGTGGTATAGGGCCAAGTGACGAGCCGCGCCGAGGGCAGGAGCGCGGCCGGATGCGGTGCGAATGGCGGATTCGGAAGTAGAGCAGTGCCGCCCGGCGCCATCAGAGACACCGCCCAAGGAGCGAGGTCGACAGGACCATCACCGACGTTGCGAATCCAGTGCGTGACGACGACCCGTGAGCCTCGCTCGCTCAGGACGACCCGAAGGGCCTTCGCAAGCCCGGTCGGCTTCTCCGCCCCTTGCGACAGGAGCAAGCTGTTGTCCTCGTCGTCGATGTCCGCGCGAACAGGGCTGTTGTCCGGGATGTACGTCCGTACCGGATGCTCCGGTGCGTGCCACAGTCGGTGCCCGCCGTACGGGTGCCACGCTTCACCATACGGAGTCGCATACGATTCCTCGGCGGGAGCGACAAAGCCGAAGACGTTCTCGTGCTCACGGAACGCGTAGCGGAGGATCCTCGGTCCGTAATCCGTTGATGCCAGGACCTCGACCTCTCCATTGGAGAGGCGGATCGCGTGCTCTCCGCCAAACGCTGTCACATCACGGTCGACTCGAACGCCCACACGATCCACCGTGCAGTCGCCGTGCCGTACGTGGCATCGCCTCTTCGGCGCGCACACGCCGTGAGCTCAGCGCGGGTCGTCGTTCGCGCGGCCTCGTCGCTCTTCGGCTCGTCGGCGACGACGACCAGGTCGTCGCTGCTCACCGCAGAGCTTGGCGAGCTCAAAGCCGATGCCCGTGGAAGCTCCGGTGACCGCGGGGGAGTGGACCCCCGTTGTGTAGCCGGAATCGAAGCTCCCTTCGGTGCAGCAAGGATCTTGCAATCACGACGCGCAGGACTGCGGCCTGAGCCGACGTGCTCCCAACTCCATGCCGGAGATGCGGGCGGACGGGCAACGTACCCAGCATGGCGCGTGTCTTCCGCCGCGCTTCTGAGGGAACCGAGAACGTGAGGATGCGATGAGCTCCGAGAGACAGATGACGGAGCCGAGCCACAAGGTCGGCACCAAGCTGCTGTTCGAGAACGACCGCGTCCGTGTATGGGAGATGCACCTCCGCCCGGGTGAGCTGTCAACGCGGCACATCCACGACGCCGACTACCTGTTCGTCTACCTGACGAAGAGCAAGCTCGCGCTGCTCCGCGAAAGCGAGCCTATCGAGACGAGCGAGGAGCCGGCGGGCTTCGTCCAATACACCGATGTCGGCCCGGGAATCGTCCATGCCGTCGAGAACGTAGGCACCGACGATCATCGCGAGATCCTCGTGGAGCTGAAGGGGCCCAGCCGCTCTGCTCACCCACGCCAGCCTGAGACGAACGAGCCGCGATGATGTCGGGCCACGCCATCTTCGAGCGCCGTCCGCCCATTCTTTTGATGCGCCGGATCGCCTGGCGCGACGGGGGGCAGCCGTTACCTCTCGGGTCGCGTCTTCTCCGGTCCGCGCTGTGTTCCCGTTGTCGGACGACCTTCTTCCTCGACGCCGCGAAGCTGACCTCCTTCGACCCGATCGGTGAGCGGGACACCTTCCTCGACGCCGCGAAGCTGACCTCCTTCGACCCGATCGGTGAGCGGGACACCGCCGTGCTCCTCGAGCGCTTTGCTGCGGCTCGCCGACTCGCCTTCGGCTCCTGGATGCGGCTTCCGCCCAGGAGTTGCGGTCGTGTCTTGCACCCGTCTCGGCTGAGTCATTGGCACACCTCGCGCGATCCGATGATGCAGGTGTCTTGCCACGGGCTCGGGCTCGGCTCTCGTGTGGCGAGCCTATTCGTCCGGCATGCGGCACCCCCGATGAGCCCGGGAAGGGGAGTGCGCGAGCGGTCGAGCAGCTGCTCGAAGCGAGAGCGGCGGACGCAGCGTTGTCTCTCTCTCGGTGCGCCTATCGGTTCGCGTCACGCACGGCGTGTTCACATTCTTCCAGCGTTCGATACGGCTGTCCGCCTTTGCACACGCATCCGCAGAGCGGTGGCTGGCTTGCGCGGACGCATCCCTCCAGAGGCTGATACACGTAGCCGCTGCCTGGACAACATGAGGCGACGTCACAGCGTGGAGGTTCGCGCACGGCAGACGCGCACCCCACGATCATGACGAGACCGAGCAAAGCGAGCAGGGGACGCATGGAGGAGTTGGACGCCGTTGTTCGAGATGCGCTCGAGCCGTTCAGGCGATCATGGCCGCAGTTCTTCCGATGCACACGGTGAGGCCGTTCTTCAGGCGCTCGCCTGAGCGTCAGCCGAGTGCACGTTCCCTCGAACGTCGTCGCCCGACCCATGCAGCGAGACCGATGACGAGTGCGAGCGGTGACAGGTTGGCTCGGCTCGGGCTCTGGCGGCAGCCGCAGCCGCCAGAGCCGCCATCCGTGTCCTCGACGAGCACGTCGAAGGTGCACGCGACCTCGTTCCCCGAGGGGTCCTTGGCCTTGGCCGTCACCGTCGTGCTTCCGAGCGGGAAGGTGCTTTCGAGCGGATGCGAGTAGGTGATCTCGGGCGTCGATGCCGTGTCGGTAGCTGTCGCCGGTGGCCAGCTGGCTGCTGCCCCATCGGGCCTCGTGGCTTCGACGACGACGTCGGCCGGGCAGGTGATGACCGGCGGAGTCGTGTCCGTCACGGTCACCCGGAACGTGCATGACGAATCGTTACCGTCCGAGTCTTGCGCGGTGGCGGTCACGGTCGTAGCTCCGAGCGGCAACTTGCTCCCGAGCTGAGGCGAATACGTGATCTCCGGCGCCTGTGCGTCCGTGTCCGTCGCCGTTGCCGGAGGCCAGGTGGCCACCGCGCCGCTCGCGTCCGTGGCCTCGATGACGACGTCGGCCGGGCATGTAATCGCGGGCGGCCGATCCTGGACCGTGATGCTCACGGTCGCCAGGTTGCTGTCGAGGCCGCAGTCCCTCGCTTGATAGGTGAAGCTGTCCGAGCCGATGTAGCCTGCGTTCGGCGTATAGGTGACGGACGGAAGCGAGCCGCTCAGCGTTCCATGCTGAGGCGGCGTGACGACGGCATACGTCAATGCCTGTCCGGCGTCGGGATCGGTTGCAGTGATCGTGATGACGACGGGCGTGTCGTTCATCGTCGTCGCGGCGATCGCTTGGGCCGTGGGGGCCGAATTGGGCGCGACCGTCACCATGCGACCGCCGGAGATGGCGTTGGCGAAGATCGAGAGGGCGTAGCTTCCGGGCGGGACGTCTTCCGGGACGGTCACCGTCGCGCGCGTCGCGGACGTCGAGCTCCCCGGAAGCGTCCATAGCCGTCCGCCTTCGGCTGCGCGCATCCGCACGAACGGGAAGTTGGTCGACGAGTCGAGGTAGCTGCCGCTGCTCGCGCCGGAGATGCCCCGAAAGCCCTGGCCCTCGAGAACAGCGGGACAGCCGCGAACGAGCGAGCTGGGCGCCGCGACGGAGGGACGCCACGCGGCCAGCGCACGCGTGTCCTCGTAGAGCTGCGCGGTGGGCGCGCTCGTCCCGCCTGCGACGAGCACCTCGCCCGAAGGCAGCGCTGCGGCGACGACCCCGCCACGAACACCCGGCGCGCTCACGCTCGTGAACTCGCGGCTCGTCGGATCGTAGGTCTCGGCCACGTCGGCGAAGGTCGCCGTCGCCCGCAGGCCTCCCGCTAGCAGCACCTTCCCCGACGGCATCAGCGTCGCCGTGTGCCCGTACCGCGCTTGCGCGAGCGTGGCTCCGGCCGTCCACGTGTTCGTCGCGGGGTCGTAGATCTCGCTGCTTGCGAGCGCGGCGCCGGCCGCGACACCGCCCGCCGCGAGCACCTTGCCCGAAGGCAACAGCGTGAGCGTGAGCCGGTCACGTACCTGCGCAAGCGGAGCCGCGGCCGTCCACGTGTTCGTGGCCGGGTCATGGATGCCGGCCGAATCGATCGCGGTGCCGCCGCTGTTCCGCCCACCGGCGACGAGGACCTTGCCGTTCGCCAGTCGCACGGCCGCATGGCCTGCACGGGCTGACGCGATCGAGCCTGCCGCCGTCCACGCGTTGGCGCCCGGGTCGTACAGCTCCGCGGTCGCGAGGACGGTGCTGTCGTTCTGACCGCCGACGGCGAGGACCTTCCCATCCGCGAGGAGCGTCGTCGTGTGGGAGTGCCGCGCGCCGGTCATCGCAGCGACGTTGCTCCAAACGTTCGCGACGGGATCGTACTGCTCGGTCGCGGTGAGCACCGACGCTCCGTTCACGCCGCCCGCCGCGAGCACCTTGCCGTTCGGGAGCAACGTCGCCGTTGCACGATCGCGTGGCGTCGCGAGAGCCGCCGCTGCAGACCACGTGTTTGCGCCTCGATCGTAGAGCTCCGCCGACGCGACCGAGCTGCCGCCGCTGTTCCGGCCGCCGGCGACGAGCACCTTGCCCGAGGGCAGGAGAGCGGCTACGGAGTCCAGCCGACCCGCGGGCGTGCCGGCCGCAGACCAGGCGTTCACGCCGGGATCGTAGAGCTCCGTGCTCGCGTAGAAGGTGACGCTTGGGTTGAGGGTGAACCCGCCGGCAAGCAGTACTTTGCCGGACGGAAGCAACGTCGCCGTCGCGTTCTCACGCGCGGTGGCCAGCGAACCTGCACCGGTCCACTGTCCGGTCGCCGGATCGTAGAGCTCGCTGAGAGCCTGCGCGTTCCGCGCGCCGTCGCTACCGCCGATGACGAGGAGCTTTCCATTCGGGAGGAGGGTCGCGGCGTGTCCGTTGCGCGGAGCCGCGAGGCTGCCGGTCGCGGTCCATGTGTTCGCTCCAGGGTCGTAGAGCTCGGACTGCGTGAGCACGCCGCTCGTTCCGAACCCACCGGTGACGAGGACTCGCCCGTTCGGCAGCAACGTGCTCGTCGCGTAGTGCCGAGGGTGGAGAGGCGGCGCAGCCGCGCTCCACGTCCCCGTGGCCGGGTTGTAGAGATCGGCGCTCGGGACCTCTCCGGTGCTGTTGAATCCGCTCACGGCGAGCACCTGTCCGCTTGGAAGGAGCGTCGCGCAGAACGCCCGTCGAACGACGGAGAGGGAGCCCGTCGGCGAGAAGGTGTTCGTCTCGGGATCGTAGAGCTCGGCCGACGCGAGGTTCGACCCGCCCGCGACGAGCACCTTTCCGTTGTTCAAGACAGTGAGCGTCGGGAGCGAGCGGGGCGCCGACATCGCCCCCGTGGGCGTCCAGGATCCAGCGATCGGATCGTAGAGCGCGCCCGTCGTCGAGCCGTCGCTCAGCGCGAGCACGTTGCCGCTCGGCAGCAGCACGGCCACCGTGACGTTGCCCTGGATCCCGGGGGCGCCCGCAGCGGTCCACGTGTTTGTGTCGGGGTCGTAGAGCTCGGACGCGGCGACGAAGCCCATGCGGTTGACGCCATTGATGACGAGGAGCTTGCCGGTCGGGAGAAGGACCGCCGCATGCTGCCCGCGCTCCGCGCTCATGGCGGCGGTGCCGGACCAGCCAGGCGCGGCCAGCAGCGCGCTGCTCTGCGTGCTGGTCTCGGGCGCGCTGTCGTCCGGTGTCGGTCGATTAGGGGTGCAAGAGAAGAAGAAGGCCCCGATCACGATCCCCGAGGCCATTCCGCGTGCGCCGCGATAGCGAACCGACATCAACAAGCTCCGAGTCCGAGTTCGAGTCCATGGCTGCACCAGCCGAGAACGATCGAGGTAGCAGCGTTCTCAATAAGCGACCAGCGCGCTCGACGGCCCGGCGCGATTCGAGGCGGATACTGTCGGCAAAGCCTCCGCACGCTCGACGGCCACTGGCCGCTTGCGTACCTCCGCGAGCGCGACGGGGGGGAAGTCGATGGAGGCTGCTAGTTGACGGGGATGAGCGGTGTCGTGACCAGCTTTCGTTGCGCCATGCCGCCGGGATAGGCGTAGCTGGCGTAGTGGTCCCACCCCCAGATCGTGGCGGTGAACGGGCCCTCGCTCCGCATGCGGTGGAGGCCGCTCTGGCAGACAGTGTCGCCGAACCTGTCGCCCGGACCGTGATCCCGCGAGAGGTCGACGCGCGTGAACTCGTATTCGCCCCGCGTTCCGATTGGCTTGAAGGTGGTCAGGTCGCCGGCACATTCGAGCCAGACAGGCTTGAGCTCACCTTTGCTCGTCCTCTGGCGCACGATCACGAGCGAGGTCTCCGCATACGTCGGATCCGCGTAGAAGCTGTACGAGCTCAGGTATTGCCCCGCTGGGACGACGTTCACGAACTCGGGATCTCCGAGGCCCACAATGCCGCCGCTGCTCATGTAGGCGGCGAGGTAAACCGGATGCTCCGCATCCTGGGTGCGAACGGCGAACGCATCGCCTACTCCCGAGGTGAAGATCACCGACTCGCGGGCGGACATCGCGACCGGCGCGCCGGGCGGCACCGCCGGGTCGTAATCGAGCAGTGTGCCGTCTCTGGCGGCGACGATCCGGTAGTACATCTTCTCTCCCT
>Ga0209934_1001615_pt1 | contig 12433 bp, 9 predicted proteins | sample ThiBiot_750_plan_2_FD_183950 | JGI IMG/M metagenome (GOLD analysis project Ga0209934, IMG submission 183950) | Wastewater bioreactor microbial communities from Cape Town, South Africa - Thiocy_expt_750_plan (SPAdes) | ecosystem: Engineered > Bioreactor > Thiocyanate-remediating >...
CGTGGGCCTGGCTTTTGGCGGCGCGCAAAAGAACCTGGGGCCCGCCGGCCTCACGCTGGTGATCGTGCGTGAGGACCTGCTGGGCCATGCCCTCCCCGCCTGCCCCAGCGCCTTCGACTACAAAATCGTGGCTGACAACCAGTCCATGTACAACACGCCGCCCACCTGGGGTATCTATATCGCCGGGCTCACCTTCCAGTGGCTCAAGCGCCAGACCGAAGGTGGCCTGACCGGCGTGGCCGCCATGGAGCAGCGCAACATTGCCAAGGCGACGCTGCTGTACAACGCCATCGACCAATCGCAGCTGTACGTCAACAAAGTGGCGGCCAACTGCCGCTCGCGCATGAACATCCCGTTCTTCCTGCGCGATGAAAGCCGCAACGACGCCTTCCTGGCCGGCGCCAAGGAGCGCGGCCTGCTGCAGCTCAAGGGCCACAAGTCCGTGGGTGGCATGCGCGCCAGCATCTACAACGCCATGCCGCTGGCGGGCGTGCAGGCACTGGTGGACTACATGCGAGAATTTGAGCAAAAGCACGCCTGAGCGCGCACCCGACACGACAGCAACAGAAATCGGCTCCCCGAGCACGCACAGCCACCCCACCGTCCATGAACAATCCGCAAGCCTCACCCGACCTCGCCAGCCTGCGCGTGCAAATCGACAGCATCGACCAGCAACTGCTCACGCTGCTGAACCAGAGGGCGCTGGTGGCCGAACAGGTGGGCGAGGTCAAAAAGCGCGAAGGCACGCCTTTCTTCCGCCCCGACCGCGTGGCACAGGTCATCGAAAAGATCACCCATGCCAATCCCGGCCCGCTCAAGGGCCCGCATGTGGCTGCCATCTGGCGCGAAATCATGTCTGCCTGCCTGGCGCTCGAATCACCCCAGCGCGTGGCCGTGCTCGGCCCGGAGGGGACGTTCTGCGAACAGGCCGCGATTGAATTCTTCGGCGGTGCCGCCGACCTGATGTACTGCGCCAACTTCGACGAGGTGTTCCACGCCACAGCGGCGGGCAGTACCCAATATGGCGTGGTGGGCGTAGAGAACTCCACCGAGGGCGTGGTCACACGCTCGCTGGACTTGTTCCTGCACACCCCTACGCATGTGGTGGGCGAGGTCAGCCTGCTGGTGCGCCACAACCTGCTGCGCACCAGCAATTCGTTGGACGGTATCGAAGTGGTTTTGGCCCATCCGCAGGCGCTGGCCCAATGCCAGGCCTGGTTGTCCAAGCACCTGCCGCACGCCGAACGCCGCCCGGTGTCCAGCAATGCCGAAGGCGCGCGACTGGCCACCACCAACCCCGCCTGGGCGGCCCTCTCCAGCGAACGTGCGGCCACCCAGTTCGGCCTGCACATCGTCTCCCATGCCATCCAGGACGACGCCTACAACCGCACGCGTTTTGCCATCATCTGCCTGCCACACACGCTGCAGACACCGCCTCCATCCGGCAAGGATTGCACCAGCCTGGTGGTCTCGGTGCCCAACCGACCCGGCGCTGTGCATGACCTGCTGGTGCCGCTCAAGACGCACGGTGTGTCCATGACGCGCTTTGAGTCGCGCCCTGCCCGCACGGGCCAATGGGAGTACTACTTCTACATCGACCTCGATGGCCATCCTGCCCAGCCGCATGTCGCGCGGGCCCTGGAAGAACTGCGCAGCCTGTGCGCGTTCTACAAGGTCCTGGGGACCTACCCTGTCTCGTCATAAGGAGCCGTCGCCATGTTCGAACAATTGGGGCTGATCGGCTGCGGACTCATGGGAGGCTCGTTCGCCTTGGCCATGAAGAAGGCCGGGTTGGTCAAGCGCGTGGTGGGGTACAGCAAGTCGCCCTCCACCACCGACCGCGCCCGCCAGCTGGGCGTGATCGACGTCGAGGCACCCTCTGCCCTGCTGGCCGTGGCAGGCGCAGACATTGTGCTGGTGGCGGTCCCCGTGGCGGCCACGGAGGCCACCCTCAAGGCCATCAAGCATTTGGTCACCCCCCAGATGCTGATCATGGATGTGGGTTCCACCAAGTCCGATGTGGTGCAGGCCGCGCAGCGCTCGCTGCGGGATCAGGTGGGTTCCTTCGTGCCCGCGCACCCCATCACGGGGCGCGAGGTGTCGGGCGTGGAACACGCCGAGGCAGACCTCTACAGCGGGCGCCAGGTGATCCTGACTCCCACCGAACGCACCCTCACCGCCCAGTTGCAGGACGCCGAAAAGATCTGGACGGCCCTGGGCTGCCGCGTGACCAGCATGTCGCCAGAGTCGCACGACGCGGCCTTTGCCGCCGTCAGCCACCTGCCCCATTTGCTCGCGTTTGCAATGATGAACAGCATCACCGGCCAGACGCACGGCGATGACTTCCTATCCCTCGCAGGCCCCGGGTTCCGCGACTTCACCCGCATTGCCGCCAGCGACCCCAAGGTGTGGCGCGACATCCTGCTGTCCAACCGCGACGAGCTGATTGCCCAGTCCAAGCTGTTCCAGCAGGCCCTGCGCAACATCGAGCAGGCCATGGAAAAAGGCAATGCCCAGGCGCTTGAAGACATGCTGACCCTGGCCAGCGAAACCCGGGCGCATTGGCGCATGGGCGCGAAGCGGAAGTAACCCCCCTGAGTCGCCTGCGGCGCCTTCCCCCAAGGGGGACGCACCCGGTGGCCTGGCAAAGCCAGCTCCACGGGTGCACTGGTGTTGGGGGCGCGCCAGTTGTGCAGGCTGCCGGCCGCACGAACGCTCTTTGAGCCGCAATTGGACACAACACAACGATGTACAGCACCGCATTCCTTGATCTCCCCCCGTTGCAAGCCGCTGCGGGTGAAGTCCACCTGCCCGGCTCCAAGAGCATCTCCAACCGGGTGCTGCTGCTGGCAGCACTGAGCAACGGCACCACGACCGTGCACGACCTGCTGGCGTCCGACGACACGCGCGTGATGCTGGACGCCCTGCGCCAGATCGGGTGCACGGTGGATGAAGCGGGCAGCACGGTGCGCATCACCGGCCTGGGTGGCCGCGTGCCCCAATCCCCCGCCAAGCTGTTCCTGGGCAATGCGGGCACGGCCATGCGCCCACTGACGGCCGCACTTGCGCTGCTGGGCGGCGAATTCGAGCTGTCTGGCGTGCCGCGCATGCACGAGCGCCCCATTGGCGACCTCATCGATGCGCTGCGCCAGCTGGGCTGCCAGATCGACTACCTGGGCAACGACGGCTACCCGCCGCTCAAGATCGCCCATGGTCAGGGCGTGCCTCCGCTGGCGGTAGCGGAGCCCATCCGCGTGCGCGGCGATGTGTCCAGCCAGTTCCTCACTGCCCTGCTCATGGCGCTGCCGCTGGCCGCGGGCACGCAGGCCATCGTGATCGAGGTGGTGGGCGAGCTGATCTCCAAACCCTACATCGCCATCACGCTGCAGTTGCTGGCACGCTTTGGCATTGTGGTCGAGCACCAGAACTGGCAGCGTTTCACCATTCCGGCAGGCAGCCGCTACCAGCCCCCCGGCAGCATCCATGTGGAGGCAGACGCCTCGTCTGCTAGCTATTTCATAGCGCTTGGCGCAATTACATCAAGCACTAGCGGCCAAAAAGGCATCAAGATTCAGGGCGTTGGCCTGGATTCGATCCAGGGCGACATCCGCTTTGTCGAAGCGGCCCGGGCCATGGGCGCCGTGGTCACGGGCGGCCCCAACTGGCTGCAGATTGAACGCGGCGCCTGGCCCCTGAAGGCCATCGACCTGGACTGTAACCACATCCCCGACGCCGCCATGACGCTGGCGGTGATGGCGCTGTATGCCCAAGGCACCACCACGCTGACCAACATCGCCAGCTGGCGCGTGAAGGAAACCGACCGCATCGCCGCCATGGCCACCGAGCTGCGCAAGCTCGGCGCCACGGTAGAGGAAGGTGCGGACTACATCCGGGTGACGCCCCCGGCCCAACCCGCTGACTGGAAGGCCGCCAGCATCCACACCTACGACGACCACCGCGTGGCCATGTGCTTCTCGCTGGCCGCATTCAACCCGGCGCGTCTGCCGGTGCGCATCGAAGACCCCAAGTGCGTGGCCAAGACCTTCCCGGACTACTTCGAGGCCCTGTTCTCGGTCGCCCAGGTCGAGACCGCCCACATCCCGGTGATCTGCATCGACGGCCCCACGGCCTCGGGCAAGGGCACGGTGGCCGCGGCGGTGGCGCAGCGGCTGGGCTATCGCTTTTTGGACTCCGGCGCGATGTACCGCATCACCGCCCTGGCCGCGCTGCGGGCAGGTTTGGCCATAGACGCTGACCACGAAGCCCGGATCGCCACCCTGGCCCAGACGCTGCCGGTGCGGTTTGAAGGCGGCAAGGTGTGGCTGGGCAGCGACGACGTGACCGAGGCCATCCGCACCGAAGAAGCCGGTATGAACGCGTCCCGCGTGTCCGCCCTGCCCGCCGTGCGCACTGCGCTGGTAGACCTGCAGCACAGTTTCCAGCGCCTGCCTGGGCTGGTGGCCGATGGCCGTGACATGGGCACCGTGATCTTCCCCGAGGCCCCCTTGAAGGTGTATCTCACGGCCAGCGCCGCCTGCCGCGCAGAGCGCCGTTATAAGCAGTTGATTTCTAAGGGTTTTTCGGCTAGTATCGAAGACCTTCGTGCGGATCTGGAAGCGCGCGACGCCCGGGACAGCTCCCGCAGCGTTGCGCCTCTCAAGCCCGCGCAAGACGCTCTGGTCCTGGACAACTCCGATTTGACGATTGAACAAGCCGTCGAACAGGTATTGGCCTGGTGGCAGGAGCGTCAGCCCTTCGCAGCTTCTGCGCAGCGCTGACAACGTGGAGCCCTCGGGCTCCAGGCAGTGCCGAAAGGCCTTGCCACAGGCCCACGCAGCCCCTCTCGCGCGTCAGTGCACAGGTTGTGTGGATCGATAACCTAACCCGCGGCTATGCCGCAAAAAACCACCGCAAGCAGCTATAAAAACGGTAGCAATGGTGTTACCGGAATCCTGTTTGTGGCAAGGAAACACATGTCCGAATCTTTTGCCGCCCTTTTTGAAGAATCCTTGCAGCGCACGGAAATGCGCCCAGGCGAAGTCATCACCGCTGAAGTCGTGCGCGTCGAGCACAACTTCGTGGTCGTGAACGCTGGCCTCAAGTCCGAAGCCTACGTGCCGCTGGAAGAGTTCAAGAACGACAAGGGCGAAGTCGAAGTCCAAGTGGGTGACTTCGTCTCGGTGGCCATTGGCTCCATCGAAAACGGCTACGGCGACACCATCCTGTCGCGCGACACCGCCAAGCGCCTGGCATCCTGGATGAGCCTGGAAAAGGCCCTGGAATCCGGCGAATTCGTCACCGGCACCACGTCCGGCAAGGTCAAGGGCGGCCTGACTGTCCTGGTCAACGGCATCCGCGCATTCCTGCCCGGTTCGCTGATCGATACCCGTCCGATCAAGGATCTGACGCCGTACGAAAACAAGACCATGGAATTCAAGGTCATCAAGCTGGACCGCAAGCGCAACAACGTGGTGCTGAGCCGCCGCGCTGTGGTGGAAGCCTCCATGGGCGAAGAGCGCGCCAAGCTGATGGAAACCCTGAAGGAAGGCTCCATCGTTCAAGGCGTGGTCAAGAACATCACCGAATACGGTGCGTTCGTGGACCTGGGCGGCATCGACGGCCTGCTGCACATCACCGACATGGCATGGCGCCGAGTGCGTCACCCCTCCGAAGTGGTGACCGCTGGCCAGGAAATCACGGCCAAGATCCTGAAGTTCGACACCGAAAAGAACCGCGTGTCCCTGGGTCTGAAGCAAATGGGCGACGACCCATGGATGGGCGTGAACCGCCGCTACCCCCAAGGCACCCGCCTGTTCGGCAAGATCACGAACATTGCCGACTACGGCGCATTCGTCGAACTCGAACCCGGCATCGAAGGCCTGGTGCACGTGTCTGAAATGGACTGGACCAACAAGAACATCGCTCCCGCCAAGCTGGTTTCGCTGGGCGACGAAGTCGAAGTCATGGTTCTGGAAATCGACGAGGACAAGCGCCGCATCAGCCTGGGCATGAAGCAGTGCAAGGCCAACCCATGGCAAGAATTCGCACAGGACACGAAGCGCGGCGACCGCGTGAAGGGTCCGATCAAGTCGATCACCGACTTCGGCGTGTTCGTGGGCCTGGCTGCCGGCATCGACGGCCTGGTGCACCTGTCCGACCTGTCGTGGAACGAACCCGGCGAAGCCGCTGTTCGCAACTACAAGAAGGGCCAGGAAGTCGAAGCGATCGTGCTGGCCGTGGACGTGGACCGCGAACGCATCTCGCTGGGCATCAAGCAGCTCGACGGCGACCCATTCACGACCTTCGTGACCGTGAACGACAAGGGCCAGACGGTGACCGGCAAGGTCAAGACCGTGGACGCCCGTGGCGCTGAAATCGACCTCGGCGAAGACATCGTGGGCTACCTGCGCGCTTCGGAAATCTCCCGTGACCGCGTGGAAGATGCCCGCAACGTGCTGAAGGAAGGTGACGAAGTCACGGCCGTGGTGGTGAACGTGGATCGCAAGACCCGCAACATCCAGCTGTCGATCAAGCAGAAGGACATGGCTGACGAACAAGGCGCCATGGCCAACCTGAGCCAGCAATCGAGCCGCGAAAGCGCCGGCACGACCAGCCTGGGCGCCCTGCTGCGCGCCAAGCTGGACAACTCGGAAAAGTAAAGCGCTGACCCGTTAAACGGTCAGACAGCGGGCGCCTCGGCGCCCGCTCTTTTTTCAGCCAAGACTGACTGCCCATGTCCCAAGATTCCATGACCCGCTCAGACCTCGTCGAAGAACTGGCCGCCCGTTTCGGCCAGCTCACCCACCGGGATGCCGAATACGCCGTCAAGACCATTCTGGACGCCGTGGGCGAGGCCCTGGTGCGCGGGCACCGCATCGAGATCCGGGGCTTTGGCAGCTTCTCGGTCAACCACCGCCCTCCCCGCATGGGCCGCAATCCACGCAGTGGCGAGGCTGTGGCCATTCCCGAAAAGCGTGTGCCCCATTTCAAGCCAGGCAAGGCCCTGCGCGAAGCCGTGGACAAACGCACGGCCGAAATGGAAGAAAAGGCCCCGCCTGCCACAGGCACCCTGGGCAACTGATACTAAATTGATAGCAGCGAGCGCATGATTCACTAGCGCATGCTGCCGTTTTGGCTTGTATTGGCCTTCGTGCAGCAATGCGCAGGCCTATTGCGCCAAGCTCTTAGAATCGCCCCACCACTGGGGAGACCGATGAAATACCTCCTGTGGCTGCTCAAGGCAGCCATTTTTTTTACGCTCTTCGCCTTCGCGCTGAACAACCAGCAGGACGCGACCGTGCACTTCTTCTTTGGCACGCAATGGCGCGCGCCGCTGGTGCTGGTGGTGCTGACCGCGTTCGCCGCAGGTCTGGTCGTCGGGGCCTTGGGCATGGTGCCGCGCTGGTGGCGCCACCGCAATGCCGCACGCCGCGCCCAGGCCGCAGTCGTTGTGGCACCTGCGCCCGCAGCGCCTCCCGCCGCCAGCGCCACCCCAGCAGTGCCCCCACCACCTCCTGACCTGCCCTCGATCCATGGAATTTGACCTGAGCTGGATACTGCTGGGCTTGCCCCTGGCCTTTGTGCTGGGCTGGCTGGCGTCGCGGTTCGATCTGCGCCAGTTGCGCGCCGAAAACCGCCGCGCGCCCAAGGCCTACTTCAAGGGCCTGAACTTCCTGCTCAACGAACAGCAGGACCAGGCCATCGACGCCTTCATCGAGGCCGTGCAGAACGACCCCGACACTTCCGAGCTGCACTTCGCCCTGGGCAATCTGTTTCGCCGCCGGGGCGAGTACGACCGCGCCGTGCGTGTGCATGAGCATCTGCTCTCTCGCGGCGACCTCTCCCGCACCGACCGCGAGCGTGCCCAGCATGCGCTGGCCCTCGACTTCCTGAAGGCCGGGCTGCTCGACCGCGCCGAAGACGCGCTGCAGCGGCTGGAAGGCACCCCATTCGAGGCCCAGGCACGCCTGGCGCTGCTCGCAATTTACGAACGCTCGCGCGACTGGCCCCATGCCGCCAGCATCGCTAGAAAAATGCACGCTGCCGACCAGGGCGACTTCAGTACCCGGCAGGCCCACTACCTGTGCGAGCAGGCCTTGGCGCTGATCGCGCAGGGCGACCTGCCCGGCGCCCAGGCCCTGCTGGACCAAGCCGTGGCTGCCGCCCCCGAGGCAGCGCGCGCACGCATCGAACTGGCTCGCCTGCAGCGCCTGATGGGTCAGCCGGCTGCCGTGCTGTCCACGCTCAAGTCGCTGGGCGAGCGCAACCCCGCTGCGCTTCCCCTGGCCGCCCCGCTGATGGTCGAAGCCGCAACAGCCACCGGCCGCACCCCCGAAGTCCACGCCCTGCTGCAGGCCCACTATGCGCAAGCGCCTTCGCTGGACGTGCTGGAAAGTATCGTGGCGATGGAAGCTGCCGACGAGGCCACCCGCTCGTCTGCCCGGCAGCGCTATGTGGAACACCTGGACAAGGAACGCTCCCTGGTCGCTGCTGCCAAATGGCTGGCCACCGAAAAGCTGGAACACGAAGAATTCCACCCCCAGGTGCAACGTGCGCTGGACCATGCCGTCAAACCCCTGACCCGCTACCGCTGCGCGGCCTGCGGTTTTGAAGCGCGCCAGCATTTCTGGCAATGCCCCGGCTGCCAGACCTGGGACAGCTACCCGGCGCGCCGGGTCGAAGAACTCTAAGAGCCGTCCCCCTCAACACCCTAAGCTCCTTGCCATGCTGAAAAAACTGCTGACCCTGCTGGTTGCCACCCTGCTCGCTACCGCCGCCTGGGCCGCCGTGGACGTGAACACCGCTACCGAGGCTGAACTCGACGGCATCAAGGGCATCGGCCCCGGCCTGTCGGGGCGCATCTTGCAGGAGCGACAGAACGCTCCGTTCAAAGACTGGGCCGACTTCATCGGCCGTGTGGGTGGCGTGGGCAACAAGAGTGCCGTCAACTTCTCCAAAGAGGGCCTGACCGTCAACGGCAAGAAGTACAGCGCGGCAGCTGCAGCCAAGGCAGAAGCTAAAAACAATAAGAAGCACAGCAGCCGCCACGCAGCAGACCGCAAAGCCCGTGGCAGCGCTGACAAGGAGTCCGCAACGGCAACCACGCCAGCCACACCACCTGCCACGGCGACGGCGGCACCGGCAGCGCCCGCCCCAGCAACAGGCGCTAGCAAAAACTAAGCACGCTTCACAAGCAGCAAGCCCGCTCCAGCGGGCTTGTTTTTTTGTGGCATCGCGTGCGCATCGGCAAGGGCTGGACAGGGTTTTTAGGGGCTACCCCTAAAATCATCTGCGCATGCCCCTGATCACCCTCATCCTTCTCCCCTTCATCGGCAGCCTGCTGGCAGCGGTTCTGCCGTCCAACGCCCGCAATACCGAGTCCACCCTGGCGGGCCTTATCGCCGTGTTCTGCTCAGCCCAGGCGGCGCTGTACTTCCCCGAGATTGCAGACGGCGGCGTGATCCGGCAAGAGCTGACCTGGCTGCCCGCACTGGGCCTGAACCTCGTGATCCGCATGGATGGCTTTGCGTGGATGTTCTGCATGCTGGTGCTGGGCGTGGGCAGCCTGGTGGTGCTGTACGCGCGCTACTACATGTCTGCGGCCGACCCGGTGCCGCGCTTCTTCTCGTTTTTTCTGGCCTTCATGGGCGCGATGGCGGGCGTAGTGCTGTCGGGCAACATCATCCAGATCGCGTTTTTCTGGGAGCTGACCAGCCTGTTCTCCTTCCTGCTGATCGGCTACTGGCACCACCGCAAGGATGCCCGGCGTGGCGCACGCATGGCGCTGACGGTGACCGGCACAGGCGGACTGGCCATGCTGGCGGGTATGTTGGTGCTGGGCCACATCGTCGGCAGCTACGACCTGGACCATGTGCTGGTGGCGGGGCAGCTCATCCAGAACCACCCGCTCTACACCACCGCACTTGTCCTGATTCTGCTGGGCGCGCTCACCAAGAGCGCGCAGTTCCCGTTCCACTTCTGGCTGCCCAACGCCATGGCTGCGCCCACGCCCGTGTCGGCGTACCTGCACTCGGCCACCATGGTCAAGGCGGGTGTGTTTTTGCTGGCGCGCCTGTGGCCTGCGCTCGCAGGCACCGAGCAGTGGTTCTGGCTGGTGGGCGGCGCGGGCCTGGCCACCTTGCTGGTGGGCGGCTACGCGGCCATGTTCCAGAACGACCTCAAGGGGCTGCTGGCGTATTCCACCATTTCGCACCTGGGCCTCATCACCCTGCTGCTGGGCCTGAACAGCCCGCTGGCCGCCGTTGCAGCGGTCTTCCACATCATGAACCACGCCACCTTCAAGGCCTCGCTGTTCATGGCAGTGGGCATCGTGGACCATGAAAGCGGCACGCGCGACATACGCCGCCTGTCGGGCCTGCGCACCATGATGCCGATCACCGCCACGCTGGCCATGGTGGCCAGCGCGGCCATGGCGGGCGTGCCGCTGCTCAACGGTTTCCTGTCCAAGGAAATGTTCTTTGCCGAGACGGTGTACGTGAACACCACGCCATTGCTCGAATGGCTGCTGCCGGTGGCCGCCACGGTGGCCGGCATGTTCAGCGTGGCGTATTCGCTGCGCTTCACGGTGGATGTGTTCTTCGGCCCGCCCGCCACCGACCTGCCGCGTCATCCCCACGAGCCCCCGCACTGGATGCGGGTGCCAGTGGAACTGCTGGTGCTGGCCTGCCTGGTGGTGGGCACGCTGCCTGCATGGTCGGTCGGGGCGTACCTGGCCGCAGCCGCACGGCCCGTGGTGGGTGGCGAACTGCCCACCTACAGCCTTGCGGTCTGGCATGGCTTCTACACCCCGTTTGTGATGAGTCTTGTCGCTTTGGGCGGGGGCATTGCGCTCTACGCCCTGCTGCGCTGGCAGCGCGAAAAGGGCGCCATCGATGCCCCTCCGGTCATGCGCCGCATCAGCGGCCAGCGGGCCTTTGAGGCCACGCTGGCCCTGCTCAGCCTGATGGGCCGCAATGGCCGCCGCCTGCTGGGCACCGGTCGCCTGCAGTGGCAGATGCTGTGGCTGGTGTGCGCCGCGCTGGTGGCGGGCACCCTGCCCCTGTGGGCGCGGGGCCTGCCGATTGGCGACCGGGTGCAGTTGCCGCTGTCACCGGCCTTTGCGCTGCTGTGGCTGCTGGGCGCCGTGTGCGCCGTGGCGGCAGCATGGCAGGCCAAATACCACCGGCTGGCAGCACTGACGCTGCTGGGTGGCTCCGGGCTGTGCGTATGCCTCACGTTCCTTTGGTTCTCGGCGCCCGATCTGGCGCTTACCCAGATCGTGGTGGAGGTGGTGACCACCATCCTCATCCTGCTGGGCCTGCGCTGGTTGCCGCGGCGCGACGAGAGCCTGCGTGTGCCCACGCTGGCTGAAGAGCGCCGCACCCAGCTGCGCCGCTACCGCGACATGGCGTTGACGCTGGCTGCCGGTGGCGGCATGGCGCTGCTGTCGTTCGCGATGATGAGCCGCCCCTTCCCCGACAGCACCTCCACCTTCTTCCTGGAACGCGCACTCACCGAAGGGGGCGGCACCAACGTGGTCAACGTGATGCTGGTGGACTTCCGGGGCTTTGACACCTTTGGCGAGATCGTGGTGCTGGGCATCGTGGCGCTCACGGTGTATGCGCTGCTGCGGCGCTTCCGCCCCGCGCGTGAGGTGATGGATCTGCCGCCCCAGCAGCGCGCATTGCCCGCCGATGTGGACACCGACCTGGCCAACCCGCGCCAGACTGCCGACACCGCCGTGGGCTACCTCATGGTGCCCGCCGTGCTGGTGCGGCTCATGCTGCCCTTTGCCACGCTGGTCGCGGTCTACCTCTTCATGCGCGGCCATAACGAGCCCGGCGGTGGGTTTGTGGCGGGGCTGGTGTTCTCGGTAGCCCTGCTGCTGCAGTACATCGTCTCGGGCACCTCGTGGGTCGAGGCGCATCTGCCGCTGTACCCGCGCCGCTGGATCGGCGTGGGCCTGCTCGCCGCACTGGCCACGGGCCTGGGCGCACTGGCCTGGGGCTATCCGTTTTTGACCAGCCACACGGCGCATTTTTCGCTGCCCGTGGTGGGCGAGATCCATGTGGCCAGCGCACTGTTCTTTGACATCGGCGTGTTCACCCTGGTGGTGGGCTCCACCATGCTCATCCTCACCGGCATTGCCCACCAGTCGGTGCGCAGCCACCGCTACAACAACGCACGCGCGGCCGAAGAAGCCCAGGCCGCCGCCACACCGGGAGAAGGTCCATGGAACTGATACTGGCCCTGGCCATCGGTGTGCTCACCGGCTCCGGTGTATGGCTGCTGCTGCGGCCGCGAACCTTCCAGGTCATCATGGGCCTGTCGCTGCTGTCGTACGCCGTCAACCTGTTCATCTTCAGCATGGGCCGCCTGGGCCTCGCGATTGACAAGGAGCCCGTGCTGCAGCCCGGGGTGCCGCAAGACCTGG
>Ga0209934_1001618_pt1 | contig 12412 bp, 9 predicted proteins | sample ThiBiot_750_plan_2_FD_183950 | JGI IMG/M metagenome (GOLD analysis project Ga0209934, IMG submission 183950) | Wastewater bioreactor microbial communities from Cape Town, South Africa - Thiocy_expt_750_plan (SPAdes) | ecosystem: Engineered > Bioreactor > Thiocyanate-remediating >...
CCCCGCCTGCCGACGTGGCCAAGGCGTCGGGCGCCGAAACCGCCGCCGAACAGGATGTGGAAGCCGCCGTGAAGGCCTGGGCCGCGGCCTGGTCGGCGCGCGACATGAAGGCCTACCTGGCCGCCTATGGCAAGCAGTTCGATCCGCCGGGCAAGACCAGCCGCGCCGACTGGGAGAAGGAACGCGAAGCCCGCATCGTCGGCAAATCGCGCATCCAGGTGACGCTGTCCGACCTCTCGGTCAACGTCAAGGGCGACCGCGCCACCGCCCGCTTCCACCAGGCCTACAGCGCCGACTCGCTGAACGTGGCCAGCCGCAAGACCCTTGAACTGGTGCGCAACCAGGGGCGCTGGCTCATCGTGCGCGAATCCACTGGCAGCTGATGCAGGTGCATGACCTCCTGCGGTGCCACAGCGGCACCGCTTTCCCGCATTGAGCGCGCCGGGCTCCCACGGCGCACGGGCCACGCGCAGCGCCGCACTTTTGGCTCTGGCCGTGCTGTGCGCCGGTACCTGGGTGGAGCCCGCCTGGGCGCGCAAGCACAAGGACAAACCCGCCAAGGCGTCGCCTGCGCCGCAGACGCCTGCGTCCCAGGCCGACCCGGCGGAAAAGCGCCTGCTGGCCATCTACACCCTCACGGCCCAGGGCCGGGCGGACGAAGCCCTGGCACGGGCCCGCGGCCTGGTGCGCGATTTCCCGCATTTCCAGTTGGCCCAGCTCGCCCTGGGCGACCTGCTGGCGGCGCGCGCGCGCCCGATCACCCGCCTGGGCGACGTGCCCGGCGCCCAGGCCGAACCGGTGCTGACCGAACTGCGCCAGGAATCGCACCAGCGCGTTGCCGCCGAGCGCCTGCGCCCGCCGCCGGGCACGATCCCCAGCGCCTTCGTGGAGCTGGCCGAGCGCACGCGCCACGCCATCGCCGTGGACGCCTCGCGTTCGCGCCTGTACCTGTTCGAGAACACCAAGCAGGGGCTCAAGCTCGTCGCCGACTACTACGCGTCCGTCGGCAAGCTGGGCATCGAGAAGGAATTCGAAGGCGACCAGCGCACACCCCTGGGCGTGTACTACATCACCAGCCGGCTGGACGCCAAGCAGCTTGCCGACCTGTACGGCGCGGGCGCCCTGCCGCTGAACTACCCGAACGCCCTGGACCTGCGGCGCGGCAAGACGGGCAGCGGCATCTGGCTGCACGGCGTGCCGAGCGGCCAGTTCTCGCGCGCGCCGCAGGCGACGGACGGCTGCGTCGCCATCGCCAACCCCGACCTCGAGCGCATACTGCGCACCGTCGAGCCGCGCAGCACGCCGGTGGTGATCGCGCGGCAGCTGTCGTGGGTCGCGCCGCAGGGCGTGGTGGGCGAGCGCCAGGCGTTCAACCAGGCGCTGGAAGCCTGGAGCAAGGCCAAGTCGGACGGCGACCTCGGGCGCGTGCTGGGGTTCTACACCTACGATTTCCAGAACCCGCGCACGCAATCCCTGGCCGAATGGCGCAGTGCCCTGCAGGACGAATTGCGCACGCTGCGCGGGCGCGACGTGACGCTCAAGGACAAGTCCGCCCTGCACTGGCGCGACAGCAGCGACACCATGGTGGTGACCTTCGCCGAGGTGCCGGCGGGCGCGCGCAGCGGCCCCGTCAAGCGCCAGTACTGGCGCCGCCAAGGCCAGCGCTGGCAGATATTTTTTGAAGGAGTGATCGGATGATTTCCAGACGAAAAGTGGCTCTGGCGCTTAATGTGCTTGCCATGACAGCTATGTTTTCAGTAGCGAACCCGGCGACCGCAGCAGACCCGGCCCCGAAGGTGAAGCTGGCCACATCGATGGGCGACATCGTCGTCGAACTGAACCCGGACAAGGCGCCCAAGTCGGTCGCCAACTTCCTGCAGTACGTGCGCGAGAAGCACTACGACGGCACCATCTTCCACCGCGTGATCGACGGCTTCATGATCCAGGGCGGCGGCTTTACCGCCGACATGGTGCAAAAGCCCATGCGCGCGCCGATTCCCCTGGAGGCCGCCAACGGCCTGAAGAACGACAAGTACACGCTCGCCATGGCGCGCACCAGCGCACCCGATTCGGCCACGGCCCAGTTCTTCATCAACGTGAAGGACAACGCCATGCTCAACGCGCCCCAGCCCGACGGCCACGGTTACGCCGTCTTCGGCAAGGTCGTCGAAGGCCAGGACGTGGTCGACAAGATCAAGGCCGTCGCCACCGGCAACAAGGGCCCGTACCAGAACGTGCCCAACACCCCCATCACCATCCAGTCGGCCACCGTGCTGCCCTAAGAAAGCCCGCCATGAGCAACCCCCAAGTCGAACTCCACATTGCCGGCTACGGCGTCGTCACCCTCGAACTCGACCAGGAGAAGGCGCCCAAGACGGTCGCCAATTTCCTCGCCTACGTGCAAAAGGGCCACTACGACGGCACCATCTTCCACCGCGTCATCCCCGGCTTCATGGTCCAGGGCGGCGGTTTCGCGCCCGGCATGGTGCAGAAGAACACCGACGCGCCGGTCGAGAACGAAGCCCAGAACGGCCTGAAGAACGACAACTACACCGTGGCCATGGCGCGCACCAGCGACCCGCACTCGGCCAGCGCCCAGTTCTTCATCAACGTCGCCGACAACGGCTTTCTCAACCACACCGCGCCCACGGCGCAGGGCTGGGGCTACGCCGTGTTCGGCAAGGTGGTCGGCGGCACCGAGGTGGTCGACAAGATCAAGGCCGTGAAGACCGGCCGCAAGGGCTTCCACGACGACGTGCCCAAGGACGACGTGGTGATCGAGAAGGCCGTGGCCCTCTGATCGAACCGCTTCGCGCCATGACCATGGCCGTGCCCCAGGCGCAGGAACTCATCGCTCCCGCGCACTGGCGCACGGTCGATTTTTTGTCCGACCTGCACTTGCAGGCGGCGGAGCCGGAAACGCTGGCGTTGTTCCAGCGCTACCTCGCGCACAGCCCGGCCGACGCGCTCTTCCTCCTGGGCGACCTGTTCGAGGTCTGGGTCGGCGACGACGCCTGCGACGAGCCTGGCAGCTTTGAAGCCGCGCTGGCCCAGGTGCTCGCGGCCGCGGCACGCCAGCGGCCCGTCTATTTCCTGCACGGCAACCGCGATTTCCTGGTCGGCGCGGCGTTCTTCCGGCGCACCGGCGTGCTCGGCCTCGCCGACCCGGCGCTGCTCGACTTCCACGGGCAGCGCCTGCTGCTCAGCCACGGCGACCTGCTCTGCCTGGACGATGTGGACTACCAGCGTTTCCGCGTCCTGGCGCGCAGCAGCGCCTGGCAGCAGCAGTTCCTCGCGCAGCCGCTGGCCGTGCGGCGCACGCAGGCGCGCGGCATCCGCGCAGAGAGCGAGGCACGCAAGCAATCGGGCGCCGCCTACGCCGACGTGGACGGCCCGGCCGCGCTAGCCTGGCTGCAGGCGGCGAATGCCCCCACCCTGGTCCACGGCCACACGCACCGGCCAGCAGAACACGCGCTCGCCCCCGGCTTCCGCCGCGTGGTGCTGAGCGACTGGGACGCCGCCGCCCAGCCACCGCGCGGCGACCTATTGCGACTCACCGCCGAGGGGCTGGAACGGATGCGCATCGGCCCCATGTAGCGCCCATGCCCCTTTGGAACCGCCTGCGCAGCAGCCTGCGCGCCACCCTGGCCCCGGTGCCCGATATTTCCGCCGAATTGTGGCTGCAGACCCTCGGGCGCTACCCCTTCCTCGCGGCGCTGCCACTGGCCCAGCAGGCCAAGCTGCGCGCCCTGGCCGCCCTGTTCCTGGACCGCAAGGAGTTCCACGGTGCGCACGGCCTGGTGGTCACCGACGCCATGGCCATCGACATCGCCGCGCAGGCCTGCCTGCCGCTGCTGCACTGGGGCGAACCGCACAAGGCGCTGGCCTGGTACGACGACTTCGTCACCATCGTCGTCCACCCGGGCGAAGCCGTGGCGCGGCGCGAGCATACCGACGAAGCCGGCGTGGTGCACCGCTACACCGAAGTGCTGGCCGGCGAGGCCATGGAGCGCGGGCCGGTGATGCTCAGCTGGCGCCACGTCGCGGACGGCGCTGCCAGCGCCGGGCAAGGCAGCAATGTGGTGGTGCACGAATTCGTGCACAAGCTGGACATGCAAAACGGCCACGCCAACGGCTGCCCGCCCCTGCCGGCCAACCTGCTCGGCGCGCGCGGCCCGCGTGCGGCGCTCGCCGCGTGGCAGGCGGCGTGGCAGCCGGCCTACGCCCACTTTCGCGAGGCCGTGGCCAAGGCCGAGCGCTTCGGCGCCGAACCGCCCTGGCTGGACGCGTATGGCGCCACGGCACCGGCGGAATTCTTCGCTGTGGCGTGCGAGGCGTATTTCGTGAACCGGGAGCGCTTCGCGCAGGAGTTCCCGACCCTGATGCCGGCGCTCGACGCCTTCTTTCGCCACCCGGGCTAGGAGCTCGTCCTAAGGCTTGCCCCGGGCCACCTCGCCCGTGGCCAGCAGCGCGCGCAGCGCCTTCAGCCGGGCCTTGAGCCGGCGTTCGTTCTCCAGGCCCACGCGCACCATGATCTTTTGCCCGCTCGACAAGGCCTGCAGCTGCGGGTCGGCGAACTCGTAGCGCACCCAGGGGCGGGCCGCGCTCCATTCGCCCTTGACTTCGGTGAGCTGCACGGCAAGCGGCCCGGCGGGCTCGGGCGCCCGCAACAGATGGTCGATGACGGCCACCACGCGGTCGTTGAAGTAGCGGCCGGGATAGCCCAGTTCTTCGTAGGCCTGCTGGAACAGGGGGTACAGGCGCGCGTAGAGCGCCACCGCGCGCTGCAGGTCCACGCCCTCGGCCCAAGCCACCACGGCGTGGTAACGCGCCGCGTTGTCCGGGGCGATGGCCTGCGCTGCGCCTTCGCCCCGCACGGTGAAGCGCTCCGGCGTCGGCTGGAGCGGCCACATGCCGACCGGCGCCTGGTCGCGCGCCAGGTTGTCCACCGTGGCGACGAAGCGGCGCACCAGGCCGTCGGTGCGCAGGAAGCGCGCAACCTGGGTTTGGCCCAGCAGCTCGGTCAGCGCGTCCGCCACGTAGCCGTCGGCGGCGGCAAGCGCGGGCAGCGCGGCATCGGGCGGCGCCAGCGCGTCCACCGGGTTCTGCGGCCCCGAGGCGGGCTCGGACGCCGGGGCAGCGCTCGGAGCAGCCGCGGGAGCGACGGCGGGCGCCGCCGGGGTCGGCGCCGCGGCGCGCCCCTGCCACCACCACCAGGCGCCCCCGGCTACGGCCAGGACGACCGCCCACAGCACCACCAGGCCCAAGTGCGCGCGCTCCTGCTGGGGACGGAGTCTGGATGGTTCTGCTTCGGTCATGGGCGCCTCCCGGTGCGGTGTCTGAAAAACGCCTATTGGAAACCACAAGGCCGCACAAGTTCGTAACGCCCTGTGCCGATGGGCCCATCAGCTGCGCGGATGCGCCACGGGGCGATTCGTGAAGAGCATCCTGGGGATCGAAGCGGCTTCAAAGGTCTGCGGTGGCACCACAGACGGGCGACCAACGCTGTGGCGCTGACGGGCCCATCTTCCGAACAGGCTACCAATCGAAACCTGTGCTGGCGCGTCGAAATTGTGCTCTATCCTCGGAGCGCTCAATCCACCAGGCCGCCTTCCCGTCCGCAGATGGCACCACGGCGGCGCTATCCAACCTTCTTCCTTTGAGAGTGCTTCATGACAGGTGTTGTCTCCACGATTCCGTTCCAACGCGTGGGCATTCTTGCCGCATTGGTCGCCCCGCTGCTCAACGCATGCGGGGGTGGCGGCTCCTCTGCCCCGCTGCCTCCTCCACCTGCTCCCGGGGCGGCCCTGTCGCTGCTTGCCGGCAACACCGACGGTGCGGGCAACCAGGATGGCACAGCGCCCTCCGCCGCACGCCTCAGCGCGTACCTGGGTGGGATGGCCGTGAGCAGCGCGGGCGAAGTCGTCATCCTGGACAGCGGCAACAATCAGATTCGCAAACTCAGCGCCGACCACGGGCAGATCAGCACCTTGGCGGGCGGTGGAGGCTGGGTGGCGAACGTCCCATCCAACCACGCCGATGGCAATGGGTCTGCAGCGCGGTTTTACCGCCCCATGGGCGTGGCCGTCGACGCGACGGGGAACACTTATGTGGCGGACACCGATAACCATCTGGTGCGCAAGATCAGCACGGCGGGTGCGGTGACCACCCTGGCGGGCAAGGCCGGTGTCTGCGGTAACCAGGACGGCACGGGCGCCTCCGCAACCTTGTGCAGCCCCACGGGCATTGCCGTGGACAAAGCTGGCAACGTATACGTCTCCGAGGTCAAGCGGTCGGGGACACCAAATCCCGTCGCCAACCCCATCCGCAAGATTGCTCCGACGGGAGAAGTGACCACGCTCACCAGCAAGGCCAGCCAGTACCCTACGTCGGTATTCATTTCCGGCCCGCCCATAGAGATCTACCGGCCCGTGCTCCTGGCCACCGACTCGGCAGGCGTGCTGTATGCGACAGACCCCAATGACCATGTCATCCGCAGGTATGCAGCGAACGGCCAGGCCACCGTGGTGTCCGGCGTTCCGGCTCCCAACAACGGTGGCAATACGGATGGCGCCGCGTCCGGGGCCAAGTTCGGCGATCTCAAGGCCATTGCCTTCGACGCCGCGAATCGCATGTTCGTCCTGGACTGGTACGCCCACCCGGCCATCCGCCAGATTGGCAGCGACGGCAGCGTGACGACCCTGGTTCGCGCCTCGACCTGCGCCTTCGGTGGAGACGGCAGTGGGGCCGGGCCAGGCACTTTATGCACCGCGGACCAGATGACTGTCACGCCCGACGGCCGGCTCCTTGTTGCCGAGTACGGGATGCGCAACTCGGCCATCAAGTACGCGCAGTTGCGCAGCTACACGCCGCAGGGCGCTTCCACTGCGGTGGCCGGAATACCCTCTGCGGAAGGCGCGGACGACGGCCAGGGCAGCAACGCGCGCTTCAACGCGCCCGACGCGATCGCCATGAATCCGGCCGGCACGATGTACGTGCGCGACAGCGGCAACCGCAGCATCCGCACCGTGCAGACCGACGGGCTGGTGCGCACCCTGGGCAAGCCGGATGGGCATTGCACCGCGCTCACCGGCCAGGGCGACGCAGTACTGTCCAGCGCCACGGCCCCCTTGGCCACCGATGGCGCGGGCAACCTCTACACCTTTGATGGTGCGCGCATCTTCAAGACCGCCAACTGCCAGGCCGTGCTTCTGGCAGACCTGGCACCGTGGCTGGACAAGGTGCCCACGGCGTTCCTCGGCGTGGCATCCGGGATCACGGCCGACACCACCGGCAACGTGTACGTCGCCAGCCTCAAAGGCGCCATCTTCAAGATCGATACCAAGGGCGAAGTCACGCAATTTGCTGGCAGCCTGGGCACCGTGGGACACGTGGATGGCCAAGGCGCAGCGGCACAGTTTTCTGCGCTTGGCCACATGACCACCGATGCAGCCGGCAATGTGTACGTCATCGACGGTCTGTTCCACGACATCAACAAGGTGGGCCCCACCATTCGCAAGATCACGCCGTCCGGACTGGTCAGCACCCTGGCGGGCGACCCTGCTGCCGCGCCCGGCTATGCGGATGGCGCCGCGGCTGCCGCACGGTTGACCGTGCACCAGGGCGTGAACTGGCCTGGCCCGACATCCAGCCTCGACGTGGACAGCCAAGGAAACGTGTATGTCACGGACCCCTTCAACAGCGTGGTTCGCAAGATTGGCACCGATGGCCAGGTCAGCACACCGGTAGGTCAGGCCTGGAAGTACGGCTTTGCACCAGGGGACCTGCCGGGCATCATCAACCGCCCTACCGGTATCGCCGTGCGCGACAGCATGATGTACCTCGCGGTGCCCAACGCCGTGGTGCAGGTCAAGCTTCCGTGAGCGCAACCGCCGTGCGGTGAACGTGCCATCAGCGACTCTTCGTCACCGCCCGGCTTTCGGCAGAGACACCCAGCCCCGCGCGGCACACCGTTCGCACGACGATGCCGACCGCCCACCTCATGCCATGAGCTGGCGGGCCACGCGGGCAATGTGCTCCGCGTCCACCCCGAAGTAACTGCGCAGCGCGGCGCGCGTGTCGCTGCGGCCGAAGCCGTCCGTGCCCAGGGTGAGGTAGCGGCGCCCCGCTGGCACAAAGGCGCGCACTGTTTCGGGCACCGCGCGCACGTAGTCGGTGGCGGCGATGACTGGCCCGTGCGTGCCAGCCAGCTGCTGCGCCAGCCACGGCACGCCGGGCGCGGCATCGCCCGCCAGGGCGCGCTGCTCGCAGGCCTGGCCGTCGCGCGCCAGTTCGCTCCAGCTCGTCACGCTGAGCACGGTGGCCGCGATGCCCTCGGCCGCCAGCAATTCGGCCGCCTTGACCACTTCGGTCAGGATGGCGCCCGAACCCAGCAGGGTCACTCTTTTGGACGAAATTGGCCCTTCTCGCCCGTCTGGTGAGCGCTGATAGCTATTGAATAGATAGCATCCACGCAACACGCCTTCGTGCGCCTCCGGCGGCAGGTCGGGCTGGGCGTAGTTCTCGTTCATGAGCGTGACGTAGTAGAAAACGTCGCGCTGCTCGGTCACCATCTCGCGCATGCCGGCGTCGACGATGACGGCCATTTCGCCCGCGAAGGCCGGGTCGTAGGCCTTGCAGTTGGGGATGGTGGCCGCCACCAGGTGGCTGGTGCCGTCCTGGTGCTGCAGGCCCTCGCCGCCCAGCGTGGTGCGGCCCGACGTGGCGCCCAGCAGGAAACCGCGCGCGCGCTGGTCGGCGGCGGCCCAGATGGCGTCGCCCACGCGCTGGAAGCCGAACATGGAGTAGTAGATGTAGAACGGCAGCATGGCCAGGCCGTGCACGCTGTAGCTCGTCGCCGCGGCCGTCCAGCTGGCGATGGCGCCGGCTTCGCTGATGCCTTCTTCGAGGATTTGCCCGTCCAGCGCCTCGCGGTAGGCGAGCACCGAGCCGATGTCTTCGGGCGCGTAGCGCTGGCCCACGCTGCTGTAGATGCCGACCTGCTTGAACAGGTTGGCCATGCCGAAGGTGCGCGCCTCGTCGGCCACGATGGGCACGATGCGCGGGCCCAGCGCGGCGTCCTTCATCAGGCCGCCGAGCATGCGCACGAAGGCCATGGTGGTGCTCATCTCCTTGCCGGCCGCCTGCAGCGCGAACTGCGCGTAGCTGGCCAGGGGCGGCACGGGGAGCGCATCGCAGGCCGCTTCGCGCCGGGGCAGGTAGCCGCCGAGCTGCTGGCGGTGCGCGCGCAGGTACTGCATCTCGGCGCTGTCCTCCTGCGGCTTGTAGAAGGCCAGGCCCGTGGCCTGCGCGTCGCTCAAGGGCAGGTTGAAGCGGTTGCGGAATTCGATGAGGTCGCCATCGTCGAGCTTCTTCTGGCTGTGCGTGGTCATCTTGCCCTGCCCGGCCTGGCCCATGCCGTAGCCCTTCTTGGTATGCGCCAGGATCACGGTGGGCTGGCCCTTGTGCGCGGCGGCCGCGGCGTAGGCGGCGTGGATCTTCACCAGGTCGTGCCCGCCGCGCTTGAGCCGGTCGATCTGCTCGTCCGTCATGCCCTGGGCCAGCGCGGCGAGCTCCGGGTTCTGGCCAAAGAAGTTGTCGCGGTTGAAGCGCCCGTCCTTGGCGGCAAAGGTCTGCATCTGCCCGTCAACCGTCGCTTCCAGCGTGCGCACCAGCGCGCCGGTGAGGTCGCGGGCGAACAGGCCGTCCCAGTCGCTGCCCCAGACGAGCTTGACCACGTTCCAGCCCGCGCCGGCGAACAGGCGCTCCAGCTCGTCGATGATGCGGCCGTTGCCACGCACCGGGCCGTCCAGGCGCTGCAGGTTGCAGTTGACCACCCAGACGAGGTTGTCCAGCCCCTCGCGTGAGGCGAGGGTGAGCGCGCTGGTGCTCTCGGGCTCGTCCATCTCGCCATCGCCGAACACGCCCCAGACCTTGCGGCCCGTGCAATCGAGCAGCTTGCGGTGCGTGAGGTAGCGCATGAAGCGCGCGTGGTAGATGCTGCTGATGGGCCCGATGCCCATGGAGCCCGTGGGGAACTGCCAGAAGTCCGGCATCAGCCACGGGTGCGGGTAGCTCGACAGGCCCTGCGCGCCCGCTTGGGGCGCCGTCAGCTCCTGCCGGTAGTGCATCAGGTCCTGCTCGGAGAGGCGCCCTTCCAGGAAGGCGCGCGCGTACACCCCGGGCGCGCTGTGCGGCTGGAAGAACACCAGGTCGCCCCGGTGCTGGCCGGCGCCCAGGCCTTCGCGGGCGCGGAAGAAGTGGTTGAAGCCGCTCTCGAACAGATCGGCCGCGCTGGCGTAGCTGGCGATGTGGCCGCCCAGTTCGCCGTAGGCCTGGTTGGCGCGCACCACCATGGCGAGCGCGTTCCAGCGAATGATGGAACCGAGCCGCTCCTCGATCGCCAGGTCGCCGGGGAACACGCCCTGGTCCTGCACCGCCACGGTGTTCACGTACGGCGTGTTCAGCCCGGGCTGCCAGCCCACGCGCTCTGCCCGTGCCAGGCGCGCGAGTTCATCGAGCATGTGGCGCGCACGCTCGGGGCCCTGGGCGGCCACCAGCGCCAGGAAGGCTTCGCGCCATTCGGCGGTTTCCCCAGGGTCGAGGTCGGTGTGTTCAAGGGCGTGCAGCATGGCGGTGGGCAGCGGAGCGTTCATGGCGGGACTGTAGGCGCTTGGCCGGAAAATGTGGTGCCGAATGCGCTGCATGCAGCCATAAAATCAGCACGATATACGGTTGATTTGGTTTTTGAAAGCATATGAAGCTGGACACGGTCGATTTGCGCATTCTGGGCGAGCTGCAGGCCGATGGCGCGCTCTCCAACGTCGAGCTGGCGCGGCGGGTGCATCTCTCGCCTTCGCCCTGCCTCGCGCGCGTCAAGGCGCTGGAGGCGGCCGGCGTCATCCACCGCTACGTCGCCCTGGCCAACGCGGCGGCGTTGGGCCTGGGGCTGAACGTGTTCATCAGCATCAGCCTGAAGGCGCAGAACAAGGAGGCCCTGGCCGATTTCGAGCGCCGCATCGCCGAGCAGGACGAAGTCATGGAGTGCTACCTGATGACCGGCGACAGCGACTACCTGATCCGCGTCGCCCTGGCCGACATGGCGGCGCTGGAGCGCTTCATCATCGAACAGCTCTCGCCCATTCCGGGCATCGAGAAGATCCGCTCCAGCTTCGCCCTCAAGCAGGTGCGCTACAAGACGGCACTGCCGCTGCCGGCGCAGCCGGCGCGCTAGCCGCCCCGGCGCGGCCCAGGGCCAAGGCAAGGTCCAGCGCCTGGCCGATATCGGCCAGCAGGTCGCCCACGTCTTCCAGGCCGACCGACAGGCGCACCAGCCCTTCGGAAATGCCGTGCGCGGCACGCTCTTCGGGGGTGTAGGTGGAATGCGTCATGCTGGCCGGGTGCTGGGCCAGCGTCTCGGCGTCGCCCAGGCTCACGGCGCGGGTGACGAGGCGCAGCGCGTCCATGAAGCGCACACCGGCCTGCAGGCCGCCCTGCAGTTCGAAGGCGATCATGCCGCCCATCTGGCGCATCTGCCGCCGGGCCAGCGCGTGCTGCGGGAAGGTGGCCAGGCCCGGGTAGTGCACCGCCGCCGTCGCCGGGTGCGCGGCCAGGAATTCGGCCACGGTCTGGGCACTCTGGCAGTGGCGGTCCATGCGCAGCGCCAGGGTCTTGAGGCCGCGCATCACCAGGTGCGCGTCCTGCGCCGACATCACGGCGCCCGTCATGTCCTTGAGGCCGTAGAGGCGCACGCGCTGGGCCAGTTCGGCATCGGCGAAGACCGCGGCGCCGGCCGTCAGGTCGCCGTGGCCACCCAGGTACTTGGTCATGGAGTGCACGCTCACATCGGCGCCCAGCAGCAGCGGCTGCTGCAGGTAGGGCGTGCAGTAGGTGTTGTCCACCACCACCTTGGCGCCCCGGGCATGCGCGAGCGCGGCGATGGCGGCAATGTCCACCAGGCGCATGTTGGGGTTGGCCGGCGTCTCGAAGTACACCACGCGCGTCTTGTCGCCCAGCGCAGCGGCCACGTTCGCCGGGTCGGTCATGTCCACGTGCCGCACGGTGACGCCAAAGCGCCCCAGGCCGTGGTGCAGGAAGGAAAACGTGCAGCCGTACAGCGTGAGGTCGGCCAGCACCTCGTCGCCCGGCTCCAGCATCGACCACAGCGTCGCCGTGATCGCCCCCATGCCCGAGCCGAACACCACCGCGCCAGCGCCCTGCTCCAGGCTGGCCAGGCGCCCTTCGAGCAGCGCCAGCGTGGGGTTGGCGATGCGCGTGTAGAAGTAGCCGCTTTCCTCGCCGGCGAAACAGCGCGCGCCGTAGGCCACGTCCGGGAAAGCGTAGGTGGCCGAGGTGTGGATGGGCGGCACCAGCGCGCCCTGGTGTTCGGCCGGGTCGTAGCCGTAGTGGATGG
>Ga0209934_1001638_pt1 | contig 12325 bp, 6 predicted proteins | sample ThiBiot_750_plan_2_FD_183950 | JGI IMG/M metagenome (GOLD analysis project Ga0209934, IMG submission 183950) | Wastewater bioreactor microbial communities from Cape Town, South Africa - Thiocy_expt_750_plan (SPAdes) | ecosystem: Engineered > Bioreactor > Thiocyanate-remediating >...
CTGATCTGCGGGACGCCAATCCCGGCGACGACGCGGGTGGTGCAGATGCTGCCCGGGCCGATGCCGACCTTCACTGCCGACGCGCCTGCGTCGATGAGAGCCTCGGTCGCCTCCGCCGTCGCGACGTTGCCCGCGATGACCGGGACGTTGTGGCGGCGCGAGATCTCACGGACGGCGTCGATGACGCCCTTCGAGTGACCGTGCGCGGTGTCGACGACGATGACGTCGACGCCTGCCGCCACGAGGGCAGCGGCGCGCTCGTCGCGGTCGGGGCCTGGTCCGATCGCAGCGCCGACGCGGAGGCGGCCCTGGGCGTCCTTCACGGCGAGCGGGTTGCGGTCGGCCTGGAGGATGTCCTTGATCGTGATGAGGCCGACGAGCTTGCCGCCGTCGACGACGAGCAGCTTCTCGATCCGGTTCTTGTGGAGCAGCTCCCTCGCCTCGGCGTTGCTTACGCCCGGCGAGACGGTGACGAGCTGCTTCGTCATCAGCGCGCTCACCGGCTGATCGAGGTTTCGCTCGAAGCGGATGTCACGCGCGGTGAGGATGCCGACCGGGCGATCTCCCTCGACGACCGGGAGACCCGACACGTCGTGCTCGTGCATCGTCGCGAGCGCCTCGCGAAGCGGCTGGGTCGGGCTCACCGTGACGGGCGCCAGCACCATGCCGCTCTCGGCGCGCTTCACTCGTTCCACCTCCCTCGCCTGGTCGGCGGGCGAGAGGTTCTTGTGGATGATGCCGATACCGCCCTCGCGCGCCATCGTGATTGCGGCACGCGCCTCGGTGACGGAGTCCATCGCCGCGCTGACGAGAGGGACGTTGAGGTCGACGCCTTTGCAAAGCCGCGTCCGGACGTCGACGTCCTTTGGAAGCACTTCGCTGTAGGCCGGAACAAGAAGGACGTCGTCGAACGTGAGGCACTCCCGGAGACGGTCTTCGAGCATGCGCGGCACTTAGCGCGCGGAACAGCCGAAGGGAAGCCATGGACGAGGCGGATCGCGACGCTTCTTGCCGCCGGCGAACGCGACAAGCGAACAAGCGCGAGCGCAGGCGCTCGCGTCGTCCAGGTCGAGCTCAATCGAAGCGCGCCGAACCTGCCCGCAGGCCGGCCATGGGCGCGACGCGCCGCTGCACGGTCGAGCTCTACGGCGCGCGTCGCTACGCGCGCGGTCCGCTACTCCGGGACCTTCTTCCCTTTGCCGATCTCGGCCTCGCGGTAATCGTCGAGGCCCTCGCAGAAGCTGTGAGAGACCTCGGGATCGAACTGCGTGCCGGAGCAGCGCTCGATCTCGGCGACCGCGACCTCGTGCGGAAGCGCGCGGCGATACGCACGGTCGCTCGTCATCGCGTCGTACGTGTCGGCGACGGCGATGATGCGCGCCATGAGCGGGACGTCCGGCCCCTTGAGGCCGAGCGGGTAGCCGCGTCCGTCCCAACGCTCGTGGTGGAGATGCACGCCGGGGATGAGCGGATGGAGGAAGCGGATCGGCTCGAGGATGTCGCGCCCGTAGCCGGGGTGGCGCTTGAACGTCTCGTACTCGTCCTGCGTCAGCTTGCCGGGCTTGTTCAGGTTGAGGACGCAGCCGATCTTGCCGATGTCGTGCATCAGCGCGCTCTGGCGGACGATCTCGATCTGCTCCTGCGACAGCCCAAGGCGCGTCGCGAGGTACATCGCGTAGGTGGCGACGCGCTCCGAGTGGCCCGCCGTGTAGCGGTCCATCTTGTCGATCGCCTTCGCAAGCCCCTCGATCGTCTGCTGGAACGTCGCGCGAAGGTCCTCGTAGAGACGCGCATTCTCGATCGCGGCGGCCGCGCGCGAGCCGACGATCGAGAGGAGCTTCCGCTGTCCCTCGTCGAAGCGCTTGCCCTTCGTGAAGCTCGCGACCGAGATCCATCCGAGCAGCCGCTGCTTCATCCGGAGCGGGACGGCGATGAGCGACTCGACCGGGAGCTCGGGCTCCTTGTCGAAGAACCGCATCACCTTGTCACGCCCGTGCTCGAGCAGCGTCGAGTCCTCGGTGAGGTGCGCGGCGATGACCCGCGGCGCGAACGTACCGAAGCTCGCGCCGTCCTTGACGTCCTTCAGCGTGACGCTGCGGAGATGCTTCGGCGGGAGCAGACGCTGACGCTCGAAGTAGCCACCTTCGCCGTCGTCGAGCCACGTCGACGCGAGGTCGGCGTGGATCTCGTGGATCGCCGTCTCGCCGACGGTGGCGAGAACCTCCTCGAGCGAGAGGCTCGCGGCGATCGCCTCGCTGACCTTGTAGAGAGACAGAGCCTCCTTGAGGCGGAGGTTCTCGGCGGCGAGGCGCTGCTTCTCGAGCCCGCGCTGCACGACGTGGATCACCTCTTCGACCTTGAAGGGCTTGAGGATGTAGTCGTACGCGCCGCGCTTCATCGCGTCGATCGCCGTCTCGACCGTACCGAAGCCCGTCATGATGACCGTGAGCGCGTTCGGGGCTGCGTTGCCGAGCTGCTCGAGGAGCTCGATGCCGCCCATGCGAGGCATCTTCAGGTCGCTGATGACGAGGTCGTAATGGGCGTGATTGAGCTCGGCGAGGGCGGCTTGCCCGTCCTCCGCGGTGCGGACGACGTACCCTTCCATGCCGAGGAAGTCCGCAAGGATGTCCCGGATGAACTTCTCGTCGTCGACGATCAAGACGCGAGGCCGCTCTTCGTTCGTCATCATCTGCGATGCTCGGGTTTATCCCGAGAAGTGCTCGACTTTACCAGACCCGATGAAGACCCCTTCAGACTTTCGTGCTGCTTGCCGCGGCCGGGGAGGAGCTCTGCCGCTCCCGGCGGTCGAGACGGGTCGAAGCCTCCCTCTCCGGGCCGGCACCCCGCGTGGGTGGGGCCGGCCACCTCTCCGTAAGGCTAGGTGCCCTCGAGTCGCGTTCGTGGGGTGGGGCGGGCCGGCCCGCCAGCCTCGCAGACCAACGCTGGGACACGGGCGGCCCCGCGTTGCCGTCCAGGCTCGGCCGTGCAACGTTTTGAAGTGTCCATGGCCGTGCGCGCTGCCCCATCCCGAGCCCGCGCTCTCGCCACTCCGCCTGGAACGAGCGTGCGGCGTGGCCCGGCTCCGCTCGCACTCGTGGTCTACGGCGCGCTGTCCGTCCTCACGCTCGGGGTCGCCTTCGTGCGGGATCAGAGCCCGGTCGAAACCGAGGCATGGATCGATCTCCCGGACTGGTCGCGGCACCTCGTCAGCCTCGCCGGCGGCGGCCTGCTCGCCGGACTGACCGTCCTGGCCACCCGCGCCTTCGTGAAGCGCTGGGGCTGGGCGAGGATGCTTCATGCCGACCTCCGCCCCGCGGTGCAGGGCGCCGGAGACGCGACGATCCTCGTGCTCGGCGTCGCGAGCGGCGTCGCGGAGGAGCTCTTCTTCCGCGGGCTGCTCGCCCCGGCGCTCGGCCTCGTCGTCTCCTCGCTCGCCTTCGGCGGGCTGCATCAGCTCCGCGGCCGCGCCGGCTGGATCTGGGCAGGCTGGGCAGCGGTGATGGGGCTCCTCTTCGGAGCGCTCTTCTTCGCCACCGGCAGCCTCCTCGGATCGATCGCCGCGCACGCCTCGATCAACGTGGTGAACCTCCGCTTCCTCCGCGATACCGAGGTCGAGCCGAGGAAACCGCGCCGGCTCGGCGGCCTGCTCGGCCATACCTGAGCGCCTCTTTTTTCGAGGGGGTTCACCCCTCGAGCTCCCCATTCATGTTCAGCGTCGTCCAATTCTTGGACGACTCTTCAACTCGCGCGCTGGAACATGTCGATGCCGTCGTCGATCGTGCGCGCGACCTCGTTCGTGAGGCGATGGAGGGCGGAGAGCGCGCCTTCGAGCGAGCCGGTCGCCTGGACGAGCGCACGCTCGTGCTCCTCGTTCTTGGCGTCGAGCTGCGTCTGGAGCGTCTCGATCTGGAACGCGAGGTCCGCGACCACGCCTTCGGCGCGCCGCTCCTCCGCGACGAGGGCCTCGATCTCCCACGGCGTCCGCTCCGATCCCACGGGCAGATCCGCGAGGATCGCGCCGAGCGGCGCCTCGGACGACGGGATCCCGATCTCGTTGACCGACGCCTCGAGCGCTTCGCGGCGCGCGCGGAGGGCGTCGAGATGCGCGCGCTCGCGAGAACGATCATGGACGAGCACGTCGATGGCATGACCGAGGTTCGCGCGAAACTCGCGACCGACCGCCTCGAGCCGATCGACCTTCGCTTGCAGCTCGGAGGCCATCTTCGTGGCGCGCTCGACACGCGGGACCATCTCGCCGGCGACCAGCGCGAGCTCCGCGGCGCGGGCCGCGATGACGGCCGACGCGCCTCCGGCGCGGCGCGCCCTCGCGATGTGCGCTTCCAGCTCGGCGAGCGCCGTCGACCAGCGCGCGCTCAGCTCCTTCGTCACGAGCTTGCCGACGCTGGTGGTGTCGAGCTGGACCTCGAGCCGCGGCGCGCTCGCTCGGTCGACGATCGTCTCGAGCGCCTCACGCGCGTTCTCCGCGATCGCCGGAGGAACCGCGGAGGCGCGGGCCCCCTCCGCTGCCGGCGCCAGCGAGCCCGAGCCGAGACGCCGGAGGATGTCGACGAGCGCATCGTGGAACGCGAACGCATCGTGGGGTCGCTCCGCCGGGTCACGCGCGAGGCAGCGCAGGAGGAGCGACTCGAGATCCGGCGGGAGCCCGCTGATGCGCTGGCTCGGCGGGATCGGCGCACTCGTGAGCGGCTTGAGCAGGAGATCGGACTGACCGCGTCCCTCGAACGGAAGCCGCCCCGTGACCATCTCGTAGAGGACCACCGCGAGCGAGTAGATGTCCGCCCGCCCGTCGATCGGGAGACCGCCCACGTACTCCGGCGCGATGTAGCCGGGCGTCCCGAACAGCTGCTCGTTCAGGGTGAGCGTGGGCTCGCCCATCATCTTCGCGATGCCGAAGTCGGTCAGCTTCACGAGCTCGGGCGGTGCCGTCGGATCGAGGGCCGGCCCCTTCCGCGGGAGCAGGAGGATGTTCTCCGGCTTGAGGTCGCGGTGGATGATCCCCGTCTGATGCGTGCGAGCGAGCGCGCTCGCGACCTGGATCGCGATCCGCACGGCGCGCTCCCAGCGCAGGGGCCCGTTCTGGATCTGCGCGAGGAGCGACTCGCCCTCCACGTACTCCATGACGAGGTACGCGACGCCGTCCGACTCGCCGACGTCGGTGATCTCGACGATGTTCTCGTGATTGATGCGGTTGACCGCACGCGCCTCGCGGAGGAACCGCTCGCGATGCTCGGGGATGCGCGAGAGCTCGGGCCGGAGGATCTTGATCGCGCTGAGGCGGCTGATCAGCTCGTGGCGGGCGAGGTAGACGATCGACATGCCGCCCGCGCCGAGCTTCTTGATGAGGCGATACCGTGCGGCGATCGTCTTTCCGAGGAAGCGGTCGCTGCTCTTCTGCAGCTCCGCGCCGTCGAAGGGGCAGAAGCCCGCGTCGTCGGGAAGGAGCTCCGAGCAACGGGGGCAGATCTTCGACACGTCGCAGAGCCTATCATCTCACGACGGGTAGAGGGCTCTGCTCGAGCTTCGAGGCTGCAGGCGGCCGCTCGGCCGTTTCGGTCAGACCGGGACGGGCCCGCCGAAGGCGCCGAGGAAGCGCGCGATCCACACCAGAACCTCGAGCACGACGACGGCGACGAGGCCGCGCTTCACGACGAGCCCGATCCGGCCTTCACCGACGGCGCGGAAGTCACCGCGGGCGAGCACCGAGGCAAACGCCTGCACCACGAGGACCCCGATCAGGACAGCCGCCGCCGGACCGATCGGATTGAACCGCACCATCGAGTCCACATCGCCGTGGAGCAGCGCCAGGACCGCGCGGGTGGAGCCGCATCCGGGGCATGGCAGGTGGAACATCTTCGCGAACGCACACGGGACGGCCTTCGCGGAGAGGAGGCCTCCGAGGACGGCGAAGAACGCGGCAGTCAGCGCGGCGCGACGGAGCCGAACCGACAGCGGCGGGGGCGGGGGCGTCACGGACGGCGGCGCGGGTGAAGAGACGTTCACGACAATCTGGGGGGCGATGAAGGCGTTTCGAATTGGCATCGCGAACGGTCGATGCGATCCTCCCCTTCCGAGGCCCGACGACGGACGCCGAAGAGCTACACGCGGCTCGGACTACGACGGAGAGACTTCAATGATGATTTCGGACCCGACGAGCGCAAACGGAAATCTGCAGGCGGCCGGCGGCTACGGTCCTCCCGGTGGCGGTTATCCGCCGGGCGGCGGCGGAGGTTACGGTGGGCCTCCGCCGGGCGGCGGCGGTTACGGCGGACCTCCGGGTGGCGCACCTCCGGGCGGCTTCGGTGGACCTCCGGGCGGCGGCTACGGCGGGCCTCCGGGCGGCGGGTTCGGCGGACCGCCGCCCCAGGGCTTCGGACCTCCCGGCGGCTTCCCTCCGCCCGGCGGCCCGATGATGCCCGGCGCGGGTGGCGACATCAACACGACGCTTCCGCTCATCCTCAGCATCGTCGAGATCGTTCTCTGCTGCAATCTGCTCTTCGGTGGCATCGGTCTCGTCTTCGCGATCCAGGCAGGCAACGCGAAGAAGACGGGGGACCTCGAGACCGCGCGCGCCAAGGCGAAGACCGCGATGATCGTGATCATCGTGGGTGCGGTGCTCGAGACCATCGGCATCACCATCAACGTCATCGCGGGCGCGCTCAGCTGAACGCCAACGCCTGACACGCGCGTGAGCTCGCGAGCTCGGCGACGATCGCCGAGCCGCAGACGACGAGAAGAGGGAGCAGCCGGCGATCGGCTCTCCCTCTTCGCATTCGTGCATCGCGCTTGCGTGTCCGCGTCAGGGACCGGTCGAGACGACGGTGCACTCGAGCGCCTGCCGCCACTCGATCCCCTCGGTGATGCCGACGCGCGCGAACCTCGCGCCGTTGCCCACCAGCCATGTCGCGAACGTCGCCTGCTCGTAGCCGCCGTCCTGGCCGACGCGCACGGTCGCGTTGGGCACCTTCACCTCGAAGCCCTCGAGGCACACGCGCTTCGGCGTCCAGCGCACGCGGGCGATCATCGGCGCGCCGGCAACGCGCAGCTCGGGCGTGGAGACGCGGATCCACGGCGCGGAGATCTGGAGCACCGCGCGATAGCCGCCCGGCTCCGTCTTGCAGGCAGGATCGTCCGCGAGGCGGAGCTCCGACCACGGAGCGAGCGGCGACGGCGGTCTTGCCGGAGCGATCACGAACGCAGGATCCAGCGTCGACGCAGGATCGCTTCCGCTCGGTGTGCGCAGGATCACGAGGTCGCCCGTCGGTCCGACGGCGAGCGCGTCGGGGTTGGCCGGGTAGGAGGTCTCGCTCGCGCTCGGCCCGACGTCGAAGAGGTCCGCCGCTCCGGCAGGCCCGACCTTGAACACACGCCCGACGCCGCTCGGGTCGACCTCGAGGAACGCCGATTCGTCCTTTGGCAACAGCACCCCCGAGATCACGCTCGCGCTGTTCTGCGAGCTGCGGATCTCGACGCGCACTCGCTCGCCGCGCACGATCGCGAGGAGCCCGTGATCGATGTTGTGGAGCGCGATGTCCGACGGCGCAGCGGGATCCGGCGACGTGAGCGGGACGACGGTGCCGGACTCGGTGAAGTCCTCGGCGAGGATCTCGTCCACCGTCATGCCCGCGCGACGCCCCGCGGCGACCACGTCGCTCATCGCGATTCCGGTGCGGACGATGCGTCCGAGCGGATCGAACGGAGCGACGTAGGCGACGGCACGGCGAAGCGCCATCGCATTCTTGTTCGGCCCCGTCACCGTGATGATGTCGCCGTCGCGCGTCGTCCCGAAGCCGGAGAAGAGCGCGCGCAGCGACGGGGTCGCTTCGGACTCGCCGTCGGAAGGCACGTGCACCGGGCTCGCGATCGTGCGCGGGATCGGCGTCCTCACGTACGTCCAGTCGTTTTGCGCGTTCGAGACCGGGAGGCGGATCGCTCCGAGGCCGAGGTCTTCGGGCGAATCCCCCGTGCGCTGGACGACCTTCGACGCGACGGCTGCCTGAGGGCGGCACGACAGCTCGAGCCCGCGTGTGGGCCGGACCTCCGGAGCGGCCGCCGCGGGCGGCGGCGGCGGCTCGACGCGCGGAGGCTGGGCTGCCCAGCCGACCCGGTAGAACGGGCCGAGATCGCATCCTGCCGACGTGCACGCCGCGAGCTCGAGCGCCTCAGCTCCCGACGGCGGGGTCGCGACCTCGACCCACGACGCGCCGTAGTCGGTCGACTGGTAGAGGCGGCCGTCCTTCGAGCGCCCGAGGGCCATCGCTCCGGCAAAGGCCACCTCGAACGCGTACGGCGAGCGCGTCAGCTTCCCCTCCTCGGTGATCTCGACGCTCCCGCCGCGGCCTTGCCATCCCCGGAGCGCGTTGCCGTTGCCGAACGACCAGGCCCGGTCGACGACGGCGCCCGGACCGCGCCTGTAGCGCACGAGGCGCCGAGGCTTGGTGAGGGCCGCCCTCGACGGGGCGCCGTCGGTGATGATCTCGCGCGCGTCGTCGCCGATTGGCAGGAACGCCGACGAGACCGGATCGTAGATGCCCGCCTGCGGAGCAGAGACGACCGCGACGACGCGACCGTCGGAGCGAGGGACCCATCGCGCGACGACGAAGTCCTGAGCGCCCGCATCCGAGGCGAGACCGGCGAGGTCGCGCTCCTCCCAGACGCCGCCCGGCGTACGAACGCAGACGACCGGAAGCCCAGCAGAGCTCGGAGCCACTCCCTGACACGAGCCGGCATACGCGAGCGCGCCGTCGCCTCCCGCGTAGAACAGCCCTGCCTCCGCGAACGTCTGCTCGACGGTGGGCGCCTCCGACGAGAGCGTGTGCGAGACGACGAAGGCGCTCCCGCCGGCGTCTCGCGAGATGCACGCGAAGAGCACGTCATCGGAAGTCGGAACGGCCTCGCATTGTGCGTCCGGAGGCAGGCGGCCGGGAATGACGGAGATCACCTCGCCGGTGTGCACGTCGACGCGAACGAGATCGCCCGAGTCGATCACGAGCGCGGATCCGTCGTCGAGCGCTGCGCCCGAACGAAAGGCCACGCGGAGCGGAGGCTCGCTGCCATGCCAGCGTGGGTCCGGCGGCCGGAGCTCCGTCGTCGCGTCGGACGGAACCTCGTCGAACCACGACAGGCGTCCGTCGAGATCGAGACGGGACGCGCCCGATCCCGACTCGATGAGCCAGACATCCCCGGCGATGATCGCGAGCTTCGCAGGCGAGCTCTTCACCTGCGCAGTGGCGTCGGTCCAGTGCGCGCCGTGATCGATGCTCGTGACGACGGCCCCCTGATCGTCGAAGCCGATCGCGCGACCGTCATCGAGCGCCTGCACGTCGACGATGCCGAGCGGAGCGATCGGCAGGCGTTCGCCACCGGGAAGGCCGATCGCCCATCGCTCGCCGTTCTGCGTGCGGACGAGGAGTGACTTCGGAGCGAACGAGATCGTGTCGATCGCGCTCGGCACGCGCGTGAGGGGGACGAGCTTCGCGTCGAACGCATCGGCGCGGTAGAGCGTGTTCGCCGTCCAGAAGAGGAAGCCGCGGCCGAAGCGGCCCGGAAGCTTCGCGGCGCCCACGATCGGCTCCGCCGTCGCGTCGGGAGCGACGCGCGGCTCACCGCGTCCGACGATCACGCGACGCTTGTCGACGACGAGACCGTGGAGCCCGTACGTGCCGAGCGGAAGCGCGACGGGCCCCACACGCGAGGGAGACGGATCGGCGACGAGGTATTGCTGGCGAGCGGACGGCGCCGAGCGCTCCGCCGGCTTCGCATCGTTCGGGCTCGGCGCCGCGACCGTCCCCCGGCGCTCCTCGTGCGCGCATGCCGCGACGGCCAGCGCCGTCGTGACCAGCATCGCCGCACGAACGCGCATTCGAGAGCGGGGACGCATCTCAGGACCGCAGGGACACTCGATCGGGCTCGCACGATCGGCGAGCGAGCCCGGTTCGGCTCGTTGCCGCGGGGTCTGCTCGATACATTCCATCCCTGTTCATCGTTCTAGCGGTCCGTGACCGCGGGTCATAGCGGTTCCCTCGCACGAGAGGAGTCGCTGACCCCCGAGGAGTCGCTGGCGAGCGACCAGGCGCTGACGCGGGAGGAGTCGCCGTCCCGCGGGATCTCCGTCCGCAGGCCGAGCGCCGCGAGGTAGGCCGCGCGCACGTCGCGTGTCACGGCCCGGTAACGCTCGAGGAGCGCCTCCGCTGCCGTGCCCGACGGGGTGTTCGCTCCGTCGCGGACCCCCATGCGGCGGGCGAGCGCCGCGAGGCCGGGGGCCCCCTCCTCGATGAAGCTCGCGCTCGTGCCGTGCACGACTCGGAGCGCCTGCTCGAGCCGCCTCAACATCGCGTACCCTTCGCGGAGGACGGCCGCGAGCGAGGCATCGAGGTACCCGCAGGCCTCGAGCGCGCCGATCCCGGTCACGGTATCGGTCGTCCGGACCCGCGGATCCGTGCCGTACTTCATCTGCAGCCACTGGACGGCGAACTCGACGTCGACGATGCCGCCGCGACCGAGCTTGACGTCGTAGCGCCGGGGGCCCTCTTTCCCGAGCTCCCGCTCCATCCGCATCCGGAGATGGTTCATGGCCGCGGCGTCGGGCGCGTCACGCTCGTACGCGACGTGCGCCGCAAGCGCGACGACCTTGCGACCAAGCTCCACGTCACCGGCACACGCGCGCGCCTTCACGAGCGCTTGCCGTTCCCAGTCCGCCGCTTGGGGACGCTCCTCCGAGGCCTCGTCGGGCGTCCCTTCGCGTGTGAGGCCGTGGTAACGCGCGAACGAGTCGAGGCTCACGACGAGGAGCCCGTGACTTCCCGACGGACGAAGGCGGGTATCGAGCTCGTAGCCCGGCCCCGCGCCGTGCGGCGTGCTCACGAGCGAGAGCACGCGCTGCGCCGCGCGCACGTATTTCTCCGCGAGCTCGTCTTCCCTCCCCGGAGCGTCGTAGACGAAGAAGATGTCGAGGTCGGAGCCGTACCCGATCTCGCGTCCTCCGAGCTTGCCCATCGCGAGCACCGCGAGGCCGCCTTCGAGTCCCCGCTCCGCGAGCGCCCGCCGGGTCGCGTGCTCCAGCGTCGCGTCGGCGAGCGCGCTGAGGACCAGCATCGCGTCGCGCGTCTTCAGCTCTCCGGCGAGCTCGGCGAGGCCGACCTCCATCGTCACGCGCGCCTTCGCATGACGGAGCGCGCCGACGAATGCCTCGGGATCGCCGAGCCCGTCGCGTTCCGAGTCGGCGGACGCCGCCTCGGCGATCTCGATCTCGACGTCACTCCGCGTGCTCTCCGCGGTCGGAGGGACCTTCATGAACAGGACGCTGTCGACGAGCTCGGGACGGAAGACGAGCGCCTCGCCGAGGAAGGCGCTCGCCCCGAACAAGCCGACGAGCCGGCGAAGAACGTGCGTGTCCTCGGCCATTGCGCGCGCATAGACGCTCGGCGTCGGGAGGCGCGAGAAGAAGGACGCGAGCAGCCGAGCGGCCTGCTCGGGATCGGCCGCATCCGAGAGCGCCTCGAGCAACGTCACCGCGAGGACGGGATGCTTGTCCCGCGTGCTCGCACCGAGCGGAAAATCGGGACGACGCGCGAGCGCGAGCAGGTGGCGCGCGAGATCGGCCGACGCGCCCGTCGCGAAGTCGAGGCCGCCCACGCCCTCCGTGATCGCGGTGAGGACGATGACCTCCTCGCCCGATTCGATCGCCGTCAGCAGCGGCTCGAGGCGCTCGCCGCCTCGATTCGATCCGCCGGCATCCTTCGTGAGCGACGCCATCCGCGCGGCGACGCGGCGACGCGTCCTCTCGACCTCGCGCTCGAGCTCGAGCCCCGACGAGTGACCGAGCGAGCGCGCGATCGTCTCGAGCATCTCGCCGCGCGGGAGCTGGTGGGTCTGGATCCCGGTCGCGAACTGCACGCGATGCTCGAGACGGCGGAGCATCAGGTACGCCGCCTCGACCTCGCGGCTCTCGCGATCGGTGACGAGCCCACGCGAGCGGAGCCGGCGGAGGGCCTCGAGCGTGTTCGTGTCGCGGAGGCTCGGCTCGCGACCACCCCAGACGAGCTGGAGCGATTGCACGAAGAACTCGGCCTCGCGAATGCCGCCGGGTCCGAGCTTCAGATCGCGCTCCGGCTCGTCCGACAGCTCCGAACGCGCGCGCTGGACGAGCTGCGCCATCTCGTGCGCGATCCGCGGATCGATCGCCTTGCGCCACACGAACGGGACGAGCGCCTCGATCACCCGTGCGCCGAAGCCGGGATGGCCGGCGACGGGGCGTGCGCGTACGAGCGCGGCGCGCTCCCACGTCCGTCCCCACGTCTCGTAGTAG
>Ga0209934_1001644_pt1 | contig 12303 bp, 9 predicted proteins | sample ThiBiot_750_plan_2_FD_183950 | JGI IMG/M metagenome (GOLD analysis project Ga0209934, IMG submission 183950) | Wastewater bioreactor microbial communities from Cape Town, South Africa - Thiocy_expt_750_plan (SPAdes) | ecosystem: Engineered > Bioreactor > Thiocyanate-remediating >...
CTCGCGCGCCCGTCACCACGGGCCCGACGTCGGGTTCCCGGGCGCGCGCCGCAGCACCGCTGACGGGGGAGAGACTTTCGACGTTTCGTCATCCCCTCGAAAGGCCTGCATGGACCTCCCCGTCTGGTTCGAGATCGGTTCGCTGATCGTTCTGGTGCTGATCCTCGTCGCCGATCTCGCCCTCATCGCACAGCGGCCGCACATTCCGACGCCCAAGGAGTCGAGCCTCTGGGTCGTCTTCTACGTCACTCTCGCGCTGATCTTCGCGGGACTGATGTGGCTGTTCGCCGGCGGGGAGTACGCCGGCCAGTTCGTCGCCGGCTGGCTCACCGAGTACAGCCTGTCGATCGACAACCTCTTCGTCTTCGTGCTCATCATGAGCCAGTTCTCCGTGCCGCGGCGCTACCAGCAGAAGGTGCTGATGGTGGGCATCATCATCGCGCTGGTCCTCCGCGGACTGTTCATCCTGGCCGGGGCCGCCATCATCGAGCAGTTCAGCTGGGTGTTCTACATCTTCGGCGCCTTCCTCATCTACACCGCGTGGAGGCAGGCGTTCCCGGGCGGCGACCACGACGAGGAGATCAAGAAGGAGTCCGTCGTCGTGCGGCTGCTGCGTCGTACGATCGACATCAGCGAGGACTACGACGGTCCGAAGGTGCGCACGCTCGTCGACGGCAAGCGCATGTTCACCCCGATGATCATCGTGTTCGTCGCGATCGGCATGACCGACCTGCTGTTCGCGCTCGACTCGATCCCCGCGATCTTCGGCATCACGCAGAGCCCCTTCATCGTCTTCACGGCGAACATCTTCGCGCTGATGGGCCTGCGCCAGCTCTACTTCCTGCTCGGCGACCTTCTCGACCGTCTGAAGTACCTGCACTACGGCATCGCCTTCATCCTCGCGTTCATCGGTGTCAAGCTCATCGCGCACGCGATGCGCGAGAATGAGCTGCCGTTCATCAACGGCGGCGAGAACATCGCGTGGGCGCCCGACATCTCGACGTGGATGTCGCTCGGCGTCATCGTCGTCTCGATGGTCGTCGCGACGGGGGCGAGCCTCATCGCGGCGCGGAGGGAAGGGCGCGACGTCACGCTCGACGAGCGGTGACGATCCGGCGCCGATCGCCGCGGTGGTAGTCTGAGCCGGTGCGGATCGCTCGCCTTCTCCTTAGCCGCCGCGACGAGACCTCGTTCTGAGCCCTCTCTCGTCGCGGAGTCCGTCGCGGGCTTGATCCCCTTATCTGGAGAACGAGACAGCATGAGCACAACGATTCCCGACCGCCCGCGGACCCTCGCCGAGAAGGTCTGGGACGACCACCTCGTGGTGAAGGGCGAAGACGGGCAGCCCGACCTCATCTACATCGACCTGCACCTCGTCCACGAGGTGACCAGCCCCCAGGCATTTGATGGTCTGCGCGCCGAGGGTCGTCCGGTGCGGCGGCTCGATCTGACGATCGCGACCGAGGACCACAACACGCCCACGCTCGAGATCGACAAGCCGATCGCCGATCTCACCAGTCGTACGCAGATCGAGACGCTGCGACGCAACGCCGACGAGTTCGGCGTGCGGCTGCACTCGCTGGGTGACAAGGAGCAGGGCATCGTCCACGTCGTCGGCCCTCAGCTGGGTCTGACGATGCCGGGAATCACGGTCGTCTGCGGCGACAGCCACACCTCGACGCACGGCGCCTTCGGAGCGATGGCGTTCGGTATCGGTACGAGCGAGGTGGAGCACGTTCTGGCGACGCAGACGCTGCCGCTGAAGCCCTTCAAGACGATGGCCATCACGGTCGAGGGAGAGCTGAAGCCGGGAGTGACCGCGAAGGACATCATCCTCGCCATCATCGCCAAGATCGGCGCGAACGGTGGCCAAGGCTATGTGCTCGAGTTCCGCGGCAGCGCCATCCGGTCGCTGTCGATGGAGGGCCGGATGACGATGTGCAACATGTCGATCGAGGCCGGGGCCCGCGCCGGCATGATCGCCCCGGACGAGACCACGTTCGCCTACGTCAAGGACAAGCCGCACGCTCCGCAGGGTCAGGACTGGGACGACGCCGTCGCCTACTGGCGGACTCTCCCGAGCGACGAGGGCGCGGTCTACGACGCCGAGGTCTTCCTCGACGCGAACGAGCTCGAGCCCTTCGTCACGTGGGGCACCAACCCCGGCCAGGGCGTCTCACTGAGTGACGTCGTGCCCGACCCGGCATCCTTCGCGGACGCCAATGAGCGCGCGGCCGCCGAGCGCGCCCTCGCGTACATGGACCTTGCCGCCGGGACACCGCTGAAGGACGTGACGGTGGATGCCGTCTTCATGGGTTCCTGCACGAACAGCCGCATCGAAGATCTGCGCGCCTTCGCCTCGGTCATCGAGGGCCGCCACAAGGCCGACGGCGTCCGCGTCATGGTCGTCCCCGGCTCGGCGCGGGTACGTCTGGAAGCGGAGGCGGAGGGGCTCGACAAGGTCTTCACCGCGTTCGGTGCGGAGTGGCGTTTCGCGGGTTGTTCGATGTGTCTCGGGATGAACCCCGACCAGTTGGCCCCCGGGGAGCGGTGCGCATCCACGAGCAACCGCAACTTCGAAGGACGTCAGGGCAAGGGCGGCCGCACTCACCTCGTCTCGCCGCTGGTGGCCGCCGCGACGGCGGTGCTGGGGCGGCTCGCCAGCCCGTCCGATCTGCCCGCCGTCGAGAAGGTCGAGGCCTGACATGGAGAAGTTCACGACGCACACCGGTATCGCCGCCGCGCTGACGCGGTCCGCGGTCGACACCGACCAGATCATCCCCGCCGTCTATCTCAAGCGCGTCACCAAGACGGGCTTCGAAGACGCACTGTTCGCCAACTGGCGTCAGGACCCTGATTTCGTCCTCAACCAGCCGGCGTTCGCGCGCGCCTCGATCCTCGTGGCGGGGCCGGACTTCGGTACCGGCTCGAGCCGCGAACACGCCGTCTGGGCCCTGCGCGACTACGGCTTCCAGGTCGTGCTGAGCCCGAAGTTCGCCGACATCTTCCGGGGCAATGCGGGCAAGCAAGGCCTGGTCACCGGCGTGATCTCCGAGGCCGACGTGGAGGCCATCTGGGCCCAGATCGAGGCGCAGCCGGGGATCGAGATGACGGTCGACCTTCTCGAGCGCACGGCGGTGATCGGCGAGCTCCGGGTCTCGTTCGAGATCGACGATTACACTAGGTGGAGGCTCCTCGAAGGTCTGGACGACATCGGGCTGACTCTGCGCAATGAGGACAAGATCGCGCAGTTCGAGGCGCGCCGCGAGGCGTGGCGCCCGCGGACGCTCCCCGTTCGCTAGGACGGATCGCGCCTTCACCGGCGCCGATCATCTGTCTTTCGCTTCCCCGTCCTCGACACACACTGTGAGGTCCGATCCATGAACACCCTTCTGAGCGCTTCGGCGTCGACACCCGCCGGAGGCGAGGTTTCGGTCCTCGAGATCCGCGGAGGACGGCCGCTGAAGGGGCGCGTCGAGGTGAAGGGCGCGAAGAACCTCGCGACCAAGGCGATGGTGGCGGCGCTGCTCGGGGAGTCCGAGAGCGTGCTGCGCGATGTCCCCGACATCAGCGATGTGAAGGTCGTGCGCTCTCTGCTGGAGGTGCACGGGGTCACCGTCACCGATGAGGGCGAAGGGGTCCTGCGTCTCGACCCGCGCGGTGCGGTCTCCGCGCACATGGAAGAGATCGACGCACACGCCGGCGCGTCCCGCATCCCGATCCTCTTCTGCGGCCCGCTGCTGCATCTGCTCGGGCAGGCGTTCATTCCGGATCTCGGCGGATGTCGCATCGGCGACCGTCCGATCGACTTCCACCTCGACGCTCTGCGCGCGTTCGGTGCCACCATCGACAAGCTGCCCAGCGGCATCCGGCTTTCCGCGCCGAACGGACTCAAAGGCGCGAACATCGCCCTGCCGTACCCCAGCGTGGGCGCCACCGAGCAGGTCCTGCTGACCGCGGTGCGCGCGAAGGGCACGACCGAGCTGCGAAACGCCGCGATCGAGCCCGAGATCATGGATCTGATCGCCGTGCTGCAGAAGATGGGCGCGATCATCTCCTACGAGCCCAACCGCGTCATCTTCATCGAAGGCGTCGACACCCTTCGCGGCTACGACCACCGGAGCATCTTCGACCGCAACGAAGCCGCATCGTGGGCGTGCGCGGCCCTAGCCACCGACGGCGACATCTTCGTCGGTGGAGCCAAGCAGCAGGAGATGCTCACCTTCCTCAACGTCTTCCGCAAGGTGGGAGGCGACTTCGACATCCACGAGGACGGCATCCGCTTCCGCCGCGGGGGAGCCCTGAAGCCCGTCGTCGTCGAGACGGACGTCCACCCGGGATTCATGACCGACTGGCAGCAGCCGCTCATCGTGGCCCTGACGCAGGCCGAGGGCGTCTCGACGGTGCACGAGACCGTCTATGAGAACCGGCTCGGCTTCACGCAGGCTCTGAACAAGATGGGTGCCGACATCGTCGTGCACCCCGAGGGCATCGCCAGCCCCGACCGGCGCGTGGCGCGCCGCGCGCTGGAGCAGGCCGCGGTGATCACCGGTCCGACGCCGCTGCACGGCGCCGATGTGGTCGTTCCGGACCTCCGCGGCGGCTACAGCTATGTGATCGCGGCGTTGGCGGCGCAGGGGCGTTCGCGCGTGGCGGGCGTCGACATCATTCGTCGCGGATACGAGAAGTTCCTCGAGAAGCTCACGATCCTCGGCGCCGACTTCGACGTCGTCGGATGACGGGCACGGCGCGCCCGGCGCCGCGGCGCCGGGCCTCTCCGGAGAAGACGCGTCCGTCGGTCTTCTGGCCGCTCGCGGCCATCATCGTGCCGGCGGTCGGCTGGTTCGCGAAGATCGAGATCAGCGGTGCGGAGCACCTTCCGGCGGAAGGCCCCTACGTGCTGGCCCCGAATCACTACAGCGAGTTCGATCCGCTGATCATCGCGGTGGGCACGTGGCGTATGGGCCGCGCACCGCGGTTCATGGCGAAGGAGAGCCTGTTCCGCGTTCCCGTGCTCGGGGCGGCCTTGCGCGCGACCGGCATGGTCCCGGTCGCCCGGGCCTCGTCGTCGGCCGCGGCGAAGCAGACCCTTCAGCAGTCGGAGGATCTGGTGACCCATGGCCGCGGCGTCATCGTCTACCCGGAGGGCTCGCTCACGCGTGACCCCGACATGTGGCCCATGCGCGGCAAGACCGGCGCGGTGCGCCTCGCGCTGGCCGCCGGTGAGCCGATTCCCGTCATCCCGGCGGCGACCTGGGGCGTGCAGCAGATCCTCCCGCGGTACGGCAAGCTCCGCTTCTGGCCGCCGCGCCGTCGCGTTCGCCTTGCCCTCGGCCCGGCGACCGACCTCTCGGCCTTCACCGGCCCCGGCGCGACGGGGTCTGCGAACCTCATCGCCGCCACCGATGCCGTGATGGCCGACATCTCTGCCCTGTTGGGCACCTTGCGCGACGAACAGCCGCCGACCGAACGGTGGAACCCCTCCGCCCACGGACAGAACGAAACGGGTCGCCTTGACGCGTAGGGGCGAGTCGGCGTTGCCGCGGGTCGCGGTGATCGGCTCGGGCAGCTGGGGAACCACGTTCGGCAAGGTGCTCGCCGACGGCGGCGCCCACGTGGTGATGTGGGCTCGCCGCGCCGAGCTCGCGCAGGAGATTCAGGAAGGGCACCGCAACAGCGAGTATCTTCCCGGGATTAACCTGCCGCGCACGATGTCGGCGACGACGCACCTCTCGGAGGCGCTCGAGGGTGCCTCGCAGATCTATCTCGCGATCTCGAGCCAGGCGCTGCGACAGAACCTGAAGGCGGTGCGTCCTCTCGTGCGCGACAATGACGCGCCGATCGTGTCGCTGATGAAGGGCGTCGAGAAGCGCAGCGGGCGGCGGATGAGCGAGGTGATCGCCGAGGAGCTGCACTGCGACCCGGCCCGCATCGCCGTCGCGTCCGGCCCGAACCTTGCGCTCGAGATCGCCCGGGAGCAGCCCACGGCAGCCGTCATCTCCTCCACCAGCCGTGACACGGCCGAGGCGGTCGCCCGGCGCGCTCGCAACGTCTACTTCCGGACTTTCGTGAACACGGATGTGATCGGCACCGAGTTCGGCGGTGTGCTGAAGAACCTCATCGCCGTCGCGATCGGCATCGTCGACGGCGTCGGTTACGGCGAGAACACGAAGGCCTCCATCATCACGCGCGGTCTCGTGGAGATGACCGACTTCGCCGTGGCCCAGGGCGCTCAGCCGGAGACGCTGCAGGGGCTGGCCGGTCTCGGCGACCTGATCGCGACGTGCCAGTCTCCGCTGAGCCGCAACAACACCGCCGGGCGACTCCTCGGCCAGGGCTACAGCTTCCAGGACGTCGTGAAGCAGATGAACCAGACCGCCGAGGGACTCGCCTCGGTGGCACCGGTGCTGCAGCTGGCCCGCGCCTGCGGCGTCCAGATGCCCATCGTGGAACAGGTCAAGATGGTTCTGGACGGCACGATGAATCCTCGCGACATCGCGCCGCATCTGACCACCGACGACGACAAGCCCACGGGTGAGAGGACCCAGCATGGACAAAGCGGTAGTGGCGGTGCTCTTCGGAGGGCGTTCCAGCGAGCACGCGATCAGCTCCGCGACGGCGGGCGGCGTGCTTCGGGCGATCGACCGTGATCGCTTCGACGTCATCCCGGTAGGCATCACGCGCGACGGCGCTTTCGTGCTCGAAGACGACGACCCCGACAAGTTCGCACTCAACCCGGAACGTCTGCCGGAAGTCGTCGACAACGGCACGCGCATCCTGTGGCCCGACTCCGTCCGCTCCCGTGAGCTGCGCGTTCAGGATGCCGACGGCATCCGCTCGCTCGGCGACATCGACGTCGTCTTCCCGATCCTGCACGGCCGCTTCGGCGAGGACGGCACGATCCAGGGCTTCCTCGAGCTGCTCGATCTGCCTTACGTCGGTGCCGGACTGTTGATGTCGGCGATCGGCATGGACAAGCACACCACCAAGAGCGTGCTGAAGGCTGCCGGCGTCCCGGTCGTGCCGTGGGTCACTGTCACCGAGGCGGGCCTGGCCCGTGAGAGCGACCTGTGGCACCGGCGCATCCGCGCGCTCGGGCTGCCGGCGTTCGTCAAGCCGGCGCGGGCCGGGTCGAGTGTGGGCGTGTCGAAGGTGTCCGACTGGTCCGAGTTGGATGCCGCTCTGGCGACCGCCTTCGCCGAAGACGGCACGGTGCTGGTCGAGCAAGCGATCGTGGGCCGCGAGGTCGAGTGCGGCGTCCTCGCCGGTCGGGACGGCGCCGCGCCGCGCGTCAGCGTCGCCGGGGAGATCGTGATCACAGGGCGGGACTTCTACGACTTCGAAGCCAAGTACCTCGATGCCGCCGGTATCGACCTCGTCTGCCCCGCGCAGCTGCACAGCGGCGAACTCGCCGAGATGCAGCGCGTCGCGGCCCGCGCGTTCGAGGCTCTGGGCGGCGAGGGACTGGCACGGGTGGACTTCTTCTTCACCGGAACCGAGTTCTTCGTCAACGAGGTGAACACGATGCCGGGGTTCACGCCCATCTCGATGTTTCCGAAGTGCTGGATCGCGACGGGAATGAGCTACCGCGACCTCATCAGCGAGCTGATCGATCTCGCGCGCGTGCGCTGACGACCGGCACGGGTCGTCTCAGGAGGACGGGCGGGCGATGCAGGTGCGGCCATCCGTGGGCAGCTGCTGTACAGCGGAGGACAGCGCGCTGAGCACGTCGCGTCCGCTGACGACGTCGTAGTCGAGGTACACCTGCACCGCGGGGGTACGACCGAACGTGGTGAACCGGTACTTCGGCGCCTCGGAATCATCCATCAGCCAGTCGACGCCGTCGACGGTCTGGCAGACGAGCGTCGACGGTCCAGGCGCGTCGAGCCCGCACGTCAGCAGGACGCTGGCGGGGCTGCCCCACGCACCCGTGGCCTGGGCGTCGGTCCATCGGCGCGGCTGGCCGTCGACGGTGGCCGGCAGACGAGAGGTCACCGCCGCACATGCCGGGTCGTTGGCTCCCTTCGCCGGTGTCATCGAGACGGTGGAGCTGCAGCCGGCGGTACCGAGGGCGATGCCGAGCGCCACTGCCACGCTCAGAGGGGCGACGATCAGGCGCGAGCGGGACATCACTCCAGGCTACCGTGGAGCGGTGAGCACACCGATCGCCCCGACCGTCCGCGACCTGGGGGAGCGGCAGCTCTTGTCGCGCATCTTCACCGTCCTCGACGGCTCGTCGCGCGCGCTCGTCGGGCCCGGCGACGATGCCGCGGTGCTGGCGGCTCCGGACGGCCGCGTCGTGGTCTCGACCGACACGCTCGTGCACGGCCCCGATTTCCGGCTCGCGTGGTCGAGCGGGGAGGACCTGGGCTGGAAGGCCGCCGCGGTCAACCTCTCCGACATCGCCGCGATGGGCGCTCGCCCGACCGCGCTGGTGGTGGCTCTCACGCTTCCCGATGACACGCCGGTCGCGTTCGTCGAGGCTCTCGCGCGCGGACTGCGGGCGGCGTGCGACGCACTCGCGCCGGGATGCGCGGTGGAGGGTGGGGATCTCGCGGCATCCGACACGCTGACGATCGCGGTCACGGTGCTCGGAGCGCTGGATGGCGTCGAGCCCGTGCGGCGGTGCGGGGCGCGGCCCGGTGACGTCGTCGCCGTGACGGGGCACCTGGGGGCGGCCGGGCGCGGTCTGGCCCTGCTGTTCGATCGCTTTCGCGATGCCGAGGGCCGCCCCCTCGCCGTCGATCCGTCGGTCCTCACCGACCGTGAGCGCGCCGATCTCGCTGCCCAGCTGCGTCCGCGCCCGCCGCTCGCGCTCGGCCCTCTGGCCGCGCGGTCGGGCGCGACCGCGATGATGGACGTGTCCGACGGACTTCTGCTGGATGCGACGCGTATGGCGGAAGCGTCCGGCGTGCGGATCGATCTGAGCCCGGAGCTGGACGACATGGCGCTTCGAGGCGGGGAGGATCACGAGCTGCTCGCTACGTTCCCATCCGGAGCCGCCCTGCCGGAGGGTTTCCGGCGTGTCGGCACCGTGATCGCCGACGCGACGCCACACGTCACCGTCGGAGGTGCGTCGTCAGCCGGCGTCGGCGGGTGGGATCCGCACCGGGACTGGGACGCGGCCCGCGGCTGATGCGGCCGAGGCGCCGCGCACCGCGGCGACGGCGCGGGCGATCGCCGTCGTCTCAGGACTGCGGGCGTACCCACCACAGCGTCGTGTCGCCGTAGCTCTTGTCGCGCTCGTACTGCAGCGGGTCGGGCAGCGTGGGGGCGCCGGAGCGGGTCGCGCGCTCGACGACCACGAGCGCGTCGGGCGCCAGTCGCGGCGCGAGCATTTCCAGCACGCGAGCGAGTTCGGTGTCGGCGAGGTCGTACGGCGGATCGATGAAGACGAGATCAAACGTGCGGGCGGTGGCCCGCAGGTACGCCTCGACGGAGCTGCGGTGCACTCGGATCGGCGTGCCCGGGAGCACCTTCGCGACGGTGCGAGCGTTGCGGTCGGCGACGGCCGCGGCGCGCGGCGCCTTCTCGACGAGATCGACGGATGCCGCGCCCCGGCTGGCTGCCTCGAGCCCGAGGGCGCCCGAACCGGCGAAAAGATCCAGCACGGCGGCTCCGTCGACGATGTCGGCCGCGTCGAGAGCGCCGAAGAGCGATTCACGCACGCGGTCGCTGGTCGGGCGCGTCCCGGCATCCGGGACACCGAGCGTGAGCGAACCGGCGGCTCCGGAGATGATGCGCGTCACGTGTTCACCCTAACCCTGGTCTGACGGACCCGCCGCGCCCGTCTCGTCGCGGAGCCGGGGCTCGGTGCGGCGCTCTGGTCGAAAGCCCGCCTTGTCGGCGTAGAAGGCACGGATCGCGTCCATGTCGCGGGCCACGTCCCCCGTGAGAGCGAGGGTCGGCCCGAGCCCGGCCGTCATCGTCGTACGGTCGACGTAGCCGAGCGTCAGCGGCATGCCGGTCTCGCGGGCGATGCGGTAGAAGCCGTTCTTCCAGAACGCGTTGCCCCCGCGGGTGCCGTCGGGAGTGACCACGAGGCCGAAGATCTCCCCGGCGCGAATGCGGGCGACGATGTCCTCGACCATGCGGCCTGCGTCGGCACGGTCGACGGGGATGCCGCCGAGAGCGTTCATGACGGGTCGTCGCCAGCCGCCACCGGCTGCACGACCAGAATACGCGGGCAACGGTGCGGCGGATCACGAGCCGACTCTACGGGTGTCTCCTGGATGATCCGTGCCTGTCCGATCGTCCGGGGACGGCTACGGCGTCGGTGGGCCTCAATAGACTCGGAGCATGCCCGCGATCACGCTCGACACCGCTCTTGTCGATGCGCTGGGAGCTGCGACCGCGAAGCTGTTCGATCGGGCATTCGGCATGAGCACGGTGGCCGATCTCCTGACGCACTACCCGCGGCGATACGCCCGACGCGGCGAGCTCACGCCGATCGACTCGCTGCCGCTGGGCGAGCAGGTCACGATCGTCGCGGAAGTGCGCTCGGTGTCGTCGCGACAGATGCGTCAACGGCGCGGTTCTCTTCTCGAGGTCGTGATCAGCGACGGCGCGGGAGCATTGACACTGACCTTCTTCAACCAGGCCTGGCGCGCCAATGATCTCCAGGTCGGTCGGCAGGGCATGTTCTCGGGCAAGGTCGGCCAGTTCCAGGGTCACCAGCAGCTGGCCCACCCCGATTACACCCTCTTCGACGACGTCGACGCGGCGCGGTTGAACGCCGAGGCGCAGCAGCACACGCCGATTCCGATCTACCCGGCGACGAGCACCGTGGCGACGTGGCAGGTGCAGAAGGCCGTCGCGACCGTGCTGGCCGCGCTGGCGCCGGTCTCCGACCCGCTGCCCGACTCCCTGCGCGCCGATGAGGGTCTGCTCGATGCGACCACGGCTCTGCGGCGGATCCACGCGCCTGAGAGCTTCGAGCAGATCGACGACGCGCGACGAACGCTCCGCATGCACGAGGCGTTCATCCTGCAGACCGCGCTCCTCCAGCAGCGCGAGACGGTGCGGGCCATGGCGGCGACCGCGCGCCCGGCGGGCGAGCTGCTCCACGTCTTCGATGCCCGCCTGCCGTTCACGCGCACCGCCGACCAGGACGCGGTCGGCACGCAGATCGCCGCTGATCTGGAGGGCCCCTGGCCGATGAACCGTCTGGTTCAGGGCGAGGTCGGTTCGGGCAAGACGCTGGTGGCGCTGCGCGCCATGCTGCAGGTCGCGCAATCCGGTGGTCAGTCGGCGCTGATCGCCCCCACCGAGGTCCTCGCGGCGCAGCACGTCCGTTCGATCGCCCGGATGCTGGGACCACAGCTCGCGCCGGAGCTGATGCCCACGCTGCTGACCGGGCAGTTGCCCGCCGCCGAGCGGCGGAAGGCGGCACTGCGGGTCGCGTCGGGACAGGCGCGGATCGTGGTGGGCACACACGCCCTGCTGAGCGCGTCGACGACGTTCGCCGACCTCGGTCTCGTCGTCGTCGATGAGCAGCACCGCTTCGGAGTCGAGCAGCGCGAGACGTTGCGCGCGAAGGGAACCGCGCCGCACGTCCTGGTGCTCACGGCGACGCCCATTCCGCGCACGGTCGCGATGACCGTCTTCGGAGACCTGGATGTTTCCACCATTCGGACCATGCCGACCGGGAGGGCAGGGATCACGACGCACGTGGCGCCGCTCGCAGAGAAGCCCGGGTGGTTCGCACGCGTGTGGGAGCGCGCCGCAGAAGAGGTCGCCGCTGGGCACCAGGTCTTCGTCGTCTGCGCCGCCATCGATGCCGAAGCGCTCGGCACCCCGGCAAAGGATGCCGCGGACGACCTGCCGGTCGATGTGGGCGCCGTCGAGGGCGAACAGCCTCGAACCCGATGGGGAGTCGTCCAGGTCGCTCAGATGCTCGCCGGCATCCCCTCGTTCGACGGCCTGCGGGTCGAGATCCTGCACGGCAAGATGCCCGGGGAGCAGAAAGACGCGGTCATGCAGGCCTTCGCGGCCGGGCAGATCGACGTGCTCGTGGCCACCACGGTGGTGGAGGTCGGCGTCGACGTTCCCAACGCCTCCACGATGATCATCATGGAGGCCGATCGGTTCGGCGTCTCGCAGCTGCACCAGCTTCGCGGGCGGGTGGGTCGCGGTGCGGTCGCCGGCTTGTGTCTTCTCGTCACGGAGGCGCCGGAAGGGACGCCGGCCCGGTCTCGCGTGGAGGCGGTCGCGTCCACGACGGACGGCTTCCTGCTCGCCGAGATCGACCTCGAACTGCGCGGAGAGGGCGACGTGCTCGGAGATGCCCAGTCGGGGGCGCGC
>Ga0209934_1001646_pt1 | contig 12285 bp, 8 predicted proteins | sample ThiBiot_750_plan_2_FD_183950 | JGI IMG/M metagenome (GOLD analysis project Ga0209934, IMG submission 183950) | Wastewater bioreactor microbial communities from Cape Town, South Africa - Thiocy_expt_750_plan (SPAdes) | ecosystem: Engineered > Bioreactor > Thiocyanate-remediating >...
CCCGGACGGGACGACCGCCGATCTCGCGATCGACCGCGGCGTGTTCGTCGACCCGGCCGAGGCGGGATCGGCGCGGCGGACCATCGACGCCGCCGGCCTGCTCGCCCTGCCCGGGCTGGTCGACCTGCACACGCACCTGCGCGAGCCGGGGTTCGAGCAGTCTGAGACGGTGCTCACCGGCACCAGGGCCGCGGCCGCCGGCGGCTACACCGCCGTCTTCGCGATGGCGAACACGCAGCCGGTGCAGGACACCGCCGGCGTCGTCGAGCAGGTCCAGGCGCTCGGGCTCCGGGCGGGATACGCGACCGTGCGGCCGATCGGCGCGGTCACGGTCGGGCTGAGGGGCGAGCGGCTCGCCGAGATCGGCGCGATGGCCGCATCGCGCGCCGCGGTGACGGTGTTCTCCGACGACGGCATGTGCGTGCACGACCCGCTGCTCATGCGGCGCGCGCTCGAGTACGTCAAGACCTTCGACGGCGTCGTCGCCCAGCACGCGCAGGACCCGCGGCTCACCGTCGACGCGCAGATGAACGAGGGCGAGGTGTCGGCGCGGCTCGGCCTCGCCGGCTGGCCCGCGGTCGCCGAGGAGTCGATCATCGCCCGCGACGTGCTGCTCGCGGAGCACGTCGGCGCCCGGCTGCACGTCTGCCACGTCTCGACCGCCGGGGCCGTCGAGGTCATCCGGTGGGCGAAGGCGCGCGGCATCCGCGTCACGGCCGAGGCGACGCCGCATCACCTGCTGCTCACCGAGGACCTCGTGGTCGGCTACGACTCGCGTTTCAAGGTCAACCCGCCGCTGCGCACCGCGGAGGACGTCTCGGCGCTGCGGGCCGGGCTCGCCGACGGCACGATCGACATCGTCGCGACCGACCACGCGCCGCATCCGGCCGAGGCGAAGGAGTGCGCCTGGGGCGAGGCGGCGAACGGCATGGTCGGCCTGGAGAGCGCCCTCTCGGTCGTGCACGCGGCGATGGTCGAGACCGGCCTGCTCGGCTGGGCCGACGTCGCCCGCGTGATGTCACGGACCCCGGCGCGGATCGGCGGCCTGCGCGGCTACGGCCGGGCGTTCGCCGTCGGCGCGCCGGCGCAGCTCGCGCTCTACGACCCGGCCGCCGCCGCGGAGTTCTCGCTCGACTCGCTGCACGGTCGCAGCACCAACTCGCCCTACCTCGGTCGGACGCTGCCGGGACGCGTCCGGCACGTGTTCCACGACGGCGTCCCGACCGTCGCGGACGGCGGGCTCCGGCCGGCCGACGAGGTCGCCGCCGCCCGGCAGGAGGTCGTCGCGTGACCAACCACATCATCTCCGCCGCGATCGTCGTCGTGATCGCCGCGGCCGCCGCCTGGCTCATGGTCTGGGGCTGGCGGCGGCGCGCACGGCGGCAGCAGACGATCGGCGAGCTCCCGCCGGTGCCCGCCGAGCTCGGCCCGGCCACGGCGCACCGAGCGAAGTACGTCGCGACCACGACCGCGGGCCAGCCCTTCGACCGGGTGGTCGCGCGCGGTCTCGGCTTCCGCGGCGACGCGGTCGCGAGCGTCCACCGGACGGGCCTGCTCGTCGAGCGCGCCGGGGAGGCGGACATCTGGATCCCCGCGGATCGGCTCGTCGGGGTCGACCGCGCGACCTGGACGATCGACCGGGTGGTCGAGGGCAACGGCCTGCACCTGGTGCGCTGGCGCCTCGGCGACCAGGACGTCGACACCTATCTCCGCCTGGACGAGCCGCGCGCCTTCGACGACGCGGTCGCACCGCTGATCCCGAAGCAGGTCCTGTCATGAGCCGCACTCCCGCCGTCCTCGTGCTGGAGGACGGCACCCGCTACCGGGGCGAGGCGTACGGCGCCGTCGGCCGCACGCTCGGCGAGGTCGTCTTCGCCACCGGCATGACCGGCTACCAGGAGACACTCACCGACCCGTCGTACGCCGGCCAGATCGTCGTGATGACCGCGCCGCACATCGGCAACACCGGCGTCAACGACGAGGACCGGGAGTCCCGCCGGATCTGGGTGGACGGCTACGTCGTCCGCGACCCGTCCCGCGTCGTCAGCAACTGGCGCGCGACCCGCTCGCTGGACGACGAGCTCGTCGCGAACGGCGTCGTCGGCATCTCCGGGATCGACACCCGCGCCGTCACACGGCGGCTGCGCGACGCCGGCTCGATGCGCGGCGGCATCTTCTCCGGCGCCGACGCGGGCCTCGACGCCCGGGAGCAGCTCGACGCGGTCCTCGCCGCGCCCGAGATGGCCGGTCAGAACCTCGGCGCGCGCGTCACGACGCCCGCGCCCGCGGTCACCCCGGCGCGGGGCGAGCGGATCGGGAACCTCGCGATCCTCGACCTCGGCGTCAAGCAGGCCACCGTCGAGAACATGGCCGACCGCGGCTTCGACGTGCACGTGCTGCCGATGGGCTCGAGCTTCGCCGAGATCGCCGCGATCGCGCCGGTCGCGGTGTTCTACTCGAACGGCCCCGGCGACCCCGCCGCCTCGGACGCGGAGGTCGGGGTGCTGCGCGAGGTGCTCGACGCGGGGCTGCCGTTCTTCGGCATCTGCTTCGGCAACCAGCTCTTCGGCCGCGCACTCGGCCTCGGCACCTACAAGCTCCCGTTCGGCCACCGCGGCATCAACCAGCCCGTGCTCGACAAGGCGACCGGGCGCGTGGAGATCACCGCGCACAACCACGGCTTCGCGGTCGACGCGCCGCTGACGGGCGAGATCGAGTCGCCGAACGGCTACGGCCGGGTGGAGGTGAGCCACGTCGGCCTCAACGACGACGTCGTGGAGGGACTGCGCGCGCTCGACATCCCGGCGTTCTCGGTGCAGTACCACCCGGAGGCCGCCGCCGGCCCGCACGATGCCAACTACCTCTTCGACCGCTTCGCTCAGATGGTGAAGGACCACATTGCCTAAGCGCCCCGACATCAGCTCCGTCCTCGTCATCGGCTCCGGCCCCATCGTCATCGGCCAGGCCGCGGAGTTCGACTACTCGGGCACCCAGGCCTGCCGCGTGCTGCGCGAGGAGGGCGTCCGGGTCATCCTGGTCAACTCGAACCCGGCGACGATCATGACCGACCCCGGCTTCGCCGACGCGACCTACGTCGAGCCGATCACCCCCGAGGTGATCGAGGCGATCATCGTCAAGGAGCGCCCCGACGCGATCCTGCCGACGCTCGGCGGGCAGACCGCGCTGAACGCCGCGATCGCACTGCACGACGCCGGCATCCTGGAGCGGCACGGCGTCGAGCTGATCGGCGCGAAGGTGGACGCGATCCGCAAGGGGGAGGACCGCCAGCTCTTCAAGGACCTCGTCATCGAGGCGGGGGCCGACGTCGCGCGCTCGTTCGTCGTGCACGACATGGTCGAGGCGCGCGCCGCGATGGCCGACCTCGGGCTGCCGCTGGTGGTCCGCCCCTCCTTCACGATGGGCGGGCTCGGCTCCGGCTTCGCGTACACCGAGCAGGAGTTCGACCGGATGGTCGCCGACGGCCTGCACCAGTCGCCGACGACCGAGGTGCTCCTCGAGGAATCGATCCTCGGCTGGAAGGAGTACGAGCTCGAGCTCATGCGCGACCGCGCCGACAACTGCGTCGTCGTCTGCTCGATCGAGAACGTCGACCCGGTCGGCGTGCACACCGGCGACTCGATCACCGTCGCCCCGGCGCTGACGCTGACCGACCGCGAGTACCAGCGTCTGCGCGACATCGGCATCGACATCATCCGCGCGGTCGGCGTCGACACCGGCGGCTGCAACATCCAGTTCGCCGTGCACCCGGAGACCGGCCGCGTCATCGTCATCGAGATGAACCCGCGCGTCTCCCGGTCCTCGGCCCTCGCCTCCAAGGCGACCGGCTTCCCGATCGCGAAGATCGCGGCGAAGCTCGCGATCGGCTACCGGCTCGACGAGATCCCGAACGACATCACGAAGGTGACCCCGGCGAGCTTCGAGCCGACGCTCGACTACATCGTCGTGAAGGCGCCGCGGTTCGCGTTCGAGAAGTTCCCGGCGGCCGACTCGACGCTGACGACGACCATGAAGTCGGTCGGGGAGGCGATGGCGATCGGCCGGAACTACGCGACCGCGCTGCAGAAGGCGCTGCGGTCGCTGGAGAAGCGCGGCTCCTCGTTCCACTGGCGGGGCGAGGCCGGCGACGCGGCCGCCCTGACGGCGCTCGCGGCGCGGCCGACCGACGGCCGGATCGTCACGGTGCAGCAGGCGCTGCGGGCCGGGGCGACGATCGACGAGCTGTATGCCGCGACCGGCATCGACCCGTGGTTCCTCGACCAGATCGCGCTCATCAACGAGGTCGCCGCCGAGGTCGCCGCGGCCGGCGAGCTCGACGCGTCGCTGCTGCGGCGCGCGAAGGACCACGGCTTCTCCGACGCCCAGCTCGCGGAGCTGCGCGGCGCGACCGAGGCCGAGATCCGCGGGCTCCGGCACGCGCTGGGCATCCGTCCGGTGTACAAGACCGTCGACACCTGCGCGGGGGAGTTCCCGGCGCTGACGCCCTACCACTACTCCTCCTACGACGAGGAGACCGAGGTCGCGCCGTCGGACCGGCGGAAGGTCGTCATCATCGGCTCCGGGCCGAACCGCATCGGGCAGGGCATCGAGTTCGACTACTCCTGCGTGCACGCGAGCTTCGTGCTCGCCGACGCCGGCTACGAGACGATCATGGTCAACTGCAACCCGGAGACGGTCTCCACCGACTACGACACCTCGGACCGGCTGTACTTCGAGCCGCTCACGCTCGAGGACGTGCTCGAGGTGATCCACGCCGAGTCGGCCTCCGGCGAGCTCGTCGGGGCGATCGTCCAGCTCGGCGGCCAGACCGCCCTCGGCCTCGCCCAGGGGCTCAAGGACGCCGGCGTGCCGATCCTCGGCACCAGCCCCGAGGCGATCGATCTCGCCGAGGAGCGGGGCCGCTTCGCCGAGATCCTGGAGCGCGCCGGGCTGCAGGCGCCGCGCAACGGCACCGCCGTGAGCCCCGGCACCGCGATCGAGGTCGCCGAGGCGATCGGCTACCCCGTGCTGGTGCGCCCGAGCTACGTGCTCGGCGGCCGCGGCATGGAGATCGTCTACGACACCGCCCAGCTCGCCGACTACTTCGACCGCGTGCGCGACCAGGCGATCATCGGCGTCGGCGCGCCGCTGCTCATCGACCGGTTCCTGGACGACGCCGTCGAGATCGACGTCGACGCGCTCTACGACGGGGAGCGGCTGTACGTCGGCGGGATCATGGAGCACATCGAGATGGCCGGGATCCACTCCGGCGACTCGGCGTGCACCCTGCCGCCGACCACGCTCGGCCGGGACGTGCTCGAGCGGGTGCGCACGGCGACGCTCGCGATCGCGCGCGGCATCGGAGTGCGCGGCCTCATCAACGTGCAGTACGCGATCGCGCAGGGCTCGCTCTACGTGCTCGAGGCGAACCCGCGCGCGAGCCGGACCGTGCCGTTCGTCAGCAAGGCGCTCGGGGTGCCGCTCGCGAAGGCGGCGTCGCTCGTCATGGTCGGCCGCCCGATCGACGCGCTCGTCGCCGAGGGCCTGCTGCCGCGGCAGGACGGGACGCACGTGCCGCTCGACGCGCCGATCGCGGTGAAGGAGGCGGTGCTGCCGTTCAAGCGCTTCCGGACGCCGGAGGGCGAGGTCGTCGACTCCCTGCTCGGGCCCGAGATGCGCTCCACCGGCGAGGTGATGGGCATCGACGCGAACTTCCCGAGAGCGTTCGCGAAGTCGCAGGACGCGGCCTACGGCGGTCTGCCGCTGCGCGGCACCGCCTTCGTCTCGGTCGCCGACCACGACAAGCGCGCGATCGTGCTGCCCGCGCTGCGGCTGGCGAAGCTCGGCTTCCGGCTGCTGGCCACCGAGGGCACCGCGGAGGTGCTCGCGCGCAACGGCATCGCGGCCGAGGTCGTGCACAAGCACTCCGAGGGGCGGCTGCGAGAGGGCCTGACCACCATCGTCGACCTGATCAACCGCGGCGAGGTCGACGTCGTCGTCAACACCCCGTCGGGCAGCGCGGCGCGCGCCGACGGCACCGAGATCCGGATGGCGACCGTCGCCAACGACAAGGCGCTGTTCACCACGATGTCCGCCCTCGCCGCGGCGGTCGCCTCGATCGAGGCGTCCCGCGACGGGCTCGCGGTCACCTCGCTGCAGGAGTACCAGGCGCGCCGGGACGCGAGGGCCGCCGGGTGAGCGCCGGGCTCTGCCTCGGGATCGACCCGCACGCGGCGCTGCTGGCCGAGTGGGGCACGACCCTCGAGGACTTCGGCGCGCGGGCGGTCGAGGCGGCCGCCGGCGTCGTCGACTGGGTCAAGCCCCAGGCGGCCTTCTACGAGGCGCATGGCGCCCGCGGCTTCGCCGCGCTGGAGTCGACGATCGAGCGGGCGCGCGCGGCCGGCCTGCGCGTGATCGTCGACGCGAAGCGCGGCGACATCGGCTCGACCATGCAGGGGTACGCCGACGCGTGGCTGCGCGACGGCCTCTGGCTCACCGTGAACCCGTACCTCGGGGTCGGCGCGCTCGCGCCGGCGATCGACGCGGCGCTGCGGCACGGGGGAGGGCTGTTCGTGCTCTGCGCGACCTCGAACCCGGAGGGCGCGCGGATCCAGCAGGCGGTGACCGCGACCGGCCGCACCGTCGCGGCGGAGGTGCTCGACGAGGTCCAGGCGCGCGGCTCCGGCTCCGGCCGCCTCGGCGTCGTGATCGGCGCGACGGTCGACCTCGCCGCCTACGGGCTCGACCTCGCCGCGGCGCCGGACGCGCCGATCCTGGCTCCCGGCTTCGGCGCGCAGGGCGCCCGGCTCGCCGAGCTCCGGCGCGTCTTCGGCCCCGCCGCCGACCGGGTCGTCGCGAACGTGTCCCGGGAGGCCCTCGTCGCCGGCCGGGCCGGTCTGCGCGCCCGGCTGGTCGAGCTGCGGGACGAGGCCCTGCGAGGATTGTCCGCGTGAGCCCCGCCGCCTCCCCGCCACCGGACACCGACCGGGCCGCGGCCTCCCGGGCGGCGGTCGCCGCGCGGCGTGCGCGCGCGGCCGTGAAGGCGGCCGTCGAGGCGGGGGAGCGCTCGGCGCTCGACGTCGCGGAGACGGCCTGGCGCGAACCGACCGGCCCCGAGGCGACGCTGCGCGTCACCGACCTGCTCAGCAGCATCCCCGGCATCGGCCGGGTGCGCACGCAGCGATTCCTCGACGAGCTCGGCATCTCCGAGCGCAAGCGCGTCGGCGGGCTCGGCGCCCGGCAGCGGCCGCGGCTGCGCGGCTTCCTGCGGAACCGCCAGCCCCGCCCGGGCAACGCGCTGTTCGTGCTCAGCGGACCGACCGCGGTCGGCAAGAGCACGCTCTCGGAGTTCATCCGCGAGTCGTACCCGCAGGTGTACTTCAGCGTCTCGGCCACCACCCGCAAGCCGCGACCGGGCGAGATCGACGGGGTGCACTACCACTTCGTCTCCGACGCGGAGTTCGACCGGCTGATCGCCGCCGACGAGCTGCTGGAGTGGGCGACCGTGCACAACTCGAACCGCTACGGCACGCCGCGCGAGCCGGTGTTCCGCGCGATCGCCGAGGGCAGGCGGGTGCTGCTCGAGATCGACATCGCCGGCGCCCGCTCGGTGCGGGCCAGGGTGCCGGAGGCCACGCTCGTCTTCCTCGCACCGCCGAGCTGGGAGGACCTGGTGCAGCGGCTCGTCGGTCGCGGCACCGAGGACCCGGCGGAGCAGCGGCGGCGGCTGGCGACCGCCCGCGTCGAGCTCGCCGCGCAGAGCGAGTTCGACGCCCTCGTCGTCAACCGGGAGGTCGTGACGGCGGCGCGCGAGGTCGTAGCATTGATGGGCGTGCCGCGCGGCATCAGATCGGATGCCTGACGCGCGCCCCGCACGCCCACGCACCCCGTCCAGGTAAGGACCGAATCCCATGGCAGACAAGCACGTCGGCATCATCGAGCCGCCGATCGACGACCTCCTCTCGCGGGTCGACTCGAAGTACCAGCTCGTGATCTTCGCCGCCAAGCGCGCGCGGCAGATCAACAGCTACTACTCCGACCTGCAGGCGGGCAGCATGTTCGACAACGTCGGCCCGCTCGTCGACTCCTCGATCGACGACAAGCCGCTCTCGGTCGCGCTGCACGAGATCAACGAGGACAAGCTCGAGCTCAAGCGCCCCGCCGAGTAGGTCGGGACGCACGTGTCCGAGCGGCTCGCCGTCGTCGTCGGCGTCACCGGCGGGATCGCCGCCTACAAGGCGGTGTCGGTCGTGCGCGAGCTCGTGCTCGCCGGCCACGACGTGCACGTCATCGCGACCGAGCAGGCGCTGCGCTTCGTCGGCCGGCCGACGCTCGAGGCGATCAGCCGGAACCCCGTGCGCACCGACCTCTTCGAGGACGTCGCCGAGGTGCGGCACGTGCGGATGGGCCAGACCGCGGACGTCGTCGTGATCGCCCCGGCGACCGCGAACACCATCGCGAAGCTCGCGGCGGGCCTCGCCGACGACCTGCTCGGCAGCACCGTGCTCGCCAGCCGCGCCCCCCTGGTCCTCGCTCCGGCGATGCACACCGAGATGTGGCAGCACCCGGCGACCGTCGCGAACGTCGCGCTGCTGCGCGAGCGCGGCGTCGCGTTCGTCGGGCCGGAGAGCGGCCGGCTCACCGGCGAGGACGCCGGGCCGGGCCGGATGAGCGAGCCGGCCGACATCGTGGCCGCCGCGATCGCGGCCGCGGGCCCGCGGGACCTCGCCGGCGTCCGGGTGGTGGTCTCGGCCGGCGGCACCCGCGAGCCGATCGACCCGGTGCGCTACATCGGCAACCGCTCCAGCGGGCGCCAGGGGATCGAGCTGGCCGTCGCCGCCAGGGACCGCGGCGCGGAGGTGACCCTGGTCGCCGCCCACCTCGAGCTGCCCGCGCCGAGCGGCGTGCGCCTGGTCGCGGCCGGGACCGCCGAGGAGCTGCGCGCCGCGATGCTCGCCGCGGCGGCGGAGGCCGACGTCGTCGTGATGGCCGCCGCGGTCGCCGACTACCGGACCCGGGACGTCTCGCCGACGAAGATCAAGAAGGACGCGCAGGGCGATCGGCTCGACCTGGCCCTGGTCCGCAACCCCGACATCCTCGCCGAGCTCACCGCGGCGCGCCGGCCCGGCCAGGTCTACATCGGCTTCGCGGCCGAGACGGAGCCCGACGGCGAGGCGCTCGTCGCGCTCGGCCGGGCGAAGGCGGCGCGCAAGGGGGTCGACCTGCTCGTCCTCAACCGGGTCGGCTGGGACGAGGGCTTCGGCGCCGAGTCGCCGAACCGGGTGCTGGTGCTCGACGCGGCCGGATCCGTGCGCGGCGAGGCGAGCGGATCGAAGTCGCACGTCGCCGGTAGAGTGCTCGACGCCGTCCAGACCGTAAGGAATCGAAGCAAGTGAGCGATCTCAGGCTGTTCACCTCGGAGTCCGTCACCGAGGGCCACCCCGACAAGATGTGCGACCAGATCTCGGACGCCATCCTCGACGACATGCTCGCGCAGGACTCGGGCGCGCGCGTGGCCGTGGAGACGATGGTGACGACCGGGCTCGTGCACGTCGCCGGCGAGGTCACCACGAGCGGGTACTCGGACATCAACCGGATCGTCCGCGACACGGTGCTCGGCATCGGCTACAACTCCTCGGACGTCTGGTTCGACGGCCGCGCCTGCGGCGTCGAGGTCTCGATCGGCGGCCAGTCGCCGGACATCGCCCAGGGCGTCGACCACGCGATCGAGCACCGCGAGCAGGGCGGCACCGACGACCTCGACAGCCAGGGCGCCGGCGACCAGGGCATCATGTTCGGCTACGCGACGAACGAGACCGAGGTGCTCATGCCGCTGCCGATCTGGCTCGCGCACCGGCTCTCCGAGCGGCTCACCGCGGTGCGCAAGGGCGGCGAGCTGGACTGGCTGCGGCCCGACGGCAAGACCCAGGTCACCATCGGCTACGACGGCACGACGCCGAAGACGATCGACACCGTGGTCATCTCGACCCAGCACTCGCCGAGCATCTCGCTCGACGACCTGCGCGACGCCGTCGAGCGGGTCATCATCCGGCCGGTGCTCGAGCTCGTCGACCTCCCCTCGGCCGAGGCGAAGGTGCTCATCAACCCGACCGGCAAGTTCGAGATCGGCGGCCCGCACGGCGACGCCGGGCTCACCGGCCGGAAGATCATCGTCGACACCTACGGCGGCGCGAGCCGGCACGGCGGCGGCGCGTTCTCCGGCAAGGACCCCTCGAAGGTCGATCGCTCGGCCGCCTACGCGATGCGCTGGGTCGCGAAGAACGCCGTCGCCGCGGGCCTCGCCGACCGGCTCGAGATCCAGGTCGCCTACGCGATCGGCGTGGCCGCCCCGGTCGGCCTGTACGTCGAGGCGTTCGGCACCGAGCGGCTGCCGCTCGCGACGATCACGAGCGCGATCCGCGAGGTGTTCGACCTGCGTCCCAAGGCGATCGAGCGCGATCTGCAGCTGCGCGACCGCGGCGTCGTGTCCTACCAGGCGACGGCCGCCTACGGCCACTTCGGCCGCGAGCTGCCCGGCTTCACCTGGGAGCGGACCGACCGCGTCGACGACCTCCGCATCGCCGCCGGCCTCGCCTGACCTCCTCGGAGGCCGCGCGCCATGATGGTGTGATGCGCCCGACCATCGCGCGCGTCGTGCTCGACTCGCCGCTGCCGCAGCTCGACCGGCTGTTCGACTACGCGATCCCGGCCGCGCTCCAGGAGGCCGCCCGCCCCGGCGTGCGCGTCCGCGTGCCGGTCCGCGCGGCCGGCCGGGTGATGGACGGCTGGATCGCGGAGCTCGCGGACGAGTCCTCCTTCGCCGGGACGCTCGCCGAGCTCGACGCGGTGGTCTCGCCGGTCCCGGTGCTCGCTCCCGACGTGTGGGCGCTCGCACGCCGGGTCGCCGACCGGGCCGCCGGCGTCGCCGCCGACGTGCTCCGGCTCGCGATCCCGAAGCGCCAGGCCCGGGCCGAGCAGTCCTGGCTCCGCGCGGACGCCGCGGCTCGGGCGGAGGACGGCGCCGTCGATCCGGGCGCTCCCGTGCCCGCGCCCCGGGTCCCCGACTATCCCGCCGAGCTCGCGGCCGCCGTCGCCGCGGGGGAGCGCCTCGTCGTCCAGGCGATCCCCGAGCCGGACGGCTGGGTCGCCGCGCTCGTCGGGCTCGCCGAGGTCGCCGTCGGGGCCGGCCGCAGCGCGATCCTGGCCGTGCCGGACCGGCACGACGTCGAGCGGGTGACGGCCGCGCTCGAGACCGCGGTCGGGGCCGACCGCGTGCTCCGGGTGGACGCCGATCAGCCGGCCGCGGCGCGCTACCGGGCGTTCCTGACCGCCGGCGCCCGCGCCGGGCTCGCGATCGTCGGCACCCGCTCGGCGGTGTACGCGCCCGCGGTCGACCTCGGGCTCATCGCGCTCTGGGACGACGGCGACTCCGCGTACCAGGAGCCCCTGGCGCCCGGCGTGCACGCCCGCGACGCGGCGCTGGTCCGCCAGGAGCTGGCGGGGTGCGCGCTCGTGCTGCTCGCCCACAGCCCGAGCGCCGAGGCCGAGCGGCTGGTCGAGCTCGGCTGGTGCCGCTCGATCGGCTTCGCGGCGCGCCGGCCGCCGAGCGTCATCCCGACCGCGCTGCAGCGCGGCGGCGACCGGCTCGCCGAGCACGCCCGCATCCCGCCCAGCGCCTGGCGGGCCGCGTCCGAGGCGGTCGTCGCCGGGCCGGTGCTGCTGCAGGTCGCCCGGCCCGGCGACGACGCGCCGAGCGGCAGCGGCCGGACCGCGACCGAGCTCGGGCGGGCCTTCCCGCAGGCGAGGGTGGTCGTCTCCGACGGCGCGCACCGGCTGGCCGAGGTCGGCCCCGAGCCCGCCCTGGTGATCGCCACCAGGGGCGCCGAGCCGGTCGCGGTCGGCGGCTATCGGGCGATCCTGCTGCTCGACGGCGAGCGGATGCTCGCCCGCGAGTCGCTGCGGGTCGTCGAGGACGCGCTGCGCACCTGGTCGAACGCGATCGCCCTGGCCGCGCCCGGCGCGACCGCCTACCTCGTCGGCGTCGGCGGGCCCGTCGCGACCGCGCTCGCCCGGTGGCGGCAGTCCGAGGTGGTGCGCACGGAGCTCGCCGAGCGGCAGGCGCTGCGGCTGCCGCCGGCCGTGCGCACCGCGACGCTGACCGGAGACCCGGCCGCGGTCGAGGCGATCGAGCAGGACCTGGCCCTGCTGAAGAAGTACGTCAACGAGGCCAACGAACAGGTCAACGTGGTCAGCCTCGACGAGGTGAACGAGGTCCACGACCGGCTCTCC
>Ga0209934_1001650_pt1 | contig 12256 bp, 10 predicted proteins | sample ThiBiot_750_plan_2_FD_183950 | JGI IMG/M metagenome (GOLD analysis project Ga0209934, IMG submission 183950) | Wastewater bioreactor microbial communities from Cape Town, South Africa - Thiocy_expt_750_plan (SPAdes) | ecosystem: Engineered > Bioreactor > Thiocyanate-remediating >...
TCTCTCGCTTTAAATCCCAAAGATTTTACCGCACTAAACGGCAGGGTTGGAGCCCTGATGGCGGCCAATCAATCGGAACCTGCCATCGACGCGATTTCTCAGGCACTGTCTATTTTTCCAGACCACGTTGAGCTCGCCATTAAAAGGGCCTCTCTTCTTGCGGAAAAGGGAAAAGTGAATGAGGCTTGCGAAGCTAGCGAAGTACTATATGGCCGCTATCCATCCGATGTTAGAATTTCAACGATGCATATTGAGTATCTGCTTCTAGCCGGGCAGTCGAGCATGACAGCAGAGGAATATGATCGGGCAGAGCGATATTTTTTAGAGGTGCTGAATTTGGACAAGGGTAATAAATTGGCCTTGAATTACCTGACCAACCTGCTCGACTATACGCAGCGCTATAAAAAGGCAGCCTATTATGTAAAATATGCATTATCTATGTTTCCAGATGATAGAGAAATGCGCCTTAAACAGAGTTCCATTCTATTCAATATGGGGCAGTATCATGAATCGGCGTTGGTTGCGAAGGATCTATTGCAGAAATTTCCTTTTAATCCTAAATATAAATCCGCTTACGTCGACGGATTCTTGGCGGCGGCTGGCAAATTCTCTAAATCAGGACTGCTCGATAGTGCTTTATATTGTTATGACCTGGTCCTGGCGGTAAAACCCTCGGATTCCCTTTCGCATTTTGGAAAGATAAGAGTGCTGAATGAGCTTTCTTATTTTTCTCAGGCTCTCGAGGCAGTAGAGGCTGTGGAGCGCTACTACGACGATTCCGAGAAACTGCTGGCTACAAAAGTGGAGCTGCTGGATCAACTCGGTTTGAAGGAAGCGGCTTTGGCACACGCCGACACGCTGTACAAACGCTATCCAATTGAGCGGAACAAGGAGGTTTACAATTTACTTCGAAGTAAAGTAAGTCACAATCAAGTCGGCGTGGCCGTTCAACATACTTCATTCGCTAATGGAGAGGGGGTACAAAGCAAATACATGATTGCGACTATGAGCTATCGTAAGTATCTGTCAAATGGCTCTTTCGCGGGAAGGTTAGTCTTTTCCGGAAGAGACAACGGCACCGGAATTATGTTGGAAGCAGAAGCTGACCGAAAGCATGGCAACAATTACCATTCCACTGCGACAATCGGATTTTCGAATAATGTCGTATTGCCTCGTTTGCGTGTGGCATACTCGCTTTCTAAGATCCTGAACAACAAGCTGAGTGCGGACGTTGGTGTCAGGTACATCTCCATCGACTCCATTAACTCATTTTCCCTGTTCTGGGGTGCCACGCGGCAAATCAAGGATATATCCCTTTCCGGGAAGATTTATGCGATTTTGGAAAACGGGAATTTCTATGCAGCTGCAAATGCTAGTGGTCGGTACGACCTAAATGAAAAGGAGTATGTGCAAATCTCCATGTCATTAGGCTCATCTCCTGACGATCGGAGCAGGCTACTCTTATATCCGAGCCTGTCCGGGGTACTGGGTAAGACATTGGGGACTTCTTACCAAAGGAGTTTTAACCATAGAACGATCGTAAATGTTTCCGGCTATTGGACGAATCAGAAAATTGCCCCTGAATCTTTTCGTAATCAGTATGATATATCGCTCGCGATATTCAGAAAATTTTAAGGCCCTCATTCTTTAATTGAAAATGACGAATCGAATTCTAGTACTCGGTGGGGATGGCTATCTGGGTTGGCCGTTGGTCATCAGACTCGCCAGAAGGATCCCGCAAGCTAAAATTGTGATAATTGATAGTGAATTCCGGCGAAAAATGGTGCGCTACTCTGGATTTGCGCCACTTTACCCTGTTGAGGCGCTGCCCGGTCGTGTCAAGGCGCTGTCAGATATTTATGGTATCCGAAATGTGGATTTCATACTGGGAGACATTAATGAAAAAGATTTTTTACCTGGCATTCTTAAGCGGTACCGGCCACATACGATCTTTCATCTTGCTCATCAGTGTTCAACGCCCTTTTCCATGCTCGATTTAGAACACGCTATTTTTACGGTGCAAAACAATGTGGAAGGCGGATTAAAACTACTGTATGCGATGAGGGAATTTGCTCCAAATGCTCATTTGATCCAAATGGGCTCATTTGGAGAATATGCTCGGGGTGGAATTGAAATTGCCGAGGGTTATTTTGTTCCGGATTATTTGGGTGTTGCCGCAGATACTCCAATGCCGTACCCAAGAAGGGCCGACGACATCTACCATGTGTCCAAAATAAATTCTTCAAATTTCTTAATGATGGCCAGCCGACACTGGGGACTCCGCATCACCGAGATCATGCAATCGACCATTTTTGGACTGCACACCGATGAGACGATCGGTAAGCCAGCCTTGTACACCAGGTTCGACTATGATCATGTTTTCGGTACGGTTCTAAACCGTTTTATCACGCAAAGCATTAGCGGTTTTCCACTGACTGTCTATGGAAATGGAAAGCAGCGTACTGGTCTTATGTCACTTAGCAGTTCGGTCAGCTCACTGGCAAGTTTGGTAGGCAAGAGTCCCAAGATCGGGGAGCATAAGGTGATCAACCATTCCACTGAAAGTGGATATACAGTGGGTGGTCTGGCGAGGTTTATCCAGCAAGAGTTTGTCGATGCGAATGTGAACATTGAAGTAGATTACAGCCATGATCCCAGGGCTGAAATAAACCATCCCGATGATCAATCAACTGTTAATACAGAATATCTGGATTTGATGCCAAAAAGGAAATTCTGTGATGAGGTTAGGGATTTTTGGAGCCATGTCAACCAGGCTGGAAGACTAATCAAGCAGGAGTATTTTGCTCCTTCGTCTAGTAAGAAATTCGAGATTTAAGTGAGTATAATAGCAGGGGATCAGTATTGGGATGATATTCGCAGACACTATTTCGATTCCAGATCTATCAATCTAAATCCAGGCTCGGTGGGAACTACATCGAGCGTCGTTAGAAATGTAAGGGTTGAGTTGGAATCAGAGGAGGTGTATGCCAATCCAATTAGACTTTATGAATTGGCGCGGGTAAGTTATAATCACATTGTGAATGTAAGCCGGGAAATATGGAGTAGTGAGGGCTATATCCAGGCGGTACTTCCCAGCGCGTCACAAATGATCAATATCATTTGCCTCAATGTGATGCGAAGATTGAGAAAAGGGAACCATGCACCTTTTAAAGTATTTACAAGTGCCTTTGAGCATGAAGGTGGTATCGGGCCATTCCTGCATCTTCCTGAATTTGCCGTCGAAATAGTGCCCGATCAGATTTTGAATGAGGATCGCTTGCTTAGACATCTATTAGGTAAAGAAAAGCCTGACATTATATTCATATCCCATGTGCGCTATGCAGATGGAATTATGCCCAATATAGAAAGCATAGCCCATACGGTAAAGGATGTTGTGCCAAATGCTATTTTTATTTTGGATGCCGCGCAGTCTTTGGGTATTCATTCTCTCCCCTTTGGCTTGGTTGACGTAATTTTTGGAAGCACACATAAATGGCTTTTTGGGCCTCATGGAGGTGGACTCGCCTGGTTCAAGTTGAATTTTTGTCAATGGATCGAGGGGATATTCTGGACAGGTAACGGTTTGTTTAACAACAATGTGCATGGGTATTTTGATATGCCGGGCGGGCAGTCATTCTCGCTTTATAAGGAGATTAGTGTTTCATTGGATTTGTATCAATCTACCGGCCCCCTTGCAATTTTTAACCGCTCCTGTCTGCTATGCAAATACGCGAGAAAGAGAATGATCGGGCTATTTGAGGAGTATGGAATTCATTTCGATATAATCAGCGATGAATTTTCGCCGATGTTCAGTGTGTCGCTGCGGAGATTAGATGCATATCCTTTGTATAAATACCTGATATGTTTGGGTGTTTCTATTAAGTATATCAAAGATTATACGTATAACGGTTCCCTCATCAATATCATTAGGTTTGGTTTTCCATATTACGAAAGTATTTCAAGGATTGAAGCAGTTATAGAGTACATACGTCGGTATTTACATGATATCTCTTTGGATTGATCGTAATCGTGAGACCGTAACCGGAGGCCAGGCGAAAGTTAAATTTATGTTTTGATATTTGTGAATACTAAAATTGCATCTAAAATCAAGCGCCTAAGGGAGGCGAACAATTTCACACAGGAATATGTGGCTGATGCTATCGGCATAGCACCCAATACTTACAGTTTGTTAGAGCGGGGTACTTCATCGATTCGTCTGGATCGACTGGAGAAGATCGCTAAATTTTACGGTGTCGATGTTTTCGAATTCTTGAATGACTCAAAAGCTTCTTCGCTATCATCCTTGCACATTGTAAAAGATGAATTAATGCTTGACGTGAGATGTGCAGATTGCCTTAATAGTGGGCCGATCGAAGAAGTGTTGGGGAAGATTTATGAGCAAAATCAGCTCATCTTGTCTGCTATCAGGCAACTGATTAATGACGCCGGACAGCGTCATTAGAACTATAATTATTGCACAGGGAAAGTGGCCCAATGATTCTTGAAACGTTTGGCCCTATATATGTCTGCAAACCTGCCCGTTGACCTTTTACGTATACCTACAAGGATCGCTTCTTCCTTACTGCGTGGGTGCCAGTTGAAGGTTTCAACTGCTTTTTTGTTCGACATTCTAGTGTAAGCTTCTACGGCTGTTAGTTGCTGGTCGGCAATTAGAGAAGCATCTTCCGGACGTTCTTTTTTGATTAATTCAGCGACGTCATAAAAACTCACAGCTCCATCCGATGTAGCTAGATAGCGCTGCCCGTTTGCCTGGGTCAGCGCCATTACTTTGATATGGATGTCTGCGACATCGCGCACATCCACGCGTATCTAACCCCGGTCAACTGTTCCCCCAGCTGCCATAACTTGCTGGCTACCTTTAGATCTTTTGCCTGTTTGGGGATTTCGGCTGGTACAGGAAAACCTTTAAGCTTCATAAATCCTGCCGGTCCCCAGTAGGTGCCGTTCTTAGCGAAAGGATCTGTCGCTGCGAGAAGAGAAGGCAATGAGGCTTTTGCGGCAGATTGTGAAAGCAGTGGCGTAATGATCCTGGCCATCAAAAAACCGCTCGTACGCTGCAAATTAGTGGGAGATCCGCCGGGATGCACTGCGATAGAAATGGTTTCAGACCGGGAAGCCTCCAACTTTCGGGCTAGTTCCAAAGCAAACCAGGTTGGCCAGCTTTGCTTGGCTGTAAGCACCGTATGTTTTGTATTTTTTATGCTCGCTCATGAGATCGCCCAGATCAAGCTTGCCATAATTGGCTCCCAAACTTGAACTTGCCCGGAATTCCAGGGGTGTCCGGTTGGTTTTATTTTTAAATAACTTATTGAAAGACTGAGGCCGCTCGAAACCCAGTTCATAGGCTATCTCGGCAACGGAGAGCGTGGTAGTCGAAAGTTTTCCCTTTGCCTTTTCGATGATCACTTCCTGAATGTGTGCTGCTGGGCACGCTGGCCGGTTAATATACGCAGCATATCACTCATGTATCTGGGCGAAATGTTGAGCTGGGACGCAATATCTTCAAGGGACGGCAGGCCGCGATCGATGGCTGTCTGAGAGTCGAAATATTGGTTTACAAACTTTTCCAATTGGACTAATAATGCATCAATCGCCTTTTTCCGGGTAATGAATTGTCTTTGATAAAAGCGGTCACAGTATTGCAACAACAACTCGATCTGCGTCAAAATGATGTTTTGAGTATGGCCTCGATGAATTGGTCCTCTTGCTCGATTTTGGTAAAGATCTCGGCGAGGGTTTGTTCTTCCTTTTTCTGAAAGATGCAGGGCTTCATTGAATTCGTATGAAAAGTACCCATAGTTTTTGATGGTGGTGCCCAGTGGATGTCCGTATAAAGAATCGGCATGAAACAAAAGCATCCAGCTGCTCCCACAATCCCGGATCATCGAATTCAAATCGTCGAGTTGCCCATATTTCACTTTGACCTTCACATCATGTTTGATGGAAACAGAATAGAAATGGGCTGCAAATTTGGCCCAGACGTTGCTATCGAGCGGTGTTACATCCTTGACATTGATCACACTCACCAGCGGGTGTAGCGGGGCCGGGAGCGAAAGCAAACGGTGGAATTCGGAAATGGATTCTATCAGCAGAAAATACACCTGGTCACGCCACAATGCGATTTGACTAACTTCCTCTCGATTTAAAAGCTAGCCGTAATTTTAAAGTTTTGGCTGAAAAACAAATCGCAGTGCTTAACAAATGTTTCCCCAATGCGGAATGATCGCTCTGTAATGGCATTCACTCCAAAACGCAATAAAATCCGACGTTTCTGTGCGATAATTCAGGTTCAGGACGTTAGAAGGCGTCTCCTGTACATGCCGGGCGCTACTCCTTTCGCTTTTTTAAATGTCCTTATAAAGTGTGAAAGGCTCTCAAAACCAGCCAGCGTAGCAATTTCCTTATTAGATGCCTTGCTGGTTGCCATTACATGGACTACACGTTCGATGCGTTTTTCAATAATGAATGACATCGGGCGTACGCCTGTGTGTTTTTCAAATAGGCGGGAAAAATATTCGGAGTTCAGATGGGCACGGTCGGCGAGCATCCCGACGGTGATTGGCAAATGCAGGTTCACTACAATGAAGTGCATGGCGTCCAGAATCTTGGTGGGAATGGTACCGGATTTGCGGGTTTCGGGAGTTTCGGTAGATGCAAAACGAGACAACAATTGCAGCAGAATGCCCTGGGTCTCGATGAATCCGGCTAAGTTCTGCTGGTTGTTGAGTTCCTGATAAGCTTTGTAGTAAAACTCCTTCTCGTACACTTTTGGATTGTTGGACCTGATTATCCCCCTGCCCGGATTGGTTTCTATCAGCCGGTGAAAGTTGCTGATATCGCTCTCGGTAGCTACCGTTTGCCGAACCCGGCCGACGTTGGAGAACAAGGCACTCCCATCTGCTGATTCTTCAAAAAACTGCACAAAATACTGGCTCAGGGAACTTTCGCACACCAAGTTGCATAAAGTATAGCTCGGTATGAAGTAAAGGTAGCCTGGTTCAAGCCGGAATGTCTCCCACGAATCCGAAATCTGTCCCTCGCCCTGATCTATATAATAGATGCGATGGTAAGGACTGATGACATTTTTGTAGTTCCACTGTCGATCTAGATGTACATGGTCCACATGCAGAAGTGAGAACGTATGTTTTAAAAATCTTTTATTCATTTTCCAATATGAAATTGATTTAAATATATGAAAGATCTGATGAAGGCATATAAAAGTCTGTTTTGGTAAATTTTTGCTTGTTTGTGATTGATAAATTTGTATTAACTTTTCCATTGCAGTTATGATTAAATCCTTTTTCTTCTCCGCTGTTCTCTCATTGAGCTTATGTATAGTGGCCAATGCCCAGCCTACGGTTCCAAAGCCCGTAGGCCCGGTGCCTACCGAAAACCAGATTCGGTGGCAACAAATGGAGTACTACGCCTTTATACACTTTTCCACCAATACCTTTACCGACCAGGAATGGGGATATGGCGAGCCTACTGACGCCAAACTTTTCAATCCCAGCGAATTAGATTGCGACCAATGGGCAAGGGTTTGCAGGGATGCCGGTATGAAAGGAATTATCATTACGGCCAAGCACCATTCGGGGTTTTGCCTGTGGCCTACCGAAACCACTAACTATTCTGTGAAGAACAGCCCATGGAAAGACGGAAAGGGCGACATCATCGGCGATCTCTCAAAAGCGTGTAAAAAATACGGACTCAAGCTAGGGATATACATTTCGCCTTGGGATCGCAACAATCCGTCGTATGGAACCCTCGATCCCGACGGAAGTTCACCGTACGTTAAGCAGGTTTTTCGCAAGCAAATCGAAGAATGCCTGACCAAGTATGGCGATATATTCGAAATATGGTTTGACGGGGCCAATGGGGGGGATGGGTATTATGGAGGGGCCAGAACCACCCGGAAGATAGACAGAACGACCTACTATGACTGGAAAAATACCTACAAGCTTATTCGTAAGCTGCAACCCAAAATCGTCATTTGGAATGACAACGGCGACCGTGCAGACCTGCGTTGGGTTGGGACCGAAGCAGGCTATGTGGGTGAGACCAATTGGAGTCTACTCAATGCGACGGGAGATGTGCCCTATGAAATGCTTCACCACGGTGTTGAGAATGGTGATGTTTGGGTGCCAGGGGAAGTCAATACCTCAATCCGGCCGGGGTGGTTTTACCATGAGTATGAGGATAGTCGGGTCAAAACGCTTCCGCAATTGATGGAAACGTATTATAGCTCGTTTGGTCGCAATGGGACATTGCTGCTGAACTTTCCGATTGATAGAAGGGGCCTTATCCATGAAACAGACCAGAGGGCTTCACAGGAATTGGCAAAAGCAGTCAAAGAGGCATTTTTGATTAACCTCGCAGAACGAAAGGCGGCAACAGCTTCCAACGTCCGTGGGAAGATCAAAGTATATGGTGCCGACAAGGCGCTGGATAATAATACAGAAACCTATTGGGCCTCTGACGACGACCAGAAATCAGTCTCTCTGACGATCGATTTCGGCAAGCCGACCACTTTTAACCGGTTTTTAGTGCAGGAATATATTAGGCTCGGCCAACGAGTAAAGTCTTTCAAAGTGGAAGCATTGATTAATTCCGAATGGAAAGAGCTAGACAAACAAAGCACGATCGGTTATAAGCGCATACTAGTATTACCCACTGTGACGTCCAGTCAGCTTCGTTTCACGGTGGCCGATGCCAAAGGCGCTCCCCTAATCTCCAACATAGCAGTCTATAATGCTCCGCAGATATTGAATGCCCCTGAAATTACCAGAAATCAGTCAGGTGAGATTAAAATTAGGGCTGTTGATAATGAATCGGAAATTTATTACACGACCGATGGCTCTTTGCCTACCCGCAATTCGCTGAAATATTCGGTTGCATTTCCAACACAAGGGAAAGTCTTGGTACAGGCCATCGCCCTTGATCCGCTGTCAGGAAAGAGTAGTCCGGTTGGTCGGGAGGCTTTCGACATTTCAAGGAAGAACTGGCGGATTCTAAGTACTGACGACCCTAAAGCGGGTGCGGTGATCGACGGCGATCCAGGAACGCAATGGTTTCACCCCAAGAGCTGCAAGCTGCCCTTAGAAATTGTCATAGATTTGGCGGCAATACAAAATCTTAGTGGCTTTCGATACTTACCGAGCCAGCACGGCAATAATGGAATTATTACACAATATGAATGCTCGGTTTCCAACGATAACCAGCAATGGATGGTAGTTGACCGGGGTGAATTCTCAAATATCAAAAACAACCCGCTCTGGCAGATTAAGAAGTTTGCACCTGTTAAAGCACGTTATATTCGATTGAAAGCAATCAAAAATGCAGAAAACAGCGACGTTGTCGGCTATGCCGAGCTAGACGTAGTTACACAGTAAATTTGGAACGGGTGATAGTCGCCTGATTTGGTTGCTCGTACATATTTGTCAGAAATATTACTTTATTCAATCTAATTGTTGAGTCCATTGAAAAAGTCTACGCAAATCGACGATCCGGGACCGGTGTCTGAATGGAAGCTTTGGCATTCATTCAAACAAGGCGACTACCAAGCCTTTGAAGCCTTGTACCAGGGTTATTTCAAAGTCATGTGCAACTACGGCTGGCGTCTTACGTCAGATAGGGAGCTGCTGGAAGATGCGATTCATGACGTGTTTGTAGATCTTTGGAGGCGGAGGGAGCACCTTTGTGATGTTGAAAACATCCGGTTTTATCTTTTTCGGGCACTCCGTAATCAATTTATTCGTAATGCCAGAAATAGTTTAGAAAATAAGGAAGACATTGATAAATTTTTGGATTACCTCGTTACACTTTCCTGCGAAGATGAGACGATTGACTCCGAGCGCGCGCATAGTAATGTCTTACTCATCCAAAATGCTGTGGCAAAATTATCGGAACGTCAGAGAGAAGTGATTAACCTTCGCTTTTACCACGCCCTGAATCTGGATGAAATTTCTTCTATTATGGGACTTTCAAAACAATGTGTCAGCAATCTATTATATAAATCTTACGCAGTACTAAGGACCAAGCTCAGAGACTTTCCTGTGTTGTCTGTTTTGGTCGCTACTTTATTTAGCCAATCGTGCATCTATTAAAGTTAAAAAAAATGTCAAAATTAGGTTAGTTTTTGAAAATTCTATACCTATCAGGTAGGATCAAGGGTTAGCTGTGCAAAAAATGAAAGACGACAATTTTAATGATGAAAATCTACTCAACAACGATTCATTTATTCGCTGGGTTTTGTACGGTGAAAATGCGGTCGTTTGGGACAAGTTTATGCTGCTGCACCCGGAGCGCAAGCATGATGTGATCAGAGCATCACAAGTCATTAAAGATCTACATCAAGCGGAAGCGGAAGCCTCGTTTTCGGTGGATGAAAAGCACGTATGGGCCCGTATTGCAACAACGTTGAAAGAAGATACGCAAAGCGTAAATGCTGTTACCTCAGCATCTGAAAAGGGAAAAAAGTATCGGTACCTTGCCGCATTGGCATTATTCGTCCTAGCGATTTTTGTGGTCCGGCATTTATATCTTTTAGATCGACAAATCACATACAAGGACCTTGTCGCACATGCGGAGAGTACAGATCAGTTGGAAGAGGTTAGCAGCAAAGACGCCGCTTCCCTTAAGGTCAAACTCCCTGACGGCAGCACCGTCACTTTGGGTAGAAATAGCAAACTGAGCTATCCGAAACAGTTTGAAAAGGAAAAGCGGGTGGTTTTTATGAGCGGGGACGCTTTTTTTGAAGTAACGAAGGATCCTTTCAGGCCATTTTATGTGTATGCTAACGAAACAGTTACTAAGGTGCTCGGGACTAGTTTTCGGATAACAGCGTTTGACAATGATAAAAAAGTCACAGTCAATGTCCGGACAGGCCGCGTGTCAGTTTTCAAACAAAGCAGGATACAGACTTCGGATCCCGAGACCAAGGGAATGGTTTTGCTACCCAACCAAAAAGTTACTTTCGATCGTGAAAACGAAAGCCTTGTCAAAAACCTCACGGAAATTCCAATGCCGATAGTTAATGAGCCTGTCAGTGAGATCAAAAAATTCGAGGAGGAGAATATCTCGAAAGTTTTCGCAGAACTCGAAAGGCGTTACGGTATTAACATCATTTACGATCAGGACCTTATGTCCAAATGCATTGTTTCGATCACGCTGCAAAACGAGTCGCTGTATGATAACCTTGATGTGCTTTGTAAAACAATCGAAGGAAAGTACAAGGTAGTAGATGCCCAAATTGTCATCGAGTCTCAGGGCTGCTACTAACGCATTTCCACTATTACCACATTCGAGATGGGCACGTTGACATCTCCATATAAGCATATCTCCGCAGCTGGCACTCATGTCACTGAAAGACGGCCACGCATCAGGTAACATTGATAATAGCCCAACAGCAGTTCGGAACGGTGGGAGGTGGTCCGCCTCTTACCCTCAAAGTGGATTAATGAAAAAAAAACAAAAAAAAATGTAAATGCTGGGTTAGTTTTTCGCAGAGCCCATACCTATATACTATAACTCTTAATTTAAGTTTTATGATGCCTTAACAATGCATCACCTGATGCAGTTATTCCTGGCAATCTGCGTCGCCCATTATAGTCAAATCAAAACAATAGGATTATGGTTATTTTTACTATGACGAAAATGCTGAAAAGTAAAACATGTACGGCGACACAGTTAGTCCTGGCTGTATTGTTGACGGGCCTGAGTTACGCTTCTCCTACCTTATCGCAAGAGTTGCTTAAAGAACGTATATCTATTTCCGTTAGGGATGTAACCTTGAAATACATTTTAAAGGACATTGAAAAGCAGGTTGACGTGTCTTTTTCCTATCAGAAAAATGTCATAGCGTCGGATGAGAAAATTTCGGTAGAAGTAAAAAACGAAACGCTGGAAAGCTTGCTGAGCCGCGTACTCACTCCGAGGAATATCACCTATCAACTGGTCAAAGCTAATCAGGTTGTCCTGACAAAGATGGCGATCAACGCCAAAGACCCGACCGGAGTTGTGCAACCGCAAAATGCATCCAACGTGCTTGAAAAGCAGATAGCCGGTAAAGTCACTGATGAAAAAGGGGAGGGACTACCTGGGGTGAGTATTGTGATCAAGGGGTCGCAAAAGGGTACTACTACCGATGGCGACGGAACTTATCGCCTTGCTATTCCGGAAGGGCGATCGGTATTAATTTTTTCCTTCGTTGGCTATATGTCCGAAGAAAAGATTGTGA
>Ga0209934_1001655_pt1 | contig 12201 bp, 9 predicted proteins | sample ThiBiot_750_plan_2_FD_183950 | JGI IMG/M metagenome (GOLD analysis project Ga0209934, IMG submission 183950) | Wastewater bioreactor microbial communities from Cape Town, South Africa - Thiocy_expt_750_plan (SPAdes) | ecosystem: Engineered > Bioreactor > Thiocyanate-remediating >...
CGGCATGTTTGCCGCCATACGATTTTTCCCAGATGAGGTCCTGGGACTGAACCGTACAGGCACAAAGAAGCAGGGGCAGCAGCGCATACAGCCTGCTACCGGTTAAGTAATTTTTTGTCATAAAATACTCTATTAGTGTTAGTTACTAATTATACCACAAAGTAAAGGGTTTATTTTTATTAACGGCAATGGTTTTTTATAAAAAAACAGAATAGTGTTTGTTTTTATGATTAATATATTAAATCTTGATTTTAATTATTTATAGTTGAGTGTTTTTTAAGATTTACTTTTGAAAGTTGAGAGTAATCTGGTTTTTATTATTGTTTATTTAATAAGTAAATCGCTATAATTAAGGTGTTTAGCTTTTTTATTGTTTTTTTCGCGCTGCTTTTGTCGCAAAAAAATGGCATAACGCCCTTTTACTTTTAAAAGTTCACGATAAAGAAGGTTTGTTTCTATAAGCGTAAGCAAACCTGTTAAAAAGGGTTTTTTATAGTATCTTTGATATACCATAGCCGTTTAATAACGATTAACCGTAGTAGTATAGCCATGAAAACGATAAAAATCTCCTTTTTTATTTTAAGTCTGTCGGTTCTTTTTTGTTGTAATGACCGGAAAGAATTACCCGTTTTGTTCCCATTGCCTAAAAAATTAAAAGAAGTTTCAGGAATCACCACATCCCATTCCGGGAAACACCTGTGGGTTATAGAGGACAGCGGCAATAAAAATGAATTGTACCGACTGGATCCGGAAGGGAAGGTCGATCATACGCTGGTTGTGCAGAATGTTAAAAATACCGACTGGGAAGATTTAACGACCGACGCGGACGGAAATATGTATATTGGTGATTTTGGAAACAACGATAATATCCGCCAGGATCTGGCAATTTTTAAGGTCAATGCCGGCGATTTAGCGAATACTGCTGTCAATGCCTCTGAGCAGGTCTTTTTTTTCTATCCGGAACAAAAAGAATTCCCGCCTAAAAAAACGGAACGGTTTTATGACGTGGAAGGCTTCTTTATTTTTAAGGATAACTTTTACCTGTTTACCAAAAACAGGAGCAAAGGATTTGACGGGACAACCTTTTTATACCGCGTACCGAACAAACCAGGGAAACATGCCGCAAAACGCTTAGGAACTTTTAAGACCTGTGATATTTTTAACCATTGTGCGATAACCAGTGCGGCAATCAGCCCGGATGGTAAAAAAGTAACCTTGCTGAGTCATACAAAAGTATGGCTGTTTGAAAATTTTAAAGGTGATGCCTTTTTTAATGGAACAATGACCCGTTTGGAGTTGAATCATATGTCACAAAAAGAAGCCATCACCTTTAAGGATGATCATACGCTTTTAATAGCGGACGAAAGAGTAAAGAAAAACGGAGGGAATGTTTATGAGGTTTCGTTAGCGTCCTTAAAAACCAAACCCTAAACCAAACGCAATCCGGCCGTCTTCATTACTTCTGAAATAGGTTACCCGGGCGGTTATCACGTTTAATCCGTTAATCCAGATACCGCCACCGTAGGAATTGTGCCATTTGTCCGAATTTTGTCCGTCCAGCCAGACACGGCCGTAGTCAAAACCGCCAATGATACCATAGGTCATCGGGATAATGCTTTTTCGGATTTTACCCACGCTCAGGCGCAAATCGGAACTTTGGTAAAAAGCCTGTTTCCCTAAGAAACGTTCGTTCCGGAATCCTCTGATGTCATGGTCGCCGCCAATGGTCGCTCCCTGGTAAAACTCATAATTGTCATTCAGCAGGAACTTTCCTTTCAGGATAGTTGCCAGCACCAGCTTGCCTTTGGTATCGATTTTATGGTTAAAATTGATCTTGCTTTCAATAGAAGGGAAGTTCCGGTTCGTTTCGGAAAGGTTCATCTTCCAGCTTCCCAAAACAGAGAATCCCATTCCCATTGTCGGGTTCGAAGGATTGTCGTAATTCTCAAAACTATAACTAACGTTCAGGCCGCCAAATTGCAGGTTTTCGAATACTTTCGGATTAATAACACCCGGAATATTGATATAACGGTTTTGAGTATCTTCCACCTCAATGTTTTCAAAAGTCGCTTCAATCTTAATATCGCTGCCGTTTCTGCCTATTTTTCGCAATGCCGGTGCCGCTTTATAGGACTGGATACGCACACGGTTGTAATCCATTCCCAATGCCTCATCGTTATTAACCGTTTCGTTACCGTAACCAAAATGATTGATCGCAAAATTCGGGCTCGTAAAACGGGCTTCCAGTTCAAACTGCCAGTCCCGGATAACTTTGGTCACCACCGCATTATATGTTAGCTCAAAACCGTGTGTGGCAAAGTAATAATTTGCTTTAAAACCGTGCATACTCGAAAACGGAGCCCTGTTGAATCCGTTAACGGTATAGGAACCCACCATGCCTAATTTAAGCCCGTCATCCGGGTTGTAGCCAATTGTAGGCAGGCTGTTGAAAGCGCTGTATTTCGGCTTTTTATAATCGTAGGTATTGATCTCGTAATCATCCGTTAGAAACTTTCGGGTCTTTTTGTCTACCGTATAAGTGTTCTCTTTTGATTTGAAATCGTAAACAATAACCTTTTTCCCGTTTTCAATCTGGTAGGTATCGTGATTCTGACCGCCCAACAAACGAAGCTTAATCGCTGATTTACCGTTGCCTTTCACCTCGAAAATATCGTCGTCGTCCAGACCGTAAACCCATATCTCTTTGGTTTCGTCCGGAGTGTAGGTTTTGGTGTTTGTCACTTCTTCACCGTCTTTCTTCATGCGCGACGTGATGATGGTTATCTCACCGTCTTTGCTCCTGTCAATAAGGAACTTGTCTTTTTTATCGGTACCCACTACCAGAACGGTTTTGTGCAGTACTTTGTAATATTCGGAGGCATATTTTTCCAGATGTGTCCGTCTTACTTTTAATTTTTGCTTGATCTCGTCAATCGCGGCATCCTGAACTTCCTGCGGCAAATTGGAAAAAGCGGTATCGATATCCTGATCCGTTAAATGCGCACTGATGTAACGCGCCTGTTCGATCCAGTCCTTTTCGGTGGCATTAACCACAAAAGCAAGATCCATCGGGTAAGGTTCCATATTGAACCATTTGACGCTTCTGATGTCTTCGCTGTAACCCTGCATGTGGCGTAAAGCCGGAATGCGCATTAAAGGCGATAGCACCGCGCCGTCATATTTGCCGAATGCCTGGTCGCGGTCACGCGGGATCGGGCGGTAAACAACCGAATTACCTTCCTTGTTCTCGGCCCATCGCCACTGGTCGCTGTGGCGGTCCCAGTCGCCGATAAGCATATCAAACAAACGGGCTTTTATATATTCCTTTTCGTTGATTTTATATTTCTCGTCTTTTTTCAGATTCTTTAAAACATCATCGGTACTCACAATAGCATCCGATTTTCCGAAGCTTTCCAGGTCCGTATGTCCGTCGCTCGGACGTTCTTCCACCATATAGAGCTCATCTCCAAAATTGTCGTTGAAACGGCCCAGGCTTTGTTGTTTCGGTATATAAAACAGCTTCGGATTGGTATAGCTGACGCCGACAGGTCTGGCAAGATTGCCCACCATAAACGGAATATAAGGATGTGAAGAGGTATAGAAATCCAGTAAAAACGTTTCGGCAAAAGTATCTTCAAAATCATTCTGAACAAACTGGTCCTTAAAAGCGACTGCCTGTAAAAAACGGGAAGCACTCTTTTTTAAGGCTCGCATTACAAATTCTTTTCCGTCCTTATCTTTTAAACGCAATGATTTCGACTGGTGTCCGCCGCCGGCTCTCACCGGGGTTAATCCGCCATATAAAGTATCCAGGGTAGCATTTCGGGCGGTGATCGGAAGGCTGTAGTATTCACGGTAGTGTTTTCCCCATAAAAAGCTGTAAAACCCGCTTTTTGACGTCATTTTTTCAGAATAGATGGCTGCTTTTGTAAACGGAGGAAAGGTTGCCGGATAGGCAGCTGTTTTCGCTTCCGGTTTTGGGGTAATGATATTTTGCTGGTATAAAACCGTATTCTGTTTGTCGAAGAAAGTCAGCACCGCACTTCCGTTTTTATGAAAATCCAGTTTGGCAAAACCGTTGCCGCCATAAGAGAAATCATTCGGGAAAATGGCACGTGCCGCTTCATTTTTAGAACCGGCACCACTGATGATCTGTTTGATATTGTCATTTTCAATATACTGCAGGTTGTGGTCGTGTCCGGAAACGACCAGTACATTGTCCTGTCCCTGAATTAACGCTTTGATCCGTTTGGTTAAGGCGGTATATTGCTTGTTTTGAATGTCCTGCGGACTGATTCCGGAAGTTTTCCGGATCAGGTTAATCAGCGAACCAACAAAAGGAAGCGGGATGTCTTTTTCAAGCGGATAGAGTTCTTTTCGCAAGGAAAACTGACCGCCATGGGAACCGTTGCTCATTAACGGATGGTGGATGGCCAGTACTACCGTTTTATCCTGGTGCTTGTTTAAAAGGCTTTCCAGTTCTTCAAAAAAATCCTCACGGGTTTTAATGTTGCAGTTGTCGTTAATGGTCGGGTGCTCGTCCCAGTTTTCCAGGTACCATTCGCTGTCAACCGCAATTACCGTAACCAGGTCGTTGATTTTCAGGTTGTCAATCGGGCAGCCTTTTCGGGGAAGAAAGCCTTTTTTGTCGTTAAGGTAATCGGCAACATATTTTTCCTGTCTTTCCAGTCCTTTTACACCGCTGTACCAATCGTGGTTTCCGGGAATAAAAACCGTTTTTCCGGCAAAGCTTCCGGAAAGTTTCAGCTGGTTGTCCAGTTTTAGTTTTGCCAGTTCCTGCGCCGCCGCATCCTGTGAATCGGGGAATCCGTACGGATAGATATTGTCGCCTAAAAAGAGTAGGGTAGTATTTTTATCGGCTTTTTGCAGCTGCCCGTTTAAAGAAAGGAGTGTTTGTTTTCCGCTTTCTTCATCGGCATTTCCGGCATCGCCCACCAGAAAAAGGGTATGGGCAATGTCCCCGGTTTCCGTTGTTTCGGGACGAACCGGATGGGCAATGTTTTTACCGGTTTGAATTGTGTGAGTAGCACATGACTGAAATAATAATAGGGGCAGGATATACTTAACTAACGTATTATTTCGTTTCTTATAAATGCTTAACCAAAACAATTTCATAATTTAGAGGTGTAAAAATTAGCTTATGAATATTACAGAACAGGCGGAAAACTTTGTTTTCGCCCTACTCAAAGATAAACTTTCTATTTCATATACTTACCATAATTTTAATCATACATTACGGGTGGTAGCTGCTGTAAAGCAATTAATTGATAATGAAAAAGTTGACGCCGGTACAGCGGAGCAAATAATCATAGCCGCATGGTTTCACGATACAGGCTATGTGAAGGGATGTAATGAACATGAAGAATGCGGAACCGGCATTGCCGGGAAATTTCTGAAAGAACACGGTAAGGACGATGCTTATATTGAAGCGGTAAAAGCGATTATCCGGGTTACCAAAATAGATAATGAACCGGAAAATCTGGTACAGAAAATCATTAAAGATGCCGATTATTATCATTTTGCGGCCGACAATTATCTGGAATTGAGCGATTTGCTTCGGGAAGAATGGAAACTGACCGAAAACAGGGTTTTTACCGATCTGGAATGGGCGATGGGCAACCGGAAAATGATGGTGCAGAGCCATCGTTATTATACGGATTATGCAAAAGAACACTGGCAGCCTAAAAAGGAAAGCAACATTATTGCCTGTCAGCGGATCATCCAGAAACTGACCGAAGAAAAAGCGGATTCCAAATCCAGTATCAAGAAAAAAAAGCTGGAAAAACTGGAACGGCCGGAACGCGGCATCGATACAATGTTTCGCGTAACACTGAACAATCACACCCGCCTTAGCGATATTGCCGACAGTAAAGCGAATATACTGCTATCGGTAAATGCAATCATTATCTCGGTTGCTCTTTCCACTCTGGTGCCCAAACTGGACAGTCCGAGCAATGCGCATTTGATCATACCAACGTTTACGATGATCGTGTTCAGCGTACTGTCGATCATTTTTGCCATTTTGTCCACACGTCCCAAAGTGACCAGCGGGACTTTTACCCGTAAGGATATTGAAGATAAAAAAGTGAACTTACTGTTTTTCGGGAATTTTTATAAAATGCCGATTGACGAATATATCTGGGCCATGAATGTCATGATGAAAGACCGGGATTATTTGTACAATTCGATGATAAAAGACTTGTATTACCTGGGATTGGTACTGGATAGAAAATACAAATTACTGCGTATTACCTATACCATTTTCATGATCGGAATTATTTTCTCGGTAATCGTGTTTGTTCTTGCTTTCCGTTCGCTGGGCGTCTGAATTATTTAAGTTCGTCCAGTAATTCCTGGTAGCTATACGTTTTTGGAGTGCCTTTTAACGGCTTGTTGTTTACTTTAACACGCAGTGCCTTTAAACCGGATACTCCCTGCAGGCTTTCCACATCGAAACTTTCTACGGTTTCTTCCAGAATACCTTTAAACTGAAGGAACTGAATGTATTTTTTATATTCGGTTTCTTCATAAAGATGGGAATATACAATTGTTATTTTGCCCTGTTCCGTAATGCGTTCCGTTTTTCCTTTAATATTCGCTTTGTCGATCCGTTTTTTAACCACTTCATAGCGGGCATTGTAAGTGCCGTCTATATCAAAACGCTTTTCGTCCATACGGAAACGAATGGAAATAGGGGAGCTGAAAACTAAAATTAACGAAGTTACTTCCAGCTGAAACGGCAGTGACAGCTTGAGGTGATCGTGTTCCATTTCCATTTCGCATAAGGCCTGTAATTGCCATAGGCGCAGGTTTTGGAGAAACATCAGGTCAAAGTTTAACTGCGGCGCAATACTGGCACCAATATACAGGTTGTGTTCTACACCATCTGTTTTAAAACGTTCGTAATAGTGCGGGAAAATAGCCTGCGCTTCAATTTGTTTGGCATCCAGTATGGAAGCCATTTTTTTATTGGTCAGCGACAGGGCCAGGTCGAATTTTTTACGGGCTTCATAAAACGTTCCGGTTTTCGGATCCAGTTTTTCAAAATAGCTGTCGATACTCTGAGTTTCGGTATTGTTGGCTCTGGCATTTTTCAGGATCGGATGGATTTCGTTCTGGATATAGCTCTGGATCTGCTGTTCCGTATCGGCTTTTAGCGAAATTGCCAATTCCTGCAATAAGGTTTCCATTTCAAATTTCCGTTGTTCCAGTATCATTAAATTGATATTGGACTTCATCATTTCAAAAATGTTTAAAATCGTTTCGAGCTGATTTCTCAGATCTTCCTGTACGGTTTTGTTACGGGCATCGGAAGAGCCTTTAATATCGATCTGGCCGTAAAGCGGATAGACATTTTTAAAAACGATTTCCTTAAAGATATATTCTTTTTGCTGACTGTTGTCGATCAGGTAATTTTCGGCTTCTTTTTTGAATTTCCAGTATACGCTCGGGTGGATGGCGGTATATTCTTTTTGAATAACTGCCTCAATATGGTTTTGCCATTCCGAATTATAGCGGTCCAGGGTGTCAATAATATACGGCATGATCAGTTCCAGCTTGTTTGCATTTAAACTGTTCAGCTTGCCCGGCATTGAAGACGCCAGTTCGATAATTCCTAAAATCCGGTCATCTTTTACCACCGGCGCCAGGATACAGCTTTGGATATTTTGTGCCAGTAAATGATTGCCTAGTGTTTTGTCTTTGGCCGCGGCTACAAACTTGGAAACGTTGGATATCGTGAAGTATTTCTTTTCACTGATTAAGGTTTCAAACGAGCATTCGCAAAGCGCGTTCTGGCAATCATAATCCAGTTTGTCGGAAAGGATCAGGCTGTTGAGCTTCTTGGTGGGAACCTGCTCAAATTTTTGTTCCTCACTGTTAAACGGGGTAAAACCGATTCTTAAATCGGCGATTTTATAGATCGAGCGAAAGATGGTTTCAATGCTGTTATCGTGATTCAGGTTGCTTTTGTCCGGTCGTAACAGATTGCTTTTTAAGTTGGAAACCGAATTTTCAATAGTGGCATCAAACAGGATGACTATCCCGAAGCCTTTTAATATCCAACTTTCCTGTGGGAATTTTTCTTTCCAGAGTTCAAAATTGTCAAAATTGTCAATAAGCTGGTCAATGTCTTCTTCCGATAGTTTTACCGATTTTTCAGTAGGAATGATTTCCATAAAATCGGCATTATACATAATGCGGTAATGTCTGATAATTCCGTTTTTATCCGGAATGTCATAAAAAAGCGGGCGGCTAAAGTCGAAATCCCGGCCATAAAAGGAGTTCAGGATCAAACAGCAGTTCATGACATAAAACTGATGCTGATCAAAATCACGAATGGTCATGTCAAAGTCTTTACCGGCTTCGCTGAGTATTTTTTTAAAACGTTCGGTATAATTGAAAGTGATATTCTGGAAAGGAATGGTCACCGCTTTAATTTCATTGTTGGTTAAAGCAGTGGGGAACAAATCGGCCAGTAAATTGTGAATCAGCTTCTCCTGTTTTTCAATCTGCCGGTAGGTTGTGATGCCTTCCCGTAATTCCGGAAGCTTATCGGCTTCTTTTAATAGGGCCTTTGCATAATTTGAACGGTAATCAGCCTCATCCGACTGTGCAATATTTTCCAGTGTTTCCAGTACTTTGTGAAAGGAAACCTTGATTTTAAAGGGGCTGTCGGGGAATTGGTTCAAATTCATTTTCATTTCATTTGTGACTGTAAAAATACTAATAAATATGGAATTAATCCGGTTTCCTGCTTTTGAATTTGCAAGGTGTAATCAGGTAAAAATACCGGTATTTTCTTAAGGATAAATACGTACTATTGCCTTTCTTTTCTACATCTTCGTTGCCTTGTTTTCTGCCTCTTTTGCGGAAAACAGGGTCGGCAACCTGTGCGAATGCGTATTTATACGTAATAAATTACGTATTTAATGGTATTTTCAGTGATAGCTACTCTCCCTAATTTCGCTTCAAATTTTAATATTATAAACATGGAATTTAGTAAAAATTCAGGCGAAGAGATTAGTTTAGGTTTAGGAGTAACGTATGTAAAGGCTTTCCGTGCAAATAACCCGAAAGGAGTAAAAGCTTTTGCTGTAGGCGCTACTCACTTGCAGGCTATACTTGATCAGGAAGGGTGTGAAGGGATTCGGATCTATAACGGATTTAATGAAGAAGAAAACAGTCCGAATATAGTAGTGGTAGGTGTCGATTGTGAAGGAAGAGACATGGTACAGGGAAAACTACTGGACAGAGGAATCAAATGCCCGGATATGTGCGATATCATGAGTCCGCTTTTCCAGGATTAATGAGCATTATTTGCTAAAAATGAAATTTAAACCTGTTGGTGAAATCAACAGGTTTAAGTTTTTATATATTTGCGTAATTTTCAGACCCCCAATACAGTACAATTTGAGACCAGTATATTTAATAGCGCTGATATCACTCTTTATAGGATTTATTCCTATTGTTTTGTTTTTGATACGGAAACAGAAAAAGAGGCTGTCGATACAAACCTTATACCTGGAGCCTTATGTTTGGCTCATTCTGATATCCAGTGTATACGAACTCATTTGTACACTCATCTTTAAACTCAACTCCGATGTCTGGTTCCGGACGTACCTGTTGCTTGAGTTTATGGCGTTGTTTTATTTCTTCTTCAACGTTTTTAAAAACCGTTACCGCTTTTTATTTTACTTTTTCGGTGCCGTTTTCCTGCTAACCTTTATAGGATTGCTCTATGTTTGGAACGATTGGAATAATTTAAAGACAGATTCCTATTTATCGCTCATTGAAGCCATTTTTGTCTATACTTTTGTTATTCTGTGGTTTAAAGATGTCTTCTTAAACCTGACCGAACAGTACTTGTGGAATTTTCCACTTTTTTACTTTATATCTGGCTTTATATTCTATTTTTCCGGTACCTTATTTCTATTTTTGATGGGTGATTTAATCTATGAAAGTCCTGAAGTAATTTTCGAGGATTTTTGGGTGTTTAATATCATTTTGAACATTATCAAAAATATATTTTTAATGATAGGGATATGGAAGGAGCAGAAGAAATAAGAATCGTTTTCTGGTTGGGAACATTGGGAATGCTGTTTCTGGCTTTTGGATTGTTATCTCTGGTATTGTATTACCAGAATCATTTCTCCAAGATGAAGCGGAAAGAGACAGAGCTTTTGCTTAAAACCTCACTGGAAACCGAAAAGAACGAAAGAAGGCGAATTGCGGCCGACCTGCACGACAGTGTTTCCGGCGATCTGAATTCTATTCGTAATTATCTGACCATATTAAAAAAGAAAGATACCAGTGCCGAGAATCATGAGATTTTTGATGAAATCAGGATGGGTGTGGAGATGGCTTTGGAAAATACCCGTAAGGTGTCGTATAATCTGATGCCGCCGTTATTGGAAACATTTGGTCTGGTTACGGCTTTAAAAGATTATCTGGACGGACTGTCCAGGAAAACGGAAATTGCTTTCAGGGTAGAAAGCGAAACGGAAGAAGTTACCTTGTCTGCCGCTGTGGCGTATGAGTTATTCCGTATCGTTCAGGAGCTTACCACGAACATGATTAAATACGGAGCAGTATCGGAAGCGACAGTAATACTTGGTTTTACCGATACAAATTTTAAAATTATGATCGTGGATAACGGGATTCCGTTTAACTTTGCCGGGCTTTTGGTAACTTCAAAAGGAACCGGAGTAAAAAATATCAACTCAAGGCTCAAAATTATAGGAGCGGAGTTTGTACAGGATACTGTCGAAAAAGGAAATAGTTTCACCATTTTATTAAAGAAAGAAAAGTGCTTAGAGTAGGAATAGTTGACGATCACAAACTTTTTAGAAAGAGTCTTGCTCTTTTAATCGGTTCGTTTAAAAACACCAAGGTTGTTCTGGAAGCCCAAAACGGGAATGATTTGCTGGAACAGCTGCAAAACAATCCTATTGATTTGCTGTTACTGGATATTCAGATGCCGGAAATGGACGGCTTTGAAACGTGTGAGTATGTACGGACACATTATCCGGATATGAAAGTACTGATCGTTTCCCAGCTAACGACTAAAGAGAGTATCCATAAAGTAATGGAACTGGGCGCGCACGGTTTCTTTACCAAAAATTCCGATCCGGAGCAATTGGAGAATGCCATTAAAAGCATTCATGAAAAGGAATTTTATTTCGGGCAGGAACTGGGCGTGGTTTTAAGAGAAGCGATCCTTTGGGAGAAGAATAACAAACTAAAGGTGGCAGCATCGTCGATCTCTATTTCCGACAGGGAAATGGATGTTATCCGCATGGCCTGCAAAGAGCTGAGCAGCATTGAAATTGCCGACCAGCTGCACATCAATGTCCGGACCGTGGAAACGCACCGTAAGCGTATCATGGAAAAAACAAATTCAAAAAACTTCATTGGCGTTATTTTATTCGCCTTACGCCATCAGTTACTTTCCATAGAAGAGCTGAATCAGCCGTAGTTTTTTACGGCAAATACCTTCGCATCCGGCTGTATTCCTCGAAAAGAAGTGTTTTTCGGGATGAAAAAGCAGTATTTCTACGTATTGTTTGTTGCACTTAAATTTATGAATTTTGCCCTAATAGAGTTTTTCATTTAGTAAGTTTAAAAAGACCATATTAAACCTTATTGATTTATTAACTGTGTGTTCCTAAACTTTTTAAGTTGATAGCAAAATATGGTCTTCTTTACACATCGAAAAGGTGTATTTTAGTTAGTGAAGTTCTTTTAATTTTGGGTTAAAATGCTGGGCGGAGAACTGTTCAGCATTTTATTTTTTTATGATTTCCGAAAAATATTGTTTAATATACAATAAGTTTTTATTTGCATATCTTTAGTTTTTTTGAACAAAAGCAGCTCCCTGAGGAGCTGCTTTTATTTTTTATAATGTCCCGTCCTGAAATAAGTTGACACAAAATCGACTTATTATGAAAGACACAACAACAACGCGAGTTAAGCGTACTCAAAAGGATTATAATATGGCTTTTAAATTAGCTGTAGTTTCCCGAGTTGAACAAGGCGAAATGACCTATAAACAGGCTCAAACTGTTTACGGTATCCAAGGCAGAAGTACTGTTTTGGTTTGGCTTCGAAAATATGGTAACTTAGACTGGAGTAAACCAAATCTGTTATTTATGTCTAAATCTAAAGAAACCCCGGCTCAGA
>Ga0209934_1001675_pt1 | contig 12078 bp, 10 predicted proteins | sample ThiBiot_750_plan_2_FD_183950 | JGI IMG/M metagenome (GOLD analysis project Ga0209934, IMG submission 183950) | Wastewater bioreactor microbial communities from Cape Town, South Africa - Thiocy_expt_750_plan (SPAdes) | ecosystem: Engineered > Bioreactor > Thiocyanate-remediating >...
CGAGCAGCTGATAGACGAGGTCGAAGATCTCGCGGCTGTCGAGCACCGGGTTCAGCGTCGCGGTCTGCTGGGCCAGCGGCTGCTCGCGGGTGGACCGGTTGACGATCGCGACGATCGAGTACACCGCCGACTGCCCGAGGGACAGGCCGAGGACGATCACGAGCTCCCAGGCGATCCTCCGTCTCGGCATGCCTGCGAGCCTAGAACGCTAACTTGGTCGGTATGCATCGTCGGAGCGGTTCCGCAGCGATCGCCCTGCTGGCGGCGCTCGCGCTGGCCGGCTGCTCCGCCACCCAGTCGAGCGTCATCGACGAGTCGGTCGTCGACGTCGGGCTCGACGTCGCGTACACCGGCGTCGGCCCGTTCGCCCCGGAGGCCACGGCCGCGGACACGCTGGTCGGCGCCGCGACGCTGGCCGGCTTCTCCTACGCGGACGCGGACGGCGCGAGCATCGCGGACCCCGGCTTCGGCGCCGTCGCGGTCGTCGGCGACGACCCGCTCACGGTGCGCTTCACGGTCGCCGACGGCCTCGCGTGGTCCGACGGCGTCGGGATCGACGGCGTCGACCTGCTGCTGGACTGGGCCGCCCGAGCCGAGCCGTTCGCCGGCGCGTCGTTCGGCGCGACGCCGGACGCCGCCCTCGCCGGCGTCGCCGACGTGCGCCTGAGCGCCGACCGGAAGTCGGTCGACGTCGAGCTCTCCTCGGCGGGGCAGTCGTGGCGGGAGGCGTTCCGCGCGCCGCTGCCCGCGCACGCGCTCGCCGAGCGCGCCTTCGGGAGCTCCTCGCCCGAGGCCGCCAAGGACGACGTGATCGCGGCGATCGCGGCCGCCGAGGACGGGGACGCGGCCGGGCTCGCGAAGCTCGCGCGCGCGTGGCGGGAGGCCTTCGCCCCCGGCTCCGACCCGCTGCCGGCGAGCGGGCCGTACCGGCTCGCGGCGGTCGAGGCCGACCGGGTCGAGCTCGTCGTCAACGACGCCTACACCGGCCCGAGGGCCCCGACCTTCGAGCGGATCGAGCTGCACGAGCTGACGACGGCCGCCGACGCCGTCCAGGCGCTCTCGATCGGGGCGCTCGACCTCGTCCAGGTCGCCTGGAGCGAGTCGCTGCGCGGCGTGCTCGGCAGCATCGGAGCCGACCGCCGGGAGATCCCGGAGGGCGATGCGCCGACCACGCTGGTCGGCTGGTTCCATCGCCTCATCGATCACGTCGATCCGGCCGCCGACGGTCGGGGCGCGTTGTGGAATCCTTGGGCCTGGGCGCCGTACAGCCTGGTCGAGGGTTGAGGATCTCTACAACGGATATCACCGGCAGGTAACGTTTTCGCCTATCTCGCAATGGCGACTCGTCAGCAAGACGAGAATCATCAGATCTGAGCGGCCCCGTGTGCACCGCGGTCCCGCACCCTTCCAACAGGAGGTACATCACAGTGAAGAACAAGCGCCTCGCGCTGGGCCTGGCCGCGGGCACCGCGGCCGCCGCCCTCGCGCTCGCTGGCTGCTCGACCGGCGGCACACCGACGCCGACCGCCACCGACAGCGGTCCCGCCTCGCTCGCCTACCCCAACGCGTTCCGCACCGGCTGGCAGTTCGACTACCCGTCGCAGGCCAACATCCTGACCGCGCTGTACCTCACGGGCTCCGGCTCCAACGACGCGCTCTACTCGAACCCGGCGTTCGACGACCTCATCAACAAGGGTCTGACCGCGTCCTCCTTCGACGAGCAGACGAAGTACTTCGGCCAGGCGCAGGAGATCCTGTTCCAGGACCTCCCGGCGATCCCGCTGTGGTACTCCTCGCTCGCGGGCGGCTTCTCCAGCAAGGTCCAGAACGTCCAGTTCGGCTGGGACAGCTGGCCGCTGCTCGAGCAGGTCACCAAGGCCGACGGCAGCCCCGTGACCGCCCACTGGAACGAGCCGGAGAACCCGCTCATCCCGGCGAACACGAACGAGGTCGGCGGCGGCCTCGTCCTCAACAACATCTTCGCCGGCCTCGTCTACTACGAGGCGGACGGCTCGTACCACAACGACGTCGCCGAGTCGATCGAGTCCGACGACTCGCAGCACTGGACGATCAAGATCAAGTCCGGTCAGACCTTCGCCGACGGCAGCCCGGTCACGGCCGACTCCTTCGTGAAGGCCTGGCAGTGGGGCGCCTCCGACCCCGAGCTGCTCAACCAGTGGTGGTTCGCGAACATCGACGGCTACTCCCCGGACGGCGGCGAGAACACCCTCGCCCTGAAGGTCGTCGACGACACGACGTTCACCGTCGACCTCGTCGCCCCGCAGGCGGACTTCCCGGTCTCGCTCGGCTACACGGTCTTCATGCCGCTGCCCGAGTCGTTCTTCGCGGACCCCGACGCGTTCGGCCAGGCGCCGATCGGCAACGGCCCGTACCAGATCGCCCCGGACAGCTGGATCCACGACAGCCGGATCTCGCTGGTGCCGAACCCGAGCTACTCGGGCCCGCGCAAGCCGGCCAACAGCCAGGTCGACCTCGTGGTCTACACCTCGCTCGACGCGGCGTATGCGGACCTGCTCGGCGACAACCTCGACATCCTCGACCAGGTCCCGGCGAGCGCGCTCGCGACCTTCAAGAAGGACCTCGGCGACCGCGCCGTGGAGCAGGCCATCGCGGTCTTCCAGTCCTTCACGATCATGGAGGGCGCGCCGCACTTCACCGGCGAGGAGGGCAAGCTGCGCCGTGCCGCGCTGTCGATGGCGATCAACCGCCCGGAGATCACCGACGTGATCTTCCAGGGCACGCGCACCCCGGCAAAGGACTGGACCTCGCCGGTCATCGCGGGCTGGAGCGACAGCATCCCCGGCTCGGAGGTCCTCGACTACAACCCGGACAAGGCGGTCGAGCTCTGGAAGCAGGCGGACGCCATCTCCCCGTGGTCGGGCACCTTCCAGCTCGCCTACAACGCCGACGGCGGCCACCAGGAGTGGGTCGACGCGACGGTCAACTCGATCAAGAACGTGCTCGGCATCGACGCGGCGGGGCTCCCGTACCCCGACTTCGCGGGCCTGCGCACCGAGGTGAACGACGCGAAGAAGGCGGTCCGCGCCGCGGCCGGGTAAGGTTCGAGTCACTCACAGACCGTGGGGCGGCGCGCAGCGCCGCCCCACGGCCTATCCCGAAGCCCGGTAGGCGAATCGAAACGACATGGCCTGGTACATCGTCCGGCGAGTCCTCCAGGGGATCCCGGTATTCCTCGGGTCCACGTTCCTCATCTACGCGATGGTGTTCGCGATGCCCGGGAACCCGGTGCTGCGGATGTTCGGCGACCGCACCCCGACCGAGGCGCAGATCGCCGCCCTCGAGGCCAAGTTCCACCTGGACCAGAACTTCTTCACCCGCTACTTCCTCTACCTCGGCGACGTGTTCCAGGGCAACCTCGGCACGACGTTCAACGGCCAGTCGGTCAACGAGATCCTGATCCGCACCTTCCCGACGACGCTGCGCCTCGCACTGCTCGCCGTGATCATCCAGCTCGTCGTCGGCGTCACCGCCGGCCTCATCTCGGGGCTGCGCAAGGGCGGCATCTTCGACCACGCGGCGCTCATCGTCACGCTCATCCTGATCTCGCTGCCGGTCTTCGTGCTCGCCTTCGTCGCGCAGTGGTTCTTCGGCATCGAGCTCGGCTGGTTCCGACCAACCGTGGGCCAGGGCGCCCCATGGTCGGATCTGATACTCCCCGCGATCGTGCTCGCGGCGCTGAACATGGCCTATGTCGTCCGGCTCACCCGCGGCTCCGTGATCGAGACCAGCCAGGCGGACTTCGTCCGGATGGCCTACGGCAAGGGCCTGCCCTCGCGCCGGGTGGTCCCGGTCCACGTGCTGCGCAACTCGCTCATCCCCGTCACGACGAACCTCGCCGCCGACTTCGGCATCCTCATCGTCGGCGCGACCGTCACCGAGGGCATCTTCAACGTCCCGGGCGTCGGCAACGAGCTGTTCAAGGCGATCAACCGGCACGACACCCCGGAGATCGTCTCCATCGTGACCATCCTGGTCATCGTCTACGTCTTCGTGAACCTGCTCATCGACCTGCTCTACGGCGTGCTCGACCCGAGGATCCGCTATGTCAAGAAGTAATCCGGTGCGGCAGGCGCCGCGATACGTGGCCGAGGTCGACGAGGGGGGCCTCGGCGCCGTCGACGCGGTGCGCGTCAGCGACCGCAAGTCGAACCTCTGGCTCGACGCGTGGCGCGACCTGCGGGGCCGCTGGATGTTCTGGATCTCGGCCGTCTTCATCGTCTTCATCGTCTTCGTCGCGCTGTTCCCTGGCGTCTTCACCCAGGTGCCGCCGAACAACGACTGCTACCTCGCGAACTCGAACGCGGGTCCGCAGCCCGGGCACCCGCTCGGCTTCACGAAGCAGGGGTGCGACGTGTTCTCGCGCATCGTGCACGGCACCTCGACGTCGCTCTCGGTCGGCGTCATCGTGACGGTCATGGTCGCGGTCATGGGCATCGTGCTCGGCGCGTTCGCCGGCTACTTCGGCGGGTGGCTCGACTCGTTCCTGATGCGCATCGGCGACATCTTCTTCGCGATCCCGTACATCCTCGCGGCGGTCGTCATCATGTCGATGTTCCTGCACGACCGGAACATCTGGATCATCGCGCTGGCCATCGGATTCTTCAGCTGGCCGGCCACCGCGCGCATCCTGAGATCCGAGGTGCTGCGGGTCAAACAGTTCGACTACGTGATGGCCTCCGAGGCGCTCGGCCTGTCGAAGGTGCGCACGATGTTCCTGCACGTGATGCCGAACTCGATCGCGCCGGTCATCGTCATCTCGACGGTCGGCCTCGCCGCGGCGATCACCGCCGAGGCGACGCTCTCGTTCCTCGGCGTCGGCCTGCCGAACAACATCTACATGTCCTGGGGCAACGACATCTCCGCGGCGCAGGTCGACCTGCGCACCAACCCCATGACGCTCATCTACCCGTCGATCGCGCTGTCGGCCACGGTGCTCGCGTTCATCATGCTCGGCGAGACGGTGCGCGAGGCGCTCGACCCGAAGGCGCGGGCGCAGCGATGACCGTTCGAGAGGCGCAGGGCGGCGACGAGGCGATGGCCGCCGCCCCGGCGAGCCCCGCCGCGCCCGCGGGCGGGCCGCTGCTGTCGGTCAAGGATCTCCAGGTCGCCTTCAAGACCGCCGACGGGATCGTCCCGGCCGTGCGCGGCGTCTCCTTCGACGTGTACCCGGGGGAGACGATCGCGATCGTCGGCGAGTCCGGCTCGGGCAAGTCGACCACCGCGCTGGCGATCAACCGGCTGCTGCCGGGCAGCGGCCGCATCACCGGCGGCTCGATCCAGTTCGAGGGCGTCGAGCTCACCCGGCTGAAGAAGGGCGAGATCGAGAAAGTGCGCGGCCGCAAGGTCGGCATGGTCCCGCAGGACCCGATGAACTCGCTCAACCCGGTGTGGAGCATCGGCTTCCAGGTCGGCGAGACGATCAAGGCGAACGGGCTCGCCCGCTCGCGGCGCGACGTGAAGCGGCAGACCGTCCAGGTGCTCCGGGAGGCCGGGCTCGCGGACGCCGACCAGCGGCTCAAGCAGTTCCCGCACGAGTTCTCCGGCGGCATGCGCCAGCGCGTCCTCATCGGCATCGGCCTGTCCGCCGACCCGAGGCTGCTCATCGCCGACGAGCCGACCTCCGCGCTCGACGTCACCGTGCAGAAGCGCGTCCTCGACCACCTCGACTCGCTGACCGCCGAGCGGGGCACCGCGGTCATCTTCATCACGCACGACCTCGGGCTCGCCGCGGAGCGGGCGGAGAACGTCATCGTCATGCACCGCGGACGCATCGTGGAGTCGGGGCCGTCGCTCGAGGTGCTCCGGGACCCGAGGCATCCCTACACGCAGCGCCTCATCTCCGCGGCGCCCAGCCTGTCCTCCAAGCGGATCCAGTCCTCGAAGCGCCTGCCGCTCGAGGATCCCGAAGCGCGCCCGGCCCGGGTCGAGGAGCGCGCGGCGCGTCCCGACGGCTCGCCGTCCGAGTCCCCGGTCATCGAGTTCCAGGACGTCACGAAGGTCTTCAAGATCCGCACCGGCGGCCCGCGCTCGGTCCCGTTCACCGCCGTCGACCGGGTCTCGTTCTCGGTGGCGAGGGGGACGACGACCGCGATCGTCGGCGAGTCCGGCTCCGGGAAGTCGACCGCCGCGAAGCTCCTGCTGCGCCTGGAGGACATCACCGACGGCCGCATCCTGGTCGACGGCCAGGACATCGCGCAGAAGAAGGGGGCCGACCTGCTGGCGCTGCGCCGTCGCATGCAGCCGGTGTTCCAGGACCCGTACGGCTCGCTCGACCCGCTGCACAACATCGGGAACACCGTCGGCGAGCCGCTGCGCGTGCACGGCGTGGGCGACCAGGCCTCGCGCAAGGCGCGGGTGCTCGAGGTCCTCGACCAGGTCGCGCTGCCGACGACGGTGCTCACCCGCTACCCGAACGAGCTCTCCGGCGGTCAGCGGCAGCGGGTCGCGATCGCACGGGCGCTCGCGCTCAAGCCCGACATCGTGGTGCTCGACGAGGCGGTCTCCGCGCTCGACGTGCTCGTCCAGGCCCAGGTGCTCGACCTGCTCGCCGACCTGCAGGCGGAGCTCGGACTGACCTACCTGTTCATCACCCACGACCTCGCGGTGGTGCGCGTGATCGCGGACAACGTGGTCGTCATGGAGCGGGGCCGGGTCGTCGAGGCCGAGCGCGTCGATCAGGTGTTCGCCTCGCCCGCGACGGACTACACGCGGGCCCTGCTTGCCGCGATCCCCGGCGCCGGGCTGCTCTAGCGCCGGCCGCCCGCCGCCGTCCCCGCGCCCCGACCGATGTACCCTGGCATCTCGGATGCGAAGGAGCGTCATGGTGAGCGGAATCAGGGTCGCGATCATCGGAGCCGGGATCGGCGGCCTCACCGCTGCCGCGGCCCTGCGGCGGCGCGGCGTCGAGGCCGAGGTCTTCGAGCAGGCGCCGCAGCTCGGCGAGGTCGGCGCGGGCGTCGCGCTCGCCTCGAACGGCTGGTCGCTGCTGGAGCGCCTCGGGCTCATCGAGGGGCTCGAGGCGATCGGCTCGAGCCTCGGCAACGGCTACTACCAGCTGCGCGAGGACGGCTCGTTCATCTCCATGCTGCGCCCGCCCGGGGCGACCGGGCGGATGCGGGTGTTCGGCGTGCACCGCGCCGACCTCATCGACGTGCTGCGCACCGCCGTGCCGGAGTCCGCCATCCGCACCGGCCACCGGCTGACCGGCCTGGCGCAGGACGGGGACGGCGTCGACCTGACGTTCGAGCACGGCGCGACCTACCGCGCCGACGCCGTGATCGGCGCCGACGGCATCCACTCGGTGGTGCGCTCCGAGCTCGGCTTCGTCGACGCCCCGGTGCCCTCCGGCACCGCCGCCTACCGCGCGCTCGTCCCGGTCGACTCCGAGGACATGTGGGAGTGGGGCACGTCGAAGCTCTGGATCGGGCCGGGCCGGCACTTCCTCGTCTACCCGGTGCGCGCCGACCGGCTCATCAACATCGTCGCGGTGGTGCCGGCGCTCGGCGGCGAGCGGGACTCCTGGAGCGCGCCTGGCGACCCGCGCGAGCTGGCGAACGCGTTCGCCGGCTGGGACCCCGTGATCCACGACCTGATCGACCGGATCGAGCACACCTTCCTCTGGGGCCTCTTCGACCGTGCGCCGCTGCCGGGCTGGACCGAGGGCCGGGTCGCGCTGCTCGGCGACTCCGCGCACGCGATGCTGCCCCATCTCGGGCAGGGCGCGAACCAGACCATCGAGGACGGCTTCGCGCTCGCGGCCGCGCTCGAGGGGGTCGACTCGGCCGGCGTCGGCGCGGCGCTGCAGGTGTACGAGGCGCTGCGCCGCGAGCGCGCGACGACGGTGCAGCGCGTCTCCCGCGAGTCGGGGAACCTGTTCGACATGGAGGAGCAGGCGAGGTTCGAGGACCGCGACGAGCGCATCCGCCGTATCGCGCCGTTCTACGCCTGGCTGAACCAGCACGACGCCGACTCCCTGGTCGCCCCCGATCCCGCCCCGACCCACGGCTGACGCCTCTCCGACTCCGCCGGTCCGTCGTCCTTCGGGCAGGGAAGGGCTCGAACGGGCTCGTCGCCGACGGATCCATGGTCGGTCCGGGGTGCTCAGGGGGCGCTAGTAGACTGGACCGTCCTGTTCTCACCGCCCGAGGGGTCCCTTCCATGGCGCTCGCCCATCGCACCGACCTGCGCAACGTCGCGATCGTCGCCCACGTCGACCACGGGAAGACGACGCTCGTCGACGCGATGCTGCGGCAGACCGGCTCGTTCGGTGAGCACGCGCACGTCGAGGAGCGCGCGATGGACTCGAACGACCTCGAGCGCGAGAAGGGCATCACGATCCTCGCGAAGAACACCGCGATCGAGTACTCCGGCCGGCACGCGACCGACGGCCCGGTGACCATCAACGTCATCGACACCCCGGGCCACGCCGACTTCGGCGGCGAGGTCGAGCGCGGCCTCTCGATGGTCGACGGCGTCGTGCTGCTCGTCGACGCCTCCGAGGGCCCGCTGCCGCAGACCCGCTTCGTGCTGCGGAAGGCGCTCGAGGCGAACCTGCCGGTGGTCCTCCTGGTCAACAAGACGGACCGTCCCGACGCCCGGATCGCCGAGGTCGTCGAGGAGAGCCACGACCTGCTCCTCAACATCGCGTCGGACATCCACGACGACATGCCCGAGCTCGACATCGATGCGATCCTCGACCTGCCGGTGCTGTACGCCTCCGGCCGCGCCGGCGCGGCGAGCCGGAACCAGCCGGGCAACGGCGAGCTCCCGGACAACCCGGACCTCGAGCCGCTGTTCGAGGCGATCCTCCAGCACATCCCCTCGCCGGCGTACGACGACGAGGCGCCCCTGCAGGCCTGGGTCACGAACCTCGACGCCTCGCCGTTCCTGGGCCGCATCGCGCTGCTGCGCGTCTTCGCCGGCTCGCTGCGGAAGGGCCAGACGGTCGCCTGGGTGCGGCACGACGGCTCGCACTCGAACGTCCGGATCACCGAGCTGCTGAAGACCCGCGCCCTCGAGCGCCTCCCGGCGGAGGAGGCGCACGCCGGCGACATCGTCGCCATCGCGGGCATCGAGGACATCACGATCGGCGAGACGATCGCCGACCCGGAGGACGTGCGCCCGCTGCCGGCGATCCACGTCGACGACCCGGCGATCTCGATGACGATCGGCACGAACACGAGCCCCCTGGTCGGCAAGGTCAAGGGCCACCGGCTCACCGCGCGCATGGTCAAGGACCGGCTCGACCGCGAGCTGGTCGGCAACGTGTCGATCCGCGTCATCGACATCGGCCGGCCCGACGCCTGGGAGGTGCAGGGCCGCGGCGAGCTCGCGCTCGCCATCCTGGTGGAGAACATGCGCCGCGAGGGCTTCGAGCTCACGGTCGGCAAGCCCCAGGTCGTCACGCGCCGCGACGAGGCGGGCAAGCTGCTCGAGCCCTTCGAGCACCTCACGATCGACGCGCCGGAGGAGCACCTCGGCGCGATCACCCAGCTGCTCGCGGCGCGCAAGGGCCGGATGGAGACGATGACGAACCACGGCACCGGCTGGGTGCGGATGGAGTTCGTCGTCCCGTCGCGCGGGCTGATCGGCTTCCGCACCGAGTTCCTCACGATCACCCGGGGCACCGGCATCGCGAACGCGATCGCGCACGGCTACGAGCCGTGGGCGGGCGCGATCACGACGCGCGTCAACGGCTCGATCGTCGCCGACCGCGCCGGCGTCGCCACGCCGTTCGCGATGATCGCGCTGCAGGAGCGGATGTCCTTCTTCGTGCAGCCCGGCTCCGAGGTCTACGAGGGCATGGTCGTCGGCGAGAACGCGCGCGCCGAGGACATGGACGTCAACATCACGAAGGAGAAGCAGCTGACGAACATGCGCTCGTCGACCGCGGACACCTTCGAGAAGCTCGACGTCCCGAAGCAGCTGACGCTCGAGGAGTCGCTCGAGTTCGCCCGCGAGGACGAGTGCGTCGAGGTCACCCCCGAGGTCGTCCGCATCCGCAAGGTCGAGCTCGACGCGACGCAGCGCGCCCGAGCCGCGAGCCGCGCCAAGAAGCAGGGCTGAGCCCCGCGCCCGCGGATCAGTCCTGCCGCGCGGGTCGAGTAGGCGCGGAGCGCCGTATCGAGACCCGAGCACCCTTGTGGATGGTTCCCGCGGCGACGATCGCAATCGGCGATCCTGTCCCGATGCCATTCATGTACATCCTCCGCTGCGCGGACCGCACGACCTATGTCGGCAGCACCTGGAATCTCGAGCGGCGGCTCGCTGAGCACGAACTGGGTCATGGCGGTGCATATACGTCGAAGCGGCTCCCGGTCGAACTCGCGTACTGCGAGGAGTTCGCCAGGATCGACGAAGCCTGGGCACGCGAGAAGCAGATTCAGAATTGGTCCAGGGCGAAGCGCGAAGCGCTGATCGTTGCTGACTGGCTCGGCCTCGCGAATGCAGCGAAGAAGCGCTTCGGCTGATCAGATAGGAATCTAGATCTCGACGAAGAACTCGGTTTTGACCAGGACCTGCTCCACCTGTCGGGACTCGACCCCGAAACCATGGAGTTTCAAGAGATCGCATAAGCGATCGCCGTCCACAAGATCGATCGGCGTGGCTCCGTCACGCGAGGCTTCTGCTTTCGCGCCGCTCGTGAACGAGCCTGTCGCGATCAGCAGACCCTTCTCGCCCCTGCCTTGCATGGCGCCGCGGAAGTCGCGAAGCATCACTTCCGCGAACGTAGGCGCATCGACCATATGGTTCACTCTGCCAGCATCCGGTTCGGCGCGCATTACGCGCGGGCGTGGTCTCGATACGCCCGCTGAAGCGAGCTACTCGACCCGCGGGGCGCGCAGCACCTTCGTCATCGGCCGGCCCTTCGCGAGCTCGTCGACGAGCTTGTCGAGGTAGCGGATCCGCTGCATCAGCGGGTCCTCGATCTCCTCGACGCGCACGCCGCAGACCACGCCGGTGATGAGCGACGCGTGCTCGTTGAGCCGCGCCTCGGCGAAGAGCTCCCCGAGCGTCGTCCCGGCGTCGAGGTGCGCGGCGAGCTCCGCGTCCGAGAAGCCGGTGAGCCACTCGATGACCTCGTCGAGCTCAGCGGTCGTGCGGCCCTTCCGCTCCAGCTTCTGCGCATACAGCGGATAGACGGCGGAGATCGAGTAGCCGAAGACCCTCGCGTTCATGCGAACAGTGTCTCACCGAGGTATCCGCCCTCGGCGATCCCCGGCGGGACGGCCCAGATGCCGGAGCCGACGTGCTTGATGTACTCGTTGAGCAGGTCGCTCGCGAGCGCGCGCTGCACCGTGATGAACTGCTCGGGGGAGCGCTGGAACGCGATGAAGAACAGTCCGGCGTCGAGCCGGCCGAGCGCGTCGTTGCCGTCGACGTAGTTGTAGCCGCGGCGCAGCAGCGCGGCGCCGCCGTTGTGGTCGGGATGCGCGAGCCGGACGTGCGCGTCGGCGGCGATGACCGGCTGCCCGTTCGCGGCGATCTCCGAGAAGTCCGGCGCGGTGAACTCCGTGCCGCCGGAGAGCGGCGCGCCCTCGCCCTTGTCGCGCCCGATGATCGTCTCCTGCTCGCCGAGCTGGGCGCGGTCCCACGACTCGACGAGCATGCGGATCCGCCGCGCGACGAGATAGGAGCCGCCGGCGAGCCAGTCGGCGGCCGGGTCGTCTCCGGCCTCGACCCAGACCGCCGCGCCGGTGCCGGGATCCTCGGATTTGAGGTTCGCGGTGCCGTCCTTGAACCCGAGCAGGTTCCGCGCGGTGACCTGCGAGGTCGAGGTCGAGGAGGTGCGCCCGAAGCCGAGCTGCGACCAGCGCAGCGGCGCTCGGCCGAACGCGATGCGGGACAGGTTCCGGATCGCGTGCACGGCGACCTGCGGGTCGTCGGCGCACGCCTGCACGCAGAGGTCGCCGCCGCTGCGCGCCTGGTCGAGCGCGTCGCCGGCGAAGCGGGGCAGCGGGCGCAGCAGCGCGGGCTGGCGGGCGCGGATGCCGAATCGGTCGCCGTGCTCGGGGTGGTCGAACAGGGAGGGACCGA
>Ga0209934_1001681_pt1 | contig 12019 bp, 8 predicted proteins | sample ThiBiot_750_plan_2_FD_183950 | JGI IMG/M metagenome (GOLD analysis project Ga0209934, IMG submission 183950) | Wastewater bioreactor microbial communities from Cape Town, South Africa - Thiocy_expt_750_plan (SPAdes) | ecosystem: Engineered > Bioreactor > Thiocyanate-remediating >...
AGCTCGGCCGGGATGTGAAATTGCGGCTGTGCCGCCTGGTCCGCCAAAGCGGTGGGTTTGGTCTTGCGTGGCATTCATGCTCCTTGTCGACATGCTATGCCTCACACACAAAATTTCTGACAAGCTCTCGCAACATCTCACCATACGCCTCCCAGACAGGATCAAAGGGGTTGTAGCCTCCTTTGATCTTTTCATGCCTTTCAATCACTGTGTCGCTTAATCGCGCCAACCGTTTCATGATCGGTTCGTCTTCTGTACCTACTTTGGTTGCGAACTCTGTCCTGTCGCTAATGACCTTCCAGTAACGTTGGGTGCACCAGCTTGGGGACTTCTTCGGATGTCGCCTCCTCGCCCAGCGGACAAGCCGCCAGTAGATAAGGTAGTCCATCCGACTGAACGTCTCTTTCGCGACCACCGGTTGGTGATACCTAGCCCATCCCCGAAGGATTGGGTTAAGTTGCGCGATGAGATCCTCCTGTTTTGTCGATAGATGCGTCCTTACGATTTCCGATACCTTGCGATAGAACGCTTTCACGTTTTTCTTGCTCGGCTTGATTAGCAGCTTTCCACGGTATTTGCGGAAATTCCATCCAAGGAAATCGAAGCCTCGGTCAATGTGCGTGACGCAGGTCTTTTCCAGCGATAGCCGCAATCCTCGTTTTGCAAGGAATGCTTCTACCCATGGTCGGACTTCAATCTCTAACAGCTCTCGTGAGCTCCCAGTGATGACGAAGTCGTCCGCGTAGCGGACCACATTTACTTTGGCCCTACGAGCTTTCACAACACCCAGCCGCGCGTTTAAGTGCGCGGCGAGTCCCGTTTCCAACCCATTCAGAACGCAATTCGCCAGGGTTGGCGAAATGACACCACCTTGCGGTGTTCCCTCATCTGTCGGCGAGAAGCGACCCTGATGGACCACTCCGGCTTTCAACCATTTCCGTAGCACTTCCCTGTTTGTGAGAACACGGTCGAGCATCCAGTCATGATTGATATGGTCGAAGAACCCCTGAATGTCGGCTTCCAATACCCATTCGGCCGAGGCCTTCTGAGACAAGGAGACGAACAACTGGCTCATGGCATCGTGTGTTGAGCGCCCAGTCCGAAAGCCGTAGCTGTTCGGGTCGCTGGTGCTCTCTGACACTGGCTCCAATGCAAGTAGGTGCAACGCCTGCATGGCCCTGTCAAACATGGTCGGAATGCCAAGCGGCCTTTCCTTCCCGTTTGCTTTGGGAATGTAGACCCGCCGCAGGGGCAGCGGTTTGTACCCTCGAAGATTCTTCAACCGACCGATCGCCGCCCATTTGGAGGCAGGCGAATCCCAAAGTTCGCGATCGACGCCACTCGTTCGTTTGCCTTGGTTTTCGGTCACTCGTCTCACGGCCAGCGCTCTGGCCGAGAACGAGTGAGTTAGAGACCTTTGCAGCGCTTTCACGCGGCGCCAGTCTTTTTCTTGCGTAGCCTTCGCTATACGGGTCTGCGTCGTCCGCACGTTCCGCGCCACTAGACCCCAATCGATGGAGTGCCAGTCTTGCGGTTCGCGTGAGGACGCAGACTCGTCGCGCGAAGCGACGTGTTTTCTCATGCTTTCCTCCAGGTTGAACCCCTGGAGACGCACACCTCCCCCGAAGGGGAATTGAGCATCCCTTCGGGGTCGGTTTGAACTTAGTCAGTCGTGTAACGACGATTGCACCACGCGGAAGTCAGCACGCTTTCGCGTCAGGGCACGGGCCCCTATGCCACCCATTACAGGTAACCATTCGCTTTCTCCGCTATCCCATACCCCCTCATCCAACAGGTCGTCTCGCGACTTCCCTGCCCTTGCGCAGAGCGCTTGGGCGGACAGTGGGGCTTACCACGTTCCCTGTCTTGCCGACGAATGACAACTTGCGTTGTTTCCGTCTATCCGTTTAGGGCTCATCTCTCCAGGGGCTGCATGTGTGACGACGACCACCTAGTTTTGACAGGTGGTGCCAGCAGCGCACCGTTTGGTTACGGCCTATCAGCAGATTTGGCCGCTCAATTGTTACCCTGGTTCAGACGATGATTCACTTATGTTGCCCATGCGGAACTAGCCTAGCGTCCTTTATCACCTCTGCTGGCGATAGTCCTGATGCCCCCCTCGCAGGGGACTCCAGCCGTGTTACGGGAACGCATTGTCGAGCGGGCTTCACACGGAGACGTTACCGTCCCCGCATGCCACTCTAGGCTACTCATGGTCGTACAAGAGGTCGCAGCACTTCAGACGAAGGTGCGACAAGGCAAAACAGAGCAGAGCACTCTGAGAGTCAGAGATGCGCAGCGCAATTGCAAGGTGACCAATCCATGGACGGATTTAGTCATCCCATTGGCGAGTTCCGCTTGTGGCGGACTCGTCGGCAAGTTGCGCGAGCGCCACAGACGGCATCACTGCCGCGATGAAAGCAGGTTTAACCCTGCATTGCAGTCGGTTTTTCCCGCTGCAATTATCAAAACCACAACTATGTTGTGATCTGTAGAGAGTCGTTTTACCGGCTCTCAATCTCTAAATAAAAGCACTGTAAGTGCTTGATTTAATTGCTAATTATTTAGTGAGGCTAGCTACCTCTCTCAGAGCAACACGTTACGTGTCGCACCAAAACCCTCAATTATAGGCGGCATGCCCATCCGCAAGGCCCGCACCATAGCGCGGGCCCGGGCATTCAGCTGGCACTGCCTTGGTAGTGGGTGACATGCCCCTTGTGATCATCGATCCACTGCGGAGCCAACGAACCCGCCAGCATGCCGACCAAAGCGGCCAGCACACCTGCCAGTTGTTGCGGGAAAGCCTCCGACAGCATGGGGCTCGCCACAAACAGCAGCCAGACACCCAGACCCATCGCCACGGCCAGCAGAGCGCCTTGGGTGGTGGCGCGTTTCCAGTACAGGCCAAACACCAGCGGCACAAAGGCACCGACCAGCGGCACCTGGTACGCGCCCGACACCAGCTCATAGATCGAGGTGCCCTGCATGGTGATGGCATAGGTCAGCACACAGCCCGTGAATACCAGCACGGAGATGCGCATTGCCTTCAGGGTCTGCTGATCGCTCATTCCCGGGCGCAGGTTGTGCAAGATGTTTTCCACGAAAGTGGTGGAAGGCGCCAGCAAGGTAGCGGATGCAGTAGACATGATGGCCGACAGAAGCGCGCCAAAAAACGCCACCTGCAGCATCAATGGCATACGCTCCATCACCAGGGTGGGCAACACCTTCTGGGGGTCGTCTTTGAGCAGCGCCTGCGCCGTTTCGGGCATCACCAAGACTGCAGCGGTGACCACGAACATCGGGATGAAGGCAAACAGCAAATACAACAGGCCGCCGATCACCGGTCCCTTGCGCGCGGTGGCAGCGCTGTTGGACGACATGACGCGCTGGAACACGTCCTGCTGAGGGATGGAGCCCAGCATCATGGTGATGGCAGCAGCGATGAAAAATGTCCATTCCTTGACGCCCCCGGTCGGGAAGAAATGGAACTTGCCCTCACGCGCCGCAAATTCGACCACCTTGCCTGCACCGCCCGCCAGGTCGGCCGCATACCAGGCGATGGCCAGCAGGCCCACGCCGATGACGATCATTTGCACAAAGTCGGTCATGGCGACCGACCACATACCGCCATACAGGGTGTAAACCAGCACCACCAGCGTGCCAATGATCATGCCCATGGTGATCGACACAGCGCCTTGGGTGAGCAGGTTGAACACCAGGCCCAGGGCCGTGATCTGCGCCGCCACCCAGCCCAGGTAGCTGAACATGATGATGGCCGAACAGGCCACTTCAATCACACGACCGTAGCGCTGGCGGTAGTAGTCGCCCAGGGTGATGAGGTTCTTTTGGTAGAGCTTGTAGGCGAAAAACAGTCCCACCAACACCAGACACATGGACGCGCCAAAGGGGTCTTCCACGACGGCGCCCAGCCCTCCATCCACAAAGCGGGCCGACACCCCCAGCACGGTTTCCGATCCGAACCACGTGGCAAACGTGGTGGCAATCACCACCGCCAGCGGCAGGCTACGCCCGGCTACCGCATAGTCAGCGGTGTTGTGCACGCGAGTGGCCGCATACAGGCCCACACCAATCGAAACCAGCAGGTACAGAACGATGAATGACAACAGCATGGCGCCGCTCCAAAACTCCAGAGGTGGTAGCGAAAAAGGCAGCGCGCGCGCAAAGTGGCTGGGGTGGTCACACTGCGGCGCCTGACGACCATGGGGCCGCAGCCCCGCTTACAAACACGTTACAAAATTGCTGCGGATTATGAAGGCAACTTTTGTGCCGCAGACGCTAAAAAACCCGGATGCGCATGAATAGCTGCATGGCAAGCAGCCCCAGCACAAACCCCACGCCGCCGTAAATGATGGATTGCAACAGCCGGTTGGTGCGTTTTTGGGCCTCCAGCAGCTCGCGCAAGGCGGGCTGGTGGTCTGCGGGGCGCTGGCGCAGCGCGTCGTAGATCAGGCGCGGCAGCTCGGGCAGCAGCTTGGCGTAGTGCGGCGCCTCTGCGCGCAGCTCGCGCCACAGGCGCTGGGGGCCCATCTGTTCCAGCATCCACTTTTCGAGGAAAGGCTTGGCCGTGCTCCACAGGTCCAGGTCCGGGTCCAGCTCGCGGCCCAGGCCCTCGATATTGAGCAAGGTTTTTTGCAGCAGCACCAGCTGGGGCTGGATCTCGACGTGAAAGCGGCGCGAGGTCTGGAACAGGCGCATCAGCACCAGCCCGAGCGAGATTTCCTTGAGCGGGCGGTCAAAGTACGGCTCGCACACGGCGCGGATGGCCGATTCGAGATCGTTGACCCGCGTTTCGGGCGGTACCCAGCCGCTTTCGATGTGCAGCTCGGCCACGCGCTTGTAGTCGCGCCGGAAGAACGCCACAAAGTTCTGCGCCAGGTATTCCTTGTCCACTTCGGTCAGCGTGCCCACGATGCCGAAGTCCAGCGAGATGTAGCGGCCGAACGTAGCAGGCTCAAGGCTCACCTGGATGTTGCCCGGGTGCATGTCGGCGTGGAAGAACCCGTCGCGAAACACCTGGGTGAAGAAGATGGTCACGCCGTCGCGCGCCAGCTTGGGAATGTCCACCCCCGCCTCACGCAAGCGGTCGATCTGGCTGATGGGCACGCCCTTCATGCGCTGCATCACCATGACCTCGGGGTGGCAGAAATCCCAGAAGATCTCGGGGATCAGCACCAGGTCGAGCCCCGCCATGTTGCGGCGCAGCTGGGCCGCGTTGGAGGCCTCGCGCACCAGGTCCAGCTCGTCGTGCAGGTAGTTGTCGAACTCGGCCACCACCTCGCGGGGCTTGAGGCGCTTGCCGTCGGCCGACAGACTCTCCACCCAGCCCGCCATCATGCGCATGAGGCTCAGGTCCTTCTCGATCACCGGCAGCATGCCGGGGCGCAGCACCTTGACGGCCACCTCGCGCTCAATGCCCTGGCGGTCACGCAGCGTGGCGAAATGCACCTGGGCGATGGACGCGCTGGCCACCGGTATGCGGTCGAAGGAGGTGAACACCTCGTCCACCGGGCGGCGGAACGCACGCTCGATGGTGGCAATGGCAATGTCGGGGTCGAACGGCGGCACGCGGTCCTGCAGGCGGGCCAGTTCGTCGGCAATGTCGGGCGGCAACAGGTCGCGGCGGGTGGACAGCACCTGGCCGAACTTGACGAAGATGGGGCCCAGGCTCTCCAGCGCCTCCCGCAGGCGCTGGCCACGCGGCGCATCCAGATTGCGCCCGATGGACACGATGCGCGAAATCATGCGCAGCCAGGGCTTGTTGAAGCTGTCGAGCAGCAAGCCATCCAGGCCGAACCGGAACACCACCCACAGGATGGCAGCCCCCCGCAAAAAGCGCTTCATGCGTCGGCCCGGTCCGAACCACCCGAGGGTGACAGCGGTGCAGCCGCCGGAGCGCCCGGCGCCACCGGTGCCGTCGCAACGACTACTGAGGAAGACGCCGCGCTGGCGGCGGCCATGCGCGAACCCACAAACTGGCGCAATGTCTGTGCCGCCCGGCCGGCGAACTGCGCCAGCGTGTGTGCAGGGGCATCGCCGATCATGCGGGCCAGGTCTTCTTCCACATCCCAGCGCACATGGTCCACCAGCCAGTTGATCTCGGCCGCCAGTTGCACGTCACCTTCAATGCGGATGGACGGCTTGTCGCCCCGCAACGCGGCTTGGGCCAGGGCGATGGGGGAGGTGTCGGTCACTTCCAGCCGCAGGTCGGGCACTGCGGATTCGGGCGCTAGGTTGAGCAGGCCGGCCGGGGTGATGACCAGCGACAGGGAATAGGCCCGCCACTGCACCCGCGCGATGCGGCCTTTTTGGCGCACCAGCCGGTCCGTGGCCTCTTTTTCCTGCATCAGCACATGGTTGAGAAACAGCACCAGGCGTTGCTGCACTTCGTGGACCAGCCATTGCGGGGGCTGCGGGCCAGCGGCCAGGCGCTCGAAGAGGCCGTCCAGAAAAGGAAAAGGGGACTGTGGTGTTGCCATAGTCCCCGATTATTCCCTGAACTGGAATGCCCCTGACCCGCAGGGGCCCCATGGGCTGCGTTTACTGCAGCGCTTGCACGCCAGCCACCAGCCAGCCGGTGTTGCCGGTCTTGGGCTTGGTCATGTTCCAGACCTCCCGGAACGGGCTGGGCCCGGCCGAGGGTTCTTCGCGGATCATGCCGGAGAACTCGACGCTGGCCATGTAGCCGTCGCCCAGGTCTTCGATGCCCAGCAGCTGCGCCTCGATCATCACCACATCGGTGTGGTTGGGCTGCGTGCCCCGGTGGGCTTCGCGCTCGGCCAGCTGGGTGCGGATTTCATCGAGCATGTTGTCCGTCATCATGGACCGCAGGGTTGCGATGTCCGACCGGTCCCACGCGCCTTGCAGGGTCACGAAGTTGCGCTTGGCGGCCGACAGGAAACCCTCGGTGTCGAAGTCTGCGGGCACACCCCAGTTCTGCGAGCCCGACAGGCCCGAGCCGATCACCACACCCGAGCCCACGCCCCCCTGACCAGCACGCGAGGCGTCAAACGCCATGCTGCTGCGCTCCCAGGGGCGGGCCGATGCGTCGTTGCCCACGTTGTTGGGGCTGTACTGCGGAGGCACCTGCGCAGCGGCAGGCGTTGCGGCCCCCGCGCCCTGGAAGGCGAACGGAGCGCCACCCGCCGCATTGCCAGCGCCATTGCCGCCACCGTTGCGCGACCGCATGACCATCTTGAAGATGGCAAACGCCGCCAGCGCCAGCAGCGCAATCATCAGGATGTTGGCAAAGCCTGCGCCCAGACCCAGCGAGTGCGCCAGCCAGGCCAGACCCAGCCCCGCTGCCAGGCCGCCCAGCATGGCGCCCCAGGGCTTCTTGGCCGGAGCGGCCGGGGCTGCTGCCGGCGTGGCGGTGGCAGGCTTGGCGGCCGCCGCCGTGTTGGTCGCACTCTGTGCCGGTGCGCCCGGTGCAGCGGGCGGCGTGGCCGCCTCGCGCTGCGTCACGTTGCTGGACTGCTTGCCCACCGATTTGCCCCCACCCAGTCGCCGCGCGGCGTCGGCATCGGCGTGTGCAAACGCCAGCATCGCGACCAACACCACAGACCACAGTTTCATCATGACTTCTCCGTCTCCGTTATCGACCGAGCAAACCGCTCAGCACTTGATTCCAACATGGAGGGCGACAATTCCCCCCGTCATGTTGTGATAGTCCACATGCCCAAAACCATTTTTTTGCATGAGGCTTTTGAGTTCTTCCTGCCCCGGGTGCATGCGGATGGACTCGGCCAGGTAGCGGTAGCTGGCGTCGTCGCCCGCCACCAGCTTGCCCAGCTGGGGCAGCACCTTGAATGAGTACCAGTCGTACACCTTCTCCAGCGGCTTGGCCACCTTGGAAAATTCCAGCACCAGCAGCTTGCCGCCGGGCTTGAGCACGCGGCACATCTCGGCAATGGCCTGGTCCTTGTGGGTCATGTTGCGCAGGCCAAAGGCCACGCTCACCACGTCGAAATGCGCATCGGGGAACGGCAGCTTTTCGGCGTCACAAACCAGTGTGGGCAGCACCACGCCCTCGTTGATGAGCCGGTCACGGCCCACGCGCAGCATGGCTTCGTTGATGTCGGTGTGCACCACACGGCCAGAAGCGCCCACCTTCTTGGAGAACGCCAGCGCCAGGTCACCCGTGCCACCGGCAATGTCCAGCACCTGGCTGCCTTCGCGCAGGTTGGCCACCATCACGGTGTAAGCCTTCCAGGCGCGGTGCAGGCCCGCCGACATGAGGTCGTTCATCACGTCGTATTTGGAGGCCACGGAATCGAACACACCGCGCACGCGGCGTGCCTTTTCCTGCTCGTCCACCGACTGAAAACCGAAATGCGTGGTGCTCATAAGAATCATGCTAGGCGCGTGAACGCCAGAGGTACAGCGACAACCCCGCACTGAATTGGGGCATCTGTCGCAATTTGGAGAACGCTATTGAAACAAAACCAGCCGCTAGCGCAAGCAAATATTGCGCTGACAGCTATATTTTCAATAGCACCTTGGTGAACAGGGGCTTGTGCAGCTGAAGGTGCCTGGCACCCCGGCGCTTCTGCGCGCAGCTTCAGTGGCCGCCGCAGGCATGGCCCCCTGCACCACCCTTGGGCGCCATGGGCGCGTCGCGATCGGCTCCGGCCGCAGCCAGCCGCTCGGTGTACTGCGCCCACAGTGCGTCCTGCTTCTGGCCCAGCTCGTAGAGGTAGTCCCAGGTGAAGATGCCGCTGTCGTGCCCGTCAGAGAACGTGGGCTTGACGGCGTAGTTGCCCACGGGCTCCAGGTTGACCAGCGCCACATTGCGCTTGCCCGTCTGCAACACCTCTTGCCCCGGGCCGTGGCCCTGCACTTCGGCCGAGGGCGAGTACACGCGCATCAGCTCGAACGGAATGCGGAACGTGGCGCCATCCGAAAAGCCCACTTCCAGCACGCGCGACTGTTCATGCACCGTCAGGGCCTGCGGCGTGGGAGCGCCCGCTTTCAAACCTGCCATGGAATCACCTTGAGAAAACTGTTGTCAGAAACGACGGCTGCCATTGTCCCACCCGCCCCGGCACAAGCTGCCAGCAAGGTTACCGGGCGGCCCACTGCGCCAGCTGAGACTGCAGCTGAGCCTCCAGCGCGGGCAACAGGGCCCGCACGGCGGCCTCTTGCTCGGCCGGGCTGGGCCGCTGCGCAGCGGCCCATACCGGGGCCGGGAAGTGGCTGTCCCAGTCAAACCGCGCAATCACGTGCCAATGCATGTGCGGCACCATGTTGCCGAGCGCTGCGATGTTGACCTTGGTGGGCGCCAGGTGCTGGCGCAGGGCCTGCTCCACCAGCGTCACCGCCTCCATGCAATGCACGCGGTCGGCGGCGGCCAGGTCCGAGAACTCGGCCACGTGCGCATTCCACACCACGCGGTAGAAAGCGGGGAACCCCGCCTCCTGCGCGCGGATGACACGCAGGCGCTCGCCACGCCAGACCAAGGCGCCGCCATCTTCAGCGCACAAGGGGCAGGCCATCAGACCAGCACCCGCTCAATGCCGCCGTTGTTGGCACGGTGTACGTACTCGGGCATCCAGTTCTCGCCGAGGATCTCCCGCGCCATCTCGACCACGATGTAGTCGGCTTCGAGCAGGCCGTTGTTCAGGTCGCCTTCGTAGCGGTTCAGGCCCTGCAGGCAGCTGGGGCAGCTGGTGAGGATCTTCACGTTGTCCTGGGCACCCACGGCACCGCTTTCGCGCAGCTTGGCTTCGCCCTTGCGGATTTCTTCTTCCTTGCGGAAGCGCACCTGTGTGGACACGTCGGGCCGGGTCACGCCCAGCGTGCCCGACTCGCCGCAGCAGCGGTCGCTCTTCAAGACTTGCTCGCCCACCAGCGCCTTCACGGTCTTCATCGAGTCCTGCTGCTTCATGGGGTTGTGGCAGGGCTCGTGGTACAGGTAGGCGCCCTTGCCTTGCAGCTGGATGCCCTTTTCGAGCAGGTACTCGTGGATATCGATGATGCGACTGCCCGGGAAGATCTTGTCAAACTCGTAGCCCTGCAGCTGGTCATAGCAGGTGCCGCAACTCACCACCACGGTCTTGATATCGAGGTAGTTGAGCGTGTTGGCCACGCGGTGGAAGAGCACACGGTTGTCCGTGATCATCTTCTCGGCCTTGTCGAACTGGCCGGAGCCGCGCTGGGGGTAGCCACAGCACAGGTAGCCCGGCGGCAACACCGTCTGCACGCCCGCGTGCCACAACATGGCCTGGGTTGCAAGGCCCACCTGCGAGAACAGGCGCTCCGAGCCGCAGCCCGGGAAGTAGAACACCGCCTCCGTCTCGGCCGTGGTGGCCTGCGGGTTGCGGATGATCGGCACGTAGTCCTTGTCTTCGATGTCGAGCAGCGCACGCGCCGTCTTCTTGGGCAGGCCGCCGGGCAGCTTCTTGTTGATGAAGTGGATCACCTGCTCCTTGATCGGAGCCGTGCCCACCGTGGCCGGCGGCTTGGCCGTCTGCTTGCGGCCCACCTTGCGCAGCAGGTCCACCGCCATGCGCTGGACCTTGAAGCCCACGTCCACCATGGCCGAGCGCATCAGCTTGATGGTGTCGGGGTTGGTGGCGTTGAGCATGGTCATGGCCAGCGCGTTGCCAGGGCGGAAGGTCTTCTTGCCCATCTTGCGCAGCAGGTTGCGCATGTTCATGGTGACGTCGCCGAAGTCGATCTTCACCGGGCAAGGGCTCTCGCACTTGTGGCACACCGTGCAGTGGTCGGCCACGTCTTCAAACTCCTGCCAGTGCTTGATGCTCACGCCCCGGCGGGTCTGCTCTTCGTACAAAAACGCCTCGACCAGCAGCGAGGTCGCCAGGATCTTGTTGCGCGGGCTGTACAGCAGGTTGGCGCGCGGCACGTGCGTGGAGCACACGGGCTTGCACTTGCCGCAGCGCAGGCAGTCCTTGACCGAATCGGCAATGGCGCCGATGTCGCTCTGCTGCATGATCAGCGACTCATGCCCCATCAGGCCGAAGCTGGGCGTGTAGGCGTTGGTCAGATCAGCATGCAGCGCAGGTTCTGAGGCCAAATCGGCACCAAGCGCCAGTGAAACATGCCCTGATTGCTCCTGATTTCGGAGCAATTTACCTTTATTGAAGCGGCCTTCCGGGTCCACCTTGCGCTTGTATTCGGCAAAGGGACGCAACTCGTCGTCGGTTAAGAACTCCAGCTTGGTGATGCCAATGCCGTGTTCGCCCGAGATCACGCCGTTGAGACTGCGCGCCAGCACCATGATGCGCGCCACGGCCTCGTGCGCCGTCTGCAGCATCTCGTAGTCGTCGCTGTTGACGGGGATGTTGGTGTGCACGTTGCCGTCGCCCGCATGCATGTGCAACGCCACCCACACGCGGCCCTTGAGCACGCGCTTGTGGATGGCCACGGCCTCGTCCAGGATGGGCTTGAACGCCGCACCGGTGAAGATGCCTTGCAGCGGCGCACGCAGCTGGGTCTTCCAGCTGGCACGCAGCGTGTGGTCCTGCAGCTGGGGGAACAGGGTTTCCACATCGTGCAGCCAGCCCTGCCACAGGGCGCGCACCTCTTCGACCAGGGCGATGGCCTGGGCCACGCGGTCTTGCAGAAGCTCGGGCGAAGGCACCTCGTCGTCGGCGTCGTGCTTGCCCAGGGGCAGGTTGCCACGCTCGAAGAACTCGGTCAGCGCGTCGCACAGCTTGAGCTTGTTGCGCAGGCTCAGTTCGATGTTGATGCGCTCGATGCCGTCGGTGTACTCGGCCATGCGTGGCAGCGGGATCACCACGTCTTCGTTGATCTTGAAGGCGTTGGTGTGGCGGCTGATGGCCGCCGTCTTCTTGCGGTCGGCCCAGAACTTCTTGCGCGCATCGGCTGTGATGGCCACGAAGCCTTCGCCGCTGCGGGTGTTGGCCAGGCGCACGACCTCGCTGGTCACGCGGGCCACGTCATCGGCGTTGTCACCGGCAATGTCGCCAATCAGCACCATCTTGGGCAGGCCGCCGTTGCCCTTCTTGCTCTTGGTGGC
>Ga0209934_1001702_pt1 | contig 11902 bp, 8 predicted proteins | sample ThiBiot_750_plan_2_FD_183950 | JGI IMG/M metagenome (GOLD analysis project Ga0209934, IMG submission 183950) | Wastewater bioreactor microbial communities from Cape Town, South Africa - Thiocy_expt_750_plan (SPAdes) | ecosystem: Engineered > Bioreactor > Thiocyanate-remediating >...
TGAGCGCTGCGCGAACGTCGAGCGCCGCCCCGCCTTGCCGCCTGACCTCATCCGTTCGCCACACGCTGGTCGACGACGGCCGGCGTCGGGCGTGCTATTGCCGTGAGCGACGATGGCCGAGGCGAAGGCGAGCTCGGACGGCGGCGTACGCGCCCCCCGCGAGACGAAGGAGCAGGCGAAGGCGGCAAACAGCAACCTCGCTGTTCGTATCGCCACCGCAGCGATCGGTACGCCGCTGATCCTGCTGCTCCTCTACAAGGGCGCGCCGTGGGGCTTCTACCTGCTGGCTCTGCCGGCCACGCTGGTCGCGGCGTGGGAGCTCTTCAGCATGACCCACCCCGGCGATCGCCCATCGCAGCTCATGGGTGTGGGCATGGCGGCGGTGACGTCCGCGGCGACCTACTTCGCGGACGGCGACGCGCGCATCATCGTCACGACGATGATCTGCGTGCCCCTCGCGGGGCCGCTCCTCACGCTCGTACGTCTCGGCGACATGAAGACCGCCGCGCTCCGCGCATGCGCGATGGGCTTCGGGCCGCTCTTCGTCGGGGTCCCGGTGACGCTCCTCGCGATGATTCGTCGCGACCTCGGAGACGCGGGGGCGGGCTTCGTCGTGCTCGCGATCATGTTCGCGTGGTTCGGCGACACTGGCGGCTACTTCGCTGGACGCTTCCTCGGGCGGCACAAGCTCTATGAGGCCGTCTCACCGAAGAAGACGGTCGAAGGAGCCATCGGGGGGCTTGCCGGGAGCGTGATCGGGGCGCTTCTCGCGCATTTCTGGTTCCTGCCGAGTCTGTCCCTCGCGCATGGCATCCCTCTGGCGCTCGTCGCCGGTGCGCTCGGTCAGGCCGGTGACCTCGGCGAGTCGTTGTTGAAACGTTCCTTCGGAGTGAAGGATTCCGGTGCGATTGTTCCCGGACACGGCGGCATCCTCGACCGCGTCGACGCCCTGATGCTCACGAGCGCAGTGACGTATTTGTATTCACTCTGGTTCTTGCCGCATTGACGGTTTCGGAGAAGGTCGGTCCCAGGTCGTGACGCGTGGAAGAGTGACGAAAAACAGGCGAGTTCGGCCGAGTCCGACGACGCAATGCGGCGAGGCCAGCCGAAAGAATTTCGCCTTGGCCGCTGGGGCAAATGGGCTAAGAGAAGCCGCGATGACACCCGCAGATTCACCGAGCGCTACCCCGCAGAACGTGGTTCCAACTGCTCCCGGATCGTCGCGCACGATCATCGTGAAGGAGTACGACTTCTTCAAGGTCGTCCAGGACTATCTCGACCGCGCAGCCCGCACGATCAATCTGGCCGATCACGTTCGGACGATCCTGAGCCAGCCGAAGAACGAGCTCATCATCAACTTCCCGGTCCGCATGGACAACGGTGAGGTGAAGCTCTTCAAGGGCTACCGCGTCCAGCACAACAACCTGCTCGGACCGTTCAAGGGCGGTGTGCGTTACCACTCGTCGGTCACGCTCGACGACGTCAAGGCGCTCGCTGCGATGATGACGTGGAAGTGCGCGCTGATGCGCATCCCGTTCGGCGGCGGCAAGGGCGGCGTCAAGTTCGACCCGCACGGGGTCTCGAAGAACGAGCTCCAGAAGATCACGCGTCGCTTCACCCACGCGCTCGGTGAGAACATCGGACCCGAGTACGACATCCCCGCGCCCGACGTCGGCACGAACAGCCAGACGATGGCGTGGATGATGGACACGTACTCGAACATGGTCGGCGCTGCGAACAAGCAGAGCGTCAAGGGCGTCGTCACCGGCAAGCCGGTCGCGTCCGGCGGAACGCTCGGTCGCGCGAAGGCCACCGCTCAGGGCGCCGTCTACTGCGTCATCGAGTGGGCGAAGGAGAAGGGCTTCGAGCTCGAAGGCTCGACGATGTCCCTCCAGGGCTTCGGCAACGTCGGCTCGCACCTCGCCGTCATCCTCTCGCGCATGGGCGTGTCGACGGTGGCCGTCGGAGACCACACCGGCTACCTGCACAACCCCGAGGGCTTCAACGCGCACAAGCTCCAGGACTGGGTCCAGGCCAAGGGCTCGATCCAGGGCTACCCCGGCGGCAAGGCGATCACCCGCGAAGAGTTCTTCAAGGTGAAGGCCGACATCTTCGCGCCCTGCGCGCTCGAGAACCAGGTCGGCGAGAGCGAGGGGAAGAGCCTCGACTGCAAGGTCATCGTCGAGGGCGCGAACGGCCCGACCAACCCGGCCGGCGAGCGGATCCTCCTCGAGAAGGGCGTCGACATCCTTCCCGACGTTCTCTGCAACTCCGGCGGCGTCACCGTCAGCTACTACGAGTGGGTGCAGAACAAGCGCTCGGAGAGCTGGACCGAAGAAGAGGTCGACGCGAAGCTCGAGAAGGCGATGACGCGTGCGTACCGCGAGGTCGCCGACTTCGCGCGCCAGCACAAGGTCGACCGTCGCATCGCGGCCTACGCGCTCGCGCTTCAGCGCATCGAGGCCGTCTACAAGGAGCGCGAGATCTTCCCCTGAGCGCTAAGCTAGCGCTCTAGGTCGAAGACCCGTTCCAACGAGGGCGGGGAAGACCCGAGGACGGCGACGTTCTCGCGGACTTCCCCGCTTTTCTGCGTTTGCCTGGGGGGAAGATGTAAAGTCATCGGCCCCCTGCATGGCCGACATCGACGTCTTCGGCATCCTGTCGTTGCTGCTCGCCGCCGCGGGGGCGGCCTATCTCGTGTGGACCCGCGTCCTCCGATCGGGCGCGACGCGCGGTGCTCGCGATCCGAGCGGATCGCCGCTCGATGATCGCGCCGCAGAGACGATGCCACCGGCGCTCCGGCCGGAGTCGGAGATCCCGCCGAAGATGCTCGCTCGAGCGAAGTCGGCATCTGCACGGCCGGCTCCGCCCTCCGAGAGCAGTGCTGTCCCGGACGGCGTGAGCGCGCCGAACGAGCCTCCGCCGCTCGAGCCGGCGACGGTCGATGCACCGACGCACGAGCCGGTGAAGGTCGACGCACCGAAGCGCGAGCCGGTGAAGAGCGACGCGCCGAAGCGCGAGCCGAAGCCAGTTGCCGGCGCCGCGTCCGCTTCGAAGGCGTCTTCCGCGCCTCCAACGGCGAAGGTGGCGCAGCCGGCGTCTTCGTCCGCGAGCGCCCCCGCGGGGCGAACGATCGATCCCGACGTCCTCTCCGAGCTTCCGCGCATCGAAGCGAGCAGTAGCGATGTCCTCGCGGTCGTGGAGCTCGAGGATCTTCCAAAGGGGGAGGCGATCCAGCCGGGCGTCGAGAAGATCGTCATCGACGAAGGCGCCGACACCGCAGTGATCGGAGGCACCTCACCGCGCCTTGCCGTGCGCGTCTTCGCGCAGACCGTCCCAGGCAAGCGGAGGAAGCGCAACGAGGACAGCCTGCTCGTGCTCGAGAAGGAGTCCGTCTTCCTCGTCGCCGACGGCATGGGGGCAGACGGCACGGGCGAGCTCGCGAGCAAGCTCGTCGTGAAGATCATCGGCGATGCATTCGCGCGTCGGCGCTTCGACGCTGCCGCGCACGAGGACATCCCGCTCGCGGCCTCCGAGCTCGCGCGCTCGATCCAGATGGCGAACGCCGCCGTCTTCCTCGCGGCGAAGAAGCAGCCGGAGCTGAAAGGGATGGGCAGCACGCTGTGCGCCGCGCGCTTCACGGAAGACATGGAGCGGATGTTCGTCGGCCACGTCGGCGACAGCCGCTGCTACCGCATTCGCGACGGCATCATGAAGCAGCTGACGACCGATCACACCATGTCCGATTACGGCGTGGCCGGTCCGGAAGGTGCGCACTTGAGCCGAGCACTCGGCGTGTGGCCGGCCGTTTCGGTCGACGTGATCATGGCCGCGCCCGCGCTCGGCGATGTGTACCTGATCTGCTCCGACGGCCTCACGAAGGTGATCCCCGACGGGACGATCGCGACGCAGCTCCTCCACGAGGAAGACCCGCGTGCGGCGGTCGAGCGTCTGGTCTTCTTCGCGAACGCGCACGGCAGCAAGGACGACGTTACCGTCGTCCTTCTTCGGATCGTCGAAGCGGGCCGGCCGTCGTCGCGCCCGACCTGACGTCCTCACGCCGCCGCATCGCGAACCGTCGCGAGTCCGACCTCGGGCTCGGCACGAAAGAAGGACGAGTGCACGCCGAGTCATGGCTCGACGTTCGCGGCTCGGATCACGCGGGCTTCGTTCAAGGGCGGGGCCACGTGATTCGGCAGCGAACGACGGACTCGGCCCAAGGGCGGGCTCGTCGGTGCGAGTCGTCGTAAGATGGCCCGATGGGCAGCCCGACGTCGATCCCTACGACCCGGAGGAGCGGTCGCCTGGAGAACGAAGAGGCTCCCGCGACGGTGCGCGAGCCGCCGGCCGGGCTTCCGCGGATCGACGAGCTCGTCGCCGGCCGTTATCGCGTCGAGCGACTCGTCGGCTCGGGCGGCATGGCCCACGTGCTTGCTGCGCGGCACATCGAGCTCGGTCATGCCGTCGCGATGAAGGTGCTCGACCCTTCGCTCGAGTCCGATGTCGACGCGAAGGAGCGGTTCGCTCGCGAGGCGCGTGCAATGGCGGCGCTGTCGAGCAAGCACACCGTCCGTGTTCACGACGTCGGTGCGCTCGCCACCGGGCTTCCGTTCATGGTGATGGAGCTCCTCGAGGGGAAGGACCTCTCGCAGCTCCTCGCGGAGCGCGGGCCGCTGCCGTTCGACGAGGCGTGTTCGTACATCGATCAAGCGTGCGAGGCCGTCGAGGAGGCGCACGATGCGGGGCTCATCCATCGCGACCTGAAGCCTCAGAACCTCTTCCTCGCGACCGTGCATGGCGGCCCGCCCATCCTCCGCGTGCTCGACTTCGGGATCGCGCGCGCCGTCGGCGGGCGCATCGGCAAGCTCCAGACGATCACGCGGATGGGCGATCTCGTCGGGACGCTCTCGTACATGGCGCCGGAGCAGATCAAGAGCTCGCGCTCGGTCGACGAGCGCACGGACATCTGGGCCCTCGGAGCGTGCCTCTACCGGCTCGTGGCCGGCAAGCATCCCTTCGTCGCGTCCCCCGAGGCGGCGCTCGTTGCGGCGATCCTGGGTGACCCTCCGACGCCTATCACCCAGCATCGCCCCGACGTTCCGGCGGTGCTCGCTAGCGTGATCCTCCGCTGTCTCCGCAAGACTCCGGAGGAGCGCTTCCCGACCGCGCGCTCGCTCCGGAGCGCCCTCGCGGAGGCCCGCGCGATCATGGCCGTCGAGCCCTTCATGGAGACGACGGAGCCGTCGCTGCGGATCGACGCGGACGCGCTTCCAGCTCGCGAGCGCGTGCGCGTCGAGTCGTCGGTGGATCCCGGTCCGGCCCACGTGGCACGCGAAGCCGGGGATCGCGCCCCAACCACCCGCAGAGATGCGCCGCCGGCGCGCGTCGCAGCTGGCACCGACGGTAAGACGCACGGCACGACCGAACCGATGGCCCACGCGACGCGACCCGATCTGCCCATCGCCAGGCGCCAGGCGACTGGCGCGACGCTCGCGAGCGCTTCGAACGTCGGAGCGGCGGCGCCGAGCTTCGCCGGTGAGCTGGGGCCAGCGATCGCTCCTCGTGTCGAGCCGCGTGCCCAGCCGATCGCACATCAGCTGGCGAGCACGTCGAAGCCAAAACAGGGTGGGCTCGTGCTCATCCTGCTCATCGTGCTCGGCGTCGCGGCTCTCGTCGTACTGGGCGGAAGCTTCGTCCTCCTGTCCGGCTGACGTCGCGCCCCTGCCGCGCTCGACCCGCGCTATCTTCGATGGCGATGGGGTACGTTCGAACTCGGCTCGGCCGCCTGTTCTACGAAGAGCGCGGCGCGCAGCGTCGTTCCGGCGATCCTGCGATCGTCCTCTTGCACGGCCTCCTGTTCGACGGAGGGATGTGGCGTGGGCAGGTAGAGCCACTCGCTGCGCTCGGTCGCGTGGTGATCCTCGACGGGCCGGGACACGGCAGGAGCGAGCCGGCACCGCGCTTCATGCTCGAGGAGCACGCCGATGCGCTCCTCGACGCGTTCGGCGAGCTCGGCATCCATCGGGCGGTGGTCGTCGGGTTGTCATGGGGTGGGATGGTCGCGATGCGCCTCGCGCTCCAGCACCCTGGAAAGGTCGCGGGCCTCGCTCTCCTCGACGCGAGCGCGGATGCCGAGCCGCTCGCGCAGCGCGTGAAGTTCCGCGCGTTCATCGCGATGCACCGTCGCATCGGGTTCCCGTTCTCGCTCTTCCAGCGCGAGCTTGCCCCGTTGATGTTCGGGCCTCGCGTGCGCGTCGAGTCTCCGGAGCTGATCGACGCCGCGTATCGCCGGATGATGTCGTTCGATCGCGCCGGCCTCTCGCGAGCCGCCATCGCGGTCGTCGTCCACCGGAAGAAGATCCTCCCGGACCTTCCGCGCATCAACACGCCCACGCTCGTCATCTGCGGGCGCGAGGATCGGTCGACACCGCCGGAGCAGAGCGAGGCGATCGCGAAGGGGATCCCTCGTGCGAGGCTCGAGATCATCGAAGGTGCGGGCCACATGTCCGCGCTCGAGGACCCGGCCGCGGTCAACGCGCATCTGGTCCCGTTCGTCCGGGGTTGCGTCGAAAACGCGGGCTGAGCCGGCGCTTCGGATCGGCGCGGAGGCTGCGTGACCACGTGACCGGAGTGGTCGGCCGCTCGTTCGATCGAAAGGCGGCTCAGGCCTGGCGGCGGCGCTTCGCCACGAGCGACGCGGCCGCCATCACGAGGACGACGAGCGAGGCGTCGCTCGTGTTGCCACCGGTGCTCGAGCAGCCGCCGGCCGAGCGCTTCTTGCCGGCGAGCTCCTCTTCGGTTGCCTCGCTGAGGTCTTCGTCGCCGCCCCTGCTGCTCTTCGAGCGCGACTTGCCCTCACGCGGCGGGGGAACGTTGGTCGACGGCGGCGCGTTGCCCTCGCTGAGGATGTCGTCGTCGTCCTCGCCCTCGCTCTCGGCCTTGCCCTTGCCCGGCTCCTCTTCCTCACCGGCGCCCGCGTCGGCGCTGGGAGGAGCGCCCGCGTCGGCGCTGGGAGGAGCGCCCGCGTCGGTCTCCGGTTCGAGGACGGGATCCGCCTCCTCCTCGCCGTCGTTCGGGTCGTCGCCCGGCGCGCCGGCATCGAGGACCTCGCTCTGGCGCGGGCTGTCGTTGTTCGCGGCGACGCCGTAGCCGACCGCGTCGGCGAAGCGCTCCCACACCTGATAGTGGAGGCTCGCGCCGCCGACACCCTTCCGTCCTCCGCCGGCCTCGCCGACCCAAGGCGTGTACGTGTAGAGTGCAGCTGTTGCGGCGTTCGTCGGGACGACCTCGATCTTGTCCTGGGTGAGCTTCTCTTCGCCCTTCCTCCAGCCGCTGGCCGTCCCGTTCGACGTCAGCGCGCGATCCATCGAGCGGCTCAGGGTGCCCGCGGCGCAGTCGGCCTGGTTTGCGAAGCCCTCGTACTTCGACGAGCACACGGGGCTGTGCGGGCAGCCGCAGCCGAAGGCGATCGAGATCGACTCCTCGGACGCCGTCGCCTTGTTGATGAGGCCCTGCTCCATCTGCACGCGGACGAGGAGCTCGAGGGGGTTGATGCCGTGCTTCGTGGCGGCATCGTGCATGATCTCGGCGGCGCTCTTGCCGTCCTCCTCGTACGTGGCGAGGACCGAGGTCTGGCCCCACGGGGTGTTCTCGAGGAAGGCCTGGATGTCTGCAGCGCTCAGGGACTTCGCATCGCGAAGGACGGTGTCGGTGAGCACGGCGTTCTTGTCGAACTCCGCCTGCCTGACGCTGGCGCGGTCACCGCCGACCGCTTCATCGGTCGGCGCGGAGCACGCTGCGAGCGTCGCCGCGACCACCATTCCAGCAACGCCGACCAACCACCTGGCTCCCATGCGACCTCGATACTGCTACTTGCGTGCCATGGCTCGGAGCGCGGAATTTTCGAGAAATAGCGGACAATGTGTAGGGAAACGGGTGATCGAGGGGGAGGTTTGATCCATCCTCTTCGCCCAGGTCGAACGCCGCGTCGGGCCCCGACCTGACGGGTGCACTGGGTCAGTACGTGCGCGAGTTGCGCGAGTCGCGGCGCAGTCGATGCCGAGCTCGAGCGCGGTACGGCGGCTGCAGTGTCGCCAACGCGGAGGGTAGCGTCGCCATGGCATTCGCAGTACTTACGAAGAGGATGTCTTCGAGGGATTCGGAAGGAACCGACCCGGGCGGCCGCACAGAGCTGACCAAGGATGGCGATACCTCCGAAGCGCCGCGTCTCACGGCGTTCTGGGACGGAGGCTCGCTCTCGCGAATCCTTCCCGCGTCCGGCTCGCTCACGATCGGGCGCTCCTCCGCGTGCGACGTCCGCATCGAGCATTCGTCCGTCTCTCGCAAGCACGCGGTGCTCCACCTCGGCACGGTCCACAGGATCGAGGACGCCGGCAGCGCGAACGGCACGCGCATCGCGGGCCGTTCCGTGACGAGCATGCCCGTCCCGGTGGCGCCCGGCGAGGTCATCGAGATCGGCAACGTCGTCGTCGTCATCCAGGCAGGCGATCCGACCGCGGCCGAGCGCGTCCCGCCGGTCAAGCTCACGCCCCGGCCTTCGTTCAGGCTCCCGCCCTCGGCGTCTTCGACGGTCGCTCCGCCCGGCGCGCGTGCGAACGAGACTCCGATGCAGCGCCTCGAGCGGCTCGTGAAGCTCGTCGCTGCCGGCAACATCCACGTCCTCATCACCGGCGAGACCGGCACCGGCAAGGAGGTCATCGCGGAGCGCGTCGTCCGCGCATCGCGCCGCGCCAACGCTGCCTTCTTCCGGGTCGAGGCCGCTGCGCTCGCTGAGCACCTGCTCGATCGCGAGCTGTTCGGCGAGGGTGAGAAGCCGGGCCTCTTCGAGGCCGCGAACGGCGGCACCGTGCTCGTCGACGAGGTCTCCGAGCTCCCGCTCGGCACGCAGGCGAAGCTGCTCCGCGTCCTCGAGCGCAACGAGGTGATCCGCGTCGACACGGTGGCCCCGCGCAAGGTCGACGTCCGCTTCATCGCGGCGACCAACCGCGACCTCCGCGCGATGGTCTCGGAAGGCCTGTTCCGCGAGGACCTGTACTTCCGGCTGAACGGCATCACGATCGAGGTCCCGCCGCTCCGTGAGCGCCGCGACCAGATCTCTGCGATCGCGAGCGAGCTCCTCGTGAAGGCCTGCGCCGACGCGAATCGCCCGCCGATGGCGCTGACGAAGGAGTCGCTCGCGCGGCTCGAGAGCTACGACTGGCCCGGCAACGTCCGCGAGCTGAAGAACGCGATCGAGCGCGCGGTCCTTCTCTCCCAGGGAGACACGCTCGACCCGATGGCGCTCCCTGCGGGCGACGCCGCCGACGACGCCGCGGGAGCTCGGCTCCGCAACGATCTCGCTGCGTTCGAGCGACAGCGTATCGTCGAGGCGCTCGAGAAGTGCGCCGGCAACCAGACGAAGGCCGCCCAGCTCCTGGGGATCTCGCGCCGCACGCTGGTCTCGCGTCTCGGCGAGTACAACCTCCCACGTCCACGGGGCGGCGGGCAGCGGGCCTGACCGACCGGCGAGACGAAGCCAACGGGCGCTGTGTTACGCTCGCTTCAGGCGGTCGTGTACTCACACGGCTCGCCTTGGAGTGGTGACCGACCGAGATGGATCGGGATCTGGAGGCAGGCCGGCGCGTCGGCCGGTACATGGTGCATCGCCGCATCGCGTCGGGCGGCATGGCCACCGTCCATCTCGGGCGCCTGATCGGGGCGGCGGGCTTCTCCCGAATGGTCGCGATCAAGCGGCTCCACGACGGCTACGCGTGCGACCCCGAGTTCGTCGCCATGCTCCTCGACGAGGCGCGGCTCGCCTCGGTGATCCGTCATCCCAATGTCGTCCCCACGCTCGACGTCGTTGCCGAGGAGGACGAGCTGCTCGTCGTCATGGAGTACGTCGAGGGCGAGTCGCTCGCGAGCCTCACGAAGCTCGCGCTCGCGGCGGGCGAACGGATGCCTGTCCCGCTTGCGGCCTCGATCGTCGCGCAGACGCTGCATGGTCTTCATGGTGCGCACGAGGCTCGCGACAAGAACGGCACGCCGCTCGGGATCGTCCATCGTGATGTGTCTCCGCACAACGTGCTCGTCGGGATCGACGGTGTCGCGCGTGTGCTCGACTTCGGCATCGCCAAGGCGGCGTCACGCTCGGCGTCGACGGAGGGCGGTCAGCTGAAAGGCAAGACGGCGTACATGGCGCCGGAGCAGCTCCAGCACCGCCCCGTCGATCGGCGCACCGATGTCTTCGCTGCCGCGATCCTGCTCTGGGAGCTCCTCACCGGGCGGCGGCTGTTCCGCGGCGATACGAGCACGGAGACGATGGCGTGCATCCTCAACGATCCGATCGATTCGCCGCAGCGGTGGGCGCCCGAGGTGCCGCTCGAGCTCGCGGCGATCACGCTGCGCGGGCTCGAGCGCGACTCTGACGGTCGCTTCGCCAGCGCGGAGGAGATGGCGCTCGCGATCGAAGACGCGATCGCGCTCCCGCGCGCGAAGGAGATCGGGGCATGGGTCGGGCGCATCGCGGCGTCGGCGCTCGCCGAGCGCGCCGACCTCGTGCGTGCGGTCCAGCGCGACTCGATCCCTGCGCCGGACGCGTCGACTACCGATCCTGAGCTCCGCGCGGCGCTCGAGGAGGCCGAGCGTCGCCGTCAGTTCTCGGAGATCCCGACCGACGTCGGGCGGCCCGCGCACAGCTCGGGGGAGGTGCAGGCGCAGTGGGCGATGACCGCGTCGGCGCCGCGGGTGACTGCCCGTTCGGACACGCGGACTCCTGTTTCCCTCGGCGAGGAGCCGACCGACCTCGCGACGATACGGGCCTCGTCGGACTTCGTCGCCGCCGATGGCCGGCGCGGGTCGCGTGCGCCCGTGCTCTTCGGGATCGGCGTCGGGGTGGCGCTCGCAGCAGCGGTCGCGATCGCCGTCATCGCCACGCGTGGCAGCGGCGCTCCGGTGAGCGCGACGGCGCCGCCTCCCGCCGTCGCGATGCCGCCGGAGCCCTCGCCCGCTCCGCCCGCGCCCTCCGCATCCGCCGTCGCTCCGTTCGCGACGAGCACGGCAAGCGCGGTGCCCGCGCCCGCGGCGGCGTCCGCCTCCGCCCTCACGAAGAAGCGACGCCTGCCGCGCGGAGGCGGCCAGGTGAAGCGAGGCGGGCTCGCCTCTGACGGCTCGCCGCGCCCGATCGCGAAGTGAGCCCGGCGGTGATCGATCACCACGTGCCGTGGACGCCGGCGCCGTAGGCCGGTACGACGCCGTCACGTGTCTGCGACGCGCCGATGGTCCCGCCGTACGGAGCGATTCGGAAGGCGGCGGGTGAGGAAGGCGGGCGAGGGGGAGCGCTCGTACGATCGCGCGTGAACCACCAAGCCGCGGCGCCGCCGATGAGCGTGCCGCCGAGCGTGGCAGCAACGAAGCCGCGGGTCTTCTCGGGGGTCACCTGCTCGAACACGAGCGGGCTGCCGATTGCGGCGCCAGCGGCGGCTCCGAGACCGGCACCGAGATCGACGAGAAGGACGCGCGACGCGGGCACCTTGGTGAGCTTCGCGAGCGTCCCGCCGGCGATGAGGCCGAGCGCCGAGCCATAGCCCGCGCCGGTATACGGAGTCTTGTTGAGATCGCCGCGATGGAAGTAGTCGGTGAGCGCGCCGAGGCCGAGCCCGAGGCTGGCGCCCGAATGAACGAGGACGGCTTCGCCTTCGTCGGCCTTGCCGCGTGTGAGGGAGAACGTGGCGAGCCCGAGCCCGATGAGCCCGCCGCCGACGCCCCACGCGTAGCGATCGGTGAGCGGGACCTTGCGGCCGTTCGCGACGAGGATGCCGGACGCGGCGCCCCACCACGCGCCTCCCGCGAGGGTCCACGCGTCGCCCGTCGAGACGTTCCACTCCTCGGCGACGAGGAGCGC
>Ga0209934_1001710_pt1 | contig 11862 bp, 10 predicted proteins | sample ThiBiot_750_plan_2_FD_183950 | JGI IMG/M metagenome (GOLD analysis project Ga0209934, IMG submission 183950) | Wastewater bioreactor microbial communities from Cape Town, South Africa - Thiocy_expt_750_plan (SPAdes) | ecosystem: Engineered > Bioreactor > Thiocyanate-remediating >...
CTGGTGTGACTCCAGATGCATCCCAGAGTGTCCAGATGCAATGCTAAACATGTTACTAAAAATCGCTGGTGTGACTCCAGATGCATCCTTGGTGACTTCTGATGCAAAAACTAAACATGTTACTAAAAATCCTGGTGTGACTCCAGATGCATCCCAGAGTGTCCAGATGCAATGCTAAACATGTTACTAAAAATCGCTGGTGTGACTCCAGATGCATCCTTGGTGACTTCTGATGCAAAAACTAAACATGTTACTAAAAATCCTGGTGTGACTCCAGATGCATCCCAGAGTGTTACTAACGTACGATGTGTGACTCCTGATGCATCTCAGAGTGTTACTAAAGTATGATGTGTGACTCCAGATGCATCCTGGTGGTTTCAGATGCAGCAACCCACCGCTTCGCTGTGGGTTGCTTAATCAATCCCGCCACTAAGTGGCGGGATTGATGCAAAACTAAACACATTACTAAAAATCGCTGGTGTGTCTCTTTGATGCAGTCTATAAAATAAATTTGTAATTAACTCGCACGTTTCAACATTCCAAGAGTAGTCTGTCTACGTGACTCATTTTCAACCTTAATAATTGCATCATCAAACAATAATCGTTGAACATCAGCCATACGAACTTTTTCGATTGCTTTTACAACTTTCCGTTCATCAATTCGTCCAGTTGTTTTCATCTGTCGCTCGCGCTCTTTCGCTTCTGCTGCCTCATAATATCGCGGTGAACGACCAAGCCGCGAAAATCCCGGTATTGATTCCAACATTACTGCCATAAATTGCCCAACTGGATTTAATATTTGATTTGTAATATAGTACATATAATCGATTTTCAACCGGTTATCTTCAATAAATGGGATTGTTTCGATTCTGTCACCTTGTGTTTTAGCAACAGTACCTTTCGGTGGTAATATATATGCAAATGACATACGATCACCGGATTGTGGTTCACTTCCAGGTTCTCTCGCACCAATTCTATCTGCTAATACAGCATGTGCAATACTTGCGCGATTGGCATATGTTGCCTTTAGCGATTTCGAAATTGTTAATTTCCGTAGTGGTATTTCTCCACTCGCAAGATCATCTAATTTTTCCTTTATAAATTCACATGCCGCAAAGATAGATTTTTTCTTCAAGATGCTTGATACTGCACCACCATAAATCTCCTTAACAATCGGTGCATTATCACGTCGTTTAAGCGCAATACCCATTGGTTTCACTTTATATGATTCTCTCCCTTTCTCCGGTTCTTCATACATATGCCCAATATATCGCTTTTTTGAAATCAACACAAACGGCCAAAATACCTTGTCAAATTCGAAATCCTGCGGCGTTTTCAATGTTGACGAAATTAAATGACCGGCTTCTTCACCAATTTCCACAGATGCCATCACAGAATCCCATCCTGTTAACCGTTTACCATCGGGTCCTTTTGGTCTAAATGCAATGAAGAGCGAGTCCGTATTGTGTACAATCAATGCACCTGGACCTACTCCAAAATGATGATTTTCCGTTGTTAAATCATATACATATGGCCGCCGCAGCGCATCAACTGGAAGTTCATATATTTGCACAATTTCATATGGATTTTCGATTTTTTCATTACATTTAACAACTGCAAAGCCGGCTTCACATTCTTCTATTTTAACATTGTATCCAGCTTGCACTGCAGCTAAATATACATTTGTACAATGTAATTTGTCGCCTGTCCATTTAGTATCGGCATTTAGATGCACTACATCGAATGTATATGTATTATTATGTAATAGTGCTGTGCCAACTGATACATCCGTTGGTTTCGCTTCAACACCGTTTGCGAGAACTAAACTATGGTCTGATGTACAATCTACAACACCAGTATGTGTTAGCACTCGCATTAGTTTTTTACCAGGTGCCAATCGATGTCTAATAACTTGTTGAACTGCAGTAAATCCTCGTTCTGTCCAGATTTCTGTTGGTCGTAAAGGTACCGCAACTTCTTTAGTTTCATGATATGTTACCCACTCACCAACTTCCAATTCATCCATACGTTTTGTACTAACAATACCATCGATGCGAACAATTAAACCCGTGTCGCCAACAACTGAATCTCCATATACACATTCGGCATTGCATCGTGGTGTATCACCCCAAAGGGTTTCTATTGCTACTTTCGAATACATAATTTGTTTACGACCATAAGCAGTTGTTGATGCTGCAAGTGGTACACATCGAATTTTCGATGTTGATGAACCTAATTGTCCATAAAGGGAATTCGCAGTAATTTTATAAGCATTTTGAATAGTATCTAACAAATTATACATAAAACTGTATTTTTCCTCTTTTTCCATGAGTTTTCTGGTAGCTTTACGTGTACCAAGCAGTTTCTTAAGAATAATACCCATTGTAGCCCAACCGCCAGCATATTGCGCATATCTACAAATTCGCTGACCCATTTTGATTTGTCGCGGGTTTTTCTTTGCTTTTCCGCGTGCTGTAAACATATCATCTGGGTCTGGTTTTAAGATGTCAAATTCAATGTCAATGTATCTAACACCTGCGATATTATCGTAGGGACTTGTTGCATCTGGTGATGTTGCGTTTGACCATTTGCCAGCTAAATCATAATCACGAACCCAAACAAGTGAGTCATGGCTAATGTTTTCCGATATCATTGATGATGGATACAGTGATGCATAATCCAGCACTACAACTGGATCATCTTCATCATAAAATCCCGCTTTCGGTTTTAATACAATTGCACCTTCATAACTTTCTTCCTCCTCTTCATCATCATTGTCATCATCTTCTTTTAATGCTCCTCCAAAATCTTGTGCGCGTTCTTTTTGAACATCAATATCATTCTGACGTGGTTTTGGCAACACTTTAATGATAATTCCCGCTGCTGCGCATTCTTTAAAGATAAGTGATTCGATTTTAACGCCTTGTCCACGTGTAAAGATATACGAAACTGGTACAGAACAAACATTTGCCATCGCAATAGCACTCATATATGCTCGCAGTTTCGCTTCCAAATCAAGCACAAGGTCACAATCTTGAACGCAATATTTCGCAATCACAGCGCGGTCTTCTGCAGTTCCATAATGTAGCCTGAAAATATCTTTGTGATGCACATCATCTTTCGCTTGACTCCATGATTTCGGAACGAAATTTATTGCATCAGGCAAATCATTAACGCAAATAATATGTTTCGCACCGACTTCATCAACCAGAAATTTATGTGCAATTGGTTCATCAAGCATATCTTTTAGAGCTATGTACTGACCAACACGAAGCCCTTCAGTGCTTTTGCAAACAAGTTTCATACATTGTCCCGGTGCGATATTTCGTTCGCCTGCATCATTAACACAATCTGTAATATCACTTGACATAAATTGCGCAGCAACAGCATCCAATTTGTACGAATCAAGCGCATAATTGCGTTTGATATAATGGAATAAGTCAATGCGAATGCGGCCTGGAATGTCCATCATTGACATTTTATTTTGTCCCATAGCAGCCGACGTCAACTCTTTTGTTTCGAGTTTACATTCATAATCCGGAATACGCGAGAGATTCGATGCGAATTCTTTATCGGTTTCATCGTTAGCCGTTTCCAAATAGCGCTCATAAATGTAATGTTCATCAAACCCGCAAATATTGTAACCCATCATAATGTCTGGATCAACACGACGAATGAAATGTGCCCATTTCAGCAACAATTCGCGTTCTGTTCTGCAAGGGTATACATTAATACCAGGAATTTTTGCACATGTTCCAAGAACGAAAATGTGTTTTTCCGAAGTCATGGGTTTGCCGGAAATATCTAAGTATTTCAAACATGTACCAATTTGGATAACAGAGTCACCCAATACAGGTAATTCTGCTAAAATGCGCGACGCCAAATAATCTGACAGGATTTTAACGCGTTCCTCCGGTTTTGCCGCGGGATTTTCCCACATTTCGCGAGGAGTTGCCGCCGGAACTCGCGTGCGCACGAATTCGCCAAATGTACGAACGTTATATGCAGCAGCTGTTGCCTTGTCAAGCAAATCGGTTGGTTTCCGATGAATGCGTGAAGTATGTCTCCCAGGTTGTGGATTCTTCAAATGAACATCTGACATTTCATATGGAGAATCCACGTGTTCAGGCCATAAAGCTTTTTCAACCAGTTCTGTTAGCGAAATCGAATGATTTGGTGCAGTTGCACCTTTGTTTGTTATAACATTGTATGCATCCATGGCGACTTTTTCATAACCTTTGATGGCAAGTGGGAAATCACCATGACTGCTTGTTGCTTCAATATCCCATGATGCTAATATTTGTCTTGATGGATCGATTTTGTCATACAAGGCGACATCTGACCAATCACATGCGAAAGATAATTGACATGTTGTAGAATGATGTTCATCTGCTGACAAATACTTATGCGCTGGAACCGAAACCCATCCAGCTGTTTGTAACTCGCGAGCATGGAAGAATCGCAGCAACGGTTCAATGTTTGTTTCATATGAAGTGACCTTAACGAATCCTAATTCAGGAACTTTGATTGGCTTTGGTGTACTCTTGTCTGTTTGCAGCACTTTACGAATTGACCAAAATGCGGACAAATTCGGCACTTCAACACGTAAAACTTTAAATTTACGTTGATTTGTATAACCATATAGTTTACCTCTTTCGCAAATCGTGAATTTTACGCAACTTTTAACTTCATCAGATTTGATTGTTCGAAGCATACATTTTTCAAATTCGGCCAATTGTGAACGTGTACATTTTGGTGGTATATCTACGTAAAATGATGGACGAAAGTTGTTAACTCTTAGAGAAACAGAATAGCCCTCTTCGCTCACACCATACAACATAATACCAAATTGATTTATATCGCGTGGTGGCGCTTCTTTTTCAACATATGCCTCTTCTTCTGAATCATATTCAGGTGTTGAGCCAGATACAACACTTGAATCATCGTCTGTGCTATTTTTTGCGAATTTATCATCGCCACTATCTACTGCGGTTATTTGGAATCTAAGCGGCGTTGAGTAATTTACTTTCGGTTCAACCGCGGTTCTTTCGAATACTGACGTGAATTTGAAAGATGCCATATGAATGACCCCGGTAGATACAGCCGATTTTGATTTCAATATGGAGGACATCAGCCAACCCCCTTATATGTTTATGCGAGTGGCAAAAGCATGGCTGCTTAGCAATTTGATGTTCTTGCGAAGGATTATTAAATATGATAATTTTTAGTGTAGGAATAGTTAGTACATTACTAACTATATTGTTGAAAGTCGTGATGAAAAAATCGAAATAATTGCTAAATGAAAGGTGGTGGATTTGTGGTTGGCGACTATTTATATTCTGTTCCAATTGCCATTCTTGGTGCAATAACTTACGCAAAATCGCTTGATGTGTTTGTTGCCCCATATGAATCATGTTGGAAAACATGCAAAAATCTTCTGTCAGATGGAAAATGCGAAGAAGCATGTGAAGGGCGAAACAATTCAATCAAACTAACACGATTTATCGTGTCAATTGTCGTTGGTGTACTTATTATTCTTGTAAGTACTATTGTACCAATGCCACCAAGTATTGCTCGCGGGCTGATTCTACTTGGAAGCTATTGTTTCCTCCAAGGCAATTGGGAATATTGGGATGAAATGTCAGACAAAACTAAGCTACTTGTGTCGATTGCTGGATTAATCGCACTAATAGTTAGCGTTGTTGCATCCAGTCGCTAAAAATGAAATATATGAAAATTAATTAATACTAACGTTATCAAACACACATTCACCCAACAAAATGGACGAAGTTATGGTACGTATCGTAAAATACGCGCAATTTGCGCCTTGTTTCGACGAATATGTTGACGAAGACGACGAACATACGTTTGCGGTTGTATCTGTAAAAACGGAAACTACAACATTTACATTTGAAATTCCAAAGGGCGAACCTTCAGAATTTCTGTTGTCATATTGTCCTCTTTTGATTCAGCTTATGGATGAATATGCAACTCTTCAAACTGCATTGAGTTCGATAAAATGTATCAGAAGATGAATACAATAAACTAACAATTGTTGAAATTTCAGAGGCATATTTGGATGATAGTACATTTGACCGATTTGAATCTTGTGAAATCACGCCATTAATGCGGGCATTTGCTAGTAACTATGCGCCTGCATATGTAAAACGTGTTCTGCCAGATATTTTGCTGCATTACGAAATCGATTGTGTGTCTAACAAACTCAAGATTGATTATAGCTTTGAATCAAGACCAACGCGTACAATTTACGAGGCCACAATAACATCGGATACTTTACAAGCATTGGTCGATGTCGAAGTGCCTAAGTTTTCAAGGTCCCGAAAGTACGATTAATGTCGATGGTTTCTTGTTGAACGTTTGCGATAACTACGGCGTCGACGGCGGCGACTACCACCGGACATTGCCTTTTTTACATCACCTTTTATAAGATTTTGCATTTTTTCCATATCATGAAGGAATGTTACAGCATTTGAATTTGCTGCAGCTTTTCCATAAACTGCAACTTGACTGGCTTCTGGTGGATATTCACGCATTTGTGTGCCTTTATCGACAACAACAACTGAAGGATATCCATCGATATTTGCATGCGACATACTTGTTGCTGGCAATACTTCCGAATTAACTGAAAACATATTAGCTTTGCGACCAACAGTTTTCATTAGTTGTTCCCAAATCGGTTTGAAATGTTGGCAGTGTGGACACCAATCGGCATAAATCAAAACAACCGCGAGAGGTCCTTTTTCTAACGTTTTTTCAAAATTTTCAATTTGTTTGGTGTTTTTGGGGTCCCTCAAATCATTTGTTGACATTTTACTTATAATCATATATTAATTTAATTGCGCGATTTGCGTGTTGTGCGTAATTTATGCGATGTGTATGCTCTGCGTGATTTGCATGATTTGCGTGATGTACGTGTTGTGCGTAATTTATGCGATGTGTGTACTTTGCGTGATTTGCGCGATTTTTTTAGTATTTTTCCACCTAAAAGAGTTGATACCGATGGAGGTGGTGCGTTTACTGCACCAGCACCTCCAGCTGGAGATGCTGGTGCAAAAAATGGTAATGATTGTACCGATGGAGGTGGTGCGTTTACTGCACCAGCACCTCCAGCCGGAGATGCTGGTGCAAAAAATGATAATGATGGTACCGATGGAGGTGGTGCATTTATTGCACCAGCACCTCCAGCTGGAAGTGGTGTTGTCGGCGGAAGTAATGTTTCTATATATTCAGCGTCTAACATTGATTGTTGGCCTTTATCTTTGCGAGTTGCTAAAAAATCATCATTTGTCATACGGTTGAGTCTATCCATTAGTGATTTATGTCCTGCAGCAAACAATTCACGTGTTTTAGATGCAGCTGTTGAGATGTCACCTGTGAACCGTGCAATAGTTTTTAAAATGTATGTATTTACAATTGGTGTTATATTTGGAAGGGGAGTTGATTCAATTTGTTTTGCCACATTTTCTAACGAAGAATGATCTAAAACCATCTTCTCTGGGAAAATAGATTTAAACATATGTATGCCTGAGAGATATTCAGTTTTTTCCGTTTCATACGCAAATATTAATAATTGGTCAAACGTTAATATAAATACACAATTTAATAAATAATGTAATATAATCACCGCAGCAATTGATGGAAGCACGTATTTATCTGTTAATTGTGATTTTATCGCGTTAAATAATCGTTGTAATATAAGTTGTGTGCGTTCATTTATTAAGTCTGGATGATTTTTGAATACAATATTCATTAAACTATTAATATACACAATATCTTCTTGAATTAAATCTTCATTTGTGGCATTTGTAGTGGTTGGAGTAAAAACATCACCATTCATGAGTCTATCCTCTTTTAGAGGAATCCGTGTTTGACGTACTGTGTTATAAAATGCCACAGTTCGACCTTTAGATAAACCTTTTCTAGTTTCTGTTGGTCTTTTTGCACTGTTTTTTGCATATCTTGTTGCAATAGCAGATGGACGTTTAGTAGGCGCGGCAGCCGCGGCAGCCGCGGCAGCAGGTACATACACAGGTGTTGGTGCTGGAGCAGCGGCAGCCGCGGCAGCCGCGGCAGCAGGTACATACACCGGTGTTGGTGCTGGAGCAGCGGCAGCCGCGGCAGCAGGTACATACACCGGTGTTGGTGCTGGAGCAGCAGCAGATGCAGGTACTTTTCGTTGAGGTATTGAACCTACACCGAATTGACTACGCGGAAGAGCTTTTTTTGCCATGTCAGCTTTGAATTTTGCAATCATATCTGGAGACCAACCAGCCATTTTTATTTATAACAATGTTAATAAATGCGTCGCAGCGGTTCTGCTTCGGCTATTTCTAAATATCCATTTGTAATTACGAGTATAATTTTAATTATTGTTGCATCTGTTGGGATTTTACTATTTTTTAAACGCAAAGAAAGTTTTATAGATGCTCCACGGTGTCCATCTGCAGTAACCCGTGACCCAAGCGGTGAAGGCATTTTAGTGCAACCATTAGGCACTAAATTCAATTCTGTAGCTGATTACATTGCTGGTATGAAAAAGCTACTTGAGATATCTCCTGCATGTGTTATTATGCCTGTTCCGGACATTCCATCTCTTCCAGCCACTGTTGATTTACCTCCATATAGTCAAACAGATATTGCAATTAAACGCCAGGCACGTCATGACATGGCTGTAGCAGATAGTATTGCATATGTTGCTGGTATTCGCGATAGAGCATATGACACCAATCCAATCAATGACACATATGATTATGATGATACACCTGAATTAGTTCAGATGCAAGAATCTGTTGCGGCCAAAGGTGGGGCAGTCGGTGCATCATCAACCGCTGACCAAATCGCCCGTGACTGGAGTTCTTACCCACAATCTGCATCTAAGTTTGCAACAGGTGCGGCAGCGATGCCACCAGTTGACCAATTAACATTATTGCAAAGTACGGCCGCCTTTCCTCCAGACCAGGAAAAACAAGAACTTGCCGAACGCGCAGCAATAAAGGAATATGGTCCGCGTAGTGCTGTTAGCTACTGGGAAACACCTCTGGAAGAAGTGCAAAAACTCGTAGAAGCTACAAATACTGATTCACATTTTAAACCAGAAGTATCACGTGTTGGCCCAAATCAATTCGAAATAACTAAACTAATTCCTGTTGTTGGAGCGCCAGGTGCTTCTTTGGCTGCAGCAGGCGTTCGCGATACACGTGATGCATCTGTTGAAGTTGCGGCACCAGTTGTTGCACAAACAGTACCACCAGATCCTCTATTCGAAGAAGGTTCACGTGCAACTGGAACTGTATTTAGTTGGAGCGATTTTACGAAGTGGACACCTGGTTTAGAACGCGCATTTGCGCCTTCACGACCACTTGAAAATTGGTACTAGTCGCGCTCATGTACCGTAGACTACCGAAATTAAGCTACACTTTCAGTGTCAGAACTGTCCACCTTTGGTGGACAGTTCTTTCAACCCCATTCTGGCGGAGTCAGAATGGGGTGTAGCTTAATTTCGGTAGTTCTACGAAAGCCGGCCTCGTTCCGAAAGTTTTTGATACTTTTCGCATTCGCGAAAAGTGCAAGACCTGTCCACCTTTGGTGGACAGGTCTTTTAACCTCGTTCTGGCAAAGCCAGAACGAGGTGTATCTTAATTTTGGAACAGGCCGGTATGCGATTTAGTAGTTTCATATTTACACGTTGTAATTATGGACAAGATTCTAAGCCATTCGCAAATTGAATTGATACCATTTACTGTTTTGGATAAAGTGACTGAATATGGAGATGTTTATTTTAATGACAATGATGCTATAGTAGTCGCACCTGCTGGCATTATGTATGCATCAACTCATGTGCGATTAGCACAAAACATGACATATTCGATTACTATTTATGATTTACATGCCCAAGGTGAGGCATTTTATAGATCTGCCCAGCAATTTGGCGGAAATATTGTTGCGAATGCTGGACAAATTAAAATTTTAACAATATATGATACTCTATTAGTATTGCTTGCATTTCATAGTGAAAAAAAAGAATTTAATGAATATGCAGCTGCTTTTCCTGAAGAATATACAACTGTGCATTTTTACAATTTATCAACCAAAACTGTTGAATATTCGCGCAGAATAACAAATGCCAACATTACGCAATCGAAAATTGTTCGCCACGAAGATATCATATATTTACATAACTGTGTTGATTTGTTAGATGATGATTACGATGGTTGCTTTCACATGGTCAATTTGAAAACCAAAAAATGTAACAATATACGTGGAACTTTCAATTTTCCTCTCCAAAGTATGTATGCTCGCAACAATGTGCTGATTCTAAACGTTAATGAAACGTTGTCATCGTATGCAAACCGACGGCCGTACCGCAAAATGAAGTTAGTTGTCGACGTGCTGCATCCAAATGCATCGAAATATGGTATAATTACGGTTGATGTTGCAACTAAGCCTTTTTCACAGCGCATTAAGTTTCAAAACCCGCACATTAAGACAATTTATGTAGGTTCATACACATTTATATACAGACCCATCGATGGATTGCAAGTTTTAACCATGTAATAAATCGAGGTACTTGTGTTGGTGTTGCGGATGTGTATTGTCCAGATGAATCTGTTGGTAAGATAATTGTGAAACTACGGCGCAAAGAGCGCAAAGAGAAACGGATTGTTTATGAGTATATGTATTTAACACATCGGCCAGATATTCATACGATGTGTTCTGCGTATATGGACTGCAAAACGTATAAGAAACGAACTGGCTGAGTTTATTCCATAGAATTAGCTTAGCTAAGTCTGTAGAAGAATTGAACGTAATAATTTTGTATGTTAAACATCTTAACGGTTCATTATGGCAGCAACACCTTTACTATTTCACTTTAGTGGTCAACCATCACGTAAAATATTTAGTTCCCTATATCACATGAACGCTGTTTTAGCATATACAATAAAGAGGTTATACTACTTTTTTCCTCTTGATATTAGGGATGATGTGTATAAAATCGATGGAAAAATACATTATTTGGAATCTGGCAGCGCCGCTCAATTTTCAGCAGAAGTTCCATTTGATAACAAAGAATCATTGTATGTTGAATCTGTCAATAAAACAACATTTTATGTAGGAAATACAAAAAATCTTGTGTATTTCACGGTGGAAGGCTCCAAAGTTACACCACGAATTGAATCAATCGGTGCCGATTTTGTTCACAAGATTCATAAAGGAACTATGTTCTGCATCAATAATATCGAACAAATAGGCGTGAATTGCTATAAACGAACTATTAGAATCCAAAACAATATTCATATTAGTTATGATAAATTCAAGAATATTGCTTTAGAATCAACAGACAAACAAGTTGTATATATATTTGTTATGAGTGAATTTATTGCAATATGTAAAAATATTAGGTACAATGTATGTGATTACTCTCAAAATATCGATGTATTACCAATAATGAACAACAAACTATGTATGCGTCAAACGCATGTGATTCGCGATGAACTTAGTGAAGTTGTTCAATTATAGCGGAGAAAACGGCGGAAAACAAAATTGAAACTATTATAATTTATATGTAGTGTATGTTAATAAAATGCATACCATTTGCATATCAATCCATCACTTAAAAACATTATCAATCAAAGAATGCTTATGTAAATATGCACCAGCTGCGGAAAATATTGTTATATTACTAAGCACATCTTATTTACCTTTGTTTACTATACCAGACACCGAAAATGGATTAAATCGATATCAACTAATATTGTAGCCGATACTTTTTATGGTATGGAAGCCATTTTAATATACCCATATTTCAGAATATACAGATTTAATTCATCGCCTAACGTACTC
>Ga0209934_1001725_pt1 | contig 11808 bp, 7 predicted proteins | sample ThiBiot_750_plan_2_FD_183950 | JGI IMG/M metagenome (GOLD analysis project Ga0209934, IMG submission 183950) | Wastewater bioreactor microbial communities from Cape Town, South Africa - Thiocy_expt_750_plan (SPAdes) | ecosystem: Engineered > Bioreactor > Thiocyanate-remediating >...
TTTTTTACGCCTCTCTACATACTACATACTACATACGCCTTCTTTCGGTCATACCCCCAATGCTCCTAGGGCCACCCTCAAAACGCCGCCTAGCCTATCCTCTCCATCCCAGACTGTCAAGAATGTTGACGAATAAAATTGCTGCCGGGTGCCCGGAAATTGCGGAAAACACTCCCCCAATATCGCCCTGACAGGAGCTATCGGCTGAACAACGCTTAAAAAAGCGGCTTCAACGCCATGTTGAAGCCGCTTTGTTGTAGAGCTATTGAGGCTTTTGGATCTTAGTGATCCATGGCCGGGGTGGAATTTTCGTTGGGTTTCTTGAGCTGTATCATGAGATCGTCATTCCATTTGCCCTCGACGTTCATGTGGGCCGCAGCACCCAGCAACACTGCATCGATCAGGTTGTGGTTCAGGTATACATACAGTCCCGGCTGCTTGAAGTCATACAGGGCCACGCCAGAACCGCCACCGGGGATGAACCAGGTTTCCTGTCCTTGTATGGGAGGATCGCTGAATTTACCCCCTTGCCATACCAGGTCGCCATGGCCGCCAATCAGGTGGGGGCGGGTATCGCGGTTGGCCTGGGTATGGATGAACAGCACCTTCTCGCCTACCTTGGCCTTGAGCGCATTGTCTCCGGTCAAGGCGCCGACCGCGCCATTGAAGACCACGTGAGAGGGGATCAGTCCCTTGGACAGTTCAAGCATCTCATGCATGCCCTCGGCAGGGGAGCCATAGGTCTTGTACTTGCCATCGGCACCCTTGGGCAGATACAGGTCCTGCTCGCCGATGTAGTAGGCGCGGTCATAGCGCACCGGCTTGCCCTTGGCATCCTTCAGGCCATCGCGCGGCAGCACCATGACGGCGCCGTTCATGCCCGAGATGACGTGGAACGGGATCATGGTCCCGCCAGGAGCGCAGTGGTACACGAATACACCCGCTTTGACCGCCTTCCAGCGCAGCACCACGTCCTCGCCCGGAGCCACCAGGGTCAGGCCGGCTCCGCCCAGCGCGCCAGTCGATGCATGAAAGTCCACGTTGTGCGACATGGTGCTGGTCTTGGGGTTGACCAGGGTCAGTTCCACATAGTCACCCTCGTGCACCACGATCAGCGGACCAGGTACCGTGCCATTGAAGGTCAGGGCCCACATCTTGGTGCCGTCCGGCGCAATCTGCACCAGCTTCTCTATGGTTTCCATGCGCACCTTGACTATCTTGGGGCCTCCCTTGGCAACCTGGTCGTGCTTGGGCACGAAAGGCGGCGCAACCAGCTCCTGGGTCACCACTGGCAGCTTGGATACGTTCGTCGCCGCCACTGCCGGTACCGCGCTCATGCATAGCAACCCGAATCCGAGCGCCCCTTGAACAACTTTATTCATGTTTCCCTCCATATATGTTTATTCATCAGCGCATAGCCTGCGCCTCTCCATCCGCCCGTGCGTTCGATGGCCGACTGCTCACCCTTTTCTGAAGAGCATCTCTAAAAATTCACCCCGGCCCATCAACCCAACCCCACTCCATCCCGTTCAATACCCGCTTCTCCACCGCCGCATGACATGCCAGCGCCATATCTTGAAGCAGGAAGGAAAGCATAGGAAGATGAGCGATTTCGATTTCGAATTCTTAGAGATGCCCTAAAGAATGCCTTGCAGAACCGAATACTCCACAAAGCTTCTGCGGAGCAAAGGCTCGCCAACTATACAGCTTTACTTTAATGCTGTCCATGGCGATCTGTTTATGTAGTCGATTGAAAAACCACGATAACTTTGGGGTTTTCGATACCCCTGCCGCGCTGGCGCCTATGACGATCAGATTACGATCAAAATGCCGTGGCCTGGTCAGCGTCTCCCGGTGCGCTTCCTTCTGGCCAGACCCACGATTCCTCGCGCTATCCAGGGAAATATGGCAAGCAGGACGAGCGATCCGATAACTGCCGGGGAAAGAATGTCGGAGATACGGGTAATCGTCGCCAGTTGAGTGCCCGCATTCACATAAACCATGGTGCCGGCCAGCATGCCGAAGAGACTCGTCCAGAAGAACGTCACCGTTGAAATGGCGGTCAACCCCATCAGCAGGTTGATGATGAAAAAAGGAAACAGCGGTACGAGGCGCAAGGTGAGAAGATAGATAGCTCCATCGCGCGCGATGCCGGCGTTGACCACTTCCATGCGATCGCCAAAGCGGCGTTGCACCGCATCCCGAAACACGTAGCGTGCCAGCCAGAAAGCCAGGATCGCGCCAATGCTGGCAGAGAAAAGTGCGGCGGGAACCCCGACCCATAGCCCGAAAACGGCCCCGCCTGCCAGGGTCATGACCGCTGATCCCGGCAGGGAAAGCGCAGCGATCAGAATATAGGTGGCCATGTAAAAACCGATCATGCGCAGTGGCTGCGCCTCATAAGCGCGCTGCAACTCGTCTCGGCTGCCCTTGAGCGAATCCAGGCTGAGGAAACGCTCGAGATCAAGCGCAAAAAACAAGCCAGCCAGGAGTACCAGCAATATGAGCAGCCACCAGTGCTTCATGCGGAAGTTTCTGGAAGGAAATTCAGGGACAGGAACGATCTTGCCCACCCTCGAACATTATCCTAGATCCGGCAGTTGGCCACTTTTTTTTGGTTTAGAACCATGACCCACAAAGATTTTCGCGATACTCGGCGCTCACCTGCGTGGTGAGAAACTACACCCAGGCAGGCTATGTAGCGCTTCTGGAATCCTGACGTTGCTTGAACCATTGCTCCAGCATCAGCAATACCCACACCATGGTTCCGTGATATCCCGCATGCTCGTCCAGGTGATGTCCCAGCAGCTTTTCTATGAAGTCTCCGCGTATGATATTTCGCGCGCGCAAATCGCTCAGGCTGTCCGCGGCCAACGCCTGCAAAGGCTTATGATGACGAAGCCATACTCCGAAAGGCAGCCCGAAGCCATGTTTTTGCTTGGTGATGATTTCGTCCGGAAGAAACCCGCGCAGGGCTTCCTTGAAAAAATAACGCAACTTGGTGCCCTTAAGCTTGAGCTGCGGTTCCAGGCGCAGGGAAAATGCCACCACTTCATCGCTGATAAGCGGAAAGACCGCCTGGATTCCCGCCAACTCACAACCTTTGGCTACTTTAGGCAGGTCGTTATCTGCAAGAGTAAATTTCCTGTCAAAGGCCAGCATCTTGTTTATCAAGCTGCGAGCCCCGTTCTGATGATAAGTCTCATCGAGAAGGCTCGCCGGGTAATTCAAGTTTATGGCAGATAAAAATTCGGGGGTGAAAACGGCCTCGCGGCCATAGTGATCCAGCAAATTATATGTTTCCGTGCGGGCAGGCATGGGAATGGAAGCCTGCTCGATGTAACTGCGCGCCTTGCGGATCAGCGGCACGGTTCCGCCTCCGGGAACACCGAATACTAGCGGCTCTATAAGCGCGCTTCGCAAGAGCGAAGGGGCCTGTTCATATAGCGAAAACAGATGCTGCTTGGCATAGCGGACATTGCCACCGAATAATTCGTCTCCGCCATCACCTCCGAGCATTCTACTCAGGCCATCGGCCTGAGCCATGCGGGCGCAATAATACGTGGGGATCGCGGAGGAATTGCCGAAAGGCTGGTCGAATACCGCGGCAACCTGGGGAATGGCAGCCACGATGTCATCAGGAGTGACGTAATATTCCTGGTGGCGAGTGGAGAAGTGCCTTGCCGCGATGCGGGCATACTCCATTTCGTCATAGCCGGATGCGTCAAAACCGATGGAGTATGTTCGCGCCGGCTGGCCTGTGACCTCTCCCAGCACACCGGCGATAGTCGAGCTGTCGGTACCGCCGCTCAGAAAAGCGCCGACCTGCTGGCCATCGACAGCTTCGCGCACGCTCGAGTGCAATACCTCAAGAAAATCGTGCTTGAGTTCCTGGAAGGGCCGTTTCTCATTTTCCAGAAAACGCATTTCCCAGTATCTGCGTATCTCGGACCGTCCGTTTCGGTAGAGGAGATATTCGCCCGGCAGAAGCCGCTTCTGCGCCTCATAGATCGATCCCGGGCCTGGAACCATGTGAAAATAGATGTAATCATACAGGCTCTGGGAGGACACCCGGCTGTTGGCCGATGGATGCAGGAGAATGGAATCTGCGGACGAGCCAAAGATCAGCCGCCTGTCGGCGGCGTCGAAGGAAATTGGATAGGTGCCCATCCTATCCGTCGCCAGGACCGCTTCGCTGCCACCGTCGCGTTCACGCAAGACGCATAGCGCGAAAGCGCCTTGCAGGCCTTCGAAAACCTGCTCGCCTTTTGCGCACCATTGATCCGCCAGGGCTTTCGCCAATCCCGCTGTGCGGGAAAGCTCAGCCAGCCGAGAATCGCGAAATCTCGGCTTCCCCCAGATCGCAACAAAGACTCCTTCTTCCTGATGAGTATGGGCGTTGTCGCTGCTCGCAGAAACCGCGAGACCGCTATTTTTACCTGCCAGGCCATGAAAAATGCTTTTGTCGAAGCGGGCAAGGGGAGCAGCCATTTTCCTAATCAGTTCCTGGTTTTCGGAAACGGAATCCCCGTAACCTATCCAGCCGCAGAGCCCGCTCAAGATAAATTCCCTGTTTTTTCAACCATGACCTTCACTCTAATCCCTGTTTATGACAATAAATGACAGCTCGTTGCAAAAAAGCATCTCGGCCGCTCCTAAGGAAACCCTGAACAAGCCCTCACTGAGCGTTCCTCATGTCAGACCAGCGCCTCTGCGGGCTCGGGATGGCTCAGGAATGCCGTCGGACTGGCCGTAAGTCCGTAAGCGCCGGATTGAAAGACGACGATCAAATCGCCATCCTCCGCCCTGGCCATCTCCATTCGATCCGCCAGCAGATCAAGCGGCGTGCAAAGCGGTCCCACCACTGAAACCGTTTCGCGTTCATGCCCTTTTAGCCTGTTTCCAACCGCAACCGGAAAATTCTTGCGGATCACCTGGCCAAAATTTCCCGATGCCGCCAGATGATGATGAAGCCCGCCATCCGTAATCAGAAATATCTGGCCCCGCGACTCCTTTCGTTCCAATACGCGGCACACATAGATGCCTGCCTCGGCCACCAGATAGCGTCCCAGCTCGATTACCACGCGAGCCTCCGGCAGGCGCCTATTTACCTCACCCATGAGGCGCCCCAGATTATCGCCTACTGGAACGAGGTCCAGCGCTTGATCGCCGGGAAAATAAGGCACGCCAAAACCACCGCCGATGTTCAGCAAACGAACCGGCCCCGGCGCATGCTCGGCCAATTCCATGCCGAGTTGCAAGGTTTTTTCATGCGCCTCCTGGATAGCCGTCACTTTCAGATTTTGTGAACCGCTGAAAATATGGAAACCTTCGAAATCGAGACCAAGCTTGCCGATCCGGGCGAGCATGGCAGGCACGCGCTCTGCATCGACGCCAAATTGCTTGGCGCCTCCCCCCATTTTCATACTGGAGGATTTCAATTCGAAATCCGGATTTACCCGTACCGCCACCTTGGGGCAAATACCGAGGAGATTTCCCAGCCCCGCGATACGCTCCATTTCATGTTCCGATTCCATATTGAGGACGATTCCCGCCGCGATGGCGCAGGAAAGTTCCTCGTCCCGCTTTCCCGGTCCGGCAAAGCTGATAAGACCGGGAGACATAGGGGTATCGAGAGCGACCTTCATCTCGGCCAGGGAAGCCACGTCGAGGCCGTCCACCAGGCTTGCCATATGCTGAACGACTGCGGGCATGGGATTGGCCTTCATCGCATAGTGAAGATGAATCTCGGCAGGCAGATGCCGGCGCAGCAAAGCAATTCGTTCTGTTATCTTTCTCCGGTCGTAAGCGTAGAACGGGGTTCTGCCTATCCGTTGAGCCAGGCGCGAGAGCGGAATGCCACCGACCTGGAGGCAGTCGTCAATAACGGGAAACTGGACCAGTGGAGCGTGCCTTGGAGGGACATTACTCATGCGTCAACCTCCATGAAAGCGCCCTCGAGTTCCTGGGCAAGGGATTTGCGGTCGATCTTGCCATTGGGATTCCTGGGCAAGCTTCCTTCGCGCAGGTCGATCCGGCTTGGCAACATGAATCCGGGAAGCTGGAGTTTGCATGCGGCCATCAGCGCTTCGGTATCGAGAGTTGCTCCCGCTCTGGGTGTCACGACCAATACAATCGCCTGCCCCAGCACCGGATGAGGAATCCCGATTGCAGCGGCTTCGCCCACCAATTCGGTGGCATATATCACCTCTTCGACCTCGGTTGGGCTGACGCGATAGCCCGAAGTCTTGATCATTTCATCCCGGCGGCCGATAAAATACAGGAAACCCTCTTCGTCCATGCGTACAGTATCGCCTGACCAGACCGCCAGTTCCGTAAGAGGTAATCCTGGTTGAAGACAGGAAACCGGCTTGAAGCGCGCCAGCGTTTTCTCCCTGTCATTCCAATATCCCATGGAAACCAGCGCTCCCCGATGCACCAGTTCCCCTGGCTCGCCGGGCGCGCAAGGCGAGCCATCTTCGCGCACCACGAGTACTTCCGCATTTGGAATCGCCTTGCCTATGGAATCTGGCCGCCTGGCCACTTCTTCGGGAGGCAGATAGGTTGAGCGAAAAGCCTCCGTAAGCCCATACATGAGAAATACCGCGGTAGCCGAAAGCTTGGCGCGAAGCAATTCAAGGGTTGCTCCAGGCATCGCTCCGCCTGAATTGGTGATATAGCGCAAGGAAAGACCGGCCGGCCAATTCAACTGCGCAAGCTGAATCCACAGCGGGGGCACGGCAGCCAGCCCCGTGATGCTTTCCTTTTCAACGGCGGCGATGATGTCTCGCGGAAGCAGATGGTTCATCAGCACGTTGGTGGCGCCCACGTGAAAGGCGGTGGTAAGCTGGCTAAGTCCGTAGTCGAAGCTAAGTGGCAGTACCGAAAGAATGCGGTCATCGGGGCTATTCTTCAGGTATTGGGCAACGCTCATGGCTCCTGCCACCAGGTTGCGGTGGGAAAGGACCACACCTTTTGGTTTTCCAGTGCTGCCAGAAGTATAAAGAATGGCAGCCATATCGCTATCGATGCTGCGATGGGGCTCGACCTTCCCGCTCGCGTGCGCCTGCCCCCAGGACACGATGTCCGGTCCGGAAGGACCGCGGCTTATTTCTTCGGAATTCACCACGATGACTGTATGGAGATCATGGCACTGGGGCAAAACAGGGGCGAGGAGCTGCAGCCGCTCGCGGGAGGTCACCAGGATTCTCACGTTGCAGTCCCGGAGAATGTAAACCACCTGCTCCGGTTTCAGGAGTGGGTTGACGGGAACAAAAACGCCTCCGGCGGCGGCCGCGGCAAACAATGAAATCACCGCCTCCTGGCGTTTCTCCAGGTAAACGGCGACACGCTCGGCTCGACCGAGCCCGAGCCCGAGCATGGCGTCGCGCGTCCTTTCCACCTCTGATGCCAATGCCTCGTATGTCAACCGTTTTCCCTGATATATCAGCGCCTCTTTTTCGGGAGAGCGTTCCGCCGATCGGGAAATAAGCTCATGGACAAGATTTACCATTGAAGTAGCCTTCCAACGCAATAATTAATCGTCCTGAAAAAATGACCCGGGGGAAACTTCATTTCAGCCCGTGCCGGTTCATCAAATCGTAAATGGTGGGCCGGCTCACACCGAGCAGCTCCGCCGCCTTGACAACATTTCCGTCCACTCGGGCCAGCGCCTTCATGAGCGCGTCGCACTCTGCCTTGTCCCGTATCTGCCTAAGGTTGATGGGGTCGGCAAGAGCAGCGGCGGATTGCAAGCCGAGATCTTCGGCGGTGATCAGAGGACCATCCGCCATGATGACCGCACGCTTGATGCAGTTCTCCATCTCCCGCACGTTGCCGGGCCAGGGATGGCCTTCGATCGCGGCAATTGCCTCCTGGCTGAAATTCAGGGAGGAGCGTTTCTCCTGCGCACAGAATTTGTTTTTAAAGTGATGCGCCAGCAAGGCGGCATCCCCGATCCGTTCTCGCAAAGGAGGAATCGTAATAACGATCTCGCTGAGCCGATAATAGAGATCCTCGCGAAACCGCCCCTCCTCGATCAACTTCTTCAGGTTCTGATGGGTCGCACAGACGATACGGACATCCACCGGTATTTCCTTGCGTCCTCCGATACGCTCGATGACTCTTTCCTGCAGGAACCGGAGCAATTTCGCCTGTAATGCCATGGGCAGATCGCCCACCTCATCAAGAAAAAAGGTGCCTTCATCGGCAAGCTCGATTTTGCCCAGCGTCTGCTTCGCCGCGCCGGTATACGCACCCTTCTCATACCCGAACAATTCGCTTTCCAGCAAGGATTCGGGAATGGCGGCGCAATTGATGGCCATGAAACGCTTCCCCTGCCTGGCACTCGACTGGTGCAGCGCCCGAGCCAGAATTTCCTTGCCTGTACCGCTTTCCCCGAGCAGCATCACGGTTGCGTCGGATGGCGCCACCTTTTCGACGCTGCGGCATACCTTGAGCAATGCAGGGTCCCGGGTAATGATGCCCGTAATGAGCGAGTATGCCTGAGTCTGCAATAAGCGGCGGTTCTCCTGCTGCAAGGCATAAACGTAAAATGCCCTTTCCACGACCAGGCTCAGCATGTCGGAGTCAAAGGGCTTCTGATGAAAGTCATAAGCGCCCAAACCGATAGCCTTCAATGCGTTCCCATGATCCTGATTCCCTGTAAGAACTATCAGCTTGGTATCCGGTGCAAGCTCGAGTATTTGCTCCAGTGTTGCGAGCCCTTCGGAAGCCCCATCGGGATCGGGGGGAAGCCCGAGATCCATGGTGATAACGGCCGGCTCATGCCGCCTGACTTGAGAAAGGGCACTTTCGCGGTCTGCCGCCACCAGCACTTCATAGGCGTCGAAACTCCAGCGCAACTGCTTTTGCAATCCAGGATCGTCTTCGATAACCAACAGCTTCCTTTTCTCCTGATTCACTTCCACTCCTCTCATATACCTTTATATACCTTTAAACCTGAATCCGGCAGTTGGACTGGGTGGAGTATGCGGCTTTCGGCGTACAGGGCCAGACGCAACGACGCGGAATGGCTATTCCATTCCAAGGAGTTGCAACGCAGCCATGTGCCCAAAAAATCGCGCAATCCACCCTGTAGCAAACCCACCATACAAGTGAACGTCAAGTACCTCGGAAAGTCTTTGTGGATCATAGTTCTAAACTGGAAATGAACGGTCAACTGCCGGATTTAGGTTAAACAGCCAAGCCAGGAAAAGCCGCAATAATTCCAGTTATTTGTAAAGCTTGTGAATGGTCCTCCTCCGATACACCTTTTCATTTCATATGCACTGCTTTTACGGCACGCTGCTCGGCATAAAGAGGCAGGGCCACGCGAAAAACCGTACCGCTCAGGAGACTGCTGGTAACCTCCAGCTTGCCTCCCAGCTCGGACACATACTCCTTGCTTTCGAATACGCCTATGCCCATGCCAGCCGATTTGGTGGATTCGAAAGGCCTGAAGAGCCTCTCTCGAATAAATTCTTCGCTCATGCCATGACCCGTATCTTTTATTTCGACCATCGCAAAGTCCCTCTCTTTTTTCAACAGGACTTTTACCTGGCCGGTGCGGGCGGTCGCCTCGATCGCATTCTGGATGAGGTGCCCCACAACTCTTTCCAGGCGCACCGAGTTGGCGTATACGGTCACGCCGGTATCCTCTATTTCGAGCACCGGTTTCGGTTCGGTAACGGATTTGCTCTTTACCGCATCCCGTAATAATGGCGCCAGAAGAAGCGGCGCGGGCTTATCCGACGAACCGCCGCTCCGTAATTTCTCAAGTATCCGTTTCATTTTTTGAACGGAAAGATAGACGGTCTCGACCATATCTTCCTGGAATTCCGGATTCTTCTTATGCTTCTCCGCATTGGACAACAGGAGAGACAACTGGGAAACCAGATTTTTCAAGTCATGCACCACGAATGTCGACATGCGATTGAAAGATTCAAACTGACGTGCCACCAGGAGCGCATTGGCTGCTTCGTTTTGGGCAAGGTAACTTGCTGCCTGGTTGCCGGCAACCTTGAGCAGATCACTGACTTCCCAGTTCAGCTTCACCTTGCTCCTCGGCTGCACCAGGACTACGAAGCCAAAAAGGTCCCGGTGCTGAATCAGCGGTATTACCAGCCAGGCCTTGGAAAGACTTTGCAGCCAGGAAGGCAGGGCAAGCCCATCGTACTTTTCGGGGATGGTCGCGTATTCCTGTAACTCGATGACCCATTCCTTCTGACGCAAAAATTGACAAAACGCACTTTCCGCCGGCTCGAGCCCGCCCGAAACCGGCATGTTCCATTGCGTGACGGGTTCGAAATCGCCGGACTCCTGCCTGATCCATAAACCGCCGCCGGGACTTTCGACCAGTTGCGCCAAAGCCTGGATGGCGCGCTCCCCCAGTGCGTGCTCTCCCTCCGACAAGGTACGGGTAAAACGCAGCCATTCCTCCCTATAGTCATAGTTGTAGCTGAAAAAGTGCTTGCTGATGAAAACCTTAAGCCACGAACGCAGCGTTCCGGAAAAAAAAACTGCCAGCAGCAAAACCAGGGCTCCGAACAGGAACGTCACCTGCATGACGGTGCCCCAGCTTCCACCAAAAAAACGGAGGTAGTAGCCGGCGGCGGCCATCGCCAACAGATACGCAGCGGCGCCAAATAACGCTACGGAATAGAATACGATGCGGCGCGAAACCGTAATGCCCAGAGACCACTGGGGATTTCGCGCAGCCGACACGGCTACCAGCGGAACCACCAGCGCATTGACTATGCCGCGCGCAGCCCAGATTTCAGTATTGATGAATCTGAACAGCAACGCCTCGCTATATAAATAGAAATCGAATGCAAAAATGCCACCTATGCCGAGGCATGCAAGCTTTATTCCCCACCGCTGTTTTGCTGGCGTATTCCGGTACAACTGCTCCACGAGGATCATGCCCAGGATTGCCATCACGACACTACCGGTAATGCTATTGAGCGCCTCGGTCGGCCGGTGTATCGGAGCGTAAAAACCCGAGTTGGCGTATATCGTCAGAGCCAGGCATGCAACGTACAGTACTGCTATGGCGGCTACAGCAGGCCTCAGCTTACGGGTGTCGGCAGGTTTCGACTGATGGTAGGGCCCTAGCAGCACGAGAAGAAAAGCCGACCAGCCAGCGTTTCTGAGAACTTCGAGAATATCCGGAAGAACCCCGAGGGAGGCGGTTTGGGTAGCCTGGAAAGCAAGCGCAGCCGCCCATATTACTGAAAGAAGGCAGGCAACTGGCAGCACCATTCCGTGCAGGCGGCCGCGCCAGCTTGTCAGCAGCAAAACCGTCAGAAACAAGTATGCCACTGCCGCTATGGTGTAACTGGCCGTCGCAATACTGATCAGCATGGCTTGCCGCCGGAAATCATCTTCCGCCCTTGCCTAGCACAACCACTTCAACGGTATCCAGGAGAATGATGACATCAAGAAACAAGCTATGGTTCTTGACATAGTACAAGTCATACTGCAGCTTTTCGACCGCATCCTCCACCGAGGACCCGTAGCCATAGCGAACCTGGGCCCACCCGGTTATTCCCGGCTTGATGCTATGCCTGACATTGTAATAGGGAATTTGAGCACAAAGCTGATCTACGAAATAGGGCCGTTCCGGCCGAGGCCCGACAAAACTCATCTCGCCGTTCAGGACATTGAATATCTGGGGAAGCTCATCGATCCGCAATTTCCTGATGATTCGGCCTACCCGCGTTATTCGTGGGTCATCTGTTGTTGCCCACTGCGGTCTTCCGCTTTTCTCGGCATCGTTTCCCATGCTGCGGAACTTCAGAACCATGA
>Ga0209934_1001734_pt1 | contig 11712 bp, 10 predicted proteins | sample ThiBiot_750_plan_2_FD_183950 | JGI IMG/M metagenome (GOLD analysis project Ga0209934, IMG submission 183950) | Wastewater bioreactor microbial communities from Cape Town, South Africa - Thiocy_expt_750_plan (SPAdes) | ecosystem: Engineered > Bioreactor > Thiocyanate-remediating >...
CGCCCTGCAAGGCGCACTTGAGGTGCGTAGTAGTGGCGTGCGATTCACTTCCTCGTTCACTCTCGACCGCTTCGTCTCGCCTCAGTGTGCCGCGCGGACGGGCGCTGCGTTAATCAGATGATCCCTAACGCTTGAATTAAGCCGCGCCGCGAAGCGGCGTCGGCTTGTATGAATTGTTAGACCTCGTCCCATTGGGCCAGATGCAGCAGGACGCCTGATGGATCCCAGACGTAAGTGATCAATGCGCCATAGGGCTCCTGCTTTGGCGGGGCTACGCGGACAGAAGGAAAGCGACCAGACTCTACGAGCTCTGTGATGTCAGCAAAGCAATTGGCCGCATCCTGCACGGAGATGTGAAGCATGCTGTTCTCAGCCCACTCCTTCACATAGTAACGTTGCAGGTAGAACCTTGATCCTGCGAGATTGAACAGCGCCAGATTGGCGTCTGACCATTCCAGCTCGCAACCTAGTGCCGAGTAGAAATCCTTGGACAACGCAAAGTCTTTGGACGGGACAAAGGTGCGAAGATCGTTTGCGTGAAGGTTGATCACCGTGCCCTCCTATAGGGGCCCAACGATCGCGATGAACGGCCGAAGCCGACGGGCGAAGCTCGCTGACGAAGGTCCGGTCGATCGCGTGGTGGGGCATCGCTATTCTTTGACAGGCCTCTCGGCAGCGAGACGTGAGTATCGATACCAGAGATCTTCTACATGGTAGTCCGAGCCCAGGACGAACCGAGAGACCGTGGCATCGTCGCTGCGCCAGTTGACAACCAATGAGCCATCGACGGACTTGAGCAGATTGATATTGGTTCCACCGCCGCCGATCGCCAGAATTGATGCACGGGTGTGGCTGACAGGTTCATTGAAGAACCTCAGAGTCGGTGCGTCGTAAATCGTACGACAACTGAAGAGGTCGTCAACACGATCTTCGGACAGCGTGAAGCGATAGCGCCTAAAGCTTAGCGGAGTGCCGCGGTCGGCGGAGTCAATGAACGTGATGGTCATCGAATCAGGTGTCTGTCGGATGGACACCTTGGCTGATTCGCTCGGAATAGTCGGCCACGACCGCCTCCAGGTCGCAGGGCCAGTGGCGGTTTTCGAGCGCGCCATCGCCATGAAGATGTCCGCCAACGATGGTGGTTCACCTGCCTCGGGCGGAAACGATGCAGTTCCCTGGTTGCTGTATGTGCCCTGGAGATCGGGACAGCCTTCCGGTGTGGGCATGGACTTTATCGAAGCCCACTCCGTTGGGTACGGCGGGTTTCCCGAACTCGTTGCGCACCCCAACTGGACGAGCACAAGACACAGTGCAGTGGCGGCAAGTGAGACTCTCATATCAATGGTGAGAAGCCCGACGCTGGAGCTCAGCGGCAGACGCCGACTAGCCGGCGTCTATCCGCTTGGGCGAAGGATCAGTCGGCATCCGACCTCCGCGGCAAATTGCAGGCGACCAACTTCAGTCTATCAAGAAGAAGAGCCCGATTACCAGGCAAACGATTCACGAACATCGGGCTCGGGTGCGGAACCGAATAGACCAGAGCACCAGGAGCCAAGGCCCTGACGACCGACTCGGCCGTGGCTGCCTTCTTTCCAACCAAGACAATTGAGTGCAGCGCGGGTAACAACGCTGCAAGTCGTACAAGCGCCGGTCCGGCCATGCCGAGATCTCGCGCATTCGCTGGCCGAATCCTGGTTCCCGACCCGATGTACCACGGAACAATGTTCCAAATGATCGTCCTGCGCCGGTCGATTCCTGCCTCTCCGTTCAGGAGAAAGAAGTTCTTGGCCGTCTCATCCGGATTGTTTCTCGAGAAAAAGCCTGACGCAACGGCTTTTGGCCCAGGAGCTTCGAGAAGGTAGAGTCAATCGGCCTTGACGCCGCCGTCAAGAGGATCGAAGTACGGGATCTCATACCCGCTACCCATCTCTGTTCGCAGGCTTCTAACGAAAGCCGAGAGCGGTGTGACGTGATGATCTTCTATTGCCACCAAGCGCTGCTGGCGTGCTTCCAGTGACCCAAGAGTCTTAGGCGCATCCATATGGTCTCTTATGCGGCTAACGTGGAGCTAACCGGCCTGCACGGCTTTTCGCGCAGGTCCGGTTGAGCGAAAGGTTAGCTGCGTCGTTCACTACTGACGATCAGCGATGGCAAAGCGAGCCCAATTGTTCGCGGAACCAATGACAGGTATGAGCAATACAAGTGCTGCACCACTCTCGGCACTTTCCACAACTAGGTGTGACCTGCCCGGGGAACTTCGGACCAGAAGTTTCTAGAGAACGGCCCTCTGGTTGAAGGAATCGAGATTGTGGACAAACTCGGTCGGCGTGCGATAACCGAGACTGGAATGCGGCCTGACCTGATTGTAGTGCCGCCGCCAGGTCTCGATGACGACGCGCGCCTCGCACCGGCTGCGGAACCACTCGAGGTTCAAGCATTCGTCTCCGAAGCGCCCGTTGAAGCTCTCGTCGGTGCCGTTCTGCCAGGGCTTGCCCGGATCGATCAGCGCCGAGCCGATGTTCGATGCCTCGATCCATTCGAGGATCCGGTTGCTGACGAACTCCGGCCCGTTGTCCGATCGCAGGTAGCGCGGCGCACCGCGCACCGACACAAGCTGACTGAGCACCTCGATCACTCGCTTGGAGCGAATCCCGCCCGCCACGTCGATCGCCAGGCACTCGCGGGTGAACTCGTCGATCACCGTCAGGCACTTGATCTGTTGGCCGTTGGCGCAGGCGTCGTAGACGAAGTCGTAGGCCCAGACGCTGTTGGGCCCCGTGGGAGCCTGGGGCCGTGGCCGTGAGGCCGCCACGCGTTTGCGAGCGCGCTTCTTGGGCAACTGCAGCCCCGCCAGGCGCCACAGGCGATGCGCCTTCTCCCAGCTCATCTCGTGGCCTTCCCGGCGCAGGAAGATGCGGATGCGGCGGTACCCGTAGCGCGGGTACTGTTCGGCCAAGCGCTTCATGGCAACCAAGACGGGGGCGTCCTTGTGCGGCATCCGGCGCTCGTAGGTCAGCACCGATCTTCGTATCCCGATCAGCTCGCAGGAGCGGCGTTGCGAGTGGCCCCGCGACATCGCCAAGCGCACCTGCTCGATGCGGCCCTGCGAGCTCACCACTTTTTTCGGTTGATCTCCTTGAGCGTGTCGATGGCCATCTCACGCTCGGCCAGCATCCGCTTGAGCTTGGCGTTCTCGGCTTCCAGCTCCCGCAGCCGCCTCACGTCGGCCGGGTCCATCTCGCCGAAGCGCTTGCGCCAGCCGTACAGGGTCTGCTCGCTGACCTTGTGCTTGCGGGCCACCTCGGCCACCGTCGAACGGTCCGCCTCCCGCAGGATCGCGACCATCTGCTCTTCGGTGAATCTACTCTTTCTCATGGGCTCCTCGCCTCGAGGCGAAGGCCATTCTCTCAACTTATCCGGGCGCCGAAAATTCCGGGCAGGTCAATTGTTCTGTGCGAAAGCGCATACTGACAGGACGCTTAGCAACGATGAAGTGATGGATCGCAAGCGAAGCCCCTAGTGCCTAACGTAGAGTTGAGGCGCCTGCGCGGCTTTTCGCGCAGGTCGCCTCGAATGCAGGGTTAGGGGTAGTTGCTATCAATTGATTTCGACCTTTAGCGGTTGCTCTGGACTCAGAACAGCTTCATTGAAGCGCCACTCTCGCCCACGGTCGTCGAATGCTCCGAGATAGCTTCCGTTTGGGATGTTCTTACCATCCTCGGAGATAGCATGTTTTTGCGGATCAATGACGTAAGCGTCAAAGTAACCGTGTAACAGAAAGCGACCATCGGCTAAACGATACAGTTGTGCTCTGGAATAGCCACCAGTATCTGGAAATATCTTCACTCGAATATCGGTCTTTCCAGGCGAACGCAATACAAGCGTGCGCTGATACTCGGCCAAGTACAGATGCATCGGTTCCAACTCAATGGTAATGCGGGACTTCGTACCTGAGAGCTCGATAGAGGCTTCATACGTAGGAGGAAATGCATACGTGAAACCGATCAAGCCAGCAATAGCCGCTAAGAGGATACCGATCGTAATGGCCAAATATTTGAGCAACCGCAGCAACACTGACTACCCCTAACGTGGAGCTAAGCGGACGCCGCTTGCGGCGGTCCGCTTGAGCACAGGGTTAGAGCGCGATGTTTGATGCAGAACACAAGCAACAATGCACCACCGAGAAGGGCGCCAACAGCAAGAGATGCCAAGTAGGCAATGACCTGCCAAGACGTCACCAACGTAGCGGGCACGAAGAACGAGAGGCCGACTACTGTTACGCCGCCACCGATGGCTGTGCCCGCAACGAACACGAGTGCCATGCGAATGGCAACGGGCGTTGGCTGAAAGAAACGAGCGGCTACGAACGCGAGGGCCAGAAAGAGCACCGCGCCGGGGACTACAATCAATGCTGTGAACAAAGGCGTCATAGCGTTCTAACGTTTGAGCTCACCCGAGGGCGGAAGCAGGCGAAGCCTGCTGTAGCACTTCGGGTGCAGCGAAAGGTTAGGCGGCACGCTGTGGCTTGCCGAGTTAGAGCGCCAACAGTACCAATCCAACGGCAGCAGGCAAGGCCTGAATGAAGAGGATGCGCCTGTTGGCGGTTGCTCCGCCGTAGAGCCCAGCCACCAAAACGCAGAGCAAGAAAAAGACCTTGACCGACTGCCCGGCACTGCCGAGATACAAACCCCAGAATAGGCCCGCGGCAAGGAAGCCGTTGTAGAGACCTTGGTTTGCCGCGAGCACCTTGGATTGAGATGCGAACTCTGGCGTCAAACCAAAGGCCTTGAGCCCGCGCGGCTTGTTCCAGAGAAACATCTCGAGAACGAGGATGTAGACATGAAGCAGCGCGACGAGCAGAACAACAACACTGGCGGCGGTGGACAAGTGGCTCTCCTCGATTTGCTCTAACGAGATGCTACGCCCGCGAGCGGAATGGGTTCGTGCCGCCTAACGGAAAAGTTCAGCGGCGCTTGACGCGGCCGGCCAGCCGCGGAAGCGGGTGGGCGGACGGGTCAAGCGTCCGTTGGAACAAAGGGTTAGACGTCGCGCTCATTTGAGGAGAGTGATCAATGCGACGATGGCAGCGGCGAAGGCCCCACTGCCCAAAAGCGGAACAACGACATAACGCACCCACCATCTTGGCCCGTGAGAATCAGAGGAGATTGCCGGCATTGACTCATGCGCGGCCTTCTTTCCGCCGGTATAATTAATCGCGATGCGCTCCCGGTACTTTCGGAGACAGTGCTCTGACACCTTTCGCAACTCGGAGTACAGGTCTGCCTCAGGCGCAACTACGGCTGAGCAGGTGATATTGATGCCTGAATCCCAAGGTTGAACAACTGCCTCCACAAGTTGGCCCTCGGCCAGAGCAACGGCGTATTCGTCCGCGAAAGCTGAAAGACTGACTGGAAGATGCCAGTCGGAGTGAGCGAAGGAAACTTCGACCGATAGAGTGAGTGTGTCCTTTTGCTTTCGGGCGGTGAGAAAGTGGATATTGCGAAACACAGGGTTAGACTTCTCCAACCGCTCAATGGCCAGGTAGAACCCATTGGGCAAATCGAGGGGCCGCACCGTCTTCAACTCGTGCGGCGCTAGATGTTGTGCATAGCGATGATTCGAGTCGGCCGAGGCTTCAATTATGCAGCGATCGCCGGCTACGTCTCCGGCTGGAGTGAGAAACGCCTTCAGCTCGCGGGGGCCGAGGCGAACCCTGCCATCGCCAACAACTTCGAAGATCGGCGTGGTCGTCATTGCGACGTCTAACGTTTGAGTTCAGCCGCCGCCGAAGGCGGTCGGCTGGAACGATCGGTTAGCCGGCAGAGCGAGCAAAGCGGCCACGAATTGAAGGTCGCACATTGCAGCTACCCGAACTGCGCGAAAAATCCTAGGGCAGCAAGACCCACAGTGATGACCAGTGAGCGGGCAGCAAATAGAGAGGCCTTGCGCCCACCTGTATACGGCGGCGGCGTGGATCCGTCAGGGTTGTCGAAGCCGCCGGCGCGTGCATCTTCAGCGTAGGCGAGAGAGCCGTTGATGAATAGCGACGCGGAGGTCCAGAGCGATGCGGCGAGCCACTTCGCTGGCGTAAAGGCCGCGATAAGGCCGCCTACGACGAGGCAAATGGCGATGTGAATAGCAGCGGCGCGCGTATCCATGACGGCTAGCGTTCGACATGAGCGGACAGATTCAAGCTGCGCTTGAATCTGTCCGCTCGATGGAAGGGTTAGGCCACATCTAGCGCTCAGACGCGCTTACAGCCAGCGCCATGTCCCCGACGGGGTACGACAGAACTTGCAAGTTCATGATAGAGATACCGAACTGATCGACCAATAGAATCTTCTTAACGGGGGAGTCCGGAAGCGAATTGTCCGCGAGCAGCAGTAGCCGGAATATCTTTGCTCCGGAGGTTTGGATCTGCCCGGACAGGACGATGCGAAGCGGAGTGATGCCAGACGCTTTCATCACTTCATAGCGAATACCGTCAATCTGCAGATACCGACCAACCGTGTCAAACGCCAAGAGGATCGGGATAACCACTCGCTTGTCAAACCCAAAGCAGGAGCAAAACGATGTAACCGTGACGGCAACTTCGCCATGGTTCTCCGCTTCGACCTCAACTGTCCGGTAGAAAGAGTGAAACATGTCATACGCCACCACGCGGTTGCTTGCCTCGAGCGACGTAGAGAGCCCAGATGAGGGCGTCACCTTCAGTGGCCTCGCTAGTGCTGCGACAGACAACGGATCGATCCTCTCCGACTCATGTAGGGCACCTGAGAAGCTAGAGGTGGGTGGCTTGGTGGCGCACCCGGTAAGGCTGGCCAGAATTGCTGCTAGCAGAATGATTCTCAACAAATACCTCTCCAATGCGACTATTGATTGATGGGGCCTAACGCCTGAATTAAGCCGCGCCGCGAAGCGGCGTCGGCTTGAATGAATTGTTAGGTGCTTGTCCGATGATCTCAATGCCCAGTGTCATTGGCGGCATGAGATGCCGAAACAGCAGAGAACCGTCCGACCCAAGCAGCACAATCTCACTGACCGCACCTTCCCCGAGTGGATCAGACTCTTGGAACTGAGACACGGTGAAAGGCAACAATCCAGCGGCCTCGGCAAGTGGGTGCATAGAGTAGGTCTTCCCATCTCTGACCCATTGCAGCACGCTTGAGTCGCAAGGCTCTACAGAGAGACCGAGCGAAGGGTATTTGCCAGGTTCTACCTCCACCTCGCAAGGAGCAAGCTGAATTAGTTCGCCGCTGGCCAGCCGAAGGACCGCCGTGGACGTTGCGATAGGCGTCGTGTGCTCATTGACCCACGCGGCATGCACTGGCTCGCAAACTGGAGTCAAGATTTCGAGCACTACCTTGTCAATCAACGATTGAGTTTCCACAAGCACCTAATTTGTATTTCGCTCGCGCACTCTAGCGGCTAACTCGTCGTCCCGAATCTAACTGCCGACGACCGGCGTCTCGAACGCCGCGCCTGGGCTCGATCAGCGCCCTCTATCGCCAGCTAACGCCGCCCGCTTCCCGCCGCCTAACCCGCCTACCTCTCTTCGGCGCCCCGGGTTCCCAATCTCTCCCGCTTTCCAGCCGGGTCGTATCGTTTTTCGAGGGACTCTATATCGGTGTTTCGAAAAAGGGAGTGATTGGCCCATCGAGGATGGAATTCGATTGATGCGGATCATGGAATCCTTCGGTGCGGCGCACATCAGTCCGGCTCGAGCACTTGGCGGATATGGCGGTGTGCTCGGTGCCGACCGGATGGGCTGGTACCGAAATCTAACTTCCGGTACCATAGCTTCATCCCGGATCGGACCGGCGGAGGCAGGGATGGGTTACCGGATCGGCATCGACGTCGGCGGCACGTTCACCGACTATCTGCTGCTCGACGAGCGCGGCGGCACGCGCGCGCACAAGGTGCTGTCGACGCCGGCTGATCCGTCGCAGGCGGTCCTGCAGGGGCTGGGCGACCTCGCCGCCGGCACGGGGGCGTCGCTGGGCGAGTTCCTGGGCAAGGTCGACATCATCGTCCACGGCACGACGGTGACCACGAACGCCGTGCTGACCGGGCGCATCGCGCGCACCGGCCTGCTGACCACGCACGGCTTTCGCGACGCGCTGGAGATGCGCCGCGGGGTCCGCGAGTCGTTCTACGACAACAAGCTCACCGCGCCGCGGCCGCTGGTGCCGCGCCGGCTGCGCCTGCCGGTGCGCGGGCGCATCGACCACCGCGGCCTCGAGATCGAGCCGTTCGCGCCCGATGACGTCGAGCGCGGCATCGCCACGCTGCAGGCCGCCGGCGTCGAGGCGGTCGCGATCAGCTTCATGCATGCCTATGCGAACCCTGCCCACGAGGAGGCCGCCGCCGAGCTCGTCGCCCGGCGCATGCCCGAGGCCTACCTGTCGGTGTCGAGCCGCGTGCTGCCGCAGGTGCGCTTCTACGAACGCACTAGCACGGCGGTGCTCAACGCGGTCATCGGGCCGATCCTGCGCCGCTACGTCGAGAACCTGCGCCGGCGCCTCGCCGACGGCGGCTTTCGCGGCGCGCTGCGCATCATGCAGTCCAACGGCGGCGTGACCTCGCCGGAAGCGGTCGCCGCACTCGCGGCCTCGACGCTATTGTCCGGGCCGGCGGCGGCGCCCACCGCGGGGCTGGCCGCGCTGTCGGTGCACGGCGAGGACGGCTTCATCACCGTCGACATGGGCGGCACTAGCTTCGACGCCGCGCTGGTGGTCGGGGGGGCGCCGTCGGTCACCACCGCCAGCCGGGTCAACCGCTTCGCGCTGGCGCTGCCTTCGATGGAGATCGCCACGATCGGTGCGGGCGGCGGTTCGATCGCGTGGATCGACGACGGCCTGCTGCGCATGGGCCCGCAAAGCGCCGGTGCCGACCCGGGGCCCGCCTGCTACGGACGCGGCGGCGAGGAGCCCACCTGCAGCGACGCCAACCTGGTGCTCGGCTATCTCTCACCGGACTTCTTCGCCGGCGGCACCATGCGGCTCGATGCCGAGGCCGCGCGCGCGGCGATCGAGCGCCGCGTCGCCGCGCCGCTCGGCATGGACGTGGTGCGCGCGGCCTGGGGCATGTACCAGGTCATGAACGTGAACATGGCCTCGGCGATCCGCGAGATCTCGGTGCAGAAGGGCTGGGATCCGCGCGAGTTCCCGCTGGTCTGCGCGGGCGGCGCCGGCGCGGTCCACGCCGCGATGATCGCGCGCGAGCTCGGCATCCGGCGCATCGTGGTGCCGCGCGATGCGGCCATCTTCTGCGCCTCGGGCATGCTGCGCACCGACCTCAAGCACGATTTCGTACGCAGCCATGCGGCGGTGCTCGGCGCCTCGCCCGAGGACCGCGACCGCATCGGCGCGCTGGTCGATGCCATGGCCGCCGAGGCCGACGCGGTGCTGGCTTCCGAAGGCATCGCCGCGGCGGACCGGCGTTATGCCTATGCGGCCGACCTGCGCTACCGCGGCCAGTACCACGAGGTGTCGGTCGCGGTGGACGGCGATCTCCTGCGCGAGGGCGCATGGGACGCGATCCGCGAAGCATTCCACGCCTGCCACGACCGGCTGTACGGCTATGCGCTGCGCGACGAGGCGACGCCGGTCGAGATGGTCAGCGTGCGCCTGAGCGCGCTCGGCGAGACCGGCAAGCCGCCGCAGATCCACGAGCCGCGGGACGGCCCGGATGCGAGCCATGCGCTCAAGGGCCGACGTGCGGTGTTCCAGCCGGCCGAGGGCCGCCACGCGGACACGCCGGTCTACGACGGCGACCGGCTGCGGCACGGCAACCGCCTCGAAGGTCCGGCGATCGTCGAGAAGGTGACCACCACCATTTTCGTGCCGGCGGGTTTTGCGCTGGCGGTCGACGCGCTCGGCGGCTGCGTGCTCGAGGACCGCCTCGCCGAGGGCCTCGCCGGCCAGGCGCATACGACGGAGGCATACGCATGAAACCGGCCGTGGATCCGATCCGGGCGTCGGTGCTGCACCGGCGGCTGAAGTCGATCACCGAGGAGATGGGGCTGACGCTGCTGCGCACGACGCGCTCGCCCATCCTGAACGAGGCGCGCGACTTCGTCACCGGGCTGTACGACGCCCAGGGGCGCATGCTCGAGCAGTGCGAGTACATCCCGGTGCTGGCGTTTGCGCTGCAGCCGGCCTGCGAGGAGGTGGTGCGCTGGTTCGGCGACGACGTCCACGAGGGCGACGTCATCCTGCACAACGACGTGTTCTCGGGCGGCAACCAGAACAACGACGTGGCGGTCTTCAGGCCCATCTTTCGCGACGGGCGGCTCGTTGCCTGGGCCGCGTGCAAGGGCCACCAGGCCGACATCGGCGGAGCGCAGGCCGGCGGCTACAACCCGGAGGCGCGCGAGGTCTGGCAGGAGGCGCTGCGCATCACGCCGATCAAGGTGTACGAGCGCGGGCAGCTGCGCCGCGACGTCTGGCGGATGATCTTCGCCAACATCCGCTACCCGATCGTCGAGGAGGACATGAAGGCGCAGGTGGGCGCCACGCGCATCGGCGAGCGGGCCATGCACGAGCTGTTCCGCCGCTTCGACGCGCAGGAGTTCGACGCCTGCATCCAGTACCTGTTCGAGGCTTCGGAGCGGATGGTGCGGCGCGAGATCGCGGCGATCCCCGACGGCGTGTACCGCGGCCTCAGCTGGGTGTTCTACGACGGCGTCAACGAAGGCTCGCGCATGAAGATCGAGCTGGCCGTCACCGTGGCCGGCGACGAGGTGACCTTCGACTTCACGGGCTCGTCGCCGCAGACGCCCGGCTTCGTCAACGCGCCGTATTCGGCCACCGCCTCGGCTCTGCTGCTGACCTTCCTGATGCTGATCAACCCCGAGGTGCCGCACAACGCGGGCATCCTGCGCCCGATCCGCATCGTCAACCCGGAGGGATCGTTCCTCAATGCGCGTTTCCCGGCGGCGACGACCTTCGGCAACTCGATCACCGGGGCGACCTCGGACGCGATCTTCCGCGCGTTCGCGCAGGCATTGCCGAAGATGGTCACGGCGGGCTGGAACCGGGCGATGAACTTCACGATCACCGGCCGCGACCCGCGCCACGACCGGCCCTACGTCGACATCCTGTTTCTCGCGCTCAAGGGCGGGTCCGGTGCCACCTGGGGCGCCGACGGCTACGACCACATCGGCCTGATCAACTGCGCCGGCGGCATCCTCGCGCAGGACTACGAGATGTTCGAGATCCACGATCCGCACCGGCTGGTGCGCCATGAGTACGCGCGCGACTCGGCCGGCGCGGGGCGCTGGCGCGGCGGACTGGGCGTGGAGACCGAGTTCGTCATCGACGCAGAGGACGTCACCGGCATCGCCTTCGGCGACGGCATCGAGGAGGAGGCGCGCGCCTTCGGTCTGTTCGGCGGCAAGCCCGGCAGCATCAACGAGATCACGATCACCGCGCCGGACGGCAGCGTGCGCCGGCCGAAGGCGAAGGAGACCCTGCGCGGCATCGCGCACGGCTCGGTCTATCGCCAGCACGCCGGCGGCGGGGGCGGCTACGGCGATCCGCTCGAGCGGCCGGTGCAGCAGGTGGTCGACGACGTCGTCGACGGCGTGCTGAGCGCGGAAGCGGCGCGCGAGGACTACGGCGTGGTCGTCGATGCGCACACGTTCGCCCTCGACGAGGCGGCGACGCGCCTGCGCCGGCAGCAGCGATGAAGCCTCCGCGCATCGACAAC
>Ga0209934_1001736_pt1 | contig 11709 bp, 7 predicted proteins | sample ThiBiot_750_plan_2_FD_183950 | JGI IMG/M metagenome (GOLD analysis project Ga0209934, IMG submission 183950) | Wastewater bioreactor microbial communities from Cape Town, South Africa - Thiocy_expt_750_plan (SPAdes) | ecosystem: Engineered > Bioreactor > Thiocyanate-remediating >...
TGTAAGGTTGTTAATGGTAAATTTGATTTTCAACTGCTTATTGAGGATGTGGTGGCTCAAACGTATAATCTTAACGCCGTCATTGAGCGCAATTATTACTCACTGCCTCAGATTGAATTTGCCAATCGTGAATCTCTGCCTATCGGCATTGGCGCTCAGGGTTTCGTTGATGCTGTCATGAAGCTCGATCTGCTGTTTGATTCAGAGGAGGCACGACAGTTAAACAGGTTGATTATGGCTTGCACATACTATAACGCCCTTAAAACAAGTTGCGAACTGGCCAAGACATTAGGGCCATATCAACGGTTCAAGGATTCACCCTTTTCTAAGGGTATTCTTCAATTTGATATGTGGGGTGTTACGCCAATTGAACCTCATATGTGGGGTCAATCGGGCACTTGGGAAGATCTGCGCAATGATATTATGAAGTATGGTCTTCGCAACTCTCAATTGACCACTGCTCAACCCACCGCATCAGTTTCAACTATCACTGATAACGGTGAAACTTGGGAACCGTTCTATTCTAACTATTTCGCTCGTAGCACTCAAAACGGCGAGTTTCCAAAGCTCAATCAGTATCTGAAGGAGGATCTGGAGAAGCTCGGGCTCTGGAATGATAAGGTGTTCGATTGGATTCAATATAACGATGGTTCAGTGCAAGGCCTCAGCTCCTTTATCAAGACAACCGATGAAGAACTGATTAAGCGCCTTCAATACTTAGAGAAGAAGCACCGAACCGTCTTTGAATACTCTCAGAAGGTGATTCTGGAGATGGCCGCTGATCGTGGACCTTACACTGATGCTTCTCAATCAACCAATCTCTATATGAAGAAAGCCACAACACCTAAGATTGCTAATTGTCTTGCTTATGCTAACAAGTTGGGGCTCAAGACTTTAGTTTACTATCTGCGTAGTCAAGCAGCACGAGCTCCCATTAAGACGGTTCGAGTGACGAATGAATTTGAAATTTCAGGTGAACCTATGATTTGCATGCGAACCAATAGTTCAGCAGAAAATTGCATCTCTTGTCAATAAATATTTATATTTTGATAATTATCAAAATTAATTTTTGACTGTTTTCTCTCTATGTTGAATGATCGTGAAAATAATCTTTCCTATTTTACAAAGATTAATTATAAGCACGTTATACGAGTTTTCAAAAACTTTATAATATTAGTTATACAGAAGATTTTCTATATAATTTTGGTAAACTTTATAAATATTTTCTAAATCTAAAAAATATTTTAATAATATATAAAATATTTATACATATACAGAATATGTTCTATTTATCACATATTCTTTTATGTTAAATGGATCTATTAACTTTCAGATAAATTCTATTTTAAATAAATTTACATTTCATATAAAATTGATTCGGTATAAGAAAATATTTAAATATAATTTTTATTCTTCAAAGACAGTATTTATTATTCATAATTGAAGCAAAAATAAAGAGATGTGGTCAATTAATTCTTCTCATCTGCCCGATTTTGAAACATGGTAATTATTCAATCTGTCATGTTCTCTATCGTTGCAAAAATAAAATTTATATATGTGAAAACAATAGAGGAAGATTAGCTTATGAACATGGTAGTGAAGTTGAGTAGAGATTATATCTCAAATGAAATTTTATTCATCTTAAACAAATTAGCACTATATTTAAATATTAATTAATTCATATAACCTGATCATTTTGATATATCATTATAATCAGAAATTAAAATAAGAAGATCTAGAAAAATTTTTAGCCTTGGATGAATCATTATGTTTTATAGTTGATTAGAATCAATCTTAATTGATTCATACCACCTGAACGATTCAAGGTGTGAATGAAGAATGAATCTTATCAAGAGTTAAGAATAAAACAAATAGATTCAGAGAAAATTTTAAAAAAAAGTTGGGAAAAATTTTTTTAGCCTTGGATGAATCTTTATGTTTTATAGTTATTCAGTATCAATCTTATTTGATTCATACCACCCGAACGATTCAAGGTGTGAATGGTATATCTTTATGGCCAAGACATAAAAGTAAAACAAGTAGCTTCAGAGAAAATTTTAAAAAAAAGTTGGGAAAAAATTTTTTAGCCTTGGATGAATCTTTATGTTTTATAGTTGATTAGAATCAATCTTAATTGATTCATACCACCTGAACGATTCAAGGTGTGAATGTTATATCATTATGACCAAGATATAAAAGTAAAACAAGTAGCTTCAGAGAAAATTTTAAAAAAAAGTTGGGAAAAAATTTTTTTAGCCTTGGATGAATCTTTATGTTTTTATAGTTGATTAGAATCAAATAAGATTGATTCATACTACCCGAACGATTCAAGGTGTGAATCAATCTTATCAAGAGTTAAGAATAAAATAAGTAGTTTCAGAGAAAATTTTAAAAAAAGTTGGGAAAAAATTTTTTTAGCCTTGGATGAATCTTTATGTTTTTATAGTTGATTAGAATCAATCTTATTTGATTCATACCACCCGAACGATTCAAGGTGTGAATGAAGAATGAATCTTATCAAGATATAAAAGTAAAACAAGTAGCTTCAGAGAAAATTTTAAAAAAAAAGTTGGAAAAAAATTTTTTTAGCCTTGGATGAATCTTTATGTTTTTATAGTTGATTAGAATCAAATAAGATCGATTCATACTACCCGAACGATTCAAGGTGTGAATCAATCTTATCAGAACACAAGAGTAAAATAAGTAGCTTCAGAGAAAATTTTAAAAAAAAAGTTGGGAAAAAATTTTTTAGCTTTGAATAAATCTTTATGTTTTTATAGTTGATTAGAATCAATCTTATTTGATTCATACCACCCGAACGATTCAAGGTGTGAATGATATATCATTATGACCAAGATATAAAAGTAAAACAAGTAGCTTCAGAGAAAATTTTAAAAAAAAAGTTTTAAAAAATTTTTTAGCCTTGGATGAATCTTTATGTTTTTATAGTTATTCAGTATTAATCTTAATTGATTCATACCACCTGAACGATTCAAGGTGTGAATGTTATATCATTATGACCAAGATATAAAAGTAAAATAAGTAGCTTCAGAAAAAATTTTAAAAAAAAAGTTTTTAAAATTTTTTTAGCCTTGGATGAATCTTTATGTTTTTATAGTTGATTAAGATCAATTTTATTTGATTCATACCACCTGAACGATTCAAGGTGTGAATTAAGAATGAATCTTATCAAGAGTTAAGAATAAAATAAGTAGCTTCAGAGAAAATTTTAAAAAAAGTTGGGAAAAAATTTTTTAGCTTTGGATGAATCTTTATGTTTTTATAGTTGATTAAGAACAATCTTATTTGATTCATAGCACCCGAACGATTCAAGGTGTGAATCAATCTTATCAAGAGTTAAGAGTAAAACAAGTAGCTTCAGAGAAAATTTTAAAAAAAAAGTTTTTAAAATTTTTTTAGCCTTGGATGAATCTTTATGTTTTTATAGTTGATTACAATCAATCTTATTTGATTCATACCACCCGAACGATTCAAGGTGTGAATTAAGAATGAATCTTATCAGAACACAAGAATAAAATAAGTAGCTTCAGAGAAAATTTTAAAAAAAAGTTGGGAAAAAATTTTTTCAACTTTGGATGAATCTTTATGTTTTATAGTTGATTAGAATCAATCTTAATTGATTCATACCACCCGAACGATTCAAGGTGTGAATGGTATATCTTTATGACCAAGACATAAAAGTAAAACAAGTAGCTTCAGAGAAAATTTTAAAAAAAGTTGGGAAAAAATTTTTTAGCCTTGGATGAATCTTTATGTTTTATAGTTGATTAGAATCAATCTTAATTGATTCATACCACCCGGACGATTCAAGGTGTGAATGGTATATCATTATGACCAAGATATAAAAATATAATAACAATTGTTATTATATCATTTTAATAATTAATTTTGTATATCTTCTGTGTAAAAATAATACATAAATTTTTCTGTATGTATGTATGTATGTATGGTATGTAAAAATTTTTGGTATATCTTATAAATATTTTCTAAGTCTAAAAAATATTTATAAGATATACCAAAAAATATAGCAATACAGAAACACAAAATTAATTTCTGTATTCACATTGACACCAAGATTTTACATTGACACCAAGATTTTACATTGACACCAAGATTTTACATTGACACCAAGATTTCACATTGACACCAAGATTTCACATTGACACCAAGATTTCACATTGACACCAAGATTTCACATTGACACCAAGATTTCACATTGACATAAAGAAAATTTTCTGTGTGTATAGTATATAAAAATTTTTGGTATATCTTATAAATATTTTCTAAGTCTAAAAAATATTTATAAGATATACCAAAAAATATAGCAATACAGAAATACAAAATTAATTTCTGGTTTACTTTGTAAACACAAAACACTTTGTAAACACAAAACACTTTGTAAACACAGAAACACTTTGTAAACACAGATTCAACACAGAAAATTTTATGTATCTATCTTTATATAAATATTTTTTAAACTAGAAAATATTTATAAGATATACCAAAAATTTATCTATACATCACCACATTGTAAAAGGTATTAGAGTTAATATTTTCTTAATTAAGAAAATAATAATTGACTAGAGCTTCTTTAAAGAAGCTTCCAGACGATTTAGGTCTTCAAACCAGAGATCATTAACACTCTTTTTCTCAAGTTCTGCTAACTCTTCACCAATCTTTTCAGCTCGCTTTCGAAGTTTCATCAAACCTTCAGGGCGAAGATGGCGAATTGAGTATTTCTCAATGACTTCTTCAATCATTTCAGCTTGAAGCTGCTTTTCTAGTTTAAGACATTTGTTGATTAAATCAATATCGTCAATTTCAACTCGTTTAGACAATACCAATTCAATAAACAGGATCGCTTGTTGAATTTTATTCAATTCTGCTTTCAAGCCGTTTTGATTCATCTCAATGCGCTTTTGATAATAGGGACGCCTGAACTCAATGAAATCATTAAAGATTTCTTCAATGGTGCTATATTTATGAGGCTTGCCATCACGAAGTAGAACCATACTTTCAAGCGAATGCCTTCGCTCCAGACCGAAGAATTCAAAGACGGCATCCTCCCATTCTTCAAGTGTTTCATAATCAGTCTTCTTAATTTTGGTAAGACCCTTAATCACAAAACGAACAGTTTCGGGCTTGGATAAATCGGAATAATCCTTAATGTATTTTTCTACAATCATATCATCGAGATGAGCTCGGAAAGTTCCCGTCCAATAAAAGAGAGGTAATTCAGTAATAATAATGTCATTACCCTTTTCTTCAAATTTACCTTGACTTGTGAAATAGGTTCCATCATTTGACACCTTAACCAGACCTCCATAGTTGCGATACCAAGGAATCATGGAATTAAATTTTTCTCCTCTCAAAAGTCTTTTAATATTGTTAATAATGGCGATTGGATTATAAGCTGGAATGAAGGAGCGCCAACCTACAGCAATACCATCAATACCATTAAGTAAAACGTTAGGAATGATTGGTAACATGAACAGAGGCTCAACTTGTTCGTTCTCTTCCATTCGTAAAGTCAATAAAGGGTAATCCTCTGGAGGAAAGATTTTCTCCACTACCGGAGAGATGCGAGCTTCAATATAACGGGGTGCTGATGCATCCTTACCTCCACCAAAGCGAGTGCCAAATTGACCCTTTCCAATGAAATAGGGCACGTTATTCGACATGGTGAAATTGCGTGTCATTTGAATCAGAGCCTTAGAAGCTGAAGTATCCGCATGATGATACTTCATCGTGTCGACCATTCGAGCCGCTAACACTTGAACCTTCTTAAGATCTTTGGTGTTCTTAAGAGCCCAGAGTAATTGAAGTTGAACCGCCTTTAATCCACTATCCAATCGAGCGATTGCTCTTAATAAAGAGTAATGATAGAAATGAATTAGTTCACCTTTGAGAAAGTGGCTAACCAGTTGATCGCCTCGTTCGGGTTCTTCAATCTCTTCAAGATCTTCACTAATCCAATTCTTTCGATCATCAGAGCGTCCATCATCCATTGCTAAAGTAAAGAGGTTTTCACTCTCTTCATCAAAGCGATGGCAAACTACCATATTAGCTTCATAATCATCTTTAATCTCATCATCATCAGAAGTTCCCAAACCCTTATAGTATTTAGCAAGAGCTTTCTTTCTTTTGGGGTCCTCTTCAATCCATTTACGATAGCTACCATCTCGATAGAAGCGATAGGTTTCACCTTGCCATTGCACACGAACGATTGGAGTGCAAAGAGAAGTAATATAACCCGTCTCAAATGAACCTCGAATATAATAACGACAGAAGGCCATGATAATAGCTCTAATGTGTGCTCCATCATGATCTGCATCAACGGCAATCATCACCTTACCATAACGTCGGGTTTTCTGATTGTCGGGTAAGGTATAATCCATATCATATTGAAGACCTAAAGCCTTTTTGAGATCTGCAAACTCTTTATTCTCAATGATATCTTCAATATAAGCCTTCATGACGTTAAGGGGCTTACCTCGAAAGGCAAAGATGCCGTAGTAATCTTTACCATTTGGTTTTAATGCGATATACTTGCGAATATAAGCAGCCGCTGAATCACCCTCGCAGAAAATCAGAGTGCACTTATCACTATCTTTTGTGCCTGCTAAGTTGGCGTCTTCACAACATTTTACATTGACATGTTTAATTTTCTTACCATCACTTTTCTTCATTTCTTTAACAATGTCATTCTCCCATGAATTAACGATAACCTGCATTAAGCGAGTGTTTTTCCAATCACCCCAAACGGGCAACTCCTTACCTCGAGGGTTCATTTTCTCGTCGGCACTCAACATATTAAGATCGATCTTAATCTTCTCACCAGTGTCTGATTGAACACCGACGAATTCATCTTTATTTTGACCACCACCCCAGAGTAGGCGACCCTTATGTTCAACTTTGACAATAATTAAAACATTGTCTTTTAGAATGGAGGGAAATTTAGCATTCCTATACTTATTTAATTTAGCCTTTAAATCTTTATCAGAGGACATTTTCTCTTCAAAGGCCTTAGCGAAGACTTGTAGAGCCGTTTTAATATGAATACCCTTTGAACAGGGAATACCATTGACAAAACCTTGAACACGGGGAAAATTGAAATCCTTATGAACATCGGCAACAATGACTTCATTGCCGAAGGCATCTTTCCAGGAGACAATAACTCGTGGTGCTGGTGGCCCCAGATATTCAGCCTGTTTAACTGCTTTCATCGCTAATTTGACCTTCTTCTTATATTTGCGAGTTTTTCCAGTGGTGGGTTCCTCTACTGGAATTTCCTTCATCGAAGCCTCTTCTTCATTTTCCATTGGGGCTTCGTCGGCTTGTTCCGTTTCGATCTCAGGATAGAAAGAGAGCCAATCGACCAGCTTCAGATTACGAAGATTAAATTTCTCATCCTGAAAGTGAAAAGTTAGGTGAGAAATAGATGTCACGGCTGCTGCGATAACATCCATAGCGTAGAGGCCTAAATGAGGAATACCCAGACGTTCATTAAGACGATACCTAACGGACACTTTGGAAGCGGAACCATTCCAATCGGTAATCTTATAGGGTAAACCGTCATCTTGAATTAAGGGCTCAAATTCTTCAAAGCGTTGAAACCACTTCTTATGATCTACCGTATCCATGATTATAACCTCGAAGAATTCGGAGAAAATGTTAGTAGCCTTGACACCAATGCCATTGACGCCACCAACATTTGAATCAGCATTACTTTCATTGAAATTAGAGCCTGAAAAAAGTTTACCAAAGATAATATGTGGTAGATAGAGATCATCTTTCATAATTTTAATTGGCGGAGCATGCCCGCCATTTGAAATTTCAATAATTGGAATCTCTCTTTTACCCACATTTTCAAATTTAACCGTGCAGGATACAACACCTTCTTTGTAGCGACGAATATTATCATTGGCATTGCTCATAACCTCACGAAAGGTTTGAAGATTGGCCACCGAGGTTTTAACCTGTTTACGCGCAAATTTTAATTGACCATCCCTTACAATTAAAACCGTTTCTTCGCGACGATCTTCAATCTCAGACCCCAGGTAGACATTAGGACGCTTGCGAACCCATTCAACCGGATCAAGATTTTTAAAATCGTCAACTTCTAAACGTCCTGTCATTTTGTATTTCTAATTTCCAGAAGGGGGATTCTGGAAATTTGAGGTCTGTCTTCTTAACAATTTTACATCCGAATGCAAAAGCTTTCGATATTGATAAAAGGGTTTTAATTATAGTCTACGTCATTCTATTGTTCCCATTTTTAAGTTTGAATAAGGTTAATTAACCTTATCAAATGTAGTTAAGCAGCTGGGGTATAGGAAACAGAAAAAAATACGTTAAGCGTTATAGGCTGTGGTATTAAACTAGAAAGTAGAGCTGAGAAATTCAAAGTAGAACCAACAACATTAGCGCCGATTAAAGTAAAAAGATTTGAATTAATAAGACCAACTTTAACATTAGTAGCTCCGATAAGTTCTGTCAAACCATTAAAGGTAAAATTATATTGTGTTACACTAGTAGGAATATTTATTTCAACTGTAAGAAATAAAATTTTCTGTTTTCTAACAAGAGTTCCTGTATATTGATCTGGTTCTGTAAAAGTTGTATCAAAATCATAACTATTCATATCTTCTACTTCAGTAGTTGATGATTTCGAAAATCCAGGAAGGCCAAATTGGCACACCTGCACATTTTGACACTCGTTATTCTTGCCCATGTAAAGCAATCATTTTTTATTTTATAATATCACAGACTGAATTCAAAATAATTTTTCTTTTCATAATTTCTCTACTTAAAAGAATGGCAAGTCAAAATTGTCAAGCCACGACGACGAAGGGCGCACCCTGCAAAAGGGCCGCTAAGGCAGGGGGTTTCTGCACACAACACTCCAAGAAAGTAGCTCAGCCCGAAGAGACGATCACAATCACCTTTGGCGATGTGGCAGAAAATCATGTTGGAATGGAGAAGATCGGAGAGATGCAGACTAAGGGTTTTAGTCTAGAAGAACTCGAATTGATTTATGATGCCTATGACATTCGGGGTTTCGAAACGGAGTTAATCAATTTGAACCCCACCGGTGAATACGAAAATGCATATGTTTTAGTAGTTCGTAAAGCATTGGATCGAGAAACCAATTTGGATAAGTTGTTCGAAGAGTTACAAAAGCTCAATTGGGACACCAAGGCTAAAATGTATGGTCGAGTTGTTGATAAGAAGGCTCGATATAACCTTTGTTTTGCTGATTTCTCCCAGGAACCCGATTATGAACAAGGTAAAGGTCGTGTTATTGCATTTGATCAAGTGCCCCTACTCGATACAGTAAGGAAGAATTTAGAAAAGACCACTAGTAAAAAATTAGTAGCAGAAGGCAACCGCTATTATGATATCACCAAGACCGGGATCGGTTATCATGGAGATAGTGAACGTCGAATTGTTATCGCCTTGCGTCTGGGTGCTTCAATGCCTCTTTATTATCAATGGTATCGTCAATCAGAAGCCGTAGGAGAACCGATTAAAATTGATCTCCATCACGGGGACATGTATTTCATGAGTGAAAAGGCAGTCGGGACCGATTGGAAGAAGAAAAACATCTATACACTGCGTCATGCAACCGGTTGTGAAAAGTTTGTGTCATAATTTAAAATATAATGTTAATTAACATTATAAAAAAATAATTAAGGAGCTGGAGTGTATGAAACTGAAAAGATCAAATAATATGTATTTGATCCCAGAGATATATTAAAGTTTGCTTCAAAACTTAAAGTAGAACCACTAAGAATAGTATTATCAATGATGGCTGTTCCAACCGGATTAATCAATCCTACTCTAAGATCGGTTGCTCCAATAAGTTCATCCAAATTAGTAAAAGTGAATGGAATAGTTGATGGGCCACCGGCTAATTCTAAAGTGCTTGCTAGAAATAAAATCCTTTGTTTTCTAACGAACGTTCCGATGTATCCTTCGTCTATAGGACTCATTGTGTATAAATAACTATTTACACCGCTAGCTTCATTTGAAGAAACCAAACTAGGAAAGCCAGGAAGCCCAAAATGGCACACCTGAAAATTTGAACATGCCTTCTCGTTGCCCATTTAAAGAAATTAATTTTATTTTTTCTAAATAATTTATTGATCAGAATAATTATAGAAAGGTTTATACCCATTATTATGTATATACCTAATAGATTTAATGTTATAATTTTTGATTGAAACATTAAAAGGTATTTGATAATTAAAAAAGCTAGAAATATAAACAGTTTCTTTTAATCTTACACTGACTTTATAAAAATCATCTTTTTTATAAGTTAAAGTTTTGTCAACATACATACAAGATGGTAAATATTTTTCCACAATTTCTTCTGGGTTAATATCTAATGTTAATAAATTTTCATGAATACAAATACTAATATAAGATAACTTTCGTGAACTCATGCTTATAAAGCACAGCCCAATTTGAGCTATAATGTATGGGATTGAATCGTCGCTGTCTTTATAAATATTGACTTCTCCATTAACATGATTAATATAAAGATCAATTGATTCTAAAAGTCTTAAATCATAATCTTCAACTGGTATAGCGAAAAATTTTGTATCAGAGTCTCTTGTAGTCAAAATGATTAAATTTCTTTCCATTTTATTTTTTATACTGTCGAATATTTTCTTAAAGTATTCGATGATATGGATATTTTAAGAAATAAAATTTCCATATCATAACAATATAGAAAGTAAAAATATTACGAATGAAATTTTTAAATATAACTTATTTTAATGATAGAAAAGATCTTTTTATTCAAAAGATTCTTCGGAGATTAAATCAGTTAAAAATTTTTAAATTGAAATTAGAATCTTTTTCAATAAAGAATATTTTGATTTAATAATTAATTCTTTATATTAAAATGTTACGAGTAATTGCTGAACATTTAAGTGAATCAATTTATCCTAATTTTCTACTATTGGACGATTGTTTAAGAATTTACACTGTTGAAAATAATCACGATTACTCAGAATACAAAATAGGAGATTATGTCATTACTAATTTTATTTTTTCTAATTTAAAATTTTACTCAGAAAAAATAAAATATCGTAATAATACACTTATTAAAATAAAATATTCAGAAGATAAATTAAAGATAAAAAATGGTTTAAAAGTATATAAATTTCGAAATAATATTATTAGAAAATATAGCAATAATAATTTAATGATAAGATGGAATGAAGAAAACGAAATAGTTTATATTCAATTTTCGAATGATGAATACGTTCATCTAAATATTAAAGATGTAGAATATTTCATAGAAAGAAATTTTCCCTTTAGTGGCGAATCGGTATATGATACTCGAATTTATAAAACATCATACAAAGTCGATAGATTTTATTGTCCGGATAACTATGTATATAAACTTTATACGAATGATCAATTTATTAATAGTTATTATGTAGATTATAGAATAAACTTTTTTAAATTAGATCGATTTAAAAGAGATATTGGAAACCCCGGTAATATGATATCATTTATACAATATATAAATGATATCATAGAAAATCCATTTAAACAACATAAAACCTTAGATGAAATTCTATAAAGATTGTTTACTAAATAATTATTTTTAGATAAAATATATTGAATTCAAAAGATGGAAACAGTTTTAATTGTTCTGTCTTATCCTACCAA
>Ga0209934_1001745_pt1 | contig 11680 bp, 1 predicted proteins | sample ThiBiot_750_plan_2_FD_183950 | JGI IMG/M metagenome (GOLD analysis project Ga0209934, IMG submission 183950) | Wastewater bioreactor microbial communities from Cape Town, South Africa - Thiocy_expt_750_plan (SPAdes) | ecosystem: Engineered > Bioreactor > Thiocyanate-remediating >...
TACTCGCCATTACCGGTACATTTACTTACCGGTACGACGGTGGGGCTGCCAGTACCGGTAGTACGTATACCGGTTCACAAGATAAACTTTGGTTTGATTTAGCAGCGGACACTGTGGGCACTACTGCATAAACGAAGCACTACTGGTACTGCACTCTACTGCACTCTACAGTAAACCAGATTCGAATCTTTTACAGTAGTACAGTAGTAACTACAGTATCCATCTGTTAACTAGCACTGCGCATGCACATGTATATCAGAAGAGAACGCTATATCAGAGAGAGAACATATATCAGAATCTGATTCTATTTTACTCTAGCTTGACTATGTAGCGCGCCGATATATACAACAGTAAGTACGTATACAATGTCATGCAAATCTCCATTATCAAACAATAATTCGAATTAGGTGTAGATGAGCGCTGAGGTGGGAGTGGGGGTGGAGGTAGCTATAGGGATAGTATCTATATGACTGACCGAATCGAATGTCATGTACAAACAGCATATATATTGGATCATGATAACATTGGATCATTGGAATAACATTGGAATAATTCATATTCTATTGTAACTATTTCCATAGCTGCAATAGAGTTCCTCGTCTTTTTGAATATCTTTGGTCGCAATCATTTGAACATATTGACGCCGTTTTCCTTCGACGAGTCGACAGTTGAATTCTTTTCCTGCCTCTTGCTGTTGTGATGTAAGTGTATTTATATACCTTAATTTATTTGATTTAGTTTCATCAACCAGATCGACATAATGATCGCTTGACACTTTCACCACATACTTGTGATCGCCTTTTGGATAGCGCTTCATCAACATACTAAGATCTAATTGTTCACCACAAAAGATTCCAATAACCGCACCATCATTGATACATTTGGATGCAAAAGCACCATTACCAGCACCATCTAATTCACTCGGTTTGATCACAAGTTCATGTTCTCTACTATATGGAGCTATTGAATATTCATGACGAACAAACATACGATCATAATCAATTTTACTCTTGTTCAATCTGGCAGCCTTATTAACTGCAGCTGCTTTCGAATTGGAATTGGAATTGGAATCAGCCTGAGATGATGCCAGAGGTAATGGTAACGCGTTCACTTGTGATTGAATCCACTTGCATCTCTTACACGTGAAATATTGTTCAATGGTTGCCGTTCGTTTTTTAATACAATTTTGATGATAATGTCGTGAACAGGTATCACAGATAACTAATTCGTTTGAGTCAAGCTTCGATGAGACAGGATTGAAACACACTTTGCAATGTTCTTCGAAATATTTTGCATCATGATTCTTTTTTACATCAAATTCATCACCATAATCAAGGAGAAGTTCCGCACCAACCTCAATAGTAGCAGAGTCTCCAATACATACCTGAATATATGCATCCGAGATGTAAATCTTTCCATTGGAAATCCATTTTTCAGTTTCATTGTGACAAAATTTGACATTGGCAGATGATGCATATGGTGGGGAAGGAGTACTAGCTATAGTAGAGATAGCACTAGTAGCTATAGGTTTAATAGTAGTGTTAGTAGTAGTACGATTACTTCTGCTTTTGGGGTTAATACTAGTACTATCTGATTCAGTAGCATTGAGTGAATTGTGGAGTGAATTGTAATGATTAATGATTGGTGCTGTTGATACTGGGTTCCCAATCAACAGCAATGATTTTCCTTCAGAATCTCCTTCTCCTTCTTTACCAGTACTATCATCATCAGCATGAATATGAACGTTTCCATTGGAATCAATTTTCATTGGAAGACGAATACTCGTCAGGCATACCAGCTTTTCACTGATTTCATCATATTCTTCATCGGTAACAATAACACCACCATATGGTAAGAGAGACTGTGAAAGAGGTATACTATTAGTACTGCCAGTGCAGCTGTGACTTTTGTTTCGTTTGGAATTCTTTTTTCGACTAGTGCTACTCCTGCAGCTGGACCAGGTATTATTTAATGCAGGCTCATCATTCGATTTACGGTATACACCCAGTATGCTTGGGATATATCTACTAGGCCCTATTATAAGGTCTAGTAGATATGGGAATTTTTCTTTTGTTTGTTGTATAGTTAATGGTTGTGTATATCGTTCTATAGTAGGTAATGCTGGTAATTTGTCTACTTCCATTGTTAATTTTTTCCATTGTTGCTGCTGGATTTCTACTGCTGGATCATTCTCTACCAATGAGGGATGAGGTAAAAAACAAGTACGCGTACTAATAGCACTAGTGAAGTTGGTACTGCCAGTGGTACTACTACTAGCTATAGCTATAGTAGAGTTGGATCCTGAAGTAGCAGTAGTGGAATTCGAAGTAGTAGCAGTAGTAGCAGAGGTAGCAGTGGTAGCAGTGGTAGCAGCAGTAATAGCCTTGAGTAACATTTTTATTAATATTATATAATGTAATTCTTCATATACGGTACTAGCAACAGTGGTAGTAGTGGGTAGTGCAGTTAATGGTTCACTGAAATGTGTTTTGAGTTTTTCGAGTATTTGTTGAATGATGACTTGATGCTTCGATGTATGGATGTTGAAACTTATGAGAATAGTTAATGCTTCGATTAATGGTTTTTTCCATTTGAATCCGCCATTGGGTTTGTCTGATAATTTTAACTTATTGGGTGTGATGAAGTGTTCGAAAAATTGGATAATGGCTTGAATAAACGGTGCTCCAGCAGCACTCGTACTTGTACTACCATTGGACGGATTGTTATGATCAACTTGAATGCCATTGGAATAATTTCGAAAATATTGAAAACGAAAGAAGGTCAAATGTGTAATAAAATATAATAAATTTTGTAAATAATAATTTCTGTAGGGAATAGTAGTACCTTTTGGCATTCGAATACGAGTACGAGTAGGAGTACGAGTACAAGAAACTTTCATCAGATCTACTGATTTTTTAATAAAAAAATCAATAAGTAATTGACTTGACAAGCTAGTGACTCCAGTTGAATCAATACTAGTAGTAGCTATAGCACTGGCAGCTGACCGTGAGGTACGTATACTATTAGGTATACGGCCTGTTCGCGTCACCGGTACCGTATTATAATTACTAGTATTATGGATCCGGATATCAATGATTTCAATTAATTTCAGTAATTCGAATAATTCTGAAGATATTTCTATCAGTTTTTTCCAACTCAATTGCTGCAGATCTTGCATTCTTGCAATTTTGTTTTGAATTAGCATATTTATTTTATTTTGATTTTTTGACACTTGTGCTAACCATTGATCAATAATACGGTCAATTGGATTGATTTGAAATTGGATTGTAACAGTGGCACTGGTATTCATTAAACAATTTTTAATCCACATATAATAAATGAGATTCGTCGATGGTTCCAATGTGGAATCGAATCCAAATTCTAATTGTTTAATAATTTGATCCGAGTTCTTCTTTGATCCGAGATAAGTATTCCATGTTTTAATAAATTGATCACATGATTTAATCAACATGTAACTATAGCTACTACTAGTACCTGCAGCTGCAGCTGGTTCGGAGCCATATGTATGATCACCTTGATCGATATCTGATTCAACAGAGAGATATAGAAAGATTGTTGTAAGTTGGTATCGAATTAAATTTTGATCAACATCTGTTTTACTAAATAAAGTTTCAAATAATTGTGATTCAATTGGTTGTAATGCTTTCAAACCATTTTGAATGGAGGTTTGTGACTCGGATAAGGTAGTAGTAGTAGTACAATAAGTAATTGATTTCGAATCAGAATCAGAATCAATTTGAAAATCAGTGTCAGTATCAGTGGGTCCCGGAGCCGGAGCAGTAGTAGACACTGGTAGTGGGATCGTACGTGATTGTAATTTGATGGATGATGCCATTGGAAATAATACTCCAATATGTTCTTGTAACGATTTAGATGTATTACAATTGAATGAGGCTAAGACCATTAATGCGATGTATGGTCGCAGTGTCACATCTAATATGGTATCTGGCCATTCACTTGATTTCCATTCAATGTTTAAGATTTGCATGGTACCTCGGAGCAATATATAAGCTCCGCAATTATTACTTCCTAATGCTTGACAATAATTGGTTTCTGGGGTTTTCATATAATTCATTGCATCAGGACGATTAATGTATTGTGCAACACTATGTATGAAGTTAGATTGACCTGAAAGATGATTGATGCTGTCGAATAAGATACGACAATAAGTTAATATTCGGACTTTGATTAGGTCGTTCTCGGACCAACGAAGACTATCTGTGATATTGATTGATGTTGGGGTGATGACCACTAGATACCAATGATTGTCCGTATTAACGGGGAATATAATTTTGTTAATTATAACATCGCAACTAGTATTGCTTTTCGAGAAATGTTTATTGAAGTATTTCTGAAGTTGACGAGGCGAGCAGATTATTTGACTATCAATGAACAATGTACCAGTACCAGTACCAGTACCATCTGGAGCTGCAGTGACATTGGAATTGGAATTGGAATTGGAATTGGAATTGGAATTGGAATTGCATTTGGTATATATTTGGTGTACATTTGATAGTAATCCGTTGATGATGGAGTCCGTCGTAAATTGTTCACTTTTTAACTCTTTTAATATACGTTCTTTCACAATGGTGGTATCAATATTCAATGCTTCGGCTACTTTCAATGCAATTGCATCCAATTGTCGTTCCAAATGATTCGATGTCGATGTGACGTATTGATAGAGCAACTGTGGATGTGGAGCAATTGTGTGGAAGAATGAAACGAAATCTGATTGTGATTGTGACAGTGACAGTGATAGGGACAGTGGACATCTAGAATTATGATCATGAGTCAGACCAGCTGCAGTACTAGTTACTGTACATGTAGAAGCGCTAGTGCTAGCATTCTCAATGACATGATCATCATTTGCATTACTATTACTATTACTATTATAACTAAATCCGGACTGGCACACTCGGGTTAATTGATCCTTATCCATATCCTTATCCATATCCATATTCATCTTCATCTGTTCACTGACATGTACATGTACACGTTTCCGGCCCCGTACGCGTGTCGACCGTGGACTTGACGATGGTACCGGTACTTCTACTTTGGAATCTGACTGCAGCTGTACACTAGTACTCGAGCTCATACAGTCGCTACTACTACTAGAACTACTACTACTATAGCTAGTGCTAGTGCTAGTGCTAGTGCTAGTGCTAGTGCTGCAGTAGCTACGTTTCAAAGGAAGTACTAACTGTCGAAGAGATATCGAACCAGAGGTAGATTCTGAAGTGGCAGTAGAAGTAGAAGTACCGATAGTACTAGTATTCAGACTGAGTGTGACTCTGCTTTTTTTTGCATTTGGTGAGATAGTAGTAGGAGACGAGCTGCGTTTGTTACTGGCAGCATCCACTGTATATGTAGCAGATTTAGAGTCGGACTGGATAGCTGGAGTAGATATTGATGTTGCAACGACAGATGATAATGATGAATCAGATGCAGATACTACCACTGCTGCTGCTGCTGCTGCTGCTGATGATGATGATGATGATGATGATGATGATGATGATGATGATGATGATGATGATGATGATGATGATGATGATGATGATGATGATGATGATGATGATGATGATGATAGTGTACTAGTACTAGTACTAGCTATAGTAGTGTCCCCCGCATGTCCATCTGTACATGTGATTGGATGATTGACAGTAGCTATAGCGCTAGCTGCTGTTGGTCCACTGGCAGGAATCGATTCCATTATGATCTGCATACTAGTACTGGTCGCGGTTACCGTACTAGCTATAGTACTAGCACTGTACATGTTGCTACTATGATTCGTATTCTGATCATGAACGGCTTCACGATCGGATTTGGATCCATGTATACGTACAGGAGCTGCTGCAGCTGCAGAATTGGAATCACTGACAGATATCGAATCATAATCATGAGGCTCATCACAGTTACTAGTATCAAAGCCGGGTTCGTCATGATCATGGTATACGTACATGTCGAATTGTGGGTCATGGGCACGATCGCGATCAGTAGCTATAGCTATAGTATCCTCAAGTTCCATACTAGTATGCGCATGCATTACATTTCCGAGTCCAATTGCAGTTACTGTTACTGGCCATGGTACTGTAGAATTGTTCGAACTTGAATTCACTGATGATGGGAGTCGGTGAGGTTCATTCATGCCAGTGATGACAGTGTGAATTGGACTTGCAATTGGAATTGAAGTTGGAACTGGAACTGGAACCGGAACTGGAACTGGAACTGGAACTGGAACTGGAACTGGAACTGGAACTGGCAATTGACTAGTACTCGCTATCGGAGCCGCATACGCGGTCGCTGTGTTATAATGACTAGTAGTAGTAGTAGTTGTAGTCGTAGTTGAATTAGTCAGACTCTGCTCACGCATCTGCATCTGCACTCCGGCTACAGACTCGGATATCGATCTCGATATGGGTATGCCACTGGCAGCTTCGGTTGGGTACGGAAATTGTGGAGGCTCCAGTTTATCATGTTTAACTTTCCAGTAATAAATAGTAAGGTCTTCTACAGCACGAATAACAAGGTTTCGTCTTGTTTTGGAATCAAATGGCCATGGAACTGAATCTGGCCAACCTGGTAATCGAGTTGGATTAGTAAAACGTTTACATGCACTAGGGCACCAAAATCCTAGTTCTGTTGATTCCTTTGAAGAACGAAGACCCCACTGTGCAGAACAACAATCAACATATACATATACATATACATAAAAACATACGTAAGCCTATCAGTATCAAGATATGCTAAATCATAAATTAACTAGCGCCAGTACTAATGAATTCGCATGCTCAGATCCCAGGGCCTCACGATGCATATGGTCATTGCTAACAGTATTAAGTACGCATATGGATACGCATACGCATACTTACTTTTGTTTTGATTTCGCTTATATATTTAGTAACTAATTTGCTATTGATAGTTTTTCTCAATTGAGAAGGTATTTTAGTGTAAATAATTTTTAATGCAGCGAGTTGTTGTTTTATTTTCTGTATACCCAATACTGTCAGTGCTTGAGAATGAATTAACCAATTATTTTTATACCAACTTTTATATTCAGAAACATGTAATGTACTCGGGGGCTGTAGTTCAAATAATTGTTGAGTGATATCTGTCAGTAATGGATCGATAATCGCATTTTCTGTGACAACAATAGCATCGACAGAAGTAGAAGTAGAAGTAGAAGTAGAAGTAGAAGTAGAAGTAGAAGTAGAAGTAGAAGTAGAAGTAGAAGTAGAAGTAGAAGTAGAAGTAGAAATAGAATTAGTACTAGTAGTACTGGTAGCAATACTAGTACTATTATCAATGACTCGGACATCAGTGGTACTAGTACTGACAGTGTCGCTGGTTAAGTTATCGATAGTAGCACTGCCAGTAGATGTACTTGATAGTGCTTGAATAATAGTCCTTGACAATCCTTGACATCCGGCCGCAGATTTGGATAGTGGTATTATCTGTACTGGATTATTATCATTAGTTACAAATGCTACAGTAACTTCTGATGCTACTTCTGCTCCTATTAATTTTTGGTATTTTTGATACATTTTTTTAAGTTTGTTTTTCCATTTTTGAATACGTTTTGCTTTAATAAGTTTTGCAGAAACAGTTGAACTGTCAGTTGATTCAGATACATGTACATGTGATGAAACAAGTGGACTCCGAGTAGTAGGACGAGCTGAATGATGCATATGTGAAGTTGAAGTTGAAGTGGGAATGGAAGTGGAAGTTGACTCGGAAGAACGATTCAATGACATATAATTTCGATCACGAGTAGGTGTTCGTAGTACCGGTAGATTGGGATTGAGAGTTGGACTACGAGGACGATCAAGTGCACGCGTACGACTACGACTACGACTACCACTACAACTACCACTACCGGTACCACTGGCAGGTCCTGCAGCTGTAGCTATCGATCTAGACGGGCTCGAGTATGGAGTTGGATTATCAAAATCTAATTGACTTCGAACTGTTGCACGTGATCTTCGAGGAGTAGAAAAGGGATCTGCACTAGAAGCATATGCATTAGCTATAGCCGATTCAGCTGCAGGTGAAGACATGGTACTGGCACTAGCTATAGCAGCCCTAGTCCGAGTCATGATGGGGTAAGCTCTAGCTCTAGCTTCAGGCTGCGGATGATCGGATTCATGATCATTTGAGCTCGAGAGGGGATGTACTGGCATATGATCATTGACTGGGCATTGAGGAGGACTTGGTAAATGAAGGCCTAAGGAATCGGAGTCTGGAATTGCTTGCGTATGCGCACGAACTCGAATGGATGATTGGGGTTCACGATCAGCGTTTAAATTAGCAACACTAGGCATATCAGTTGAGTCAGTCTGACGTGGAATACTATTACTATTACTGGTACTGGTACTGGTCCTGGTACTAGGATCCAAATGTTGATCATTTGCAGCTGCAGGTGATTCAGGTATTTCAGGTATCGGGGATAATTGTTTTCCATTCGATACATATGCATATGCATCACCGTGATCATGAGTCCGAGTCGACCCGGGACGATATTTGGAATTGTTAGTCTGACTCAGCGTTAGCTTACTCAGATGCATTTGAGAAATGACCCGATCAATAGTACTGGGATCATGGTCTGACTCATTAATATTAATATTGTTATCCTCATTCAAGTTCTCATTGTCATTTCCAATGGCATTATAATTAATGGCATTGCTAATGTTATTTATATTCTTATAATTATTCAATTTGTTATTGACGTCATCGTCATTGTCATTATCCTCACGAGCTCGAGCAGCAGAGGTAAAGCTTGTTGGTGGTTCAATATGTCCATCTGTAACAGTGATAGTCTGACCTGATATCGATGTTTGTGCATGACTCGGACTAGTACTCGGAGTCGGATCAAATGGTATCGTAGTAGTACGGTCACGGTGACTGGTATCAGTACTAGCTATAGTAGCATAAGCACTACCACTGGCACTAGTTGAAACATGATCACTAGTACTATAGCTAGCACTGGCAGATCTAGATCTACTAGTATAGTTAGATACTATTGGTGCTGGTACCTGAACCTGAGCTGGTCCAGGAGCAGGTGTCAAGGTCGAGGTCGAGGTCGAGGTCGAGGTTGGTACCGGTATTGAGATTGAATTTCGATTTGTTGTACTTGTCACTGGCACAAGTACACCTGGCAGTGTTACAGTAGGTGCAGTTGTGGCTGCAGCTGGAGTGATTGGAATCGGTACCCGGTCCGGTACCGGTACCGGTACATTGAGTGTTGAAGTTGAATTTGTTTGATGATGCATATGCATTGTGCTTGCAATTGCAAAATTGGAATCGTTTTCTTTTAAATTTTGAAAAAATGGAGTAACTGTTGGAACATTGGCACCGGTTATTGTACCCGCAGTTGGAAGCATTTGCATTTGTATAGCGCCGATCACATTTCCCCTCATTCGATTGTGATTGTGTTCTGAGTCGGCGCTCGATTCTTTTTTTTGAGATTGTGAAGAACGAGAAGGACTACGATTCACAGCACCATATTGCAATTGAATGGACTTGACGTTGTCATTGTACATTTGAGCTAGTTGACCCTGTACATCTCCCCGTACATGATGGTAGGTATTCTTAAACGTATTTGTGCTGGTATTAAAAGTGATAGCTCCCGGTGACACTGTATTAGATCCAGCTCTTATAGATAATGGATTAGTAGTCGAATCCATTACTATTGATGCATCATTAGCAGTGGCCATGGCTATGGGACGGATCGGTATCGTGACATCCTGATGCATATGTACAGGTACCGGTGGTGGAGCATGCGCAGATGCAAGTGCCAATGCAGACTGGGCCCCAGGACTCGGAGAAGGAACAGTACTAGTACTAATGATAGAATTATTAGTCAGTGGTAAAGATCTAGATATCGATGTCAATGTTGTTTGCGATTGCAATTGGGGATGAGGGAGATGGGGATGGGGATGGGGATGGGGATGGGGATGGGGATGGGGATGGGGATGGGGATGGGGATGGGAATAGGAATGGGGATAGGGATGATGATTGGAATTGGAATTGGAACGGGTCATCATGGGTACCGGTACATGTGCATATGAATTGATATTTGGTGGTAGTGACTGCGCATGCTGTCCAGGCCCCGAATTCGAAGGATAAGTGCTAGTTGTAGCGCTAGTTATACTTGATGAATTTGAAGATGGATGTATAATATTATGCAGATGGCCATGATCATGACCATGGGATCCGGAATTCAATTGCAAATTCGAATGCATATGCATGGCATTGTCAGTACTAGTGGCGTTATAATTAACGTTTCCATTGAGATCGAGATTGTACATGTGACCCGGACTATGGCCACTGGCAGATATGGAGGTACCGGTGCCATTGGGTACTAAGGTTTGAACTTGCGGTAGTAATTGTGCATGACATTGTACATGAGATTGTTGTTGCGATTGAGGTAGATTATAATTACGTGTACCGTGACGTGATGAGGGAGGATAAGATGAATCATGAGGTAACATATTATGCATGGCCGGTGAATCAGATAAATACTGCAGCTGCAATTGCGGATTCAAATGTGGCTGCATATCCATATGCATATACGAATGAGTTGCAACTGGGCCAGCTGCCAGTGCAGCACTAGCTATAGTACTAGCGCTAGTAGAACCTGCAGCTGCAGCTGGTACTGTAATCGGTGTACGGGGAGTAGCTATAGCTAGAGAGTTACTATCGTGATCGACGCTGTTAACATTACCGTAACGGTAATGAACATTATAGTCACTGTTACTAGTACTATGATTGTATGATGGTGGTGGGGGATATCCAGGTCCATGATCAGATGTATGCGCATGCGCAGATGCTGCAGTTGCAATTGTCTGAGGGGGCATTGAATAATGATGAGAATATGATTGGAATGCATAGGGATCGGATAGGGCCATTCGTACTTGTTGATGAATGAGAGATGACAAGTCAGCTGGAGATACTGTGGCCATGGAATTGTTAGTGTGATCGTGAATTGGTACCGGGCCAGCCGGAGCCTGAGGATTAACTCTTGGACCAAGTTGAACAGTTTTTATTTGAGATGGTCCAGGATGAGGGTGCTGCTGATGATGCGTATGATAATGAGGTGGAGGAGGAGGAGGAGGAGGAGGAGGAGGCAGTGTTGGAATCTGATTGGGATCATATGAATTATATTTAACATTAACATGATGATCATGAGCATTATGAGTGTCATGTTGACCAACCTGTAAGTGCAAGGAATTAGTAGTACTAGTATAGTTATAATTATTACTATTACTCAGACCGGTGCCCACACCGTACGCATGATCATCAGATGATTTGGAATTGGAATTGGTATTGGTATTGGAATTGGAGTCGGAATTTGACAATGTTATATTGACAGGATTGGATTGGTTTCGATGATGCATATGATTAAATGCATGATCATGATGCTGCAATTGCAGCTGCTCATGCTCAGTCTGATGACTCGGAGATCTGTTGATGCCAGTGAGTTGCGATTGCAATTGGAGCTGCAGCTGATCATGACTACTGACAGAACTAGCTATAGCTATACTATTACTAGTAGACTGAGTCACTGGCAGAGTTGGAAGATGATCAGAAGAAAAACTAGCTATAGTACTATTATTAACTACGGCTGTAGATACTGATGCAGATACTGATGCAGATGCAGATG
>Ga0209934_1001754_pt1 | contig 11616 bp, 11 predicted proteins | sample ThiBiot_750_plan_2_FD_183950 | JGI IMG/M metagenome (GOLD analysis project Ga0209934, IMG submission 183950) | Wastewater bioreactor microbial communities from Cape Town, South Africa - Thiocy_expt_750_plan (SPAdes) | ecosystem: Engineered > Bioreactor > Thiocyanate-remediating >...
ATACGTTCATCAAAGTTATCTGATACAGAACCAACAAACAAACCTTGTGTAAGTGTTGAGATTTTGGAAGCCGGAATAAGGCTGTCTAACTGTGTCGAAATAGAGGTAGATTTATCATTGCGGTTAACGGGTACACCAACGAAAGCATTTGTTTATGTCGATGTCCCCGAACTTACCTATGAGGTTTAATTAAAATAGAACTTCTAGATCAACCGATAATTGAGAAATGGCAAGACATGTGGACGAGCCCAAGACTAATAGATTATAATTTGTAAAAAACTTTCTCACCTAAATCTCGATTTGTCAAATGGCAATGTAATTGCGGATAGTTAATGATGTAGCCCTTATAGCCAATATGTTTTAAAATGAGCGTGTAGATCAAACGATGCATAATTATGGTCATAAAATAGACTTGTTGAGTTATAGCGTCTTCCGAATTATCAGTAACAGGAAGTTCGCCATGTTGAAATTTATTTCTAGCATTTAAAGCATCTTTTTCATATTGTTTTAGCTCATAACCTACTAACTCAAATGATTTTTGAAGTTTGTCCGTATTGGTAGGACTATTAAGGTTCTCTATTCTCGCTTTTAATATTTTATGTGCATTCTCATATTCATCCTGTTCCGGCAATATTTCTTTTAATACATTTAGCATCCGTGATTTAATGTTTTTAAAAAGCGTTGGATTTACAGGCTTCGGCCTTTTCTCCTTATAAATTTTCATAACAACGGATGTTATTGCTTCAAGAGCAAGACTATATGCGGAACCTTTTATTTCCAAAGGAAGCAAATTGGCTTGAAGAGTTATTATTATAGCACGTGATATGGGTTCCTGATTATAAAAAAGTTCACAAAGAGCACTAAATACAGGCTCTTCTATTTCTACTATATCATTAATCCATTTGTTAACCTCTTCATTCTTTTCCTTTCTCTCCAGTTCATCCTTACCAGTCATATCATGCACGGAATACGCATTTGTAGTATGCATTCTGTAACTACTCAGTATTGATTCGCGATATATTGAAAACCTAATGTCGGCAATCTCCATAAATTCGCCTGAAGTCGAGGATAAAATATATCCCTCATCCAAATAGAGATTTCCATAAAGGAAACCAAAAGCCAATAAAATATTATAGCAAATGTTCGTAAATTCAGACAGTGTAGATTCAGATGTTGAGTCAATAAAAAGATAAGTGTCGCCAGCTACTGTAAATTCAAAAAAATGATATTCTATTTTATTGATAATAACTTTGATAAGGTTTTTATGATCTGCAGGGACATCTGTTTCATAAGTCCACCCTCTTATTTCTCGAAGTTTTCCTCTAGAATTGTTTACTGGAACTACAAACCGCAAAAATTTTTTATCAAAATTCGAATCTGACTCCGCAGTAGACAATCGATCTATACTTCCAACTATATCAAGAGTAGAATCATCGTCACCAAACCAATCCTTAAATCGCTGATGAAGAAGTATTGAATTTTCAGGAATGTAATATGTTGCCTCACCATTGCTTAGCCTTATGGGCTGCGGAAGCGCAATACGTTCCATCTGACTCGAACTGTAACCTGCAAAAGTCTTAAAATTAATTTTAGCCGAGAACCCCCTTTCAATTTTCACAATGGACATATTATAATCTTTCAACAGATAATGTTCATTGTGTAACTGTAGAGTTTGCGGAGCTTTTAGATCATTGATCCTGTTAATAGTGGCTTCAATATATTTTTTTATCATGAAATATGGCTTTTCAGGAGTTTATTTTAGGATTAAGATAGTTATTTATTGATCGATAAACGACTTTTGATAAGTATATTTTAAAATAATAATGTTCTAGAGAGTCAAATCGTCATCTATCAATACTGAATAGCTTGTTACACAATTTCACCGAATTACACCCTTGTTTGATGTATTTTATAAATTAATCGTTCATGCAAAAAAAGGCTGATCAAATGATCAGCCTTTTAAATCGATATTACTCTATTAGCAAACTTTGATTCTGTCTTTTGGTTCACTGCACATTTTGTCGTCAGATTCCCGTTGGATACCTTCTTTAAAGAATTAAAGTTAAACTATGGCTAAAAATCTATAATAAGCTACTATCATAGACAGCAAAAATACAATTACTAACATAGGAAGCATTTTATATTCCTTTTTTTTAATATGAATAATCATACCTGCAAGCATAATAATACAAAAACAGACAGCAGTTATGGGTGTTAAGATCGGAACGATTCCTAGAACCCATGGAAATATAATACCGATACAGCCAAGTAATTCCAAAACTCCCAAAATTCTAATGGGAATTATAGAACTTTCTACCCTAAGATGTCCATCTGCAACATGGCTTTCTTTACTGCCACTGACTTTACCATAACCAGGCATTATAAAAAATAGGGCAAGTACCCCTTGAATTATTAATACAAGTGTATTCATCTTTGCTTTTCTTTATGAAATGAAAATATAATTTAAAAATTGAGCAAAAGTTATTCAATCCTGATATATAACCAAGATGTGCTCAGAAAGAAATCTATAGAATTTGATTCTAAAACTAAGTATTACCCTTTTTTGGGTTGGTCTAGCCAAAGATTAATATCTTCCATAGTAATTTGAAATATTTTCACAAATTTAGCAAATAATATCTAAATAAGAGAACGGTTAATCGCTAGCTAATCAGCGTAATTTGTCTGAGATATCTTCGGTAAGCAGAAAACTACAGATCATTTGTTAAAAGAAGGAAGAATATACTTTTAATCAGCTCGAGACTCGGAGACTGGGAACTATAGTTTCGCTGGTAACCACAACCACCATATCCTGATATTTGAAAGTGTAGATTTTTTGTCCGCCATTTCCCTGCGCGCGGTACGAATAGTAACACACATTGGTTGCTACGCGCTTTGGCTCGGTACTTACTTCCCTTGTACTACCCGGTTCAGCTGCTTCATAAGTACCCTCATCCCAAACAATTACTGTTCCTCCACCGTACTGCCCTTTTGGAATGACACCCTCAAAATCCCTGTAATCATAAGGATGATCCTCAACCATCATCACAAGTCTCTTGACTTCCGGATCAAGGGAAGGCCCCTTAGGAACTGCCCAGCTTTTGAGCACTCCATCCATCTCAAGGCGGAAATCGTAATGAAGATGCGACGCGTCGTGTTTCTGTACTACAAATCTCAGCTCCTTACCTGACCCAGTGCCGCCGAATGGTTCTGGAGTTTTATCTGCCGATCGTTTTTCACGGTATTTATCTAATGCCATTTTAATGGGTTTTGAATTAATGAATATTAAGGACAATGATTCGACCGTAACTGGAAATAGAACGGTAAACGAAACGAGCCATGTCGTTCTAATTATTTGTTGTGACGCTTTTTTAAGTATTCTTCCAGCGTCTTCCGGTCGTTGGAACCTGTTGCTTTAATTGCACCGACTACAGCTTGGGAACTTACCCCCATTTTAGTTTTAAAATAATTGATTTCATAATTTTCAGAACCACTAACTTGGTTACGGTCTTGTCTTCCTTTTTTTGATTTATTGTCCGCCATGATATTAATTATTAAGTGTTAAATAATTTCAGTGAAAATGCTGGATCACAACAAACAGTGCAGCATTTATTTCACCTAGAACATCGCTGGGAGCAGAATGGATTGATCTGATTATCAATATTACTTTTTGACAATAATTGTGATCTGCCTCTTCAATTCGACAGTACAACTACGGATTTGAATAAATTAAATTGGGACTGTCCCAATTCTGTATTGTATAATCGACTTCATGCTAGTATTAACAATTATGCTCCTCCTTCAGAAAGGAGATCCTTATTTTTTACCATACCAGTAATTTTTTTGTTAACTAAACATCTGAAAATAAAATTGTGATTTGAAAAAGCAAATACCGCACCATTCAAAAACCTCCTAACCGAAAAATACAGCATAAAATATTCATTGTTTTAAATCCATTTCCGCTAAAAGCACGCCCCAATATCTATATATTAAGAAAATACCTGATCCTTTTGAGAATTGACCGTGCTGGTTTTTTATTAGCTATAATTCGATTGGATTCAGTCACCTCACAAAGCTTTATAAAATTTTCAATACTAAAATCCTTATTGTAAAATTCTTCCGGGGAATTGAGGTAATAATCATTTTCTAATTTGTCAAGTGCACGCTGTTCATTATAAATGATGTCAGACCAGTAATAAATTTTTTCAAGTAACTGCTTTTTAAGCACGTTCTCTAATGGGTCATTCAGATCTTGATCTTCCAATACTCTTACGCAGGAATCAATAGATTCGCTATTCAGCATTAATTCAAATTCTTTCTTCTGCTCAAATTCACTAAAAGAAAATGCGAAATGTCCCCTACCTATGTATTGGCTATCAATTGGATGCATTTTTAGATATTTATGTAATAAACCTGCCTCAACATTACTGATGCTGATGTTTATACCGATACTATATACTAAATCCATGATGAATTTTTGTATACAATTTACTTCTTTTTCGATTACCCCGTTATCTCCGTATAGCTTCTGCGGTCACCTTTAGCCCAATTTATTGAAAATATCGATAATCGACGGCTTCGGTACGCTTTAGTTGAGGCAGGATAAATTTGTAAAATTTATAAAAAAATATACGATGCCAGCATCCCAAACAATGAAAAAATATTGCTATATTAACAACTAAATTAAGCCAGTATTAACAAATGAAGATTTCGTACAAGGAGGTCGGTTCCGAATTTATTACCGCAAACGATGAATTATTTAATCTACTCATAGTTACTGCAACAGAAACTGAGAAAAAAGAACTTCATCAATATTTAAAGCCCTTACCAGAAGAGGATAAAATTATAAAAGTATCAAAAGATAAACAGACTTATTTTTTAGGGACCTTCGGAGCCTATCCTGCAGTTCATGTCGCATGCGATGACATGGGAGCTGTAAGCAGAAATGGATCTATTACAACAACAATGCACGCAATTTCTTTATGGAAACCCAAAGCTGTACTCATGGTAGGTATAGCATTTGGTATTGATAAAAAGAAGCAAAAAATAGGCGATGTTTTAGTAGCAGAAAGGATCGTTGCTTACGAATCTCAAAGGGTTGGCATAAAAGTGATACCCCGTGGAAAAGAAGGCCCTGCAAGTTCAGTACTCGTTAACAGGTTTAAGTCAGTGACCGATTGGGAGTATAAGGTCGGCGCACGTACACCGCAGATAATTTCCGGCTTGATATTATCCGGAGAAAAACTTATTGACGACCAGGAATTTAGGGATGAACTTTTAAAAGCTGAACCAACTGCAATCGGCGGGGAAATGGAAGGCGCCGGCATTTATGCAGCCTGCGACGGCCAGGTCCATCATTGGATTTTAGTAAAAGCAATCTGCGATTACGCTGACGGTAACAAAAGTAAAAAGAAGGCCCATAACCAAAAAGTAGCTATTTCTTCAGCAGTCAATCTCTGTGAACATGTTTTTAGCTCTCCATATGGTTTTGATGATATTTTGACCACAACGACCCCTAAGAAAATAGTTGATAAATTATCAACCTCAAAAAAAAAAGTTCATGAAGCACTAAAAATTCAGACGAACCGTCAGATTAAAAAGCAGATAAATTCAGGTAAGTACATTCCCGACACCTTTATAGAGATGGGCCGGCAGAAGGACCTACTTCGAAATATGGCCCATCCTGTTTTATTTGCCGAGAAGTGTCTTAAAGAAGTAGAGGTTCTGGACTTTTCTGCTTTGGAGAAAAGACTGAAAAAACTGGCCCTTCCACCTTTTAGTTTTGATCCCTCGTTATTTAAATTCGAGCCTAAGCAAGTGAACATTACCAATATCAGTGAACATGCGCAAAACTGGTTAGAAAATCTCCGAGATACTGATGACAGGATAAAACAAATAAATCTTGGTAATGAATGTAGTTTGTTTTCTTACAAATTGAGAGATAATCTATCTGATCTGGAAAGTCTAAAATCCAAGGTTGCATTGATCAAAGAAATGCCAGGTCAGGGGAAAACAAATTTTGTATGTGACTTCTCACAAAATTTTCTGCTTAAATTAGATATCCCGTGCGTTTTTCTGCTGGGAACAGAAATTGATGCAAACGATATCAGAAGCTCAATTCTTAAAAGAGTATTTCCTGATGGTGAGGAAGTAACCTTTGTGGAGTTTATGGCTGAACTAAAAGATTACGCACTAAAAACCGGTAAATGTTTTGTAATTATTATTGACGGACTGAACGAAAACGGTAATCCAGCTGAACTGAGTAAGTCCCTTAATGAATTTATATCAGAAATTCTTGATTACGACTTTGTGCGTATGATCCTGACCTGTAGAACAGAATACTACAAAGCTAATTTTGCAAAACTTGAAAACTCGAGCTTCAAAGAGGAAATTTTACAAATTGATTCGCTTAACAATTATAGGTACCACCACGAAGACAAAGTAAACCGAAAACTTTTTGACAGATATCTTGAGCACTTTAAAATCAAGTATAAGTCCTTTAGCCATAAAGCCTATGGCCAGCTGGTCGATAATTTTTTATTGTTGCGGATTTTTTGTGATGCCTACCAAGGTAAGGACGTTCATAAGGTTGAAAATATTTACAAAGAGGAACTGTTTACACAATACTTTGAGGTAAAAACCAAGGAAATAAATGATCGTCTTAAATCGAATGACGATTTTGGTATAAGTGGAGAAATCGATATCAAGAAGTTTATCATGGCAATCGTTGAATACATGATAAAACATAACGAATACGCCAATATACCCCTTGATGATATTATTCACGGCAAAAACAAGGAACTGTACATTAGATTTCTTGATGAAAATATATTAGTTCGTCGTGACCTACAAAATAATGATGATATTTTTGACACATCGGAAACTGTCAACTTTACATTCGATGAATTTCGTGATTTTCTATTGTCTAAATATCTGATCTCCAAAACTTATAAAAGTTCCCCCGCAGAATTTGAAAAATTTCTACAAGACCAGTTTATTGAAGGATCTCCTATTCGCGAAGGCTGCGGGATATTTTTATTCCATGCATCGCGAAAATCGGGGGACGGTGATTTAATTAAACTTATCGAAAAACAGGACTGGTATGGATACATATTTGAGCGATCAATATTTAACCTGAAAGATGAATATATAGAAGAAAAAGACAGGGTAAGATTGTTTAGTAATTTATTAATCCATGCCTATAATTCCGCTCGGATTCTATACGCATTAATGTCACGAACTGACTTACAACGCCATAAAAACTTAAATATCCAACATTTATTTGAGCATTTAAGGTCATTAACCAGCACAAATTATGATAAAGCCTTTATCAGGGCTTTCTCTCTAAGTGATTGGTCCGGCGGCTTAATAAGACAAAATGATATTTTAGATCGATTAAAGAAAAGGCTAACATCAAAGAAGTTTGAGGATGTGCACCACCATCCCTTTGAATTACTCATTTATATGTTTACAAATCCCAACAACTGGGAAATAAAATCCATTTATGAACGATACAGTTACAAATTTCCCGACAAAGCAAAGGAGCAGCTTTCGAAAGCTCTGAAAGCTAACAATAAAAACCTAGTTAAAGAAATTAAATCCTTTTGTAATCAATATGGTATTATTTTATGAATCTTATAAGATCATGGTGCTGATGCATCCTGACTTAACCGAAAAGAATTTCCTAAAAAAAACAGGTGCCAAAGGTGGGTATGCAAAAAAAATGTTCACAGAAATGTATCAGAGCATAATTTCTGAAAGAATAGATGTTATTGCAGAATATATAAAATTTTATTCTGCTGAATATCCCACCCTTGAAGAATATCTGTACAAAAAATACAATCTTGAAATTGAATCTATTGAAGAACTAATGGAAGCTATTGAGAAAAATAAAGATTGTCGACTTTATCGAAAGGACCAAAATTCTTACGGAAATTGGGAAATATCGACATTTATGAATTCTGAAACAATGTTCGACCGAATTACTCAAATACTTTTAACCAAATAATTATGAAAGTTAGATATGATTTTGTGACCAATAGTTCTTCTACCTCTTTTATTATAATCAGTGATGGAGAATTTAAGCTTAATACGTTCATTAAGGCCGTTGGTATTGATACCAGCAGTCAGTTTATTGATATTTACAAACAGCTTTTTGAATGTTTTAAAGACAGCATGACACCAGCCCGCGACCTTCACCGAAGGGAGGGATTTAGTCTCAGTTTTGAGGATTTTATTAAAAATCGGCTGTGGTACGGTGAGGAATTGCTTCCAAAAATATTGGAAAGCGAGAAAGAAGGTAAATTGATTTATATCGGTAAGCTCAGTAGCGACCATGACGATGTGGAGACATTTTTCTGCACGGACGAGTTTATAATCGAAAATCCTAAATTGTTTATAGATGCTAGAGAAAATGGATGGTAAAAACAGCAGTATTGTGCACAGACATTATCCAGAACAAAATTACAGGATAATGTTCAACAAAAAAACAGGCTACTTTATCCGTGCCGAAGATAAAGGACATCCCGAACCACTTTGGGCAATGCATGGACCGGAGCTCTTGGATATCAGTATCACAAACTGGTGTGACAAGGGCTGTAGCTTTTGTTATAGAAAATCAACAGTGAAAGGATCACATATGAGTTTGGAAAATTACGAGCACATCATGAAGGAAGCTAAGGATGCCGATGTTCTCCAGGTAGCCCTAGGCGGTGGCAATCCGAACCAACATCCTGAATTTATAAAAATACTTCAAATGACTGTGGAATATGGCATTGTGCCCTGCTATACAACCAACGGTCGTGGTTTAACGGATGAAATACTCCAAGCAACCAAAGAATTTTGTGGTTCTGTAGCGATAAGTGCTTATGAACCATATTCAGAGTTCAGAAGTCACCTTGAACTGCTCTTTAAATACGGAATAAAAGCAAATGTCCATTTTGTTACAGATAGCCAAAGTATAGACACTGCCATACAATGGCTGGAAGATCCTCCGCAGTTCCTGGATGGTATAAACTCCATTATTTTCTTAAACTACAAACCGATTGGTAGAAATCCCAATCTTTCGCTTTTATTAAAAGATCAGCAAAAAATAAGCAGATTTTATGCGTTGGTAAATGAAAAGAAGCAGGCATTCAAAATCGGATTTGATAGCTGCAGCATTTCTGGCGTTGTTAAACATGTCCACGTGAATACCAGCTTCTACGAGGGATGCGATGCTGGACGATTTTCTGCTTTCATTGATGAAAACTTACGAATGATGCCGTGCTCCTTTATGACCAATAACAACTGGTTTGGTGATTTAAAGACACACTCCCTAGTGGATATCTGGCAAAACAATGAATTCTTTAAAAAATATCGGGGCAATATACTCAATAATGGCTGTAAAGGCTGCTCTCATCAAAGTACTTGTATGGGTGGATGTCCATTTATTGAAGAACTCTCCCAATGTGGATGGAAAGACGAGCGACTCAATTTAAAATATGATTTTTAGATATGGAGATCATAAGTATTGATCATTCAAAAAATATGTAATGTAACAACTTCATAGTAACTTTAGTTGATGCTATTGCAGCTTATGATACCATTGTCACTTCATAAAAATCAAAAAAGGTGTTTATTTAAATATGAGCACCTTTTTTTACGGGTAAAATTTTTTGATGACGTCTTAGGTTTTAAAATCTATTCGATACAGGTCTAGAACTTACTACTTATAATCTGGAGCACCTAATTAAATTCTTAAAATTATTACTGATAAACAGAATGCGTTCAAGGGAATCAAATCCTGTATCTGTCAACTTTCGCTGACTACAATCAATGGAATATGCGGGTTGCAGCTTCAATGCAGTCGCGCAAGAACTAAAAAACAAATAGCAGAGGGGTATATTTTAGATTCCTTTTGTCCTTTCAAAGCATATTTAAAAGGCAATCGTTCTTTTCAGACTTATAAACAGGGCGAGCCTGGTCTGCACGGCACCACTTACGTCCACGGCGTTCAGCCAGGTCGTGCTGTCCGCTATATCTTTTTCCAGAAAAAGGATGCCGCTTCCATCACTCTCGCAAAATCATATTTTTTAAATTTCCTATTTTCTAATAAACCATACATCTTTCCCAACCTTGGCAAAGCACATTTCCTCCACCGCAAATCTATGCAGAAAAGAGCTTTTACGCCTTCCCAAACATAGCAAATAGGAAGCTGGCCCTCCTCCCTACCGAAGCATTCAGCTTCCTATTCCCTATGAAATAACAGTGCTTTTTAGGATTCAAAATTTTTAGGAAAATAAAATTTGGGGATCACTTTTTATCAAAAGAACAGTCGAAAAAGACATTCAAAAGTACATAGCGCAGCCACCCCACATTCCGCAAAAGACTACGGCATAAACACATGCCGCCCCCTTTCCCATCCTTTATTCCGTTTCCTTTTGCCTTCTGCAATTGCACGATGTACGGATTGACTTTCTTTTTTTTCCTGTTTTTTCTTTTGAAAAAAATGATTTGGGCCGAGGCTCAGCAGGACTGAAAGGAAAGCGAACGTAACAAGATTGTATAACAACTTAAAAGCAAAACTTATGAACATTTCAGGAAGGCTGACACAGGATGCAACCGTCAGCAAAACAACAACAGGAAAGGACGTGGTAAATTTCTCAATTGCCGTGAACAACGGCTATAGAAACAAACAAGGCCAGTGGGTGGACAACCCAACATTTATTGATTGCGCCTATTGGCGTACACCCGTAGTAGTTTCATGGCTAAAACAGGGGCTTTTTGTAGAGCTGGGCGGACAGATCAGCGCGAGGGCTTGGGAAGGCAAAGACGGAACAATAAAAGCAGGGCTAAATTTTAATACCTCCTTCATTAACCCCATATGGGGTACAGCTTCAGAGAAAGATTCCGTACAGGCCAGTAACAAACAGCAGAACGGCAGTCCTGCAAAAGAGGACGAAAACGACGACCTGCCATTCTAGGCAGGACAGCACAAAATCAAATCAGTTTTAACCCTTTAAAAAATAGAAATCATGGGACACAATCTTAATTTCAATAATAGAACAGGCAGATATTCATTTTTCAGCGTAAAAGAAAAAGCTTGGCACGGTTTAGGGCAGATCGTGCAGGACTACCCAACAAGCTCAGAAGCTATCAGACACGCAGGACTTGATTATGAAGTCCAAAAAAGTCCCTTGTTTACAAAAGGTTCAGGCATATTGGAAATTTCAGACGGTATCGTTATACAGGATACTGAAATCGAAGTACCTGACTATTTCGCCAACATACGCACGGATAACAATACCGTATTGGGTGTAGTTGGAAAGGACTACCACATTGTGCAAAATAAAGACGCCTTTACATTTTTTGATTCTATTGTAGGCGGTGGCAGTGGGATTCTGTACGAGACTGCAGGGGCTCTCGGACAGGGTGAACGCATATTCATTACCGCAAAACTTCCAAATTATATCCGTATCGGGAACTCAGATGATGTGATTGAAAAGTACATCGTGCGCCCATAAGGGTGTTTAGTGAATGCAGTTTTGGCAAACTGCTGAGCAAGTGTTCATACTGCTCATCAACATCCGATTTATCCAAAGAGGAAACTCAATGGGGAGTGTAGCATATCGGAAAAGC
>Ga0209934_1001760_pt1 | contig 11575 bp, 9 predicted proteins | sample ThiBiot_750_plan_2_FD_183950 | JGI IMG/M metagenome (GOLD analysis project Ga0209934, IMG submission 183950) | Wastewater bioreactor microbial communities from Cape Town, South Africa - Thiocy_expt_750_plan (SPAdes) | ecosystem: Engineered > Bioreactor > Thiocyanate-remediating >...
GGGAACAGAGACTGGTCTCAATCCCAATTATCCGGGAACTGTCCGGGAAAGTTGGGAACAGAGACTGGTCTCAATCCCAATTATCCGGGAACTGTCCGGGAAAGTTGGGAACAGAGACTGGTCTCAATCCCAATTATCCGGGAACTATCCGGGAAAGTTGGGAACAGAGACTGGTCTCAATCCCAATTATCCGGGAACTGTCCGGGAAAGTTGGGAACAGAGACTGGTCTCAGTCCGGATTTCCCGGATGCGTTCCCGGAAAATCAGGAACAGAGACTTTTCTCAATCCCAATTATCCGGGAACTGTCCGGGAAAGTTGGGAACATAGACTGGTCTCAGTCCGGATTTGTCCTAACTCGATCCGCTGAGATTCATTGCAGCCGGACGGACACTGTCATAATAACGATTATGTTTTAAGCTAGTTTATATTTATAAAAATCTTTCATATCATTTAGATAAAATTTTTAACACTGTCCGGGGTCGTCCCAACTCTTCTGACTTGGTGAAAAATCGCGTTTTCCGGGAATTCCGGGAATTCCGGGAACGTGTCCGAACTCGATCCGCTGAGATTCATTGCAGCCGGACGGACACTGTCATAATAACGATTATGTTTTAAGCTCGTTTATATTTATAAAAATCTTTAATATCATTTAGATAAAATTTTTTAACACTGTCCGGGATCGTCCCGGGTCGTCCCGGATCATCCCGGATCATCCCAACTCTTCTGACTTGGTGAAAAATCGCGTTTTCCGGGAATTCCGGGAATTCCGGGAACGTGTCCGAACTCGATCCGCTGAGATTCATTGCAGCCGGACGGACACTGTCATAATAACGATTATGTTTTAAGCTCGTTTATATTTATAAAAATCTTTCATATCATTTAGATAAAATTTTTTAACACTGTCCGGGATCGTCCCGGGTCGTCCCGGATCATCCCAAAAATTCCGGGAATTTTCGGGAATTTTCGGGAATTCCCGGAACGTTCCCGGAAAGCCTGTTTTTTCCTTAACTAAAGAACTTGATAATTATTCATGTAAATAAACGAAAACAAAAATAGTAATTAGTATCGATTTACCCGTCCGGCTGCAATGAATCCCAGCGGATCGAGTTGGGAAAAAATCCGGAATAAAATTGACAGTTGATTCAGACAAAAATACAATTTTGCGTCATATTAACTTTTAAATTCTACGAAGCTTTTTTCAAAAAATAATGGTTATGATAATCAGATAAAAAATTTGTAACGTCCGGAAACTTCCCGGGAATTCCCGGAAACTTCCCGGAATTCCCGGAATTTTCCCGGAATTCCCGGAAACCGATTCGGGAACATACTCAAAACTTAATTTTAGAAAAATCTCTCACAATAATTTTGGTTGCTTTTTAAATAAAAAGTTATTAGAATTCCTTTAAACGCTTTATTCTTTGTTTTAAAAAATCAAAAAAACGAGGTCCGAAAGGGAAAGTATTAGAGACTAATTATCCGGACATCAGGAATTTACTATAAGGGTTTTCTGTCTGGAAACTTTTGGTCATATTCCAGAATGCGTAATTACGGTTTTACAAAAAATTGGACAAGTTGATTTCGGGCTTCTAAGAGGTTTCAGGACTAGAGTATAGGTTATACAAAAAGCAAATTATTTTCTTTTTCTTTTTATATTGTTAAAATATTCAGAGACTATTTAGTTACCGAGAAAACACGTTTTTGGGTTTTCTCGTCCGGCAGATGATTTAATAAAATTCGGGAAGAATGTACCATAATGATGACATGGTTTATTGTCCGGATTTACTGTCCGGATTCAAAGAAAATATTCTACCACTGAAATAAAATTTTTTCCCCCCCTGAAAATGAAAACCAGAGGACTTGAGACAGAGATTTCATATTTACCTGGCTTGATTTTGTGTTCCCAGTTAATCGGTAATAATGCCATTATCCGGAAACCTTTAGTTACCGAGAAAATTCAAAAACGGCTTTTTTCATTGTCCGCATTGAATTTTCTCGTAAACCGTAATGACCCATAAGAATCCGGAAAACCGTCCCATAATAATAACCCGATTTAAAATCCTTTTTTGTTATTTGATTTCCCGGAAAATATTTTATCTCAAAAATAGAAAAAAACAAAAAAAAAATCTCGAAAACCGTAAGTGCTGTGTTGTCTTTTTTGTGATAACCGGATCCCAATATTTATTACTTGTCATTTTGTCATTTCCGAATTTAATGGGAATGCGCGGTTACCGAGAAAATTCAAAAAAATTTGACCAAGTTGACCAAAACAGAAGGGAACGTACCCAATACTAACACCGAGAAAGTATAATCAGGATTCCGGAAAATATTCCGGACAACATAATTTAGAGACCTAAGCTCCCGGGATCTTATAGATAATTGCTAACTTTTGCAAAGCACATTTCTAGGCCCAGCGCTTGAATATAATGCGCTATGTCTTTGGGAACGATCTTTAAATAAAAAATATTTTCGATTTTTATTTTGCAAAAAATATACTCCGGGGGGGGGTATCCCATAAAAGTTTTATTGAGTCCCACCCTCTCCGTTCCTCAATAAAAAAAAGTACAAGCGGACGGAATACTTTAAAGGAGAAAGTTTTTAAACTTTCTCTCAAACGTTTCTTAGATAGGCAAAATAGTGAAGCGTTTGGGAAATAATCCCAAGAAATTTTTCCCGGGAAAAAATTGTATCTTCCCGGATAAAGCCGGTAATGTCTGTTGATGTGTTTCACTAGACTTAAAACATAGTAGTTACTATGACGGTGTCCGTCCGGCTGCAATGAATCCCAGCGGATCGAGTTCGGAACGATTCCGGACAAAAATCGAGTTCGGAAGGGCTAAGAATTGGACGAAACAAAGACGTGGATGCATGGTAATTTTTAGATCCCATGAAGCTTTTTATTTTGAATAGTCAAGATAGCCCCTATTGACGGAGAAAATTAGTTGGGAATTCCCGGAAAATCGGGAACAGAGACTTTTCTCAGTCCCGATTTTCCGGGAATTCCCGGACCTTTCCGGATTTGATCGGCTGATATTTATTACAGCCGGTTAAAACCTGTCATAATAATTTATGTGTTTAAAATTCAATTTATTTATTTATTAGTTTATATTCAATTTAATTATCGAAATAATTTTTTTAAATATTCCGGAATTCCGGGAATAGGGAAGGTCTCAATCCCGATTTTCCCGGATGCGTTCCCGGAAAATCGGGAACAGACCGGTCTCGATCCGGGAATTCCCGGATGCGTTCCCGGAAAATCAGGAACAGACCGGTCTCAATCCCGGATTTCCCGGATGCGTTCCCGGAAAATCGGGAACAGACCGGTCTCAATCCGGGAATTCCCGGATGCGTTCCCGGAAAATCGGGAACAGAGATTTCTCAATCCGGATTTCCGGATTTCCCGCTTTTGATGGGATTATATTTATTGTATTCTATAAAAATCTGTCATAATAAATATTATGTTTTTGTTTTGTTTAATATATTAATTAGTAATTAAAGTGTTCCTATAAAATTTTAGGCCCTAAAATTGGATGGTATGACCTTGTTAAACTGAAATTTAAAGAAAATTTAGAAATATTTTCTTTATGTTAATCCACAAATTTTTATTAACCTTGCCGCAACTGACTAAAATTTATATTTTGTATATACCCCTGGGTAAGGGGTCTCAAAAGCTAGGGTGTGTTAGTACCGGTATCGGTACCAGGACTGGGTATAACCCGGTACCTGGTATCCGGTCTTCAGTAGGTAAACGGGTATTGGGAACGTTCCCAATATGGCGTCCCGACCGGTATCCTCCCTATGCTTTTGGGATCCCTTATTCCAGGGTGTGGTCCAGGAAAACCTGGGAGCCCGATTTTTATCGGGACCGGAGCGCCCATCAGGTACCGTGCCGGAGCAGTGAGCAGGCTGCCCGAAACCCCTGATATTATGAGGCCTCTCTCGGGTACTGCGCAGAGCGTAGAATCGGGGCGGACAGGTCCGGTTCTATGATCTCACCCTCCCTCCCGGCTAGTAAGGGGTGTCCTTACGATCCTCGATCGCGGGGCTGCAATTCGCTTAAAAACCGGGTTGCAGTTTTTCGGTCTCAATTCAGGGTAATACCTGATTTGTAAAAACTGAGTGAAGTTTTTAAAACCCAACCTTTATGATTAGCTCGTCTGATCGTAATTGTATTTTGATATCTGGTTGATCCTGCCAGTAGTCATATGCTTGTCTCAAAGATTAAGCCATGCACGTGTTAGATCATTTGGTAAGAAGCAATTCTTATGAACAATAATCTGCGGATGGCTCAAGATAACAGTTATAAACTTGGCTATCAGCCTTTTATACGGATAACACCGTCAAATGCGGTGATAATACGTGTCCACGAAACCCTAACGGGTTGACGATGTGATAATTGGAAAATGTCGCATCAGCAGATAGCGGCCTTCGGGCTGTTATTATAGACAACGTTAGTTGCCTGAAAGAGGTATTTCTAACTTATCAGGTACGTTGTTTCAGTAAGGGTGAAACAAGCCGACCACGAGTACGGCGAATCAGTGTTCGATTCCGGAGAGGGAGCCTGAGAGATGGCTACTACATCTAAGGATGGCAGCAGGCGCGAAAATTACCCAATACAAATTCTGTGAGGTAGTGACAAGATATAACGACCTTACATTTTCGCAATGGAAGGGTACCGTGTTAAAAGCGGTTTGGAATGTTTCTAGTTCAAAACCCTATTAGAGTAACAATTGGAGGACAAGTCTGGTGCCAGCACCCGCGGTAATTCCAGCTCCAAAAGCATATACTAAAATTGCTGTAGTTAAAACGCTCGTAGTTGATATAAGAACGATTTCTGAACAACCTGCCTGTTCTTCTCTGTGTGCCAAGGTAGCAATGCCTGAAGCATACTTAAAATGGGCTCTGCTAATAACAGAGTCTGGGGGATAGGTCTTCGGCGTATCAAACTGGTCGGGTAATGTCAGTCTTCTTCCGTTACTCGATTGGGCGTAGGTTAAACGGAAGTCGTTTCGGCTTAAACCGTGAACAAATTAGTGTGCTTAAAACAAGCAGCGTGAAGAATTGCCTTCCGGTAGTTCTTTGAGCTTGAATAATTTAGCATGGTACTTCAACTCCCGCAAGGGAATGATAACAGAAGGGATCAAGGACTCTGGTATTGCGCGTCTAGAGGTGAAATTCCGATATTTTCGCAAGACGAACGGAGGCGTAAGCGGTCGTGTCCATTGTGTCTTCATTGATCAGGAACGAGAGTCAGGGGATCGAAGATGATTAGATACCGTCGTAGTCCTGACTGTAAACGATGCCAACTCAAGTTCAAGTGTGATACACTTTATCGATCTTCTTGGAATTGACGGGAAACCATTAAGTCATTGGGTTCTGGGGGGAGTATGGTCGCAAGGCTGAAACTTAAAGGAATTGACGGAAAGACACCACCAGGAGTGGAGTTTGCGGCTTAATTCGACTCAACGCGGGAAAACTCACCAGGACAGGATAGTGTCGAGATTGACAGGTGAAAGAGTCCTTTCTTGATTCACTAGTTGGTGGTGCATGGTCGTTCTTAGTTCGTGGAGTGATCTGTCTACTTAATTGTGCCAACGAACGAGACCTTGGCCCTTAATTAGGTGCTAGGTGGAAGGGGTAACCCGACCATTAATTTTTCGAAATCTAGTGTACATCTTCGGATACTTCTTAAGGGGACAAGACGACGTTGTAATGACGCAGCGTAAGGAAGAGCAAGGCAATAACAGGTCTGTGATGCCCTTAGATGCCCTGGGCGGCACGCGTACTACAATGTTACTTGCAGCGAGTCAAAACAGTTCTGATCCCGCGCCTAAGAGGCGTAGGTAATCTGTTAAATAGGTAACAAGACAGGGATAGATGTTTGTAAATACATCTTGAACGAGGAATTCCTAGTAAGCGCAAGTCATGATCTTGCATTGATTACGTCCCTGTCTTTTGTACACACCGCCCGTCGCTCCTACCGATGGAATGTTGAAATGAACCTAATGGATAGCTTGATATTAGTTAAATTTTGTCATTTGTAGGAAGGAGAAGTCGTAACAAGGTCTTCGTAGGTGAACCTGCGTAGGGATCATTCATAGTGAAATAAATCGGTACAAACCCTTCGGGGGATTGCCGTAAACCAAAGACTCGGTGTTTGGCTAAAATCGGGTCGTCAGTACAAGAGGTAGTACTGAGTCTATTGTGAAAGGCTTTGGATTCCGCGTCCGGGTTTGGTAACGGAGCTAGGCTATTCTCCTTGACAACAGCCAAAGGCAGCCCTAAACCAGCTCCTGTTGGAGAGAATAGTCGAGTCATGAGGGTCCAAACTTCGGCCTCTATCGAGAGGAGTCCCCCTTCTACACGAGCCAATGCCCATTGAGTGGCTTCAACTGGGCTCCCCGTAAACCGGGGCGTGGTGGCAATGGACAATCTCTGTGCCGAGAGATAATGGAGTGGTTCACCCGCTCTAACGGCAACGCGGCGTAAAAGCCCGTACAACTAAAGCTATACGGTTGATGACTAGGTTCGTGTAACGATGAAGAACGTAGTGAATTACGAAATTCCTTATGAATTGCAAACCCTATAGGATTACTACGGTCTTCGAATGCCAACTTGCACCCATCCGGGTATCATGGTCTGATCGCCATTTACAAAACCCAATTTTGAAGAATGGCATCATTCCATGAAGGCGACCCGCTGAACTTAAGCATATTAATAAGCGGAGGAAAAGAAACCAAAAGGGATTCTCCGAGTAGCAGCGAGTGAAACGAGAAGAGCTCATCCTGAGGGTGTACTAGCTACACCGATGCGGGGAAGCTAGGTCATGAAACCTGCATAACATCAGTAAATCGGAAGTGGAATTTGTCTTCTCATTGAGAACCAAAGGCAGTGAAAGTCTGCGACTGTTGTATTGTAAGGGGTATGGCCGAAGCAAAGAGTACTGCTGTTTGGTAATACAGCAGGAATACGGGAGGTAAATTCCTTCTAAAGCTAAATACACTACACGAAACCGATAGTTCACAAGTACCGCGAGGGAACGTTGAAAAGCACTCTGATAAGAGGGTGAAAAGCGTCTGAGACTGTATAGCGTAAATCGTAACATTACACATCAAACATACACGGACATGCAGGCAAGTAAATTGCTATCATATGTGCTGGTATGATACTGCCAACCCGAAAGGGTTCCTACCAATCGGCATCATCACCTATAACATGAGTGATATAATCGGCAAACGTACAAGAAGGATAGTTGTTAGATTCCGTCAGTCTTGACACGGTTGAAGGCTGTATTGCAAGTGGCTATGGTATGCCGCAGCAGTAACAATATAGTATGTGTTGGTTACGTCCCGTCTTGAAACACGGACCAAGGAATTTGCCGCTTGTGCAAGTGAATCGATTGCATATCGATAGCGTAATGAAAGTATTCGGCACGTACAGTGCCCGCCTTGCCAGTAAGTGTTGGACACAAGTAACGAGACACGGTGGTCAAGAGCGTGAGCAGAAGCGACAAGACCCGAAAGGTTGTGATCTATATTTGACATGGTAGAAGTCAAAGGAAACTTTGATGGAAGACCTCCGAACGGTGCTGACGTGCAGATCGCTTGTCAGAGTTGAATATAGGGGCGAAAGACTCATCGAACAACCTAGTAGCTGGTTTCCTCCGAAATATCTCTCAGGATAGCAAGAACTTACTAGTTTCATCTGGTAAAGCAAATGATTAGCGGTCTTGGAGTTTAACGATTTCATCCGATTCTCAAACTCTAAATGGATGATGCAGAAATGCAGTATGGTATTACTTCAACTTGTCTTGAATGCCATACGGAAATAACACAAGTTCTTAGTGGGCAGGACTTGGTAAGCAGGTCAGGCGATGTGGGATGAACTGTTAGTCGGTGAGAAAGGTGTCACAAGTGAATTTAATCGATACCACAAAAGGCGTAGGTTCATTAAGACAGTTGGACGGTGGTCATGGAAGTTGAAAACCGCTAAGGAGTGTGTAACAACTCACCAACCGAATGAAGTTGCCCTGAAAATGGACGAAGCTAATATTCACGAGCTTCTCTCACACCGTCATTGTAGTAGAACGAAATGACGAGTAGGAGGATGTTTGTATAGCGCAGAAACTCGGTTGTACCATCTGAGTGGAGCTATGCAAAGTGCAGATCTTGGTGGTAGTAGCAATTATTCTAACGAGATGGTTAATATATTCTGTATTATGTCTAGCTTTGAAGACCGTGGTGGAGAAGGTTTCCCCGTCAATGGCACTCACACGGGGGTTAGTCGGTCCTGATTGATTGGTTAACTCTGTATAAAGACACCTATATGGTGCAAATCTTGAAAGGGAAGTGGGTTTATATTCCTACACTTACGACTACATACATGTGAAATTGGACTCGAATATGCGAGGTGATGAGCAGTAATATATTGGAGTTGTCTATTCTAATTAAAACGTCTGGTGCACTACGTAATCCAGTTGATGGGTTATGGAGTTGCTGTTCTGGAAGGGCCCGGGTTTATGCCCGAGTTTGATTACCTGTCTTGTTGCAAGGAAAAAGCGTATTCGAAGAGTAGTAGAGTAAACCGTACCAGATACCGCAACAGGTCTCCAAAGTGATCAGTTTCTGGTTCTGTAGAGTTTAATGTAGGTAAGGGAAGTCGGCAAAACGGATTTGTATCCTAGGGAGAAAGGTTGGCTCTTTAGGTAATATACTGTGGTACAACCGAAGTGGTAGCCGTTAAGAGCAGGTATATCTGGAACTGTAAGTAGTTGAAAGGTGAAAGCGGAACTAGCGTGCAGGTTCGGGTGACCCATTAGGAGGTATAAGGCCAAAGGTGCGCTGATGGTCAATTGCGGTATTATAGTTATCATATAAGAACTGATGGAATCCGGAGGAATCTGACTGTTTAATTAAAACCAAGCAAAGAGTAGACTTGAAAAAGGCACGCCCTCTTTGTGATTTCTGCCCAGTGCCTGAATGTTAAGGTGAAGAGATTCGAACAAGCACGGGTTAACGGCGGGAGTAACTATGACTCTCTTAAGGTAGCCAAATGCCTCGTCATTTAATTTGTGACGCGCATGAATGGATCAACGAGATTCCTACTGTCCCTACTTACGTTCTAGCGAACCCACAGCCAAGGGAACGGGCTTGGGCATTGACAGCGGGGAAAGAAGACCCTGTTGAGTTTGACTCTAGTCTGATTTGGTAAAATGACGCGAGGGATGTAGCATAGGTGGGAGAGCAATCAACAATGAAATACCACTGCCTTTGGTTGTCATTTGACTCACTCTATGAAAAGCAAGGTCCTACGGGACAAGTTTAACAACACGTTGAATCACTTGATTTGATAATGCACTGCATTGATAGGGAACAGAATCAGGTGGGGAGTTTGGCTGGGGCGGCACATCTGTTATACGATAACGCAGGTGTACAAAGGTTAGCACAAGTTGGTCAGAAACCAACTGTTGCGGATAAGGCCATTAGCTAGCCTGACTAGTATTTTCAGTACAAGTACTAGCCGCGAAAGCGCGTCCTTACGATCCTTTAGTGAAGATACTTATGTAGTCTTTCAGAATTTGAAGCTAGAGGTGTCAGAAAAATTACCACAGGGATCTCGAATCCTAAAAAATTACGATACATTGTAACTATTCTTTGAGTGACTGATATTTATGATACAGTCCCAATTACCGGAACTGGCTTGTGGCAGCCAAGCGTTCACAGCGACGTTGCTTTTTGATCCTTCGATGTCGGCTCTTCCTATCCTAGCGAAGCAGAATTCACTAAGGGTTAGATTGTTCACCTACTAACAGGGAACGTGAGCTGGGTTTAGACCGTCGTGAGACAGGTTAGTTTTACCCTACTGTCAATATGGGAGTTGATTTACAAAACCCAATAACGTCATAAAACCACCAAAGCTCAGTACGAGAGGAACTGTTTTGGTTATCCGCTTTTCAGCAAGAACTATGTGAGTAGTCTGGTTTGGAACGATCAGTGAAAGTATGACTGAATGCCTCTAAGTTTGAATTCGTAGTTGGATGAGGTAGCTGCCATTCTGAACAACAAGGGCAGCTGTTTGGCGTAGATGTTAATTCCAGGTTGAAGGTGGGTACTGGTTACGGCCCGTATCTGCTGGATAACTGAGGATGCTCAAATCAGGCCAGACGTGTAACTACCAGAATACCACTGGATGCGCCGAGTCAAATAAATGGCGAGGTGCTCGTTGAACTATCACTTGTAAGACTGAGAGATTCATACGAATCGATTTGCTGAGAGAAGGTTGCAACGACAAGTTGAAACAAATGTCCCCAAGGAACACTGTTCTCCAGTCTCCCCTGTAAAAGGGGGAGACTGGGAACATTGGCCAAGGTGCCTAATGAATAGTTTAATCTAGAATAATTTTATAATAAGCTACATCGCAATTTGAGGTATGTATACCTGGTTGACTATTTTGAACCAAAGCGATCCAAGGCTAACCAAATTGTAAATAGCATCTTATCGACAAACATTGTTATATCAATTAATGGTTTAAAATAGATCCTTTTGGTTTCTTTTCGGACAATCCGGGAAATCCGGACTGAGACCAGTCTCTGTTCCCGATTTTCCCGGACAGTTCCCGGACAATTGGGACTGAGAAAAGTCTCTGTTCCCAACTTTCCCGGACAGTTCCCGGACAATTGGGATTGAGAAAAATCTCTGTTCCCGATTTTCCCGGACAGTTCCCGGACAATTGGGACTGAGAAAAGTCTCTGTTCCCAACTTTCCCGGACAGTTCCCGGATAATTGGGATTGAGAAAAGTCTCTGTTCCCGATTTTCCGGGAATTCCGGGAATGTGTCCGAACTCGATCCACTGGTATTCATTTCAGCCGGACGGATAAATCGATAATAAATGCTATTTTAGTCTTCTTTTATTTATATGAATAGTTATCAAGTTCTTTATTTAAAGAAAAAACAGGCTTTCCGGGAACGTTCCGGGATGACCCGGGATGATCCCGGATAGTGTTAAAAAATTTATCTAAACGATATGAAAGATTTTTATAAATATAAAAGAGAATAAAATATGGTAGTTATTATGACAGTGTCCGTCCGGCTGCAATGAATCCCTGCGGATCGAGTTCGGACAAATCCGGAATAAACAAAACATGGGCTAGGACCAAGCTTTTTTCGAGTCCGGAATTCCCGGAAAATCGGGAACAGAGACTGGTCTCAGTCCCAATTATCCGGGAACTGTCCGGGAAAATCGGGAACAGAGACTTTTCTCAATCCCAATTATCCGGGAACTGTCCGGGAAAGTTGGGAACAGAGACTTTTCTCAGTCCCAATTGTCCGGGAACTGTCCGGGAAAATCGGGAACAGAGACTGGTCTCAGTCCGGATTTCCCGGATTGTCCGAAAAGAAACCAAAAGGATCTATTTTAAACCATTAATTGATATAACAATGTTTGTCGATAAGATGCTATTTACAATTTGGTTAGCCTTGAAAGAGCTTCCTTGACCAAGTGATGATTGCTCTGGTTGACTATTTTGAACCAAGGATATCCAAGACTAACCCTTTGTTGTTTCCCGCTATGTTTGAATA
>Ga0209934_1001771_pt1 | contig 11457 bp, 10 predicted proteins | sample ThiBiot_750_plan_2_FD_183950 | JGI IMG/M metagenome (GOLD analysis project Ga0209934, IMG submission 183950) | Wastewater bioreactor microbial communities from Cape Town, South Africa - Thiocy_expt_750_plan (SPAdes) | ecosystem: Engineered > Bioreactor > Thiocyanate-remediating >...
GGCCACACCGGCACGCGCCAGCACGGGCACCATGTCGCGCGCGCCACCGCTCACGGCGCCCAGGCCGCCGGGCTTTTGCACCGAGTGGGTCACGTCGAACACCACGGGGGCGCCGGAGTTGCGCATCTCGGCCAGGCTGGTCATGTCGGCCACCAGGTTGTTGTAGCCAAAGCTCACGCCGCGCTCGCAGGCCAAGAAGCGGTCTTCCGACAGGCCCACCTCGGCCGCTGCCGACCGGGCCTTGTCGATGACGTTCTTCATGTCCCAGGGCGCAAGGAACTGGCCCTTTTTGATGTTGACCGGCTTGCCGCTTTGCGCCACGGCGCGGATGAAATCCGTCTGGCGGCACAGGAAGGCAGGCGTTTGCAGCACATCCACCACGCTGGCCACCTCGGCCACGTGCGAGGTGTCGTGCACATCGGTCAGGATGGGCAGCTGGAGTTGGCGGCGTACTTCGTCCAGGATCTTCAGGCCGGCTTCCAGCCCCACACCACGCTTGCTGGTGCCGGAGGAGCGGTTGGCCTTATCAAAGGAGCCTTTGTAGATCAGCGGGATGCCCAGAGGTGCACAGGCTTCCTTGAGCTGGCCCGCGACGTCGAGTGACATCTCCAGGCCTTCGATGGAGCAGGTGCCCGCGATCAGGAAGAAACGCTGGTCCAGGCCAACATTGAATCCGCACAGCTGCATAGTGACGTCCCTTTACGCCTTCTTGGCGGCTTGCTGGTGTTCCACGGCCGCCTTGATGAAGGCGTTGAACAGCGGGTGGCCGTTCCAGGGCGTGGACTTGAACTCGGGGTGGAACTGCACGCCGATGAACCAGGGGTGGACGTTTTGGGGCAGCTCCACGATTTCGGTGAGCTGCTCGCGCTGCGTGAGCGCCGAGATCACGAGGCCCGCCTTGCGCAGCTGGTCCAGGTAGTTCACGTTGGCTTCGTAGCGGTGGCGGTGGCGCTCGGTGACCACATCGCCGTAGATGCTGTGCGCCAGCGTGTTCTTGGCCACGTCCGAACTTTGCGCGCCCAGGCGCATGGTGCCGCCCAGGTCGGAGTTCTCGTCGCGTGTCTTGATGGTGCCGTCGGCATCCTTCCACTCGGTGATCAGGGCGATCACGGGGTGGGGCGTGGTGGGGTCGAACTCGGTGCTGTTCGCGTTGGCCAGACCAGCCACATGGCGGGCGTATTCGATGGTGGCCACCTGCATGCCCAGGCAGATGCCCAGGTAGGGCACCTTGTGCTCGCGGGCATACTGGGCTGTGGCAATCTTGCCCTCGACGCCGCGCTGACCAAAGCCACCGGGCACCAGGATGGCGTCGTACTTCGCGAGCTTCTTCGCGGCGTCTGCGCCTTCGATGGTTTCTGAATCGACGTGGTCGATCTTCACGCGCACGTGGTTGCGCATGCCTGCGTGGCGCAGTGCTTCGTTCACGGACTTGTAGCTGTCCGACAGGTCCACGTACTTGCCGACCATGGCGATGGTGACTTCGCCCTGGGGGTGTTCGGTCTCATGCACCAGATCGTCCCAGCGCTTGAGGCTGGTGGGCGGGGTGTTCAGGCGCAGCTTGTCGCAGATCAGGCCATCCAGGCCCTGCTCGTGCAGCATGCGGGGCACCTTGTAGATGGTGTCCACGTCCCACATGCTGATCACGCCCCATTCGGGCACGTTGGTGAACAGCGAAATTTTGGCGCGCTCTTCTTCAGGGATGCGGCGATCGGCACGGCACAGCAGCGCATCGGCCTGAATGCCGATCTCGCGCAGTTTCTGCACGGTGTGCTGGGTGGGCTTGGTCTTGAGCTCGCCCGCTGCCGCAATCCAGGGCAGGTAGGTCAGGTGCACAAAGGCTGCGTTGTTGGGGCCCATGCGCAGGCTCATCTGGCGCACGGCTTCCAGGAACGGCAGCGATTCGATGTCGCCCACGGTGCCGCCGATTTCGACGATGGCCACGTCCACGGCATCGGGCGTGCCGATGCCAGCGCCGCGCTTGATGAACTCCTGGATTTCGTTGGTGACGTGGGGGATGACCTGCACGGTCTTGCCCAGGTAGTCGCCGCGGCGTTCCTTCTCCAGCACGGACTGGTAAATCTTGCCCGTGGTGAAGTTGTTGGTTTTCTTCATGCGCGTTTCGATGAAACGCTCATAGTGGCCCAGATCCAGGTCGGTTTCTGCGCCGTCATCGGTCACGAACACCTCGCCGTGCTGGAACGGCGACATGGTGCCCGGGTCTACGTTGATGTAGGGGTCAAGCTTGATGAGGGTGACTTTGAGTCCCCGCGATTCGAGGATCGCGGCAAGGGAGGCTGAGGCGATTCCCTTACCGAGGGAAGACACCACACCGCCGGTGACGAAGACAAATTTGGTCATGTCTTTTTTGGTGGTGGGAGGGTAGGGACAGTTCATTGCTGAACCATCCCCCCCTAAGAACCGGACTTGCGACTTTCACCGCATCCGGCTCAAGCACAACATGTCCATGTTCGGTTGAAGAACCGAGGATTTTACTCTCAACCCCTTTTCCGATCATGGATGCTAAGCCCTTATCGGGCCGGTTTCGCTACCGTCAACCCAAGAGCGTGCAGTCTGACGTGACAGACCGGATGCAACAACACCCGGTTGGACAGAGCATCCGACCCGCCCACCACTTTGTAAACAATGTGATGGTCGTGCCAGCCGCCCTGTGCGTCCAAAGGCTCTGTGCAGAGTGCACAACGCCCGTTCTGTGAGATGAACAGCATTGACGTTTCGTACTGGTACGACATGCTTTTGAGCATGCGTTTCGTCCTCAACGTTTCGCCATAAACCTCCCAATTCGGGTCAAAGGGGTTGTAGTCCCCCTTGATTTTTTCGTGTCTCACGATCTCTGTATCAGCGAGCTTCAACAGTTTTACCGCGATTGAACCTTCTGCTGTTTTGACGGTTGCAGCGAACTCATCCCTCTCTGCGGCGCGCTGCCAGTAACGGCTTTTGCACCACGGTCGGGACTTATTCGGATGACGCCTTCTCGCCCAGCGGACAAGCCGCCAGTGGATCAAGCTATCCATCCGACTGAACGTTTCTTTCGCCACCACCGGCTGGTGGTACTGCGCCCAGCCACGAAGGACTGGGTTCAGTTTGGCAATGAGATCCTCCTGCTTCACCGATACATGCGTTTTCACGATATCCCGGACTTTGCTGTAGAACGCTTTCACGTTCTTCTTGCTCGGTTTTATGAGCAACTTCCCTTTGTACTTGCGGAAGTTCCATCCCAGGAAATCGAACCCGTCGTCGATGTGTGTGACTTTCGTCTTTTCCGGCGATAGCTCCAATCCTCGTTGTGCGAGGAAAGTTTCTATCCACGGCCTGACCTCGGTTTCCAGCAGATCTTTCGAGCTGCCGGTGATCACGAAATCGTCGGCGTACCGAACCACATAGACTTTTAGCTTCGCAGCCTTCGTCTTGCCGAATCGTGCACAGAGGTGCGCGATCAGGCCCGCTTCCAGCCCGTTTAGACACATGTTCGCCAGGGTAGGCGAGATGATTCCGCCTTGCGGCGTTCCTTCTTCAGTTGGCGAAAGGCGGCCCTGGTGGACCACCCCGGCTTTCAGCCACTTGCGCAAGATCGTCTTGTCCATAGGAACGTGACGAACCAGCCAATCGTGGTTGATGTGATCGAAACAGCCCCGAATATCCGCCTCCAGTACCCATGGGGCCGAGGCCTTTCTGGATGTGCAGACGAATATCTGGCCCATGGCATCCGCCGTAGAGCGATTTTTCCTGAACCCATATGAGTTCGGGTCACTCGTGGTTTCCGCCACAGGCTCCAGCCCGAGCAGGTGGAGTGCCTGCATGGCCCGGTCAAACATAGTCGGGATGCCCAGTGGGCGCTCCTTTCCGTTCGATTTTGGGATGTAAACCCGCCGTAACGGCAGGGGTCGATATCCCCGTTGCTGCTTCAATTTCCCAATCGCCGCCCGTTTCAGGGCAGGTGAATCCCAAAGCTGGCGATCAACACCTGATGTTCGCTTGCCTTGGTTTTCAGTAACCCGTCTCACCGCCAGAGCCCTGGCGGAAAACGAGTGATTCAAGGACCGTTGAAGGGCTTTCACCCTGCGCCAATCCTGTTTCTGCGTAGCCTTCGCTATACGTTGCTGCGTCGTTCTCACGAACCGTTCGACCCGGTGCCAGTCAATGGCGTGCCAGTCTTGCGGTTCGCGTGAGGACGCAGATTCACTGTCTCCAGTGAGTTCTCTCATGCTTTCCCCTTCGAGTTGAACCCTTGGGGGACGCACTTCTCCCCGAAGGGGAAAAACGTCCCTTCGGGGTTTCGATTAAACAAATGCAGTCGTCTCGCGACGGTTGCACCACATATGGAAGTCAGCCCGCTTTCGCGTCAGGGGATGTTTCACCCCGTATACCGCGCGTTACACGCGGCCGTTCGCTTTCTCCAAGATCCCATACCCCCTCACCCAACAGGTCGCCTTGCGGTTTCCCTGCCCACACACCGGGGTGTGCAGGCGGATAGTGGGGCTTACCACGTTCCCTGATCTACCGAGATCGGTGGAGTGAACCACCTCTCTCTATCCGGTTAGGACTCATCTCTCCTGGGGCTGCACTGATGACGACGCACTCTCAATTTCCACGAGAAATGCCGGCAGCGTACCTTTTGGTTTTGGCCTGACAGCAGCTTTGGCCAATCAATCCTTACCCAGGTTCAAACGATGATTCACTTTACGTTGCCCATGCGGAAATAGCCTTGCCCCTCTACCGCCGTTCTGCTGGCAGTGTCTGGCCTGACTCCTCGCGGATCCAGACCACCGCTTGCGCGGGGGATACGTTGTCAGGTGAGCTTCGCACCGGTCCATTGCTGGTCCGGCACGTCACCGTAGGCTACTCGTAGTCGTATACGAGGACGCAGCACCCCATAAGGGATGTGCGACAAGGCAGATCAGAGCGGAGCACTCTGAGTTGGTCCAGATGCGCTGCTCACATTTGTTGATCGCCTGAAGAGGCGACCATTTATCCACGGCGAAACCGCTTGTGGCGGTTCGTCGGCAATGTGCGCGAGCGCCACAAACGGTATTGCTACCGTTCAATTTCAGTCACCCCAGAGGGACGACGTTTCAGATGACCGGTTGCCCGAGCATCGTCATTAGAAGCCCTTCACAAGGAAGAACTTTGTGAGATGGCCGTGTTACCGACCAGCTCTCTGGAGCCTGTCCGAGGACAGGCGATTTAATTGCTTTTTGTTTTTAGAGGCAAGCTACCTCACTCAGAGCAACACGTTACGTGTCGCACGGAAATTGGGATTATAGATGGCACCCCGGCGACACCCCCGGGGGCAGGGTCACCCCCGTCTGCTAAATTCGCCCCATGAATGAGCTTGCTGGCAAACACATTGTTCTGGGTCTGAGTGGGGGCGTGGCTTGCTACAAAGCAGCCGATCTGTGCCGCCAGCTCATCAAGGAGGGTGCCACCGTGCAGGTGGTGATGACCGAGGCGGCCGAGCAGTTCATCACCCCGGTCACCATGCAGGCCCTGTCAGGCCGCACGGTGTATGGCTCGCAATGGGATGCCCGCGAGCCCAACAACATGCCCCACATCAATCTGAGCCGCGAGGCCGACGCGATCCTGATCGCGCCTTGCAGTGCAGACTTCATCGCGCGCCTGGTGCAGGGGCGTGCGGACGAGTTGCTCAGCCTGCTGTGTCTGGCGCGCCCCGCGCAGCGCGTGCCTTTGCTGCTGGCCCCTGCCATGAACCGCGAAATGTGGGCCCACCCCGCCACGCAACGCAATCTGGCGCAGGTGGGGCAGGACGGTGCCGTGGTGCTGGGCGTGGGCAATGGCGACCAGGCCTGTGGCGAGACGGGTGACGGCCGCATGCTGGAGCCGCTGGAGCTGCTGGACGAGCTGATCGCTTTTTTCACGCCCAAGACCCTTGCGGGCCGGTCGGTGCTCGTCACGGCGGGGCCCACGTTTGAAGCCATCGATCCGGTGCGTGGCATCACCAACCTGTCGAGTGGGAAGATGGGCTTTGCCGTGGCCTGTGCGGCGCGCGAGGCGGGTGCCGATGTCACCCTGGTCGCCGGGCCGGTGCATGTGCCCACGCCACGCGGTGTGCGGCGCGTCAATGTGCAGTCTGCCCAGGAAATGCTGGCGGCCGTGCAGCGGCATGTGCAGGCGGCCTCGGTGTTTGTTGCCACGGCTGCGGTGGCCGACTGGCGCCCGGCCCATGCGTCTGACCAGAAGATCAAAAAAGACGGCTCGGGCCAGTCTCCAGCGCTGGAGTTTGTCGAGAACCCCGACATTCTGGCCACCATCGCCAGGTCGCCCCATGCGCTGGAAGGCGACCTTTTCTGCGTGGGTTTTGCCGCCGAAAGCCATGACCTGCTGGCCCATGCCACAGCCAAAAGGGCGCGCAAGGGCGTCCCTCTGTTGGTTGGCAATATCGGCCCCGCCACCTTTGGGCAGGACGACAACGCGCTGTTGCTGGTGGACGCCCAGGGCCACCGTGAGTTGCCCCGCGCGTCCAAGCGGGTGCTGGCGCAGCAGCTTATTGCCGAGATCGCCGCGCGTTTGCCACCGCTGCCTTCTTGACGATCACCACCGTGGGGAGGTGTGATGACAACTGGTGCCACCAAGCCTGATTGGGACACGCCGCCCAATGGCGATTTTGCGGCTTACGTGGAGCGCCTGACCGCCCAGAAGCCCTTGCAGAAATCCCCTGTGGCACGGGCTCCTGCCGCGGCTGCTGCGATGGCCAGAGCAGCCCAGGCGCCCAACACCGGTGCACAAGCTCAGGCTCTGCCGCCCGATCTGCTGCAGGTGATGCGTCCGCTGGCCGGTGTATTGCGCACGGTGCGTGCGGTGTTGCTGGTGATGGTGTTGTTGCACGGCATTGCCCTTTTCCTGCTCGGTCAGGGCTCGTTGCCCGGTCTGGTGGTCATGGGCGTGGTGTGGTGGGGGCTGGGCTGGCTGATGCAATCGGCAGCGCAGCTTGGGGGCGCCCAGGCCTCGGGAGTGAATGCAGCGACGCAAGCCTTACAGGATCGCTTGCGACAAGTGGCGCAGCAGCGCAGTGGTACAGGATTAGGAACAGGAAAGAAAAAACCGTGAAGATTGACGTGAAGATTCTCGACCCGCGCATGGTGGACCAATTGCCGACCTATGCCACGCCCGGTAGCGCGGGGCTGGACCTGCGTGCCTGCCTGGATGCGCCGCTGACCCTGCAGCCCAACGCCTGGCAACTGGTACCCACCGGCATTGCGATCTACCTGCAAGACCCAGGCTATGCCGCGCTGATCTTGCCGCGCTCGGGCCTGGGCCACAAACATGGCATTGTGCTCGGCAACCTGGTGGGTTTGATCGACAGCGACTACCAAGGGCAGCTCATGGTAAGCGCCTGGAACCGCAGCAACGTGGCTTTCACTTTGGAGCCCATGGAGCGGTTGGCCCAGCTGGTGATTGTTCCGGTGGTGCAGGCCCAGTTCAATGTCGTCACCGAGTTCGAAGCCACACAGCGGGGTGAGGGTGGGTACGGATCCACGGGCAAGTCCTGATGCGCACCGGCTACCGGTGCGGTGCACTGGACTGAGCAGCCGGCTTGTAAGACTCCGCTTACGTTTCGAGGGGTCTGTTACCGACACGTCGATGGCCCCTGTGTCTACGCTGCGGCATCCTCAGGCGTTGTTCCAATCTGCACATGGGCATTGAGCTGGGATCCTTCTTGATTCTTTTGCCAATGCGTAGCCCGACAACTTCAGGAGATTGAACATGCAATTCCAACATCCTCTCGCCCTCGTGGGCACCGTGGTTCTGGCTGCTTCGCTGGCCGCTTGTGGCCACAGCCGCCCCGCCCCCGCGCCGCAGTATTCCGGCGGCTATTCCAGTGGCTACCAGACGGCTCCTGCCTATCCGCAGCAACAAGCAGGCACAGAATATGGCCGCGTGTCCAATATCGAGGTGCTGCAGGGCCGCAGCCAAGGTCAGACCACCGGCACCGGTGCGGTCTTGGGCGCCGTGGTGGGTGGCGTGCTGGGCAACCAGGTCGGCAAGGGCACGGGCCGTGCCGCAGCCACGGCGGTAGGCGTTCTGGGCGGTGCCGTGGCTGGCAACGCCATCGAAGGCCGCAACAACCAGGAATACGTGCAGGGATACCGGCTGTCTGTGCAGCTGGACCAAGGTGGCTACCGCGTGTACGACGTGAGCAGCCCGGGGGACCTCCGCATCGGCGACCGCGTGCGTCTGTACAACGGCCAGATCTCGCGCATGTGATCTGATCGACACCACAAAAAACGGGCGCCCCGATTTGATTCGGGGCGCCCGTTGTGCTTTTTGAATCGGTTCTTAGGGAGATCAGTGCAGCAACGAGCTGCCTGGAGCCTGGGGCTGAATGCGGAAGAAGCCGGTTCCTGCGGTGCCGCGTCCAATCTCCTCTTCGGTGGCCTCGCGCACGGCCTCCACGGTCAGTTGCAGGCGTAGCGCGATGCCTGCCAGCGGGTGGTTGCCGTCGAGCACGATGTGGTCGGGGTAGATCTCGGCCACGGTGTACAGGGCGGTGCGGGGGGCATCGGGGTTGCAGCCTTCGGGCAGCGCCATCCCGTCAAAGGTCATGCCTTCTTCGATTTCGGCGGGGAAGAGGGCGCGGGGTTCCAGAAACAGCAACTGGTCATTGAAGTCGCCGAAGGCATCCTCGGGTTCAAGGTGCAGTGCCAGCTTGGCGCCGGGGCCGTGGCCTTGCAGGGCCTCTTCGATACGGGGCAGGAGATCATCACCGCCCACCAAAAACTCCACGGGCTCGTCGAGCACATCCAGCTCTTCGCCCAGAGTGTCTTTCAGGGTCCAGGTCAGTGCGACCACACATTGTTGGGTAATTTCCATAGGAGAATTGTCGCAGTTTGACCAACGGCCCTGCAAAAGGGCAAGACTTTCTCCATGGACATTCAGCAACCCCTGGCGCTGCTCGGCGGCCTCACTCCCGCGCAATTCATGCGCCGCCACTGGCAGAAGAAGCCCTTGCTGGTGCGCCAGGCGATCCCCCAGTTTGCGCCGCCGGTGCTGCGGACCGAACTGTTCGCGCTGGCTGCCCAGGAGGGCGTGGAGTCGCGTCTGGTGCAGTTGGTCAAAGGTGCCTGGAAGCTGCGCCACGGGCCCTTCAGCCGCCGAGCACTGCCTGCGTTGCAGCAGCCCGACTGGACGCTGCTCGTGCAGGGCGTCGATCTGCACAACGACGCCGTGCATGCGCTGATGCAGCAGTTTCGTTTTGTGCCCGAGGCGCGGCTGGACGACCTCATGATCAGTTACGCCAGCAACGGCGGTGGCGTAGGGCCCCATTTCGACAGTTACGACGTCTTTTTGCTGCAGGCGCACGGCAAGCGGCGCTGGCGCATCGGGCGCCAGAAGGATCTGTCGCTGCGCGACGGCATTCCCTTGAAGATATTGGCCGAGTTTGAGCCCGAAGAAGAGTTTGTGCTGGAGCCGGGCGACATGTTGTACCTGCCCCCGCGCTACGCCCACGACGGTATTGCCGAAGGCGAGTGCATGACGTATTCCATCGGTTTTCGCGCGCCAGCCCGCGCCGAGCTGGCGCAGGAGCTGCTGGTGCGTCTGGCGGAAGATGCCGGGGAGGACGACCACCCGTTGCTCTATCGCGATGCAGGGCAGGACGCGGTGGCGCAGCCAGCGCATATTCCCTCCGGGCTGCAGGACTTTGCGCGCGAGGCCCTGTCGCGTGCGCTGGCCCAGCCCTTGGTGCTGGAGCGCGCGCTGGGCGAGTACCTCACCGAGCCCAAGCCCAGCGTGTGGTTTGAGCCGGGCGACACCCGGGTGATGCTGGAAGGGGTGCGGCTGGACCGCAAGAGCCGCATGATGTACGACGCACACCACATCTTCATCAACGGCGAAAGTTACCGCGCAGCGGGGCGTGACGCCACGCTGATGCGGCGCCTGGCGGATGAGCGCCGGCTATCGGCGCGGGATCTGGCCCGGGCCAGCGACGACGCGCTGGAACTGCTTTCGTCGTGGTGCGATGCGGGCTGGGCCCATGTCTGGGCCGGTGGAGAGTGACCAGGAGCCAGTGATGACCGATACAGCCACCCCCTCTGCCGAGCCTTTGCGCGACTTGCCCAGCGGGCGATTCAGCGGGCGCGAGACGTTTCAGCAACTGGTGCGCGACGCCATTGCCACGGCGGCGCGGGATGGCTGGCAGGAAATTTTCATCAGCGATGCCAACTTCCATGACTGGCCCCTGGGCGAGCGTGCGGTGGTCGAGGCCTTGCAGGACTGGGCCCGGAGCGGCCGGCGCTTCACCATGCTGGCTTGCAGTTATGACGACGTGATCCGCCGCCATGCCCGCTTTGTGCGCTGGCGTGGCACCTGGGACCACATCATCACCTGCCGCCGCAGCCCGGCCGCCGACCCGCTGGACTTGCCCAATGCGCTGTGGTCGCCGCAATGGGTGCTGCACCGGCTCGATCCCGAGCGCTGCGTGGGGGTGACTGGCAGCGAGGCCGATCGCAGGGTGATGCTGCATGAGACGCTCAACGAGTGGGTGCGCAGCAAGAGCGCGCCTGGATTCCCCTCCACCACGCTGGGGTTGTAGCTTTTGCCCCATTTTGGGGAACGCCCGTTGGCAGGGCGCCACGCGGCGGTCGAGCCCGCCGGGATACTGCGCAAAGTCAAGCTGGCGTAAAGCTTTCGTCAGTGTTAGTCAGTATTGACTAAATACCAATATAATCTGCGGCTGTGCCCAAAAAGGTGCAACCAAGTGCATTGTGCCAATGCGTGCATGGGCTCAGGAAGCCTGACGCCGTGGCTTTTCAAGATTCTGTCTGTCCAAATAGGAAAATCGAAATGAAGAACTCTCTCGTTCTGGCCGCCCTGATCGCTGCTGCTGCACTCGCCGCTTGTGGCAAGAAGGAAGAACCCGCTCCAGCACCCGCTCCCGCTCCTGTGGAAGCTCCCGCCGCAGCACCTGCTCCCGCCGCCGAGCCAGCAGCTCCTGCCGCTTCCGACGCTGCTGCTCCTGCCGCCGCTGCACCTGCTGCTGACGCTGCTACTCCTGCCGCTGACGCTGCCAAGGCTGCTGCTGACGCTGCTGCCACCGCCGCTACCGGCGCTTCCGCAGCCAAGTAAATCGCTGCAGGCTCTGGGCTGACCCCAAGGTCGGCCTGTGCCACGGCCCCGCACCGCAAGGTCCGGGGCTTTTTTTATGCCCTTCGTCAGGGTGAGGCATTCAAGGGCGTACGGTTCGGGCCATCAAGAGTTCACGTCGAACCATTGCGTCCCCTCGGTAGGGCTGGCGACCTGGATCTCCTCATCCGCCCACCCCAGCGCGGCGGCCAGTGACTGACGGGCAAGGGCGGGGAGGTTGTTCTGCGCACTCAGGTGCGCCGCCACCACGCGCTGCAGGCCGTCATGCTGCACCGCGCGCAGGATCTCTGCGGTTGCTTTGTTGGCCAGGTGGCCATACAGCCCCCCTACGCGGCGCTT
>Ga0209934_1001774_pt1 | contig 11436 bp, 9 predicted proteins | sample ThiBiot_750_plan_2_FD_183950 | JGI IMG/M metagenome (GOLD analysis project Ga0209934, IMG submission 183950) | Wastewater bioreactor microbial communities from Cape Town, South Africa - Thiocy_expt_750_plan (SPAdes) | ecosystem: Engineered > Bioreactor > Thiocyanate-remediating >...
GGCGGGCGCGAACCGAGCCGAGAGCGCGGCGATGTCGCGCGCCACCTCGGTGATCGTCTCGCGCGGGAGCCCGGAGTCGGCGCGCTCGCCCACGGGTCCGCGCGCGCGCTCGCAGAAGAAGGTGCGGCAGCCGAACGGCCGTGATGCATAGACGAGGCAGCGGCCCTCATCGCCGAGGAGGGCGCAGCGCCGCTCGTCCTCGCCGTCGTCTGCATCGGCTTGTCGCGACCGCCTTGCCCCGCGCGCATGAGAGGACACGAGCGGGAGCGAACGCCGCTTCGGCAGGCCGCCGCGAGCTCTCACCGCGCGGTCGAGCTCGGCGACCTCGACCGCGGTCGGATAGGGCTCGCGTCCGGTCACCCCGAAGCGGCAGCAGTCGGTGCTCGCGTCGCATCCCCACCCCTCGAGCGCGCCGTCGATCTTCGCGTAGAGCGCGCGGAGCTCTTGAAGGAGTGGCGCCGATGCGGACGCGGTGCCAGATGAGCGCCCAGATGAGCGCGAGGATGCGCTGGGAGGCCGCGGTCCACGCATGACCTGTTCATAGTCGAAGCGCGGTTGGCCACTCCGAATTATCAGCTAAAATTCGTAACGTGGCTTCAGCCTCGTCCCGCCCACGCCTTCGTCCGATCGAGACGGTCATCGTCCAGGATCGGCGTCTCGGACGCGCACTCTTGCTCCGCGACACCCAGGGCGTCGGGTCGCAGGCTCTCCTTCCGATGGAGGTCGTACCGATCCTCGGACGCTTCACCGGAAGGAGCACGTGTGAGGAGATCGCGCGCGAGGCCACGACGGAGCTCGGCGAGGACGTCCCGGTCGACCTCGTGGTGAAGCTCGCGACCGAGCTCGAGGACGCCCTCTTCGTCGACGGCCCGCCGTACCGACGTGAACGCGCCCGGATCGAGCGCGAGTTCGCCGGGGCCCCGGTGCGCGAGGCGTCCCACGCCGGCGGTGCGTACCACGACGACCCGGAGGCTCTCGCCGAGTACATCGACGTCGAGTGCCTCGGCGTGCGCGAGCCCGTGCCGAGCTCGAAGCGCAAGGCCCGCACGAACGGTGCGACGCCCGGCGGCGCTCCGACGACGAGCAAGGCGCCGGCGCCGCCCAAAAGCCCGAAGAACGGCGGAGCCAGGCTCGTCGGCCTCGTCGCTCCGCACATCGATCCCTGGCGCGGCGCGCGCTGCTACGGCGCGGCCTACAACGCACTGGCCGCCGCGCTTCCCGCAGACGCCGACACCTTCGTGCTGCTCGGCACGTCCCATGCGCCGATGCGCCAGCCGTTTGCGCTCTGCCGCAAGGCCTTCGCGACGCCGCTCGGAGCAATGGAGGCCGACGTCGACTCGATCGACGCGATCGCCACCGCCTGCGACTTCGATCCCTACGCCGATCAGTTCAACCACAAGCGCGAGCACTCGCTCGAGTTCCAGGCCGTCTTCCTCCGCCATCTGCTCGGCCCGCGAAAGGCCCGCATCATCCCCGTCCTCGCGGGGCTCGGCGAGCACCAGCAATCGGGGGACTCGCCCGCGCGGTCGAGGTCCATCACGCGCTTCTTCGACGCGCTCCGCAAGGTGATCGACCGGCGCAACGCCGTCGTCATCGCGGGTGCCGACCTCGCCCACGTCGGCCCGCGCTTCGGCGATGCGCGACCGCTCGACGAGAGCGAGCGGTCACGGCTCGGCGTCATCGATCGCGACTCGCTCGCACGCGCCGAGCGCCTCGATGCGGAGGCGTTCTGGCAGCACGTCTCGACGGATCTCGACACGCGCCGCGTGTGCGGCCTCGCTCCGATGTACTCGCTCCTCCGCACCATCACCCCCGGTGCGCGCGGCGAGGTCCGCCACTACGAGCAGACCGTCGATCCCGAAGAGGGCTCGATCGTGAGCCACGCGGCCGTGGGCTTCTACGTTTGACGGTCCGCGCGTAGCGCGTGCGCGCTCAGCTCGGCGTCGGATCGCTCGCAGCGGGACAGCGTCGCGCGTGCCGGAGCAGCTTCCGCGGGGACACCCCCGCCCCGCATCGCTGGCATCGGATCGGTCCCGTACGCTTGGAGCGCGAGGCGACCGGAGCTGGGCGGTCGCGAAGGTCCGCAGGAGCGGACACGGCGGCGCCATCCGCACGCTCCTGTCGGCGACGCACGATGACGCCGTTGCGGAGGCGCCGCCCCCCGAACGGCAACGGCGCTTCGTCGCCCGGCCGCTCCCACAAGTGCCCGCCGTCCGGATCGACGCGCACGTCTGCGCCGTCGAGCGGGCGCGTGCGCCGGAGCCGATCCCAGTCGAACCTCGCCATCGGACGAGCCACCGTAGCAGCCGCTGAGCCCCCACCCGCACGGCGTCGGAAAAGATGAGCTCGCCCCGTCCCTCGCCGGCGCCGCGACGAGAAAGAGCAAATCTGATCAATCCGACGACATGAGCTGTTGACGAGTCGAAAGGGTTCGCCTACTAATCCACCTCGTCGACGCGGTGACGCGTCACAGGTTGCGGGAGTAACTCAGTGGTAGAGTGCCACCTTGCCAAGGTGGACGTCGAGGGTTCAAATCCCTTCTCCCGCTCTACAAAACGGTAAGAAAAGCGAGGCCGGAGTGACGACGAGTCACCCGGCCTTTTTCGATCCCTCACCACTTGCGGGGGCCGCCTCACCACTTCCCTCACCAGCTGCCGGCGCAGGGTTCGGGCCGAGGTCGAAGAGCCGGATGACCTTTGCGCGCGCCTCCCGCTGCTCGCTGGCGTTCACCGACGAGTAGTGCTGCCGCATGCGCTCCGTGAGGTGCCCCGAGATGGACCGCGTCACCACGTCGTTCACCTCGGCCGCCCTCGCGAGGTCGTTGAACGTCCGGCGGAGGGCGCGTTGGGTGATCTTCTTCTCGAGGCCGAGCTCGAGCGCGACGTCGTCGAGCGGCCTGTCGAGCACCGACGGCGAACGGAACTTCCCGTTCACGGCGGGGAACAACAGGTCGCTCTCTTTCTACTCGGGCGTGACGAGCTGGGTGTCGACGTGCCGCCGGAGGACGTCGACGACCTCCTTCGGCAGCGTGATCGTGTAGCGCCGCTTCTGCTTCGTCGTGCGCATGACCTCCTCCCCGAGGGAATGCGAACGGCGAACGCGGAGCTTACCCTCGTTCCAGTCAACGTCCGCTTCGGCGCCGAGGCGTCGTAGCGGGCGCAACGATGACGGACGGAGGCCCGGCACGAGGCCTGTATAGACCATCGCGTAGTGCTCGGGATGCAGCTCCCGGAACTTGGCGAGGAACGCGGGGACCTCCTCGGGCGTGAGGCTGTTCGGCTCCTCGTCCGAGGAGATCTCGTGCTCGCTCGTGTCGAAGCTCGCCATCCCCTCAGTCGCGAGGTGCGGCAGCGTGAGCTGCCTCTTCGCGGCCTTGAGGGTCACCTTCAGGATGGCCAGCGAGCTGTTCAGCAACACCTACCGTCCGTCAAGACGACTCGACGGCGACCGCCAGCGTCGTGCCACATCGATGGTTGCGGAGCTCGAGCCAGCCGCTCGCACCATCATCCTGGAAGCCGATGAACTTCAGCGCTCGCCACTCGTACTCGCCGACATCGCGCCCACAATAGGAGCACTGCTTCGACCACCGCCTCGTTGGCCGTTGACCGGCGCGCCTCCTCGACATCACGGCATGACTCATGGGTTCACCCGATACCGATAGGCACCGCTCATGCCGCGCACCCGACGCCTCCGGTTGAGCGTTCCCCCGCGTCCATTCTGCATGTCGGCCGTCGTTCGCAAGGGACGACGAGGCGATCTCGCAGCGTGGACGCTGCAGCAGTGCTGAGTCCGCGCGACACCCGAGGGCGCTCATCGATGCGTGCTGCCTTCCCGCTTGCTCTTCGATGACGCGACTGTCATCGGATTCTCTGTCCCAACAACTCGTTCGGCGCGCTCGCACCAGCTTCCACGACCTACGGCGAGCCGGCGCGGGGACGTCCACCGTCTTTATGACTGACGTGCATGCCAAGACCGATCGCGCAGACAATCGGGACGGACGCGCCGAGACGAGGTAGAAACGGATCTTCACCGCGAGAGTCGGTAAGCCGCGGCGGAAAAATTCGAAGGCCTCATCGACCACTCCTCCGTGAGTTGCGCTCGGATTGGCGCACACGGGCGATCGCCGTTCGGAGCTCGTCGCGCGCCCTGCGCAGCCGCGAGGCGACCGTCCCGGTCCGGATCGCGAGATGCTCGGCGACCTCCGGACCGGTGCGCCCTTCGAGCTCGTAGAGGACGAATACGACGCGGAGCTCTTGATCCATCGTTCGAGGACGCGCTGGCTCGAGCGCTCCTTCCGATCGAGCGCGTCTTCGGGGCTGGGCTCCAGCGCAGCGGCTCTGTCGAGCTCCTCGAGCTGTGCGTTCCGAGCGGTCTGCCGCGAGCGACTCCGCCCGAGGTCGCGAGCCACGTTCGCACACGTCGCGCAAACGTACGCCTTCAGCTCCTGCTGGCTCCCGAGATCGTCGAACCAACGATCGGCGGCGAGCAGTGTGATCGGCCACTCCGATCCGGAAGATCTGCGGCCAGGAGTTCGGCAGCAGGAAACTTCGTGAGCCGAGGGCGGGCGGCTACGACGTACAGGCGCCGATAGGACGAAGGCCAGGAGCTGCAACTCCCGGCCTTCCATGTCGAGCGAGGACGCGTCGACCGACGCAGATTCGCCCGAGATGAGCTCCAAGGCAACAAGTCGGCGCACCGCGAGGACGTGCCCGACCAACGGCTTGCGATTTGCGCGCTCTGCATGGCGCTGTTTTCGATCTGCCGTCGATGCGATCGAGGCAACGTCTACTGTGGAATCGGTTGCCGTCGCACCGCTCGTAGCGCGGCCTCTCGCGAGGCCCGGAGGCGTCATCGTCGGTCGGAGGAAGGCCGGCTCGATCACCGGGACCACGAGCGCGCCCGCCGGGCCCGGCGTCGGCGCGTGGGGGATCCGGGTCCCGGGAAGTTGACCTCGTCGACGATGCTCGACGAGCCCGATCTCGCGCGCGTCTCCATGGCGGAGTCCGACGTCTCGACGGGCCAGGTCAACGATGAGCGACACGATCACGGTCACAATCGCGCCGGAGCCCGACCGGGTTCGGGTGCTGGCGACGACACCGTCGCACGACCTTCTGCAAGCGATTCTCGGCCCGATACGGACAGCGCACCCACGAGCGGTGGCGACCTTGCTCGAAGGTCTCGCCCTTTGGCATCAGCGCCCGCTGTCCGTTGTGCTCGCTGCGGACGACACGGACGATGGCACCGCCTTGGGCCTCTGCGACGCCCTCGGAGACGGGCGGACGCTGCACTACGAAGTCGGCCTCGCGTTCCCGGATCGCGTCGCGCGCGGGCGCCGCCGAGGTCGTGAGCTCCGAGGGCTCGGCAGCTTTCGCGACATGCGCGAGCTGGCACTCTGGGGGACGCGATGACGGTCGGACCGGCCGTCACCGCCGAGATTCGGCGGCTCTACTACGGAGAGCACTGGAAGCGAGGCACGATCGCCGCGCAGCTCGGCGTCCACTTCGATACCGTGGCGCGCGTCCTCGGCAGCCTCGGTCCGAAGGCCGGCACGCCGCGTCCGGATGCGCGCGTGCTCGAGCCGTACATACCGTTCGTCGATGAGACGCTCGCGCGCTATCCGAAGCTCGTCTCGACGCGCATCCACGACATGCTCATCGAGCGCGGCTATGAGGGCAGCCTTCGCACGCTTCGCCGGTACGTTCGCGTCGCGAGACCCGCGCCGCGCAATGAGGTCTTTCTGCGCGTCGAGACGTTGCCCGGCGAGCAAGCGCAGATCGACTGGGCGCACGTTGGCTCGCTCACGGTGCCCGGGGCCAAAAGGCCGCTCTGGGCGTTCGTGATGGTCCTCGCGTACTCCCGGGCGATGTGGGCCGAGCTTGTCGTCGACATGGGCGTCGAATCGCTCCGCCGCTCGCTCGTTCGAGCTTCGGCGTCCTTCGGAGGCTCGCCACGCCAGTGGCTCTTCGACAACACCAAGGCCGTCGTCATCGAGCGCTACGGCGACGCCATCCGGTTCCATCCCGGCCTCCTCGATCTCGCTGCGCGCCTCCACGTCCAGCCGGCGCTCTGCCGGCCGAGACGGCCCCAAGAGAAGGGCAAGGTCGAGCGCGCCATCCGCTACCTGAAGGACCGCTTCTTCGCGGCGCGATCGTTCCACTCCATCGCCCACGGCAACGCGCAGCTCGCGGAGTTCTTCAAGAGCGTCGCGCATGAGCGCCCGCACCCGCGATGGCCAGACCGCCGCGTCATCGATATCCTCGACGAGGAGCGCCCGCGTCTCCTCTCGCTCCCGGCTCCGCTTCCCGAAACGGCTTCCGTCGTCCCGGTCCCCGTCGACAAGTCCGCCTTCGTGAAGCTCGACACGAATCGCTACTCCGTCCCACCCACGTATGCTCGGCGCACGCTGACGATGGTCGCCGACGACCAGGTCGTTCGCTTCGTCGACGGCCACGATGAAGTCGCCCGTCACCCGCGCTCGTGGGGACGGCATCAGACGTTCGAGCTCCGCGAGCACCGCGCTGCCATCATTGAGGAGAAGAAGAAGGCTCGCGATCTGAAGGGCCGGGAGCGCCTCCGCGTCGAGGTCCCGCAGATCGACGCTCTCCTCGAGCGATGGGTCGACGCCGGGCGAAATCTTGGCTCGATGGTCGCCTTCACGATTCAGCTCCTCGACGCCTACGGGGCTGCCGTCCTGAGAGAGGTCGTCGCTGACATGATTGCTCGCGGTACCCACGACCGCGGGGCGATGGCCATCCTCTGTGAGCAACGGCGCAAGCGCCGCTCCGGCCCGGCGCCGCTGGTTCTTCAGCTCGGCGACCACGTGGTCGAGCGTGACGTCGTCCCCCACGATCTTGGAGGCTACGATGAGTGAGACCACCGACCTCGTCGAGCTTCTCCGCAAGATCGGCATCCGCGCATCGCGTGAGGCGATCGAAGCATTCCTCGTCCATGCGGCGAAAACGAAGGCGTCGCCCGCCCAGGTCACTGAGCAGCTCTGCACCCTCGAGCAGCGCGAGCGCGAGGCCCGGAATCTCGAGCGGCGCGCCAAGATGGCAACGCTCGGCACGCCGAAGTCGCTCGATCGATTCGATTGGAACCACCCCCGCTCGGTCGATCGCGACCTCTACGACCAGCTGCATTCGTCGCTCGACTTCATTCGTCGTGGCGAGAACGTTCTCCTTCGTGGGCAGGCCGGCGTCGGGAAGACGACGCTCGCACAGAATCTCGGCCTCCGCGCGCTCGAGCGCGGGCACACCGTCCGATTCTGCACGTTGCCGGCGGCGCTCGCCGATCTCCTTCGGCAGGAGTCGATCCCGGCCACCGAACGACGCCTCCGCCGCTACACCTCTCCGGACCTCCTCGTGCTCGACGAGCTGGGCTACGTGCCGTGCGACAGCCGCGCGGCCGACCTGCTCTTTCACATCATCAGCCGCAGGCACGAGACGAGAGCGATCGTGATCACGACCAATCTCGCCTTCAAGCAGTGGGGCTCCGTCTTTCACGACGCGTCGTGCCTCGGCGCTCTCGTCGACCGCTTCGCCCAGCACTGCCACGTCATCGACATCGACGCCGACTCCTGGCGTCACAAGGAGGCGCTCAAGCGCGGTAAGGGCCGCAAACCGAAGAACGACGACTGACCGCTCGCGACCTCGAGACGGCGCCGACGCGCCGCCCCGAGGTCGCGTCCGATTCTTCCGTTTCGGTGTGGCCGGCTACAAGCAGCACCAACTGCCATCACCTCGGCGATTCGGGCCGTGCATTCTTGTGATCGAAGCGTCGTCTCGCAGCGCTCTACCAAGGTGCAAGCTTTTGTCGATGCGCTGGGTTTCGTGACTGTGGAGGAAGCCCTCCGTCGTCACCACGCCTTTCGAACGGCGATCACAACCGCTTTCACCACCAAAGCCTACTGGCAGTCGCCGTCGTGGACATTACGCATGCACCGCCGATGCAGGCGGCCGGGGCACGGCAGGTCATGTGCGCGCCTTCGAGGCAGGCCTTGCCGTCTTCGGGGCACCGCGGTGTTCCCGTGCCCTGGCCGCAGACGCCTTCGCGGCAGACGCTGCCTCCCCGCAGCTATCACCCGGCTCGGCGAAGCCGAGACGTAGCGCCTGCGCATGCTCGCCATCGTCGCCGGCGCGATGCTGACCTTGCGGCAGCGCTCGATGCGGACACGGAACTCGTGTTCGCACGCGGCCTCCGCGGTGACCGGAACCCGGCGGCCCCCCGGTCGAGTCTTCGCTGCTGCAAGCGAGCAGCACGGCGGTCGCGAGGAGAGGTGCGAGGTACGTCCGATTCGTTCAGCGCATGGGGTCCTTCGGTCCGGGAGCACGCAGCTGCGTACCTCGGTGTCCTGGGGCTCCGTGCCGATCGATCGAAGGCTTCGCCCTGCGATGCGCTCGACCGCCATCACGCGATGGCGTCAGTTCGTCGACAGGAGCGGGCTGCGGGTGAGCACGAACGCCTGCCCCGGCGTGAGCTCGGTGCCGTGCGCCATCAGATTGGTCGCTTCGTCGACCGTGTCGGGTATCGGGTCGAGGTAAAGGCGCCCAGACGCTCCGCGATTCACGACGTGCTGCAGACCGAGAAAATGCGACGTCTCGTGCGCGATGACCCGCGCCACCGAACGTGCATCCGGGCCCGACTCGACGAGCACGCCGTAGTAGTAGCTCTCGGGCATCGGCGGTCCGGGCACGCCGAGGCTCAGCCCGCCGACCCCGGGCGGTAGGGCGTCGACGATCATCACGTCGAGCGCAGTCGTGCTCGTCGTCGCGCCGACCATGCGGGCGAGCGAGACCGAATCGCTCTCGGATGTCTCCTGTGGCTCGGTCATCGACGCGATCTTCTCGAGCCCCGTGTCGCGAAGGGTCAGCACCTCGTCCACGACCACCTCGATGTCAGCCTGACGGAAGATGCGCCTGAGCTCCCGGAGGAACGGCGGATCCGCTGGCAGGTCTTCGGTGGCCGTGACGCGGACGAGGTTCAGGTGCAGGACCCGCGCTCCATCGTCCGGCGCCATCAGCACCCGCACCGTCGCAGCGCCGAAGGGAGCGTCGCGGACGACGCGGAGCGTTGCCGTCCCCTCGATCACGGTCTGGTCCGGCGCATACGGGTAAACATGCGTGAACGTCCCGAGTCGTGGCGACTGGCGAAGTTCCCCGGGCATCGTCCCGCTCTGCTCGGTGAAGTAGTTGTGCTGCATCGCATCCGTGTGCGACCTCGCGATGTCGATGCCCACGAGCTCGACGCCGTCCGCCATCGTGAACGACGCCAGCGCGTGCAGATGCGCCGCCTCTCCTTCGACGACGACGGCGATCGAGCGCGTCGACGGCGGCACGACGAACGCGAGCGGCTCGGAGATGCCATTCTCGTCGAATGCCACCGATGCCGAGCGTTCTCTCGTCGGCTCGATCGGCGAGCCGCCGTCGTGAGCCGCGACGGGGGCGACGGTCGGCAACGTCTCGCTGCACGCGACGCCGCCGACCAAGGCGAGTGAGAGGACGAACGAAGCAATTCGCATTGGTCTCCAGCGGAGGCGGTCGATCCTCGAAGGCCAGCGCGCCGTCGCACGCAACGCCGCCTCCGTAGCCGCTCCAGAGCCGCCGATGAAAGGGCGTTCGGCGCGTGTCGGCCGATGCTCCCGTGCATCCCCGTCGGTCCTACGCGACTCAATCCGCATCGGCGCCGGCGTCGAGCTCGACCCCTGCGTCCTTCGCGGGAGCGACGCATAGGTGTTGGATCGTGGCCCCCATGGAGATGACGTACTTGGCCGCCTGGCATTCCCTGAAGAGCTCGTTCACTTTGCCGCTGCCGCCGCAGCTCGCGAGCATCGCCTGGGTCGGCTCCCGGCACGCGCTCGTCTGAACGTCACTCCTGCACGAGCTCCGCTCGTTGGCGTTGCCGCAGTCCTTGCAGGCAGTGTCGAGACAGCCGAAGAACTTCTGCGCGGCCTCGCCACACGACGAATCTCCGGTGAGGGCTTCGAAGCACCCGCCTCGGTTCTGGACGTAGCTGGTGTCGTTCACCGACACGACCGGCGCCCACGCGTCGCCGTCATCGCCGAACACGCACTCCGCGCATTCCGCCGACTCCGACTTGGCCAGCTCGTCCTTCAACACCAAATAGCTGACACTGCCATTGTTTGCCGTCAGTAGGTCTTTGATTACCTTGAAGACCTCTCCCGTGCACGAGCCAGGACGATGCCGCGCAGGCTTGTAGCCGATCGAACTGACGTCGATCGGGTCGGCCTTGTAGCAGAGCACCTCGTCGGGCTCGTCGGGCTCGTCGTCCGTCGCGGGCGGCTTCCTCGCGTCCCTCGTCGAGCTGTCGCTCGCTCCCCCGTCGCTCGACGTCGCGATCCCCGCGTCCGAGCAGCCCGTGACGGCAGTCGCAGAGGTCAATGCCGCGAAGGTCGCGATGGTCGTCAGTGCGAACAGCTGCTTCTGCATACTCGTCTTCTCCTCAGTCCAGGTAGTCATTCGAAATGCCTACACACGCCCTCGAGAACGAGGGCGGTCGACATATCTCGTCGGAAATAAACCTGTGTGGTCACCACCAGGCTTCGCGAGCAGATCGCGAGCCGGCCCCGCTAAAAGGCTCCGCGCGTCCCCACATGAACAGGGAACTGGGTGGTCATCCGCATGCTCGCCGACACGCTCAGTCCGGCGACGCTGTTTACGACGAGAGGGGCAGGTTCGCAGCACCCGCTGCGCTCAGCCCAAACGTCGGGCGACGGTCGAGTCGAGCGCTCGCCGCCAGGCACGTCACCGCGATTCGCTTCAGTGCACCCCCAAGGTCGTACTGTTCAGCTCACGGAGTCCCGCGCCGCCGGGATAACCGTAGCTCCCGAACCGGTCCGTTCCCCACACGGTGACCGCCACCGGACCGTCACTCGTGATCTCGCGCCGGCCACCATTGCAGGTGTTGGTCCCGAACGGTTGCGGGGTCCCCCTCTTCTTGAGCCAGGGGCGCGTAAACTCGTACTTGCCGGACGTACCGAGCGGCGTCCAGTCTTCGAGCGGGCCGGCGCAGTCGAGGACGACGGGCTTAAAGTCTTTACCTTCTTCGCGCACACGCACCACGACGAGGTGCGAATTCGCGTAGTTCGGCTCGACCCAGAAGACATACCTGCCCAGGTACTGCTCGGTCGGAATCACGGTCATGAACTCGGGATCGCCGTTGTCCCCGCTCGGCACCACGAACGTCGCGCCGGTCATGTACGCATGAATCATGAACGGGTGCGCCGTGTCCTGGCTCTTTACGACGAACGGCTCGTGGGTCATGAAGGTGATCGACTGTCCGGCGCCGATCGAGGGCGGAGCATCCTTCGGCTTGCTCGGCTCGTAGGTGAGCTCGGTGCCATCGACCGCGCCGGTGATGCGGTAGAGGTACTCCTCGGGGACCTCCTTCGCTCGGCGCGACCGATACGGGACGAGGACA
>Ga0209934_1001781_pt1 | contig 11363 bp, 10 predicted proteins | sample ThiBiot_750_plan_2_FD_183950 | JGI IMG/M metagenome (GOLD analysis project Ga0209934, IMG submission 183950) | Wastewater bioreactor microbial communities from Cape Town, South Africa - Thiocy_expt_750_plan (SPAdes) | ecosystem: Engineered > Bioreactor > Thiocyanate-remediating >...
GATTTACGAGCGATCCAATCTTGCGGAGGTGGCAGGGATATTCAAGGGCAAGGTCATCGCCAGCACACTGGATGCAGGGAAAACCCTCTATCAGGCTGATTTTGCGGGCCCGGTCGCCCTCGTGTTCGGCAACGAGGGAGCGGGGCTTTCCAAAGCGTTGCTGCAAGCCTGCATGGAACGCATCCGCATCCCCATGCCCGGCGGAACCGAATCGTTGAACGTGGCGGCAGCGGCAGCGGTCTGTTTTTTCGAGAGAGTGAGGCAGAAGAAGACGGGCGGATGAGCGGGCGCGAATGACGCATGATAATGCTTGGCGAATAAGCGGCGAGAGGAATTTTTCCGTTGACTGGAAAGACAGGGTCTGCAAGGAGAACCAAGAGGTCGGGAATATAACCTGACGGCATAGGGGCGATCAGGCGTGATCGGAAATGCAAAAAATGGAAGAGCTTGAAGCCGGTGTGCGGCTTCCCACCCCCAAAGGGGTGGCGTTGGCCATCATGGAGGTTTGCCGGCGCGAGGATGCAACGATTGCAGAAATTGCCAAGCTGGTAATGACCGATCCAGCACTATCCGCCCGCCTGCTCCAGTTGGCCAATTCGGCGGCACATTCCCGGCGGCCGGTTGCTTCCGTGCCCGATGCAGTCATGCGCCTGGGTCTTTCCACCGCACGCATGCTGGCGATGGGTTTTTCCCTGGTGGACCAGTATCCGAGCGGCCCATGCCAGGGGTTCGATTATCCCGGTTTCTGGTCTCACTCGCTCTTGATGGCAGTGGCGTGCCAGCAGTTGGGCGGCCTTACCCGAGACGGATCCCCGGATGAACTCTTCGCCTGCGGTTTGCTTGCCCGCATCGGCTGTTTGGCCCTTGCAACCGTTTACCCCATTGAATATGCCGGCCTGCTGGCGCAACAGGAAGGGACGTCTTTGCTGGAACGGGAGCGCGAGCGACTCCACGTCGACCATAATGAACTCACTGCCGTCATCCTGGCCGACTGCGGTATTCCCCTTTCTCTCGCCGAACCAGCCTGTCATCACGAAGCGCCCGGGATTTCGGGCTTTTCCGAAGGTTCGCGGCCCTACGAACTAGCCCATCTTTTCTATCACGCCAAGTGTCTGGCGGATCTCGGCCTGACCCCGGAAAAGGAGCGCTATAGCAAAATTCCCGAGCTTATGCTGCTTGGAGGCAAAATCGGTCTGGACGTGGATACCCTGGGGACCCTGGTTGACGAGATTTTTTTGCGATGGAGGGGATGGGGCGAATTGCTCAAAGTGCCAACCCATACGCTTCCCTCGTTCGCCAAACTGGCGCTCGCGCCGGCTCCCAAGTCCGATGGAGAAGATACTTTGTCCGGCTTGCGCATTCTTCTCGTGGAGGACGATGCCACGAGCCGCATCACGATGGAAGCCATACTTGCCCGCCTGCTTGGCTACCCGGTCCATTCGGCGGCAAATGGCCAGGAAGCATTGGCAATGGCATTGGAAGTGATGCCTCAGATAGTGGTAACGGACTGGCTCATGCCCGTTATGGATGGAATAGGCTTTTGCCGCGCTCTGCGGGCTACGGACTGGGGACAATCCATGTATGTCATCATGTTGACATCCATGGATGAGGAAAACGCGATCATCGAAGCGTTTGAGGCGGGAGTGGATGATTACGTCACCAAGCCGGTGAATATTCCCGCTTTGAGGGCCAGGATGCGTGCTGCGTTGCGTTACGTCAAGCTGCTGGGTGCGTGGGAGCGGGATCGTGCCCAGCTCAAGCAGTTCGCGGCGGAACTGGCGATCAGCAATCGAAAGCTCGAGCACGCTGCGTTGACGGATCTGCTCACGGGCCTGCCGAACCGCCGCGCGGGCCTGCATGCTTTGTCACAGGAATGGAGCGGGGCAAATCGTTCTGGCCAGCCGCTATCGGCTGTCATGATCGATGTCGATCATTTCAAATCGATAAATGACAACTATGGGCATGCGATAGGAGATGTCATACTCAAGGAGGCCGCAAAAGCAATCCAGAACATGGCCCGCAAGGATGACAGCGTTTGTCGCCTTGGCGGCGAAGAGTTCCTGATTGTCTGCCACAATACGGATTTGAAATCGGCATATAACATGGCCGAACGCTTGCGAAAAAAGGTGGGATCCACAAACATCAGGGTGGGCGACGCGGATATCCGTATCACCGTCAGCATCGGCGTGGCGTGCAAGGAATTCGGTATGGTCGATGCCGAGACCATGGTGAATGCGGCGGACAGGGCGCTTTATGAGGCCAAGCATGAGGGCCGAAACCGGACCTGCCTGGTCAGGCATGGCCGGGTAATCTGTCCTCATGAAAAATTTCTCACGGAATATCTTCCCTGAAAAGGAAGACACCGGAAGCTGATTCCGGCATTTGCAAAATTATGTAGCAGTTACCATAGCGTGACGTTGGCTCCCGGACGTATATGGAATATCAGCACAGAATAAACGCGCCGTTAGCCATGAAGTTTTTACTGAATCTGCTGGCAATGCTGGATGATCAAGAGATTGTTCGGGTGGTATGTGAATGAGGAAAAATGGCCGGCGACGAATCTAGGGCGTGTTAACACTAATATTCAAATTTCTGGTATACTTCGGTTATGGAAATCACCGAAGCCCAATATCAGCAGATCGAAAGCTATTTGCCTCGACAACGAGGCAATGTAAGTCTATCGAATCTTCAAGTTCTCAATGCAATCCTGTATGTAGCCGAACACGGCTGCAAGTGGCGCGGCCTGCCCAAGCGCTTTGGCAATTGGCATACGATCTATACACGCATGAATCGCTGGTCCAGGAGCGGTGTGCTGGATCGATTGTTCGAGCAATTGCAACGTGCACAACTCATACGCATCAGGATCGAGGCGGTGTCCCTGGACAGCACCATTGTGAAGGTTCATCCGGACGGCACCGGGGCATTAAAAAAAACGGCCCGCAAGCTATCGGCAAATCGCGCGGAGGATGGAGCACCAAGATTCATATGGTTGCCGCGGATGCTCGAACGGCCATAACGTTCGCGCTGTCGCCAGGACAAGCACATGATGTGCCTGAAGGGCGTCAATTGCTCAATCGACCGGGGCCACCCAGCCGTCCTCCGTACCTGTTGATGGACCTCGCCTACGAAGGCGAGGAAACGCGTCAATTGGCGCTTGAACTTGGTTTTGTGCCGGTAGTTCCGCCCAGGAGCAATCGAATCAATGCCTGGGAATACGACCGCGCGACGTACAGACGTCGTAACGAAATAGAGCGTTTGTTTCGCAGACTCAAAGGCTTCCGGCGTATCTTCTCCCGCTTTGAGAAACTCGACGTGATGTTTATCGCATTTATCCATTTCGCTCTGATCGTCGAAGCGTTTCGTAGTGTTAACAATCCCTAGTGTTGAGCAGCGACAAACGAATTAAGCGGAAGGAGTATATGACGCAGAAAAAATGGACGGAATCCGTTCTAAGCCCACTCAAGGTGAACCTTGATGCCCAGAATCCGCGTATCGAAGTCGCTGGCGACGCCACTCAAAATGAAATTCGTCTGAAATTACTTGCCCATGAAAACGTTATACAACTAGCAACACAGATCATAGAGTTTGGTGGCCTGATGCCGGGCGAACGCATCATTATCTGCAAAGAAAATCATAAAGACGTAGTTGTTGAAGGGAATCGGCGCGTCTGCGCTTGCCAATTGCTTCTCAAGCCCGAACTTGTACCGGAGAAATTCAAAAAGAAATTCCCCTTGGCAAGCCAAGAACTGAAGAGTGCGATTATAAAAATTAAGGCAGACATAGCACCAAGTCGTGATGCAGCGGAGCCGACAATCACCAAGCGCCACACAGAGCCGGGGATTGAGAAATGGCGAACAACGGCTAAAATGCGCCGTGCGTCAAAACTACTGGAAGCTGGCTATGACTTATCTCAGATCGCGGAGAAGCTCGGCGCACGACAATCAATTCTGCGAACATCAATTAGGGACTATCGCTTGCTCCGTTACGTATTGGATTTGGATCACAAGGCCTGGAGTCCCAGTGAGTTAGAACGACTTACCGATCAGACACTACAAACAAACCCGTTCACACGCTTTTTTACGTTGGCCGGTGTTAAGGACAAGCTCGGTCTTTCGTTCGATGAGCATGACCATGTAACCACTACGCTGCCGTCCGATGAATTTAACCAATACATGCACCATATCGCTCGGTGTTTCTTTATCCCAACGCCGCCGGCTAAAAAGCCATGGGCAAATACACGCACCACCGTAGAAGAAGTATTTTCAATTTTTACATTGCAAAGTAAATTGCAGTCGGGAGGCAACGAAAGTAATACAGGAGGAAATAGCGCTTCTCACTCTTCGAGTGGCGGTACAGGTAAAGCTGGTGCTACGGCATCAGGTTCGGCCCAAGGAAGTGGCGGGGGGAAAAGTGCCGGGAAGGGCAATAAGCCCAACGTTCCGCAGTCGGCAAAGGCTTCTGCATTTTTTGAGAAGTTGATATGTGCAGTCGATGATGACCGACTGATTGCTTTAACTCGCGAGATTACTACGATCCTGCCAGATAACTATCCAATATCATCAGCAATGTTGTTGCGTGCATTATTTGAATCGACGCTTACATATCAGGTTAAAAAAGCCGGCAGGATAAAAGAACTTAATAAAAAGAATAATGGCAAGGACATTGGGTTGCAGGCTCTCATCTCATTCTGTGCAAATAATCAGAATCAGATTTTTTCTCATCATCGTGCCGCTGACCTTCTGAAGTCGTTTGAAAATTCTGGCTTAAAAGACCACCTCGATTTTATCGTTCACGGGCGTTGGGTCGATGCAGAAGGCTCTGTTGTTAAAACAGCAGCACGATTACTGAGGCCTCTAATTACTCATATTGTTCAAGGTGGCGACCAAGATTTGGAGGATGAAAATTCCTAACCCTACACCAATAAGCCCGCTGCGGTACCCTGGCGGCAAGGCGCTTCTTACGAATTATATCGCCGATGTGCTCGAAGCCCATTTATTGACGGGCTGCACTTTTTACGAACCGTATTTGGGTGGAGCATCGGTTTCTCTTGGGCTATTGGGTAAAGGGTGTATTTCTAACGCTGTTTGGGTAGAGCGCGATCCTTTAGTTTATGCATTCTGGCATTCTGTTTTGTTTGATCCAGAAGGTATATGCGCAGCTATTGATGATCTCGATATTACGATAAAGACATGGCAGGATTTCCAGCGCTACCGTGAGGTGCGGCACCCTGAAGACAATGAATTTACGTTGCTTGAATTGGGCGTTACGGGATTGTTCTTCAATCGCACCAATTTCTCGGGAATTCTTGGTGCCGGGCCAATCGGTGGGCGGAATCAGTCCTCTAAATATGGCATTGGCTGCCGCTTCAATAAACGTCGAATTATTGAGCAAATTCAAGTTGTATCATCGTACAGCGATTTAATCGAAGTGCACTATGATGATGCAATTGGATTTATGCGTAAGAATGCAGAAAAAATATCAATGGGATTTAATTTTGTCTATATTGATCCGCCATATTATATCCAAGGTAAAAAGCTTTATCGTTATTTCTATAAAGATCAGCACCATGTCGATTTAGCTAATTTTATAGGGGAGCAAGGTTATCCGTGGTTAATTAGCTACGACGACCATCCTCGCATCCAAGAGCTATATGCTCATAACAAAATTCAGCCTATTTATTTAGATTACAACGTTAAATCATCGCGGCGAGCGACGGAGCTTCTGATCTCGAACATAGAGATTCCGCCTCTGGTTTACTCTGCGGACGAACCCAAACGCGAAGAGGAAGCTGTGGAGATTGCATCGGCAAACTCATTCTGATCCTAGTCAAGATGGTGTATTGGCCGATGTTAACCGCGATTTCTGCGCCGCCTGAGAAAGCAGCGACCATCCGTATCCCGCGCTACCGCTTGAGCAACGCCGCAGTTTCTGCATTCGAACGATTACCCGGCCGATCTGCGCAACGATGTTGTGTCAATAAATCGCCATGGTGGCAGAGTGCGTCGTGGGTTGATCTACTTGGGAGGATGTATTGCTGTGTCTGTGATGGCGCGAAGTGTTGTGTACTTAACTCATAGAGGTAAGCCCCCGGCTCTGCCGGGGGACTCACCGGGGTTTGACCTATACGACGGTCGGTGTGAATTTCTGATCTCTACCAGGAGAAAGGAGATTCACGATGAAAGAATATCAGAGCCTGAGCCATACGAGATGGGATTGCAAGCATCACATTGTTTTCATACCGAAGCGTCGCAAGAAGGAAGTATTTGGTGCACTGCGGCGACATTTGGGGGAGATGTTTCACGAGTTAGCCTTGCACAAGGAGTCAAAGATTGTGGAGGGGCACATGATGGGAGATCACGTTCACATGTGCTTGAGCATTTCGCCGAAGTATGCGGTATCAAATGTCGTGGGATATTTAAAAGGGAAGAGTACGATTCAGATTGCACGGAAGTTTGGAAGGCGGCAGAAGAACTTCACGGGCGAGCATTTCCGGGCTCGCGGATATTTTGTCTCGACGGTTGGATTGGACGAGAATATGGTTCGAGCATACATCCGCAACCAGGAAGAAGAGGATGAGCGGTACGATCAAATGAAGCTCGTCATGGGATAAGCCGCCTTTGGCGGCTCATGGGTTTATGGGCGCCTTTGAGGCGCTCACCATCTCAAGCCACCGGCTTTGCCGGTGGTATTTGACTTATTGTTTATACGATGGAAGGGAGCTGCAACATACTTTCGAGATTTGCACACCGCACCGATTGAAGGCTGGCGGCGTGGCGCGCGGGGCTCGAACTCCGGATGGCGGTTTCCTTCTACCTTCCATCCGCCTGATCGAGCCAGTGCTCGAGCCCCTGGGCGTTCAGGCCGACATCCAGGCTCAGCAGTTCGCAGATTTCCTCATGCGGCAGTTGGCAACCATGGGCAAGGATGCGTTGCAGCAGCAATTCCTGGATCTCCTTCACCAAGGCGGCATGCCGATCCGACGCGCCGCGCAGCTTTCTCGCTATCGCGACATGGGCATCTATCAAGCCGTGCAATTCCGCCGCATGGGCGGACAGGTGGCCGATGCGCCCATAATGCGTCAGAAAGGCATAAACCGGATCGTAGCTCATGATGCGTTCCACTGAAGCGTGCGCGGCCACAGGGTCGAACTGCACCGGGGTAGTGGTCGGAAACACAAACTCCATGCCATTCACGTCGAACTCGCGATAGGAGAGGCCAAATGTATCACCCGTAAAAAACAGACGATTTTCCCGATCGAAAATGCAGTAGTGGTGGCGGGCATGCCCCGGCGTGTCGAGAAACAGCAATGGCCTGCCGTGGAAATCCAGGGTAAAACCATCCGGCGCCTCGATGATGCGTGCCGCATCCACCGGGCGTATGGTTCCGTACAGGCGGTTGAATTCGGCTTCGCCATATACCGCCTTCGCGCTCGCGATGAGACGGGCGGGGTCGGCCATATGGCGGGCGCCGCGAGGGTGGACCACCAGTTTCGCATTCGGCAGCCGGGACATGAATTCGCCCGCTCCTCCCGCATGGTCGAGGTGGATATGGGTCAAAAACAGGTAATCCACATCGGCGGGGGCCAGATTTCCCGCTTCCAGCGCTTGCAGCACGGCGGGAACGGAAGACGATGTTCCGGCATCCACGAGTGCCGCTCTATTTCCCTCGACGATCAGATGAATGGCGGCAAGTCCGGGACGAAGATAGTCTGCGTCGATGGCGCTAATCCCATGGCCATACGCTGTAACCCTGGACATGGCCCCGGAAAGGGGCGCCGAGGCGGGTGCGATCACAACCCCTTTCCCTGAATCGGGTTTTCGTTCATAAGAAGAGGATAAGCCGGTTAAACCGGGCGACAGGGCTGTTTCAACTGATCGAGTATCGCGGGATTCTCCAGCGTGGAAACATCCTGCGTTATTTCTTCCCCCCGGGCAAGGGTACGCAGCAGGCGCCGCATGATTTTGCCGGAACGGGTCTTCGGAAGATTGTCGCCAAAGCGGATTTCGTCGGGACGGGCGATAGGGCCGATTTCGCGCGTAACCCAGTTGCGCAATTCGGCCGCAGTTTCATGCGCCTTTGCACCTTCGGCGCGCGAGCCCTTCAGAACCACGAACGCTACGACCGCTTCTCCCCTGATTTCATCCGGCCTGCCTACCACCGCCGCTTCCGCGACCAGCGGGTTGGCTACCAGCGCAGACTCGATTTCCATCGTCCCCAGGCGGTGGCCGGCGACGTTCAGCACGTCGTCAATGCGTCCCATTATCCAGAAATAGCCATCCAGATCCCGATTGGCGGAGTCTCCAGCCAGATAGTACTTGCCGCCCAGCTCTTGTGGAAAATAGGTTTTGCGGAAGCGCTCGGGATCGCCCCACAACGTCCGCGCCTGGGAGGGGAAAGGCCGCTTGATGACCAGGAATCCTCCCTTGCCATCTTCCACGTCATGTCCGGCTTCATCCACGATAGCGGCCTTGATGCCGGGCAGCGGCAGGGTGCAGGAGCCCGGTTTCAGCGGAACCGCGCCAGGAGCGGGAGCGATCATGTGACTGCCCGTCTCGGTTTGCCACCAGGTGTCCACCACCGGGCAGCGGGATTGCCCCACGACCGTGTAATACCACATCCATGCCTCCGGATTGATGGGTTCGCCCACGGAACCGAGCAGCCGCAAGGAGGAAAGGTCATATTTTGACGGAAGATCCGCGCCGAGCTTGATCAGCGAGCGAATCGCCGTGGGTGCGGTGTAAAAAACCGTGACCTTATGGTCCTGTATCATTTTCCAGAAGCGCCCCGCATCGGGATAGGTGGGAACGCCTTCGAACACGACCTGGGTCGCTCCGACTGCCAGTGGGCCATAGGCCACGTAGCTATGTCCCGTCACCCAGCCGACATCGGCAGTACACCAGAAAACGTCGGCAGGTTTATAGTCGAAAATCCATTTCATGCTCATGACGGCACCCAGCAGGTAGCCGCCGGATGAGTGCTGCACGCCCTTCGGCTTGCCCGTTGACCCCGAGGTGTAAAGCGTGAACAGCGGGTGCTCGGCGGAGAGCCATTCGGGCTCGCACGTGTCGTTCTGCTCCTTGACCAGGTCGTGCCACCAGACATCCTGGTGCGGATTCCAGGATACGTTGCCCTCGCCGCGCTGGTATACCACGACCGATTTCACTGAATCCGTCCCGCCCAGGCCGATCGCTTCATCGACCGCGGCTTTCAGATGGTTTCGTTTCCCGCCGCGATGCTGTTCGTCCGCAGTAATGACGGCCACCGCTCCGGCATCGACGATCCGCTCATGCAGGCTCTTGGCGGAGAAGCCGCCGAAAACCACCGAGTGCGTGGCGCCGATGCGCGCGCAGGCCTGCATCGCCACCACTGCTTCGATGCTCATGGGCATGTAGATAACGACCCGATCGCCCTTCCCGATGCCTCTCGACTTGAGGCCATTGGCCAACTGGCATACACGGCGGTAGAGATCGCGGTATGTCGAAACCGTTATGCTGCCGTCGTCCGCCTCGAATATGATGGCCGGCTTGTCCGGCTGGGTGTCCAGGTGGCGATCCAGGCAGTTGTATGACACATTCAGTTCACCGTTCTCGAACCATTTGAAAAAAGGATGATTGCTTTCATCCAGTATGCGGGTAAAGGGTTTTTGCCACAGGATATGCTCCAAGGCCAGTTTTCCCCAGAATGCCTCATGATCTTTTTCAGCTTCATTGCAGAGCGCCAGATAGGCCTCCATTCCAGCAATGTTGGCTTGCCGGACAAATTCAGGGTGGGGCGGGAATACGCGGGTTTCTTGAAGAATCGATTTTATCGCAGCCACCTGGCGCCTCCGTGTGTGGTTTCTGAATGCATCGGACCGCCAGATTGTATCACCCCGATCATCCACGGCGGCCGGGTTTTATTGGAAGATCGGCAGTCCGCGATGACGGCAGGGCAGCCGGGCGGCGATGTCATCCGCTTAGGTCTTCTTCGGCGCAAGACAGGCTTGTCCAGGGTTCCCCGATGCCAACTGTCTGTTTCATTAATTATTAAAATTTGCTAAGATAGCGCTATCTTCATGGGCTTTTTTCAGCCCATTTTTTATTTCTGGGGAACCAGGAAGGCAAATGGATCTGCATGATTTGCTTGAATCGACCGTGATCGGGTTGGGTTATGAACTGGTGGATGTGGAGCGTTCGCCGCATGGAAGGTTGCTGCGGGTTTTCATCGACAAACCCGAAGGAGTGAGTGTCGACGATTGCGTTGCGGTGAGCAATCACCTGAGCCGGTTGCTGGCGGTCGAGAATATCGATTATGGGCGGCTGGAAATTTCATCTCCGGGACTGGACAGGCCTTTGAAAAAGACGTCTGATTTCATCCGGTTCGCCGGAGAGTCGGCTAGACTGAAATTGCGCGTGGCGTTGCAGGGGAAAAGAAATTTTGTTGGCATCCTGCGTGGGGTGGATGATGGCGTGTTAAAGCTGGAAGTAGACGGAAAAATGCTTGATCTTGAGCTCGATAATCTTGAAAGGGCGCGTCTGGTTCCCAAATTGTAACTATTTGAGAGATTGGCGGGAGGTAACATGAGCCGCGAGGTTTTATTGTTGGTGGATGCGTTGGCGCGCGAAAAGAATGTCGAAAAGGGCATTGTTTTCGTTGCACTGGAGTTGGCGTTGGCGTCTGCTACAAAAAAGCGTTTTCACGAAGACGCCGATGTGCGTGTGTCCATCGATCATCAGACGGGCGACTATCAGTCGTTGCGCCGCTGGCAGGTCGTGGCGGATGATGCCATGGAGGACCCTGCGCGGCAGATAGCCTTGAGTGCCGCCTTGCAGGGTAATCCGGACATCACGCCGGGGGAATTCATCGAGGAGGTGCTGGAACCGGTGGAATTCGGCCGGATCGGAGCGCAGGCGGCCAAGCAGGTGATATTCCAGAAAATACGCGATGCGGAGCGTGAGCAGATCCTGAACGATTTTCTCGAGCGCAAGGAATTCATGGTTACCGGGACCATCAAGCGCATGGAGCGCGGCAATGCGATCATCGAGTCTGGAAGAGTCGAGGCGGCATTGCCGCGCGATCAGATGATTCCCAAGGAAAACCTGCGGGTGGGGGACCGGGTTCGCGCCTATCTCTACAAAGTGGACCGCACCGCCAGGGGGCCGCAACTGATACTGTCGCGAATCGCGCCGGAGTTCCTGATAAAGCTGTTCGAACTGGAGGTGCCGGAGATCGAGGAGGGTCTGCTGGAAATCAAGGTTGCTGCCCGGGATCCGGGTTCCCGCGCGAAGATCGCGGTCAAATCCCATGATCAGCGGGTGGACCCAATCGGTACCTGTGTCGGCATGCGTGGTTCCAGGGTACAGGCAGTGACCGGCGAACTGGCG